>Ga0209656_10000286_pt1 | contig 33849 bp, 33 predicted proteins | sample BogFormECP12_OM2_FD_188239 | JGI IMG/M metagenome (GOLD analysis project Ga0209656, IMG submission 188239) | Bog forest soil microbial communities from Calvert Island, British Columbia, Canada - ECP12_OM2 (SPAdes) (version 2) | ecosystem: Environmental > Aquatic > Freshwater > Wetlands > Bog ...
CTCGGCCGTCGCCGGCAGCCGCGCCTTTGTCGAACGAGCGCGCCGAGTACGCAAAATGGCGGGCGGCGGCTGGCGCCAGGCGGGCGTGATCGCGGCACCGGCCCTCATCGCGTTGCGCGAGGGTCCGAAACGCCTGCACGAGGACCACGCCAACGCGAAGGCGTTCGCGGCGGCGCTCGCCACCGGCGGAGAATTCGACGCCGATCCCGACGCGTTCGCGACGAACATCATCATGTTCGCCCTGCCCGCGGCATCTCCCATCGATCCGGCGGCGCTGCTCCGCGACTGGCGCGACGCCGGCGTGCTGGCCAATCACCTAGGGCGCGGACGCTTTCGCGCCGTGACCCATCTCGACGTTTCGCGCGATCAGGTCGTGCGCGCTGCCAGGATCATGACCGCCGCGGCGCAGGAACGGCGGAAGGGAGCCGTGCATGTCTAGACGCTTCATCTTCGCATTTACGGCGGCGATCGCGTTGTGCGCGCCGCTTTACGCGCTCGGCGACGACGCACAGAGCCCGCCGCCGTCGCCGCCGCTCGAAACGCCGGTCCCGGCGCCCGGCGACGCCGCGATCGCGGTGATCGCCGACGCCTACTACAAGGGCGAATGGAAGTTCAGCCCCGGCACCGCGACCGACACCGGCGTGCATCAATACGACGCGCAGCTCGGGACCTTCACACCGGCCAGCATCGGCGCCTATGACGCGAGCCTGCACGCGACGCTTGACAAGCTGCAGCGCCTCGACTCCTCGAAACTGTCTCTGGACGGACAGACGGATCAACAGATGCTCGAGGAGTCGATCCAGCAGACGCTTTTCTGGGACGAACAGCGCCCGACGTGGCGCGAGCAGCCCAGCTACTACTCGGACATCGCGGCGGACGGCGTCTACGGCATCATGTCGCGCAACTTCGCGCCGCTCGCACAGCGGCTCACGCTCGTCGTCGCCCGCGAGAAGCAGATCCCTGCGATGTTGGCGCAGGGCGAGAAGAATCTCGAGCCGGCGCGCGTCGCCCCGATCGTGGCGACGACGCAGACGCTGGACGCCGCAGGCGCCATTGATTTCTTCTCGCATGACGTCCCCGCCGCGTTCGCCGGCGTCCAAGACAACGCACTGCGAGCGCAGTTCGCCGCGGCGAACGCCGCCGCCATCAAGGCGCTCAACGGCTACGCGGCGTTCTTGAAAGCGGACGTCGTGCCGCACGCCGGCGGCACGTTCGCCATCGGTGCCGCGGACTACGCCGAGCTCGAGCGCTGGCAGAACGTCGCCGACATCCCGCTGGCGCACCTGCTGCAGATCGGCCAGGCGGATCTGGCCAAGAACAAGGCGGCGTTTCTGGCGACCGCGCATTCGATCAGCCCGTCGAAGACGCCGCAGCAAGTGCTGGCGCAGATACGGCTCGATCATCCCGGCAACGGCCAATTGATCGCAGCCGCGCAAGGCGATCTCAACGGCCTCGTCTCGTTCATCAAGCTCAAGGACATCATCGACCTGCCGCCCGCGCCGATCGCCAAAGCGCGGCCGACACCGCAGTTCCAGGCTCAGACATCATTCGCGTCCATGAACTCGCCCGGTCCGCTCGAGACCAAGGCGACCGAGGCCTACTACAACGTGACGCTCGTCGATCCGAACTGGACGCACGCGGAAGCCGAGCAGCATCTGGAGTTCTACAACCAGCCCAGCCTGCTCGTGATCTCTGCGCACGAGACCTACCCGGGCCACTACACGAATTATCTCTTCAATAAAGAACATGACCTAAGCCTGGTGCGCAAGGTCGAATGGAACAACGCCTTCGGCGAAGGCTGGGCGCACTATGACGAGCAGATGATGGTGGACGAAGGGCTAGGCAATGGAGATCCCCGGTACCGTCTGATGCAGCTCTCGTTGGCCTTGCAGCGCGACTGCCGCTACATCGTCGGCATCGAAGAGCACACGCAGGGCATGACCGTCGCGCAGGCCACGGCGTTTTTCGAGGCCAACGCGTTCATGGGCAAAGAGCCATCATACCGCGAGGCCGTGCGCGGCACGGTCGATCCGCTCTACGGCTACTACACGCTGGGCAAGCTCATGCTGCTCAAACTGCGCGCGGATTACCAGACCAAGCAAGGGAGCGCGTATCACCTGAACCAGTTCCACGATGAGGTGCTCTCGCACGGCGATCCGCCGATCTACTTCCTGCGCAAGTTCTTGCTCGGCGCGGGGGACACCGGCGCTCTGCTGTAAACGTCGAAGGCGCGTCGTCGCCTCCGGTTCCTCGCTGCGGTCCGATTCATCGGATTTGGCCCTCTCTACGTAGTATTAGGTGAGCGGTTCCCCGTTCGCCCTGCGGGAGCCGCTCAGCCATTTCGAAGAACCTATCGCCGCATGCCATTGCTTTGGACGGCGCTCGCGATCGCATTGACGACGATCCCGCCGGCCGGGCCGGCGCTGTCCGCCGCGCAGACCGGTCGCGCGGCCGCGTCGGCTCAGAGGCCGGCGGCCACACCGCAGCCGATCACTATCGATGCGGTCGGCGACGTCATGCTCGGCTGGCGTGTCAGCACGCTCGTGCAGTCCGATGGCACCGATGCGCCCTTCTCGGGCGTGCGCACGATTCTCGCGCGCGCGGACGCGACGGTCGGCAACCTCGAGTGCCCGCTCTCCGACCGCGGCACGCCAACGAAATCGAAGTCGAAGAAGGATCTCAAGGCGCGCAAGGAGTTCGTACTGCGCGGGACCCCGGCCGCGGCCCCTGGGCTTGCCGACGCGGGTTTTGCCGCCATGACCCTGGCCAATAACCATATCCTCGATTACGGCGCCGACGCCCTCGACGACACGCTCGCAGCGCTGCACGCCAACGGCATCGAGACCGCGGGCGCAGGCGACGACGCTGCGCTCGCCTGGCAGCCTGCGTATTTCGAACGCCGGGGGACGCGCGTCGCGCTGCTGGGCATCTCGGAGGTCATCCCGCGCGGCTACGGCGCGGGCCGTACGACGCCCGGGGTCGCACCCGGCCGCGATCCGTTGACCGGCGAAGTCGATGCCTCGTATCTCAAGCTTCTCGCCCAGGTGATCCGCCATGCGCGCGGACGCGCCGACGTCGTGATCGTCTACGAGCACTGGGGAACCGAACTGCTCGGACCTCCGTCCGCCGATCATGTGCGCCTGGCCCACGCGGCCATCGACGCAGGGGCGACGCTGGTCCTCGGCGCCCACCCGCACGTCCTCGGCCCCGTAGAGGACTATCATGGCGGGCTCATCGCCTATTCGCTGGGCAACTTCGTATTCGACACCCAGCCGGGCATCCAGACGCATAGCGCGATCCTGCAGATCACGCTGCGCGGTCCGACGGTCGCTTCGTGGCACGCCATCCCCGTCGTGCTCAAAGGGGGCGTGCCCGTGCCGGCCGCTGGGGCCGACGCGACCCTGATCCAGCAGCTGCTGGCCGGGGTGGTCCAAGCCACCCCGCCGGCCAGCCCCGCTCCGCGGACCCTGGTCTCGCGGCCCGGACCCCCTCCAGGCGCTCCGCAGGCCGCCGCGCATGGACCCCCGCAATAGACCTGACGATAACCAAATAGTATGCTTCCCCCGCTGGTGGTCGTCGATCGCCTGACCAAGCGCTTCGGCGAGGCCACCGCCGTTGACGGCATCTCCTTTGCCGTCGCGCCGGGCGAGATCTTCGGATTTTTGGGGCCCAACGGCGCGGGCAAGACCACCACGATCAAGATCCTGACGGGGCTGCTGCGCCCGACGTCCGGACGGGCCACGGTGGGCGGCTTCGACATCACCACGCACCCGGTCGAGGCCAAGCGGCTCTTCGGCTACGTGCCCGACGAGCCGGCGCTTTACCCCAAGCTCACAGCCGTGGAATTCCTCAACTTCATCGGCGACATCTACGAGATGAAGACGGCGCACAAGCAGGCGCGCATTCGCGAACTGCTCGCGCTGTTCGAGCTGGACGCCGACGCCGGCGGGCTGCTCGAGAGCTTCTCGCATGGCATGCGCCAAAAGGTGGCGCTGTGCGCCGCGCTGCTCCACGAGCCGAAGATCTATTTCCTCGACGAGCCCACGGTCGGCTTGGATCCCAAGAGCGCGCGGCTGCTCAAAGACATCGTGCGCGCACTGACCCGCGCGGGCGGCGCGGTCATGATGTCCACGCACATCATGGAGATCGCCGAAAGCCTGTGCGACCGAGTGGCTATCATCGATCACGGCCGGATCGCGGCGCTCGGCACGGTCGCGCAGCTGCGCGAACTGCGCGGCCGCGACACGCTCGAAGAGGTGTTCTTGCACCTCACGGGCGGTTTCGAGGACCGCCGCATCGCCGACATCTTCCGCGAACCGGCGCGCGCATGAACCGCGGCGCGCTCGCCCAGACGTGGGTGCTCACGTGCGACCTGATCCGCTTCCGCATTCTCGCGTCGCGCCGCGACTGGACCAGCCGGACGCTCTACGTGGTGGCGACCGTCGCCTCGACCGCGTTGGTGCTCATGATCTTCGGCGGCACGTATCTCGGCGTGCGCGCGCTCGTCGCCGCGCATGCGACCGGCCTGCTCGTGAGCATCGCGGCGTGGGCGTTCTTGGTGTATCTGTTCACCGATCTCTTCATCGCGTTCGGACAGGCGCTCAACGACATGTACCTGTCATCCGACATGCCGATCCTGCTCGTCATGCCGCTGCGCGCGAGCAGTCTGATCGTCGCCAAGTTCATCCTCGGCGTCGCGCAGAACGAAGTCTATGTCGCCGTGTTCCTGCTGCCGTTCGTGCTCGGCTATCTGTTGGGCATGGCTGCGCCCTTGTGGGCCTATGCAGCGGCGATCGCCGGCCTGGCGTTCTTCCCCGCCATCTTGTACGCCGGCTTGGCGACCATCACCATCGTGGCGCTGCGCGTCATCCCGCCGCGCGTCGCCAAGGAGATGCTGTGGGTGATCGGCGCCGCCGTGCCGACCGGGTTCTGGCTGCTCAACTTCGCGCGCTTCGCGCACATGGACGGCGACATCAACTCACTGCATCTGCCGAGCGCACCGTCGTGGCTGCCGAGCACGTGGATGGGCCAGCTGCTCGCGTACTCAGGCGCGGGCGATGCCGGCCATGCGATGGCGTGGCTCGGTCTGATCGCGATGGTGACGTTCGTCGCCTGCCCGATCGGACTTGCGGTCGTGTCAGCGGGCTTCGTCGAGGGATGGAGCCGCGCCGCGGCGGGCAAGCGCGTCACCGCGATGAAATCCGGCGTTCCGCCGACGCTCAGCCCGATCGCCGCGATCGTCTGGAAGGACATCAGCATCGTGCTGCGCTCGCCGCAGCTGTGGTTCAACCATATCGCGTCGCTGGGCTTCATCGGCTACCTGCTCGTCGGCCATCAAGTGCAAAGCCCCATCCTGCCGCTCACCATCCAGCTCGCCATGCTGCAGATCGGCTTCGTGGCCGTGCTTGACAGCCTCAATCCCGGCATGACCGCGCTGTCCCTCGAGCACAAGTCTATCTGGCTTCTGCTCAGCTCGCCGCTCACGCCGCGCCAGCTCTTCACCGCTAAGATCATCAGCGCGTACGCGCAGACCGGGCTCATCACGACGATCGCCGCCATCCTGCTGGGCGCGGGCTATCAGCTGGGCGTCCTGCAGACCGGCGCGCTGGTCATCTTCGCGCTGCTCATGTCCGCCGCGGCGATCTGCTACGGCGTCGAGTTCGATACGCGCTATCCGTCATTTGATTGGGAGAACCCCAACGCCATCAACCGCGGTGTGCGCATGATCCTGCCCTTCCTCAACGGCTTGCTGGTCCTGGCGCTGTGCGGCTCGTTCTTGGCGGCGACGCGCGTGGGCCTGCACGGCGCGTGGAACGGCATGGCTGCCGTGCTACTCGGTCTGGTGTGGTGCGGTCTGGTCGTCGGCTGGATCGCTGTTCGCACCTCCCACGAGGCAGTGCGCAACATCGCCGGCCTCGAAATCTAGGAGGGCGCGTGCGCGCGAAGAGGGTGTCATGATCGAACTCGACCGGCCGACGTTTCAAAAGCTGTGGTCGCGCGACCAATGGGCGGGCCTGCCCGTCAACAAGTCGTTGCTTTCGCCGTTGTCGTTCATCGAGCGCAGCGTCCACGTCTATGGCGACAAGACCGCGATGGTCGACGGCTCGCGCCGCCTCACCTACGAGCAGCTCGGGGCGCGCACGTACCGGCTCGCGAGCGCGCTGCGCGCGACCGGCATCGAAAAGGGCGACCGGGTCGCGCTGCTCGCGTATAATTCGGACGAGGCGCTCGAAGCGCATTTCGGCGTGCCGCAGATCGGCGCGGTCCTCGTCGCCATCAACATCCGTCTGAGCGCCGACGAGATCGGCTACATCCTGGCGCATTGCGGAGCCAAAGCGATCATCGCACATCCGGACTTCGCCCATCTCATCGCGCCTGGACTGGCGGCATCCGACCTCGAGCACACGATCTGGGTCGGCCACGAGCCCGACGGAGCGGCCGAGTTTGCTCGACCGAGGACGGACGGTCGAACAAATTCGACCGCTACATACGAGGATTTCATCGCGAGCGGTAGCCCCGAGCCGTTCAATCTCGCCATCGCCGATGAAGAAGACCCGATCTCGATCAACTATACGAGCGGCACGACCGGGCGCCCCAAGGGCGTGATGTACACGCATCGCGGCGCGTATCTGAACGCGTTGGGCGAGGTCTATCACTCGGGCTTGACAGGCGACAGCGTGTATCTCTGGACGCTGCCGATGTTCCATTGCAACGGCTGGTGCTACACGTGGGGCGTCACCGCCGCGGGCGCCACGCACATCGCGCTGCCGCGAGTCGAACCCAAGGCGATCTTCGACCTGATCGAGCGCGAGCGCGTCACGCATCTATGCGGCGCGCCGACGGTCTTGGTCATGATCGCGAACGAGGCGCCGACGAAAGATTATCGGTTCCCGCGGCCGCTGCGCATCCTGACCGCCGGCGCGCCGCCGCCGCCGACGGTGATCGCGCGCATCGAATCGATGGGCGCCGTCCTCACGCATGCGTACGGACTGACGGAGACATATGGACCGCACACGGTGAGCGAGTGGCAGATCAAATGGAATGACAAAACGCCCGAGGAGCGCTCGCGCCTCAAAGCGCGCCAAGGAGTCGGCTTCATCCACGCGCCGGAGCTGCGCGTCGTGGATGACGAGATGCACGACGTGCCGGCCGACGGCACGACCATGGGCGAGGTCGTGATGCGCGGCAACAACGTCATGAAGGGGTACTTCAACGATCCGGCCGCGACCGAAAAAGCCTTTCGCGGCGGCTGGTTCCACTCCGGCGACCTCGGCGTGATGCACCCCGACGGATATATCGAACTGCGCGATCGCGCCAAGGACATCATCATCAGCGGCGGCGAGAACATCTCGACCATCGAGGTCGAGCGCGTCGTCTATGCGCACCCCGCCGTGTTGGAAGCGGCCGTCATCGGCGTGCCGGACGAGAAATGGGGCGAGGTGCCCAAGGCGTTCGTCACCCTCAAACCCGGCGCGACCGCGAGCGCGCAGGACATCATCGCGTTTTGCCGCGACAAGATCGCGCACTTCAAAGCGCCCAAGACGGTGGAGTTCGGCCCGCTGCCGAAGACGTCCACCGGCAAAGTGCAGAAGTTCAAGCTGCGCGACCAGGAGTGGGCTGGACGGGAGAAGCGGATCAACTAATGGCCACCATGCTCACCAAACCGACGGCGGAGGTCCTGCTCGAGCTGGACGTTCCGTTCGCCTACATCACGCTCAACCGGCCCGCCAAGCGCAACGCCCTGTCCGAGGGCGTGATGAACGCGATGATCACGGCGCTGCGCGAGGTCGGCAAGAATCCCGACGTCGCAGTCGTGGTGCTCAAGTCGTCCGGGACCATCTTCTCTTCCGGCCACGATCTGCGCGAGCTGATCAATCGCACGGTGATCGAGTACAAGCGCATCTTCGACCTGTGCGTCGAACTCATGGAGACGTTGCACGAGATCCCGCAGCCGGTGATCGCACAGGTGCAGGGACCGGCGACCGCCGCCGGCTGCCAGCTCGTGGCGGCCTGCGATCTCGCCGTCGCCGCGGACAGCGCATGGTTCGCGACGCCCGGCGTGAAGATCGGACTGTTCTGCTCGACGCCGATGGTACCGGTCACGCGCGCCATAGGCCGCAAGAAGGCGATGGAGATGCTGTTGACGGGCGAGCCGATCCCCGCGGCGGCAGCGGTGCGCGCCGGCCTGATCAACAAAGCCGTGCCCGCGGCGCAGCTTGAAGCTGCGGTACGTGAGTTCGGCCTTGCGATCGCATCCGTCAGCCCCAACGTCATCGCCTTGGGCAAGGAAGCGTTCTACCGGCAGATCGACATGCCCGAGCGCAAGGCGTACAACTACACCAAAGAGGTCATGACGTTCAACGCGCTCATGGCCGACGCGCACGAAGGCATCACCGCGTTCTTGCAAAAGCGCAAGGCGCGCTGGCCGCGCAGACACCCCTAACTTGCCAGGCGCGGCTGCTCGCGAAACGCGATCACGGCATCGCGCACCGAGGCGTGCACTCTGAACACCCGCGCGAGTCCGGTCAGCGCAAGCGCGCGGCGCATGCCCGGCCGGCTGGTGACGACCTTGACATCGCCGCCGGCTTCGCGCGCGGTGCGCAGCGCAATGATCAGCGAGCGGAACACGGCCGAGCTGGCCGCATCGAGCTGGTCCAAGTCGATGACGTGCAGCCGTCTGCCGTACTTGATGTGATGGCGGAACTCGTGGCGCACGAGCGAGGCCGCGCCCCCGTCGAACGGCTCGACGAACGGGGTGACGGTGATCGATGGGTAGCGTAACATGGGCATAGCCCTCCTTCGCCACCATCGTACGGTAGCGGGGGGTTGTCCCGAATCGGTGGTTTCACGGACCTTGGCGAGGGCGCTGTACGGAGAATCGCCTCCGTGCTAGCGGCGCCGTCCCATCAAGCTCACGTAGTAGAGCAGCTGCATGACCGACTGCGCGATGGCGGCCAGGTAGGTCAGCGCGGCCGCGCTGAGCACGGCCTGGGCGCCCGGCATCTCCTGGGCGGAGAGGACGCCGTTGGTCTGCAGCATCTGCAGCGCCCGGCTGCTGGCGTTGAGCTCGACGGGCAGTGTCACGATCGCGAACACCGCGGTGGCGCTGAACAAGATGATGCCGGCCCAGGCGAGTTGCGTGACCGACAGGATAAGGCCGGCCATGAAAAGCAGCGGCCCCACCCACGAGCCCACTTTCACGGCGGGCACGATTGCGCTGCGCATCTTCATGGGCGCGTAGCCTTCGACGTCTTGGATCGCGTGGCCGAACTCGTGGGCCACGACCGCAACCGAAGCCACCGAGTTCTGCGCCGAGCTTTGCGACAGGCACATGGCCTTGCGGCTCGGATCGTAGTAGTCGGTAAGCATGCCGGGGATCTGCACCACGCCGAAACGGTGGCCCGTCCGCTCCATGAGCAGCTCGGCCGTCTGCGCGCCGTTGATGCCGCTCGAAGTGGGCACGCGCGCGTAGCGCTTGAATGTGCTCGACACGCGCCATTGCGCCCACATGCCGAAGAGCAGCGGCGGGATCGCGTAGATCAGATAGGCCGGATCGAAGTAGAACATGGTTCTCGCGCACTTCGCGCGCTTGCCGTACCGCGCCTACCGCTCTACAATAGGGCTATGAAGCACATCGCCGTCGGCGCGTGTCTCGCGGTCTGGGCGTTGGTACTGGCGGTGCCCGCGCCTGCGAGCGCTTGCCCCGATCCTCCAAGGACCGTGCAGATATCGACGGCGGTCTACGGCTCGGATGCGACGTTCGAAGCGCTCGACCTCTACCTGCCCGCCGCGACCTCAGGAGAGCCGATCATCCTCTTCGCGCACGGCGGCGATTGGACGCGCGGCGACAAGGCGCAATACCGCGAGCTCGGCGAGCGCTTCGCGGGATGCGGCGTCGCGTTCGCCGCGCTCGACTACCCGCTCGCGCCGCCGGCACACGCAGACGCGCAGGCGGCGGACCTCGACAAAGCGGTCAAATGGGCGCTCGACAACGCGGCGGCGAAACGCTACGCGCGCACGAAGCTGTTTCTCATGGGCCACGGGTCCGGCGCGGAACTTGCGGCATTGGCCGCGCTCGACGCAAAGCTTGCGGTCGGCGCCGGCATGCCGCCCGGCGCGATCGCCGGCGTCATCGCGGTCGACGGCGAGGCCTACGATCCGTCGCAGGACGCATCGGCCGTGCAGGCCGATCCGGGCCGCATGCGTGCGTATGCCGCGGCGTTCGGCGACGATCCGGCGGGCTGGAAAGATTACGACTGCTCGCAGTTCATGAAGGGCAGCGAACCTCGTTTTCTGGTGGTGCACGGCGTGGACGATAGCATCGCGAGCCCCGCGTACTCCACTGCGTTCGTGCAGGAGCTCAAGGACGCGCACGACAGAGTGATCTTCCTGCAGCCGGACGGCAGAGACTACCGGGGCGTGCTCGTCAGCATGGTGCAGGACCCGCTGGATCCCGTGTTCGGCGCGCTGATGAACTTCGTCAGCGGTCCGTGATGCTGCCGTGGCTGGCGCTGGCCGCGATGATGGGCGCGGGCGGCGAGCCCTCGCCCTGCCCGTCCGCACCGTATGCGGTCGATGCGTCCACCCACTCCTACGGCGCCGATAGCGAGTCCGAAGCGCTGGATCTCTATCTCCCGCACGGCGCTTCGCGCGCACCGATCGTCGTGTACATCCACGGCGGCGCCTGGGTCGGCGGCGATAAGAGCGACTATGTCAACCTCGGCGAGGCGTTCGCGCGCTGCGGCATCGCGGCCGCGATTCTCAACTATCCGCTCGCGCCGCAGACGCCGGCGGCCGGACAGGCCGGCAAGCTCGCCGATGCGCTCGCGTGGTTGCGCACGCATGCGCCGCAGGCGCGGTACGATCCAGCGCGCACGTTCCTGATCGGGCATTCAGCAGGCGCGCAACTCGCCTGGTTCGCGCTCGTCGACGGCCTGGCGTCGCGCTCCAGTGTCGCCGGCGTGATCGCTCTCGGCGCGGTGGGCATCAACCCGTCGAGCGACGTGACGACCTTGGCGCCGCAGTACCAAGGCATCTACGACCCTGCCTTTGGATCCGATCGTTCGCAGTGGGCGCGCTTTGACGTGAAGCCCAAATTGCGCGGCACGGAGCCGCCCTCGCTGGTCATCCATGGCGCGAACGACGACATGGCGCCGGAAGCGATCTCGCGGCAGCTGTACGAGCAGCTCAAAGCGGCAGGCGACGCGGTGCAATACCTGCAGCCGGCCGGCCGCGGCCACTGGGATATGATCGAGGCCTTGGCACGCCCCGGCGATGCGACGATGGGGCAGATCGAGCGCTTCGTCCTCGGGAAGACGGTCGAATAGATCCGACCGCTCCAGGGCAAATCTCACCCTTGCGTCAGGGCCCTCTCATGGCCGTTTAACCCGGCTGCAGGGGCTTTGCGAGTACAACAAAGGGGAGATGCTGCTGTTGGTCACCCAACTCAATTATTCGTGGTTCCGCTGGAAAGGCGTCCTGACGGCCATCTATTTCGCGTTGCTCCTGTCGGTCGGGTTGGCCGCCGGCACGGCGACGAGCGCCAACACCGCGGGCGCGGCGCCCGGCGACATCCATAAGATCAAACACGTCGTCATCATCATGCAAGAGAACCGCTCATACGACACCTACTTCGGCACCTATCCGGGCGCTGATGGTTTGCCGCGCACGAGCGGCGGCGGCTTCGCCGTCTGCGTACCGGCGCCGAGCGGCGGCTGCGTGCAGCCCTTCCACGACGCGAGCGATCGCAATGCCGGCGGACCGCACGGCGCGAGCAGCGCCGTCGCCGACATCGACGGCGGCAAGATGGACGGGTTCATCGCCGAGCAGGCCAAAGGCGGCAAGCGCCACTGCGCCGGTGCGTTCGATCCGCGCTGCGGCGCGGGCGATCACCCCGATGCGATGGGCTACCACGACGCGCGCGAGATCCCGAACTATTGGCGCTACGCGCAGGCCTACGTCTTGCAGGACCGCATGTTCGAGCCCAACGCCTCCTGGAGTCTGCCGGAACATCTTTTCATGGTGTCGGGATGGTCGGCGCGCTGCGCCTCACCCGATCCGATGAGCTGCGTCAACGAGCTGCAGAACCCCCAGCGTCTGGCGCACGGCGACCAGCCGGATTATGCGTGGACCGATCTCACATATCTGCTGCACAAGAACCACGTCTCGTGGGCCTACTATCTCGCTCAGGGCACGCAGCCCGACTGCGAAGACGATCAGATGTATTGCGCGCCGCAGCCGCAGACGCGCGGCGTGCCGCAGATCTGGAATCCGCTGCCGTGGTTCGAGACCGTCAAACAGGACGGCGAGCTCGGACAGATCCAGGACATCTCGAATTTCTTCGCCGCCGCCAAGAGCGGCTCGCTCCCGGCCGTATCGTGGGTCGTGCCCAACGGCACGGTGAGCGAACATCCGCCGGCGCTGGTCAGCACCGGGCAGAGCTACGTCACCGGCGTGATCAACGCCGTGATGAAAAGCCCCGATTGGAACAGCACGGCGATCTTCCTCGCATGGGATGATTGGGGCGGATTCTACGATCACGTCGTGCCGCCGCAGGTGGACGAGAACGGCTATGGCCTTCGGGTTCCTGCGATGCTCATCAGCCCGTACGCGCGCAAGGGCTATGTAGACCACCAAACGCTCAGTTTCGACGCCTACCTGAAGTTCATCGAAGACGATTTTTTGAACGCGGCGCGCATCGATCCGCGCACCGACGGCCGGCCCGATCCGCGCCCCGACGTGCGCGAGAACGCGGTGCAGCTCGGCAACCTGCTCTCCGAATTCGATTTCGATCAGCCGCCGCGCCCGCCGCTGCTCCTGCCGGTGAACCCGACGCCCGGTCCGGCTTCCCGATAGTCCCACAGGAAGAAGCGCCATCCGTCGCGGACGAAGCGCCGTGACGACGATTCGCGGCATCGCGGGGTTCAAGGAGTTGATCGGCCGTCCGTTCGCGCCGAGCGAATGGTTCGTCGTGGATCAGCAGCGCGTGGATGCCTTCGCCCAATCGACCGGCGACATGCAGTGGATCCACGTCGACCGGCAACGCGCCGCCGCGAGCAAGTTCGGCACCACGGTCGCGCACGGTTTGCTCACGCTTTCCCTCATCCCGCAGTTCTGGCACTCCGTCGCATCCGTCGACGGCTTCACATCTGCGGTGATCTACGGACTCGAGCGGGTTCGCTTTCCCGCGCCGGTATTGATCCCATCGCGCCTGCGAGCGACATTCACCGTCAAGGAGGCCGCGGACATGCCGGGCGGCCTGCGCGTGCGGCTTCACGCCACGCTCGAACGCGAGGGCGAAGTGAAACCGGCATGCGTCGCCGAAATGCTGGTGCTCCACTATCTGTGAAAGAGGAGCCGCCTAGGCGCTCATGCCCGTGAAACTCGGCGCCAGCCTCGAGGCGACCGTCGTCATCGACGACGCCGGCCTTGTCGTGTCCTGGAATGAGCCTGCGGAGCGCCTGCTCGGCCGCAGCGCCGCTGAAGCGGTCGGCAAGCACTGCCACGAGGTCATGCACGGTCTGACGCCCGCAGGCGCGCCGCTGTGCGGTCCCGATTGCGCGGTCATGGCGCTGTGCCGTCAAGGCAATGCGCCGCGGCGCTTCGAGATGGTCGCGCGCCGGCCCGACGGGTCCGAGGTGTGGCTTGACGTCACAACGGTGACGATCGAAGAAGACGAGCACCAGCTCGCCGTGCACGTGCTCAGCGAAAGCGTGTCGGCCAAGCGTCTAGCCGGGGTCGCCGCGGAGGTCGCGCGGCGCCTGACGGAGGCCGCGCCGGAGCGGAGCGTCGACGAAGCGGCGCTGGCGCAGATCAACCGGGCGCTCACGCCGCGCGAGGTCGAGGTGCTGCGACTGCTCGCGGCCGGCATCGGGACCGACGACATCGCCGCCAGGCTCAGCCTCTCGCGCAGCACGGTGCGCAATCACGTGCAGAACATCTTGCCCAAGCTCGGCGTCCACACGCGCGTCGAGGCGGTCGTGCTGGCGCTCAAGAGCGGCCTGGTGCATCTGCACTAGGCAATCCATCCATCCGCCCCTTGTGACATAACCCCGTATCGCGTACGGTAAAGTTCGAACGAACGCTCGAACGAAAACGGAGGCGCGAGGGGGATGGCGAGTTTCGACCAGCGGCTGCTCACCGCGCTGGATGCCGCGGAAGCGGTGTTCGCCGGCAAGGGATATGACGGGGCGAGCATGCGGGACATCGCGGGCGCCGCCGGCATGAGCATCGCCGGTCTTTACTATTATCTACCGAGCAAACAGCACGCGCTCGAGCTGGTCTGCGAGCGCGCGTTCGGCGCGCTGTTCGACTCCCTCGATCGCGCTGTCGCCGGCGCGGCGGCGCCCGATGCGAAGCTGCGGGCGTTCATGCGCGGCCATCTGCGCTTCGTCGTGGCGCACCCGGGGGCGTTTCGCGTCTTGCTCTACGACATGGATGCGCTCGAAGGTCAGGCGCGCAGCGCGATCCAGGAGCGGCGCCGGCGCTACTTCGCGCGCGCGACCGAACTCGTCATGTCGGTCGCCCGATCGCAGCCATCCCCCGTATCAAGCCGCGTAGCGACCGGCGCGCTCTTCGGCATGATGAACTGGACGCCGATGTGGCAGCACGGCGGCGATGCCGCAGAGGCCGCCGCGATCGCGGACCAGATGTGCGAGTTGTATCTGCGCGGCATCACGCCGCCCCAGGCAACGGAGGTCGTGGCATGAGCGATCGCATCGTCGTCAATCGCGACGGCCGGCTGGGCCGCATCACGCTGCGCGCCGGCGCCCTCAACGTGCTCGACACGGCAGACGTCCGGCATCTCGAGCAGGTGATCTGCGAGCTCGATGACTGCGCGGTCGTCCTGCTCCACGCCGAGAGCGACCGCGCGTTCTGCGCGGGTATGGAGGTCGCCGACCACCTGCCCGATCGCGCGCCCGCCATGCTAGAGGCCGTCGACAGACTCTGCGTCGCGTTCCTCGCAGCGTCGCCTGTCACGGTCGCCAAGATCGGCGCACCGGCGATCGGCGGCGGGTTGGAGCTTGTGCTGTTGTGCGATCTCGCCATCTGCTCGCACCGCGCGAAGTTCTCGCTGCCGGAGATCACGCTTGCCGCCCTGCCGCCGATCGCGTGCGGTCTGCTCGCGCAGGCGATCGGCAGCCGGCGTGCCGCCGATCTCATCCTGACCGGTCGCACCATCGACGCCGCTACCGCGGAGCTGTGGGGGATCGTGCGCGAAGCGGTGCCGGCGGAGCGGCTCGACGCAGCCGCGAGCGACTTGTGCCAGTCGCTGCTGTCGCTATCAGCCGACGCGCTGCGCTGCTGCAAGCGCGCGATCCGCGCGGGCAACGTCGAGGAAGCCGTGCACATCTACATCCAGGACCTAGTACCGACGCCCGACGCCGCCGAGGGCATCAACGCGTTCCTCGAACGGCGCAAGCCCGAATTCGGGCGGGTACTGCCCGCTCAGGAGGTTGCTCCATGACACAGGTCGCCGAACCATCGGCTGCGACCGCCGACGTCCTCTACGCCGTCGAAGACCGCGTCGCGACGATCACGCTCAACCGCCCCGAGGCGTACAACGCCTATACGACCGAAACGCTGCGCCATCTCCATGAGGCGCTGCGCACGGCGATGTGGGATGACGAAGTCGGCGTCGTCGTGCTCACGGGCGCCGGCCGCACCGCATTTTGCACCGGCGGCGACGTCAAAGAGTACGAAGCGCGCTACCTGCGCAAGCCCGAGGACTTCTGGAAGTACATGGTGCTGTTTCAGGACTGCCTCGACTCGTTGCGCACCATGGGCAAGCCGACCATCGCGCGGCTCAACGGGATGGCGGTCGGCGGCGGCAACGAGATGAACATGGCGTGCGACCTCGCGATCGCCGCCGATCATGTGACCATCCGCCAGGTCGGCGCGCGGGTCGGCAGCGTCGCCGCGGGCGGCGCCACGCAGTGGCTGCCCATCATGGTGGGCGATCGCCGTGCGCGCGAGATGCTGTATCTGTGCCGCCCGATCAGCGCACAGCAAGCGTTCGAGTGGGGCCTCGTCAACCGTGTGGTGCCGTTCGATCAGCTCGATGCCGCCGTGCGCGACTTCTGCGACGAACTGCTGGCCAAGTTCCCGGGCTGCCTCAGCTACACGCAGTGCCAAGTCAACTATTGGAAGGATCAGGCGTGGTATGCGACGATCGGCCACGCGCGCGAATGGCTCGCGCTGCACTTCGGCCATTCCGAGACCGCCGAAGGCATGAAAGCGTTCGTCGAGAAGCGCGCGCCGGACTACGCCGCCGTGCGCCGCCAGAGAGCGCGATGAAGGCCGCGGTCTTCCACGGCGCGCATCGGCCGCTCGCATTAGAGGAGCGACCGATACCGCAGCCCGGCCACGGCGAGATCACCGTGAAGGTCGCCGCGTGCGGCCTGTGCCACACCGATCTGCATTACATCGATCACGACGTGCCGACGTTCCAGAAGCCCCCGCTGGTACTGGGCCACGAGGCATCGGGGACGGTCGCGCTGGTCGGGGCTGGCGCTGAGCGCTGGCACGAAGGCGACCGCGTGCTCATCCCCGCGCTGCTCACCTGCGGCGCATGCGACGCTTGCCGGCGCGGCCGCGAGAACATCTGCGAGCGTGGCATCATGCCCGGCAATCATATCGACGGCGCTTATGCCGAGTACGTGCGCGTGCCCGCGAAGGATCCGCTGCCGCTGCCCGAAGACCTGCCGCTCCAAGAGGCGTGCCTCATCGCCGACGCGGTGTCCACGCCATACCACGCGGTGGTCAATCGCGGCGAGGTGCAGGCCGGACAGCGTGTGGTGGTCTTCGGCTGTGGCGGCGTCGGAGTCAACGTCGTGCAGATCGCGGCCGCCGTCGGCGCGCAGGTCTGGGCCGTGGACCTGCAGGCCGAGCGGCTCGAGCGGGCGCTGCGCTTCGGCGCAACCGCGGTCATCGACGCTTCGAAGACCGACTCGGTCGCAAAAGCGGTCAAGCGCGAGACCGGCGGCGGCGCCGACGTGGCGTTCGAGGCGATCGGCAACCCCCAGACCATGCGCGCTGCGTTCGACAGCTTGCGGCGCGGCGGGCGTCTGGTCGTCGTCGGGTACTCGGAGCGCGAGCTCACGCTCGCCGCCGCCAAGATCATGTTCAACGAGATGGACGTGCGCGGTTCGCTGGGCTGCCGGCCGGTGGACTATCCGCGCGTGATCGACATGGCGCGGCGCGGCGTCATCGCGGTAGAACCGCTGGTCACCGGGCGCTTCAGCCTCGACGACATCAATGCCGGCCTTGACGAGCTGCGCAGCGGCCGCGGCCTGCGCAACATCGTGATCCCGACGGCGTAGGAGAGACGGACATGGCGCTGCAGCTCGAATCGTCTTTCGACCAGATCGTCGATCGCTGCGTCGAGTCGATCGAATCGCTCGATTTCGCCGAGGCCAAGGCGTGGAAACGCGCGTCGGAGGGGCGCGCGCTGGCCGGCTGCTTCCCGGTCTACTCTCCGCTGGAGATTTTCCACGCGGCCGGAGCGCTGCCGGTCGGCCTTGTTGGCGGCGGCAACCGGCTTGAGATCGCGCATGCGGATTCGCGCTTCCAGTCGTTCATCTGCTCGATCGTCAAGAGCACGCTCGAGCTCGGCATGACCGGCAAGCTCGACGATTTCGACGGGCTGGTCTTCCATTCGATCTGCGATCCCGCGCGCAACCTCGCGAGCGTCTATCAGCGCAATTTCCCGGACACCAAGATCGAATACATCCATTTCCCGCAGCGCATCGGCGCGCCCGACGCCGTGGACTATCTCGCGGCAGAATACGCACGCATCGCGCTCTGGGCCGGCGAACTGACCGGCCGGCCCCCGTCCGCCGACGATCTGCGCGCGAGCATCGAGCTGTACGACGCGATACGGGCGCGCATCCGCGCGCTGTACGCGCTGCGGAGCGAGCGGCCCCACCTGCTCTCGACGCGAGAGCTCTACGCGCTCGTGCGCTATGGGCACGGCGTGCCCCCCGACGTCCACCTCGGCGTGCTCGACGAGGCGCTCGCACAAGTAGCGCAGCGCGGCGGCAAACCGAAGGATCGTGCCCGCGTGGTCCTCATCGGATCATTCTGCGAGCAGCCGCCGCTCGATCTCATCGCTTCCATCGAAAGCGCAGGCTGCTATATCGTGGACGACGATTTCCTCCTCGGACGGCGCTTCTTCACCGAGGACGTCGGCGCCGACTGCGATCAGCCGCTCGTGCGGTTGGCCGACGCCTACGTCCGGCGCAGCGTCGACTCGAGCGTCAAGCACGACTTGGGCCATTCGAAGGCGGAACGGCTGGTCGAGAGAGCGCGCGCGCAACGGGCCGATGCGGTCGTCGTGCTCACCGCCAAGTTCTGCGAGCCCGCGTTGTTCGATTACGCGCTGTATCGCAAAGCGCTGCAAGAAGCGCATCTGCCCCACGTCTTTCTCGAGTTCGAAGAGAAGATGTGGCTGTTCGACAAGATCAAGAGCGAGATCGAGACGTTCGTAGAATCGCTGCTGTTCGCATGAAGGAGTCAGCCGTGGCCGTGACCGCCGAATACCAAGGCCGCTTGCACCATCTCCAAAAGGAGCTGATGGCGCAGTACTACCGCGAGCTCACGGAATCGTCCGAAGGGCATGGGAAGAAGGCCGCCTACCTGCTCATCGGCGGCAATCCGGTGGAGTTGCTGCGCGCGTTCGATATCCTGCCCGTGTATCCGGAGGTCAACGCGCTGCAGCTGGCGGTCAAGAAGCAATCGCTCGGACACATCCAGGCGGCCGAAGGCATGGGCTACTCCACCGACAATTGCGCGTACGTCAAAGCCGACATCGGTTTGTACTTCTCCGGACGCAAGACGCCGTTCGCGACGATTCCAGAACCGGATCTGCTGCTATGCAACTACGTCGGCTGCAACGTCTACCTGCACTGGTTCGACCACCTCGCCCAGTACACCAAGCGGCCCGCGTTCCACCTCGACGTCCCGTTCATCCGCACCAAGTCGGGCGGGCCGACGAACGACGATTTCGCGTACGTCATGCGTCAACTGCGCCAGCTGATCGAGGTGTGCGAAGGCATCACCGGCCGCCGGCTCGACGAGGACAAGCTGCGCGAGGCGGTCACGCTGTCGTCGAAGACCGGCGAGCTGTGGTCGAAGATCAAGCACCTCACCAAGCGCACGCCGTCGCCGTACGACGCCTATTTCGATTCGGTGACGATGATGGCGCCGCTGTACTGCCTGCGCGGCACGCCGGCCGGCGTCGAGTTCTTCGAGACCGCGTATGCGGAATACGCGGCCAAGGCCGACGCGGGCGAAGGGCCGTTGGCGCGCGAGGACGTCCGTTTCGTCATCGAAGGGCCGCCGCCGTGGCCGTACCTGCGACAATTCCGCGACATGTTCTCGCGCTGGAACGCCGTCGCGGTAGCGTCCACGTATTCGACGGTCGGCGGCCTTTGGGAGTTCGGATTCGTCCATGATCCGGATAAGCCGCTCGAGAGCATCGCCGAGCACCTGCTGCGCTGGAATCTCACTAATCGCAATTTCTTGCAGCGCTACGACCAGATCGAACGCTATCTCGAGGAGTGGCACGCGGACGCGCTTGTGATCCATTCGGTGAAGAGCTGCCGCCTGTTCTCCGCCGGCCAAGGCGACATGCGCGAGTATTTCACGAAGCGCGGCGTGTCGACGCTGCTCGTCGAGTCGGATCTTGAGGATCCGCGCTATTTCTCCGAGGCGCAGATGCGCAACCGCATCGACGCGTTCTTCGAGTCGCTCGCCCATCGCAAACTCACTCACGCGCAGGCATAGGAGGACGAAGAGCATGGCTTTCGCAGCAGGCGTCGACGTCGGATCCACGCAGACCAAGTGCGTCATCGTCGACGAGGGCAACGCGATCGTGGCCCGCGCGCTCATCAACACCGGCTCCAACGTCACGCGGGCGGCCGAGCGCGCCTTCGAGCAGGCGCTCGAGGCCGTTTCGATGTCGCGCGCGGACGTCGCGTGCGTTGCAGGCACCGGCTACGGGCGCTTCAAGGTGACCTTTGGCGACCTGCAGATCACCGAGATCAGCTGTCACGCCAAGGGTGCGTGTTCGGTGTTCCCCGGCACGCGCACCGTCATCGACATGGGCGGACAAGACGCCAAGGGCATCAAGGTGCAAGACGGCGAGGTGCTCGACTTCGTGATGAACGACAAGTGCGCGGCCGGCACCGGGCGTTTTCTGGCGACGGCGGCCGAGGCGCTCAATCAGCCGCTCGACGCCATCGGCGAGCTGTCGCTCCAGGCGCGCAATCCGGTGCGCCTGTCCACCGTCTGCACGGTGTTCGTCGAGTCGGACATCATGGCGTACCTCGCGCAGGGCAAGAAGGTTCCCGACATTCTCGGGGGTATCCACGGCGCGATCGCCGCGCGCACCATCGCGCTCGTCCGGCGCGTGGGTCTCGAGCCGGAGATCACGTTCACCGGCGGCGTGTCGCTAAATATCGGCATGGTGCGCGCGCTCGAAGAGCGGCTCGGCACGCGCGTCAACGTGTGCGACGATTCGCACTTCATGGGCGCGATCGGCGCCGCCGCATTCGCGCTCGAGCGCGCGATGGCGAACGCCGTCGCGCCCGTACCCGGCGTGGCCGGCGCAGCGGGCGCGGCGTAAGCGGAAGGAGCGATCATGGGATACATCGCCGGCATCGACATCGGAGCGCGCGCTACCAAGGTGGCGCTGATCGGCCGCGACGGCGCGCTGCGCGGATCGCACATCGCGCGCACGCGGCCGCCGTTCGAGGATCTCGTCGAGGGTGCGCTCGGCGCGGCGCTCGACGCCATGGGCGCCTCGCGCAGCGACATCGAGTACGTCATCACCACCGGCTTCGGCCGGGCGAGCTACATGGAGCGCGACACGCAGGTCACCGACATCTCAGCGGGTGCGTTCGGCGCGACGCATCTCTTCCCGGGCACGCGCGGCGTCATCGATATCGGGTCGCAGAGCACTCGCGCCATCCATGTTGACCCGGTCGGCCGCGTGAAGGAGTTCAAGTCCAATGACAAGTGCGCAGCGGGGGCCGGCGGGTTCGTCGAGCGTGCCGCGCGCTACCTCGAGATCGATCTCGAGGAGGCCGGCGAGTTGGGGTTGGCGGGGGACAACCCAGTCACCATCTCGAGCATTTGCGCCGTGCTCGCCGAATCGGAGATCATCAACCACGTGAGCCAGGGGAGCTCGGTTGAAGACATCGTGCGTGGGATCCACAATTCGCTGGCCGAGCGCGCGGTCGCGCTGCTCAAGCGCGTCGGGATCGAGGCCGAGATCACGCTCGTGGGCGGCATGGCTCGACAGCGCGGCATGGTGAAAGCGCTCGTCGAGGCGCTCGGGCAGGAGCTGAACGTTCCCGAACAGCCGGAGATCGTCAATGCGCTCGGCGCGGCGCTGCTGGCCAAGCGGCGGCTCGAGAAGGCTGCGGCGTGAGAGCCGCCCTTGACACGGGACTCTAGCGCCCGGAGACGAAGCATATTCTCACGGTCGTTTCGGACCGGCCTTGTCTGTGGCCGGCTCTTTTTTTTTACGTCAGACGCCACGCTATGATATCGGGAGAGAATATGCGTTTGTTTTTTTCAAGGATCTTCGTCGGGTGCGCCGCAGTCGCGCTTTTTGCCTCGGTTGCGGCAGCGGATACGGCAGCGACCACGCCGCCCTTGCCGCCGGGCATGACCCCAGCGGTCTACAAGATGATCATGACACCCGGCAGTCCTCAGCCGTCCGGATTGCCGGCGGACGTCGAACCCAAGTCCGGGTGCATTCCTACGATGGGCTTCCATTACGCCGCCCCAGGCAAGTTCCCGTTCGGCCCGATCTATGGCTGGTACCAGGGCCAACCCATCTTCACCGAGGTGATGATCCCGCAGTCGGCCTTCGAGCAAGGGATGAGTTGGAATGAGGTCCTGGTGCCGTTGGCCGGCCATCAGATCGATCACGTCGACATCTGGTTCGAGCCGCACGGCCATCCGGGCTATGAAGTGCCGCACTACGACATCCATGCGTGGTACGTGAAGCACGACGTCCACATGTACTACTGCGGAAACACGTCCGGCAAGAAGCCGATCTGGCTGTAGCCGCTCGCGCTAGCGGACGGTCCGACAAAGAAAGAGGCCCGGCGTGACGCCGGACCTCTTCTTATGTAGCGGTCGAGTTTACTCGACCGTCGCGGTCGAATTTATTCGACCGTCGCCGTTAGTACGCCGAGCGCTGCTTTTGGAAGCAGTCGCGGCAGTACACCGGCTTGTCGCCGCGGGGCTGGAACGGAACCTCTGCGACTCCGCCGCAGCTCGAGCATGTCGCTTTGAACATCTCGCGCTGGCCGCCGCCGCCGCCGTAGCCACGGCTTCCGCCGCCGCCACCGCCACCGCCGCCCATGCGGCTGGCCTTGCGGGCCTGCCGGCAATCGGGGCAACGGCTGGGTTTGTTCTGGAACCCCTTTTGTTCGTAGAACTCCTGTTCGCCAGCGGTGAACGTGAATTGATTCCCGCAGTCGACGCAGGTGATGAGTTGATCGGTATACACTAGAGTTGAAACTCCCCTTGGTGCATTGTCAGACTCTGACAACACACACGTCAGTAGTTGAACGTTTCGGTGTCCGGTTTCTGACGATCGCGAAGAGGAGTTATCCTGATTCGACGCCCTGGCAGAGCCCCTAGACTTTCCAAAACCACGCTTATCTTAGCAAAATAGGGCCCCGCATTCAAGGCCCTGGGGCGCAGGGCGGCACGGATGGGCCGAAGAACGAGACGCGCCCTCCTGCGCGATGCGGCAAATGACAGCCGAAAGGACGCCTTAATATGCCCAGACCAGTGCATTTCGAGATCAATGCCGACGAGCCAGCTCGCGCCGCCAAGTTCTATTCGGGCGTGTTCGGTTGGAAGATAACCAAGTGGGATGGCCCTTTGGACTACTGGCTGGTCGACACGGGCGAGGGCGATACCGGCATCAACGGCGGCATCGTGCCTCGGATGCAACCCAACGTCGCGACGGTCAACACGATCGCCGTCGATGATCTCGATGGCTATCTCGCGAAGGTCGAGGCGGCCGGCGGAACGATCATGCGGGCCAAGTACATGGTACCCGGCATCGGCTGGCTTGCTTACGTCATCGACACGGACGGCAACCCGTTCGGGATGCTGCAGCCGACCGACGAGGCGACCTAGGGCTAGTTCGGCCTTGCTGGGATGAAAAGCGCGGCCACGATCGCGCTCGCCAACGCGAGCAGCGCGCCGAGGAGCATCGCGACCCGGAACGCGCTGACGTACGAGCGCGCTACAGCGCCTTGCACTTCGTCGCGTATATCCGCCGGGACGTCGGCGGGCGCAGTCGCTTGGGCCAGCTTGGTGCGTTGCGCCGCCATGTGCGCGTCGACGTGGGCCCGCAGTTGCGGCGGCATCGCCAACGCGTTGAGCGACGTGTCGAGCTTCATGCTGAATACCGACAAGACGACTAAGCTCATCACGGCGACCGCGAACAGGCCCGCCGCTCGCGAGACGGCGTTGTTGATCGCAGACGCGAGACCGGCGTCGCTTTGGTCGACCGATTCGAGCACCGTGGTCGTCAGCGGCGCGACGGTGACGACCATCCCGAGTCCGAGAACGACGAACGCCGGAAAGAACGTCGTCCAATAGCTGCCGCCGATGCCGGGCAGCGCGAACAAAGCGAAGCCGGCTGTGGCGATCGCCGGGCCGATCACCAGCGGCAGTTTCGAACCATAGCGCGCTACCAAGCCGCCGGCCCATGGCGATAGCGCGACCATGAGCACGACGAACGGTATCATCGAAAGCCCGGCCACGGTCGGCGGATAGTGCTGCACCTGGATGAGGTCGAAGGGGACGAAGAAGAGTATGCCGGCCAACGCTGCGTAGAGCAAAAACGTGAGCAGGTTCGCGCCGGAGAACGTCGGCGATGCGAACAGCTTGAGCGGCATCATCGGGGCGGGTGAGCGCGCTTCGACGGCGAGAAAGGCGGCGAGCGCCAGCGCGCCAAGGATCAGCGACACGATCACCTGCGGATCGCCGAAGCCTACTCCGCCTGCGGTGATCAGCCCGTAGGTGAGGCCGGCGAGGCCGATGGTCGCCAGGGCCGAGCCCGTCCAGTCCAGATGATGGACGCGCTCGTTATCGTGGCTTTCCGGCACGCCGATCGCCGAGATCGCCACGACCGCGATCGCGAGCGGGATGTTGAGGAAGAAGATCCAGCGCCACGATGCGTATTGCACGATCGCTCCGCCGAGCGCCGGTCCGATCGTCGCCATCAGCGCGGTGAACGACGACCACGTGCCGATCGCGCGCCCGCGCGTCTTGGCGTCGAACGTCGTGCTGATGATAGCCAGGCTTCCCGGCGTGAGCAGCGCGCTGCCGATGCCCTGCAAGCCGCGCGCGATGATCAGATGATGGACGTCGGGGGCGAACCCGCACCACGCCGAAGCGGCGGCGAAGATCACCGTGCCGACGATGAACACGCGCCGGCGTCCGAAATGATCGCCGAGCGAGCCGCCGACGAGCATCAGCGCTGCCAGGAACAGCGTGTAGGCGTTCACGACCCACTGCATGTCGATGGCGTTCGCATGCAGGGCGGTCTGTATGACCGGCAGGGCGATGTTGACGACCGTCCCGTCGATGAAGACCATGCTCGAGCCGAGGATGGTGGCGATGAGGACGAGGATGCGCGTCGTGCGCGGATAGACGACGGCTGCGTCAGCCATGCGCGTCAGGGCGTCTGCGAGTAGATTCGCTGCAGGTACGCCCGCACGCCCGCGTTCATGCCGACGGCCAACGCGAGCAAGGCGACGCTGATCAAGCCGACCGATCCGGGAGCCGCCGCTGGCATGCCGGAGGGATCGACGCTGAAGCCGCCGCTGAAGAAGCGCATCCCGAAGCGCAATGCCAGCACCGCGACGAAGATGATCGCGCCGATCGGCGAGACCTTGACGAACATCGCCCGTGCGGCGCGGTCGACCCGCACGCGGGTGTGCGTGCCTTGATACCAGCCAAGCGCCATGCCGGCGGCGAATGCGGCGAGCATGATCGCGATGTCGGCGGCGCTCGTGAGGTGCTCGAAGACGGCGAACCATGCGGTGACCGCCGCGAACAGCACGGTGACGGTCCACATGCCCGTGGGGCTGTAGCGTTGTTCGGCCGTCATGCGGACGACGCGCACCGCGACGACAAGGACCAGAAGGCCGATCGTCAGCGCGGCGATCAGGCCCGGTGGGGCGGTCGGTGCAGCGACCACGCTCATGCGAGCGCCTGCTCCTGGGCGGTCCGCTTGAACTGCGCCTCATACAGCTGCGCGTACAGGCCGCTGCGCGCGAGCAGCTCGCGATGCGTGCCCGACTCGACGATGCGCCCGGCATCGACGACGTGGATCACGTCCGCGCGCGCGATCGTCGACAGCCGGTGCGCGATGACCAAGCTCGTACGGCCTCGCATCAGCGGTTCGAGCGCGGCTTGGATGAGCTGTTCCGAGGTCGAATCGAGCGAGCTGGTCGCCTCGTCCAAGATCAGGACGCGCGGATCCTTGAGCAGCACGCGCGCGATCGCCACCCGCTGGCGTTCCCCGCCCGACAGCTTGAGGCCGCGCTCGCCGACGACGGTGTCGAAGCCGTCCGGCAAACCGGCGATGAAGTCGTAGATATTCGCCGCCTTGCACGCCGCGATCAGCTCGGCTTCGCCCGCATGCGGATTGCCGTAGCGCAGATTCTCGCCGATCGTGGTGTGGAACAGATACGTCTCCTGTGCGACGATGCCGATCGACGAGCGCAGCGATTCGAGCGTCAGGTCGCGCACGTCGCGGCCGTCCAACGTCACACGCCCTTCCTGCGGGTCGTAGAAGCGCGGCACGAGATTCATGATCGTGGTCTTGCCCGCGCCGCTCGGACCGACGAAGGCGACGAGTCGGCCCGTCGCCGCATGGAACGACACGTCGTCGAGCGCCCAGCGATCCTCGACGTAGCGGAAACGCACGTGCTCGAAGCCGACTTCGCCGCGCACGTCGGTGAGGGTGATCGCATCGGGCCGCTGGGGCGCCTCGGGCGTCATGTCCAGATAGTTGAAGATGCGCTCGAAGACCGCCAGCGCGCTGACGATCTGCACTTGCACGGAGACCAGCGCCGCCGCCGGCCCGTACAGGCGCGCGAGATATGCGACGAACGCGACGATCGTGCCGACCTGCAGGCCGCGCTCGATCGCCAGCCAGCCGCCTCCCAGCCAGATCAACGCCGGTCCGATGACGACCAGCGCGCCGACGAGCGCGATGAACCAGCGCCCGACCAGCGCGAGCCGGATCTCCATCTCCATCAGCTCGGTGCCGGCGTCATGGAACCGCGCGGCCTCTTGGCGTTCGCGCACGAACGACTTGACCAGCGTGATGCCCGAGAGCGACAGCGTCTCCTGGATCAGGCTCTCGATGCGGTCGCGCTGCTCGCGCGTCTGCTTGCGCACCGCATACATCGTGCGCCCGACCGGGCCGAGCGGGATCACCATGAGCGGCACGACGACGAGTGAGAGCAGCGCCAGGCGCCAGTCGAGCAGGAAGATCGCGATCAGGGTGGTCACGATCATGAGGACGTTCGTGACGATGGTGACCAGCGTGCCGGTCACGACATTGTCGATCGCGTCGACGTCGCTCGAGACGCGGTTCATGATCTCGCCGGTCTTGGTGGACGTGAAGAACGAGAGCGGCATGCGGTGCAAGTGCTGCACGAGCGCGTCGCGCATGTCGCGCATGATGCCCTCGCCGACCGAGGCGTTGAGGTAGCCTTGCCAGACGCCGATCGCCGCGGCGGCCAGCGAGACGCCGATCATGCCGCCCACGTTGACCCAGAGGCTGTGCAGGTCGTGTTTGGCGATCGAGACGTCGATGATCCATTTGGTGAACAGCGGCGGGAGCTGGCCCAGGCTCGTCGCGATCGTGATGCATACGAGCACGAGCGTTTCTTTGCGCCAATACGGCGCGAAGTAGCGCAGGATGCGGCGCAGGTCCACCTTGGCCGGCGGCTTGTTGCCGTCGCCTGAGGTGCCCATCGCGTACATCATATGGAAAGGGGTGGACCCGCCGAGCATGAAGCTCATCTCCGGCGGCTCACCCGCCGATTCCCCTAAGGAGGCGACTTGCCAGTGCCAGCTCACGTTCCGCCTACCGCCGACGAGGCGACCACGCTTTCGCGCGATGCCAAGACGCAGCACGCGCGCATCGCGACCAAACACGGGGACATCGTCTTCGAATTCTATCCGGACGACGCGCCGACGACCGTGGCCGCGTTCGTCAAGCTCGTGCGCGCCGGGTTCTACGACGGGTTGACGTTTCATCGCGTCGAGCCCGGTTTCGTGGTGCAGGGAGGCTGTCCGGAAGGGACGGGCCGCGGCGGCCCGGGCTACAACCTACGCGAGGAGTTCAACAAGCGCAAGCACGTGCAGGGCACGGTCGCGATGGCGCGCGCGCAGTCGCCTAATTCGGCTGGCTCGCAGTTCTACATCTGCCTCGAGCCGGCGCCGTTCCTCGACGGCCAATACACCGTCTTCGGTCAGGTCACCGACGGATTCGAGAGCGTCAAGAAGATAAAGGTCGGCGACAAGATGGAGAGCGTGCGGATAGAACCCAAGGCCTCGAAGTAGCGCGCTCGTCTAGCGCTGTTCGGCCAGCGCTCGCTTGATGCTCAGCTTCACGATGTCGCAGCTGATCGTTCCGCCCGCCCGCTCGAGCACGGCGCGGATTTCAGGATCGTCGGCGGCAGGCGCCAGCGCTTCGACCGCCGCGAGCTGCACGCCGACGGGTTGGCTCGGCGATAGGGTCGCCTGAAGGGCTTTGCGCACGGCCGGTTCCCTGGCGTTGTCCATCAGCACGTGGATGATGTTCATCTTCACGCGCGCGGTCGCCGCATTGGCGAGCGCGTTGATCAGCGCCGTCTGAGCCTCGGTCTCGTACGATGCGCCGGAGAGAGCCTGCACGGCGGCAATCTGCACCTCCTCGGGCTGCGAGGCGAACGCGTCGCCGATCCCCCGGGAGACGGCATCATCGTGCACCGCTCCGGTCAGGGCAGCGATGATCGCCAATTTCACGTTGATGGCCGTCGCGCTCGAGCGCAAGGCATCGAGCAGCGCGTCTTGCTGTTCGGCCTCGTGGACGCTTTGCGCCAGCGCTTGCACCGCGACGATCTTGACCGCCAGCGATGCGTCGTTGCGCAGCGCATCCACCAGCGCCGCGCGCGCCTCGATGCTGTCGGCGTGCGCCCCCAGCCGCTGGATGGCGATGATCTTGGCTGAAGACGATAGCGTCGGCAGCTTTGCGGCGAGCAGCGGGATGTTGTCGGTCGCGCCGGCGTTCGCGACATCAGCGTTCGTCGCGTCAGCGCTCGACTCCACGATGCGGGCGTCGGGCGGAGCGGCATACGCCACGCTCGTGTCGCTCGTGGAGACAACCGGAGCGACTGTGGCCGGAACGACCGCAGGCGGCGCCGCAGCCTCGCGCGGCGGGGCTTGATGCGCGAGCGGCGGCGCCGGCTCGTGGCGGATGAAGATGAAGTTGCGCGCTCCCACGGCGTTGGAACGCGCAACACTGAAGACGCGGTGCACTACGGTATCGGCATGGCGGGCGAATGCCGCCGAGCGAACCGCTGCCGTGGCGGCGGCATGTGCCGCCGTGTGCCGCGACTGGACGAGGACGATGGCCAGGACCTTTGCCCCTCGCTCGTGGTGCGCGAGCGCGGCGGGGCCGGCCGGGTACGTGGAATCGGGCATCACCGAGACGAGCGGGCTCATTCGCGACGCGACCACGAGCGCACCCGCGATCGCCGCGCACAGCGCGACCGCCGCGAACCCTGACGCGAATGGGATGGCCCGGCGTTTTTTTTCGAGCAGCCGCTCGATGCGTATGGCAAGCTGACGCCGCGTCGACGTGGCGGCCAGCGCCGGCAGCGCTTGGCGCGTCAACGCTGTGGCCTCGACCAAGCGCGTCAAGCACGCCGCGTAGGTCAGCGGTTTGCCGGTACCCGCGATGACTCGATCGTCGCACGCGATCTCGCGCTCGAGGGTCAACTGGCGGCCGATGATGTGGACGGCAGGGTTGAAGAAGAGCAGCGCCTCGGCTATGCGCTGGAAGACGTTGGTGTAGTCATCCCAGCGCTGCAGATGTGCGAGCTCGTGCAGACCGACTTGGTCGAGCTCGTCATCCGAGAGCTGTTCGAGCAGCCGCTCGGGCAGTACGATGACGGGGTCGAAGAGGCCGATAGCCACCGGCATAGGGACTTTGTCAGAGACGCACAACCTGCAGGTCCGCCGGCCGCCCGTCGCCGCCAGCCAGCGCCGCACGCGATGCTGATAGAAGACGGACAGCGGATGCGCCTCGGCTTTGAGCTGCTGCAGGCGGATGTAACTGACGATCAGGCGCAGCACGAGTACGGTCGCGACCACGTACCAGAGCGCGAACAGGATCTGGGCGAAGCGCTGCGGCACCGCGACCGCAGAGTCGCCGCCGGATGCGGCCGGCGGCGTCGCGCCGGCATGCAGCGCGATGACCGGAAGGATGACCACGGCGGCCAAGGCCACGCACCACAGCCCATAGCGAAGCGACGCGTTGGCGCGCGGCGCCAGCCGCAGCACCAGCCATGCGAGCAGCGCGACGGCGAGCGCTTCCCACAAGCCGTTCAATATCGCGCCGACGCTGACGCGCGCGAATGCTTCCCCGAGTTGCAGCCAGACCTGCATCACGAGTTCTCCCTGCTGCGTTCGATGAGGCGTTTGAGACGCGCCAGCTCTTGCTCGTCGATGTTCTCTTCCTCGAGCAGGCGCAGCGCGAGCAGTCCCGGTGAATTATCGAAGAAACGGCGGGCCAGCTGTTGCGCCGCATTGCGGATGGCCTCGTCGCGTCCGATCAGCGGACGGTAGACGAACGCGCGACCCGACTCCGAGTGCGCGACGTAGCCTTTGGTCTCCAGGATGCGCAACGTGGTGAGCACCGTGCTATACGCGAGCGCGGTATCGTCGGGCAGGCCCGCGAGCACTTCGCCGACGGTCGCCGAACGTTTCTCCCACAAGACCTGCATGAGGCGCAGTTCCGCCTCGGTCAACGTCGGAGATTTTTTCCGGGCCAAAGCGACCTCCCGGCTAGTATATTAAAGAATTAGTAGCTCAAGCGATACTGTACTATGGTCGCCGATGCCTTGTCAACTAAGAAATTAATAGATGCCAAGAATATGGCGGGGCCTAGAGCGCTTGGCGTGCCAAATCACTGCGAAGCCCATCAAGGTGCTGCGCGTCGTTGGCACGCACGAGCCGCGGCAGCCCGTCCGCGAACGCGATCTCGGTCAAGGCGGCATTATCGCTCTTCAACGACGCGAAGCGCGTCATCGGCCGGCCTCCGGCCCACAGCGTCGCGAGGCGGATGATGACGTCGTGGGTGCAGACGACGAGGGGCGTCTTGCGCGCCGGCACGTCCGACATGAACGACTCGAAGCGCGCTTGCACCTGATCGAGATTCTCGCCATTGGGAAAGCGAACGGCTTGCGGCGACGCGTGCCAGCGCTCGAGCGCTTCGGGCCAGCGCGCGGCGATCTCCGTGCGCAAGAGCCCCTCCCAATCGCCGTGCGAGATCTCGACGAGGCGCTCATCAAAAGCGACCGGCAGCTCGCAGGCCGCGCCGATGACTTCCGCCGTCCGCCGCGCGCGAGAGAGCGGGCTCGAGACGATCGCCGCGGGATGGTCCACAGACGCGAGCCGCTGCGCGACGGCTCGCGCCTGACGCTCGCCCAGCTCGGATAACGGAGGATCTTGGCGGCCTTGGAAGCGGCCTTCGACGTTCCACGTCGACTCGCCATGGCGCACGAAGAGCAGCGTCACAACTCGATCGCGCGCGCGTCATGCAGTTCGCCGATGCCGCGCAGCCTGTCCAGCACGTGGGCGTCGGGCGCTCGGTCGACGCCCAAAACCATGAGCGCTTGCCCATCGTCGCGGCGCGCGACGTTCATGGTCGAGATGTTCAACGCCGCCTCGCCGAGGATCGTGCCTGCTTTGCCGACGATGCCGGGCACGTCCGAGTGGCGCGTCAGAATGATGTGGCCCCGCGGCGCAAGATCGATCTCGAAGCCGTCGACATCGACGAGCCGCAGTTGTTCGCCGTGCACGACGGTGCCGGCAAGCGATGTTCGGCCGCCGCGTACCGTCAGCGCGCCGGCGAATCCGCGCTCGCACGGCGCGGCCAGCGTCTCGAGTGCGATCCCCATCTCTGCCGCGATTTGGTGCGAGTTCACCACGGAGACGCGCCGGTCGGTCACGCCGCGCAACAGGCCGACCAGGAACGCCGCCGTGAACGGGCGCGGATCGTAGTCGGAGAGCTCGCCTTCAAACGTGAGCGAAAACGCCGGCAAGGTCGGCTCGCCGGAGATCTGCGCGTAGGCCCGGCCGAGCACCGCGGCCAGCTCGACGAACGGGCGCATCGCCGACGACGGCGCGACCGGAGCGTTGACCGAACCGGACGGCGGATGGCCGGCGAGCACCGCAAGCACGTCGCGGCACAGATCCGCGGCGATGCGCGCTTGCGCCTCGTGCGTGGAACCGGCCAGGTGCGGCGTGGCAAACACCTTGGGATGGCGCAGCAGGCGCCACACCGGCGCGTCGGTGGGTGGCGGCTCGCCGCGCACGACGTCGAGCGCCGCTCCGGCCAGGTGGCCGGCTTCGAGCGCCTGCAGCAACGCTTCTTCGACGACCAGGCCGCCGCGCGCGCAATTGATCAGCCGCGCCCCCGACTTCATCAATCCGAGCTCGCGTTGGCCGATCAGCCCTTGCGTCTGGGGGGTGAGGGGCGCGTGCAGCGTGACGAAGTCCGAGCGCACCAGCAGATCGTCCAGCGGCACGAGCTTGGCGCCGAGCGCCTCGGCCCGCGCTTCGCTCACGAACGAATCGTGCGCGAGCAGGACCATGCCGAATGAGCGCGCCCGCGCGGCGACCGCCGCGCCGATCCGGCCCAGACCGACCACCCCCAGCGTCTTGCCGGCGAGCTCGGTGCCGAGCAGGCCCTTCGCGCTCCAGCGGCCCTCGCGGATGCGCTCGTGTCCCTCGGCCAGGTGCCTGCACAGCGCCAGCATGACCGCCATGGTGTGCTCGGCCGTCGCCAGCGTGCTCGCGTCGGGTGTGTTCAGCACCACGATGCCCTGGCGCGTGGCCGCGACGACGTCGATCGCGTCAACGCCGACGCCGGCCCGGCCGACGACCCGCAACGCGGGCGCTCCGGCGAGCATCTCGGCATCGACCTTGGTCTTGCTGCGCACGATTAGCCCGTCGACGTCGTGGAGGAGCGATCGCAGCTGCGATGGGGCCGTGTCGAAGGCCTCGCGCACCTCGACACCGCCGTCGCGCAGCACCGCCACGCCCTCGGGGGCGAGCGGCTCGGCGACCAGCACGGTGGGTTGGCGCTCCGGCATTGCGCAGGCGTTCGTCGAAAGCGCGCGCTTCACTCTTCGACAAACGTCGAAAGCAATTCGCGCGCAGCCGCCCTATACTGTAGTCCCAAGGAGGGTGCGCTTTTGCACTCGATCAACGCCGGCGACACCGCCTGGGTGCTCGCCTCCGCCGCCTTGGTGATGCTCATGACGCCCGCCGTCGGGTTTTTCTACGGCGGGCTGGTGCGTCGCAAGAACGTGCTTGCGACGATCATGCACAGTTTCTTCATCTTATGTCTCGTTAGCGTGCAGTGGGCGCTCTGGGGCTACACGCTCGCCTTCGGACCGGACGCGAATTTCCTCGGGTACTTCCACGGCATCATCGGCGGGCTGCAGTGGCTTGGCCTGCAGGGCGTCGGCCAAGCGCCGTCCTCATACGCGCCGACGATCCCGGCGCTCGCGTTTTGCGTGTTCCAGATGATGTTCGCCGTCATCACGCCGGCGCTGATCTCCGGCGGCTTTGCCGAACGCAAGCATTTCAAGGCGTTCGTCATCTTCACGCTGCTGTGGGCGACCTTCGTCTACGACCCTATCGCGCATTGGGTGTGGGGCCAAGGCGGCTGGCTCAACAAGCTCGGCACGCTCGACTTCGCCGGCGGCACGGTGGTGCACATCACCTCGGGCGTGTCGGCGCTTGTGGCGGCCTTCGTCCTCGGGCGCCGGCTCGGGGTCGCGCCGGATCGCAACACGGAACCGCACAACATGACGATGGTCGTCCTCGGCGCCTCGCTGGTGTGGTTCGGCTGGTTCGGGTTCAACGCAGGCTCCGCGCTGGCGGCCAACGGGCTTGCGGCAAGCGCATTCGTCGCGACGAACCTCGCCGCGGCCATGGGCGCACTCACGTGGATGACCATCCACTGGTGGCGAAAAGGCAGTCCAAGCGTGCTCGGCGCAGCCGCCGGCGCAGTGGCGGGGCTCGTGGCCGTCACTCCCGCATGCGGCTTCGTGACGCCCGCTGGGGCGATTCTCATCGGCTTCGGAGCCGGCGTGGTCTGCTACATCGCCATCCAATGGCGCGAGCGCATGCACAGCGTGGACGATTCGCTCGATGTCTGGGCGGTGCACGGCATCGGCGGGACCTGGGGAGCGCTCGCGACCGGCTTGTTCGCCACCGTCGCCGTGAACGCGGCTGGCGCCAACGGGTTGTTCGCAGGCAACCCCCACCAGCTCGCGGTGCAGGCGATCGCGGTCGCGGTCTCGTGGGTCTACGCCGGCGGCATGACCTTTGTGATCCTCAAGGCGATCGAGCGCTTCATACCGCTGCGCGTGTCGCAGGGAGAAGAAGAGCGCGGGCTGGACGTCTCGCAGCACGCCGAGGTGGCCTATCAGATGTAACGGTCGAATTCATTCGACCGTCGGACCCTTGTCGCAAGCACGACGTCAAGCATTCGACTCGTGCACATAGGCTTGG
>Ga0209656_10000290_pt1 | contig 33706 bp, 30 predicted proteins | sample BogFormECP12_OM2_FD_188239 | JGI IMG/M metagenome (GOLD analysis project Ga0209656, IMG submission 188239) | Bog forest soil microbial communities from Calvert Island, British Columbia, Canada - ECP12_OM2 (SPAdes) (version 2) | ecosystem: Environmental > Aquatic > Freshwater > Wetlands > Bog ...
GCCCCCGGGGGCGCGGCCCGGATGGCGTCGGCGAACAGCCCGGCCAGCACGTCTTCCCCGCCGAAGAGGACCTCGCGCTTATCCGCGAAGTGCCGGAAGAACGTAGCGCGGTTCATTCCCGCGCGGTCTGCGATCTGCGCGACGGTCGTCTCCTCGTAGCCGTTCTCCGCGAACAGGTCCAGTGCGGCGTTTTCCAGGCGCTCACGCGCATTCGGTGCCCATCTGCTCACTGTCACATCCTAAGCGACGCGATCGGATCGCATCACCCGAGAAGTCGATGCGACGCAGTCGCGTCGACATGGTAGAGTCAATGCGACTGGATCGCATCAATGTTCCGGCCGCGGCGCCTGCGCCGCGGATCCTCTTCACCGGCAGCACAACCAAGGAGACCTTCCATGCGCATCTTCGTCACCGGCGCTTCCGGCTGGATCGGCTCGGCCGTCGTCCCCGAGCTCATCAGTGCCGGCCACCAGGTCCTCGGGCTAGCCCGCTCGGACGCCTCCGTCAAGGCAGTCGCCGACATGGGCGCCGAGGTCCTGCGCGGCGACCTGAACGACACCGACGTGCTGCGCGCCGGCACCCTCGACAGCGACGGCGTCATCCACCTCGCCTTCGTCGTGCCCAGCGTGAGCGAGGCTGCGACGCGGACCGATGCCACGGCCATCGAGACGTTTGCCACCGGACTCGCTGGCTCCGGCAAGCCCCTGGTGATCTCTGGCGCAACACTCGTGACACCCGGCCGGCCCGCGACCGAACGCGACGAACTCATCGCCGCCGGGCCCATCGCCGCCCGCATCAGCAACATGCAGGCCGCCCTTGCGGCCGCAGAGCGGGACGTCCGGGCCTCCCTGGTCATGCTGCCCCGCTCGGTGCACGGCCAGGGAGAACGCCACGGCTTCGTCCCCCAGCTCATTGCCATGGCCCGGGCCAAGGGTGTCTCCGGCTACATCGGCGACGGGGCCAGCCGCTGGCCCGCCGTTCACGTGAAAGACGCCGCACGCCTCTACCGGCTGGCCGTTGAGCAGGCTCCCGCCCGCGCCGTGCTCAACGCCGTCGGCGAAGAAGGCGTACCCGTCCGCGAGGTCGCCGAGGCCATCGGCCGGAACCTGAACCTGCCGGCCAAATCCCTGCCCGCCGAAGAATACGCCGGCATGCTCGTGCCCCTGCTCAGCACCGACATGCCCGCTTCTAGCACCATCACGCAGGAGCTCCTGAGCTGGCAGCCCACCCACCCCGGCCTCATCGAGGACATCGAACAGGGCCACTACTTCATCTGACCAGCTCCAGACGCGGTTCCGGGGAATAAGGACGTGGCGTCAGGCCCGTGATCCGGCACGGGCCCGGCGGCCACTTCGGTTCGGGGCGGCACGGTAGCGCACATGGACGCATAGCGGACGGCGGCGGCCCAGAAACGCGCCTCGAAGCGCGTACGCGCTGGTCAGCGGGGTCCACCTCGGGTAGGAGCGATGGTTCGAACCCATCACCTGCCACACGCCGGAGCCGGAGCGCGGCCCGGCTGCGCCGCCAGTACGCCGCGATCACCGCCGGCTATCACCTCAACAAGCGGCACTGGAACACGGTCGAACTGGATGGGTCCGTGCCGGGGGATGAACTTCTCGACCTGGTCGATCACTCCTACGAGCTGGTGGTCGCCGGCTTGCCCCGGGCCGCCCGGGACAGTCCAGCAGCGCCTCGATATCGGCCGCGGTGCCCAGGTACCGCTCCGAGACCAGCCGGGGCCTGCCGTCGGCCCAGCCCATCTCGCGCAGGTACCAGTACGGCTTCCCGCCGATCATCTTCTTGTACAGGCTCGCTATGACTTTAGGTCATAGGCCATCTGGCCTCTGAAAGCAACAGGCCACGCCGCATCACCGCAGGTCAGCATCAGTTACCGAAGTCCGGAGAGCGGCGAAGATCAACTTAGCCAGGAAACTCGGGCTAGCCCGCGCCCGCCAGCACGTGATGGCCGGCCCGGACCAGCGGCTCCACGATGGCCTGGGCTTCCTCGAAGCCGGAACCGAGCATGGCGCCACCGGCGGCCCGCGCCGCGACTCCCTGGCAGACCACGGCGAGCTTGAAGTAGGCGAAGGCCCGATACCAGGCGATGTCCGCCACGTCGAATCCGGTGGTTCCGGCGTACCGCCGGACGATCTCGCCGCGGGCAGGAAAGCCGGCCGCCGCGGTCACCGGCGGGATGATCCGCGCGGCTGCCAGCACCGGGTCGTCGCCGGTCTCGCTCCAGTAGGCGAGCAGGGCGCCGAGGTCGGCGAGCGGGTCACCGACGGTGCTCATCTCCCAGTCAAGCACGGCCACGATCTCGCCGGGCCTGGTCGGATGCAGGACGGTATTGTCCAGGCGGTAGTCCCCGTGGACGATCGTCACCGCAACCTGCCCGGGCACGGTACGCACTAGCTCGTCGCGCAGCGAGTCGAGCGCCGGGAAGTCGGTGGCCTTGGAGCTTTCCCACTGTTTGGACCAGCGGCGGAGTTGCCGTTCCATGAACCCGGCGCCGCGGCCGAAGTCCGTTAGGCCCACCGCCGCGGGGTCGATCGCGTGCAGGTGCGCGAGCGTGTCGATCAGGGCGCCGCCGATTGCCTCCCGCTCGGCCGCCGTCTCGCCGTAGCCCGGTGGCAGCTGGTTTCGGCAAACGTGACCGACGACCCGCTCCATCAGGTAGAACGGAACGCCGAGCACGCTGCCCGCATCCGCTAGGTACAGTGTCCGCGGCACCGGCACACGCGTGCCGTGCAGCGCGGACTGCACGCGGAACTCCCGGGCCATGTCGTGGGCGGTCGGCAGCACGTGCCCGAGGGGTGGGCGGCGCAGCACCACCTCGCCGGCATCGCAGGCCACCCGGTAGGTGAGGTTGGATTTGCCGCCCGAGATGAGTGCCACGTTGCACTCCCGCCAGCGCGGGTCGTGCAGCACCTCGGCCAAGTGCGGCCCGACGATCTCCGGCTCCGCGCCGGTGACAATGGGCTGCAGCCGCTGTGCCGTCGGGTCGACGAACGCCGATTCCCTGGTGGTCATGCCGAAGCGGCTTCCGCGAGGACCGGGGAGGATAGGGCCGAACGGGCTTGGCTAACGTGCTCGGCTAGTTCACGCCCGAGCCGCCGTTCGTGATGGGCAGCGTCGCCGAACTGCTGAGCCCGAACGCCGATCCGGCGCAGGAAGCGGTGGGCCGGGTGCTCGGCGGTGAACGCGATGCCGCCGAATACCTGCATGGCGCTGTGCGCGACCTCCCGCGCGCCGCGGGAGACGTATGCCTTGGCGATCGAGGTGGCCTGGGTGGCCTGAAGATCATCGGCGTCCAGTGCCGCCGCTGCGTAGCACACCGCGGACCACCCGCTCTCCTGCCGGACGTAGGCGTCGGCGAGGATGTGGCGCAGGGCTTGGAAGCTCCCGATGGTGCGCCCGAACTGCCGGCGTTCGCCGGCGTAACGGCAGGCCAACTCCAGGATGTGACCCGCCGCGCCGGCGGCCTCGGCGGCGGCGAGCAGCGCGCCTGCGGTCATCAGGCGTCGCAGCACCGTCCGCGCCTCCGGTCCGCCGAGCACGCTGGAGCGGGGCACTGCTACCGCATCGAAGCAGGCCGTTCCCATCAGCACTGTCTCGTCGAAGCATCGCTGTGCTTGCCGGGTGAGCCCGGCCGCGGCCGCGGGCGTGATCGCGAGCGCGGGCTCGCCGTCGAGCATGGCAAGGACCGCTAGCTGGCCGGCTGCCTGAAGCTGCTCGATCGCGACCTTCTGCCCGCTTATCTTCAGACCGTCCCTCCCGTAGGAAAGCCTCGTCCCAGCCCGCTCGACCGTCCACCCGGAGCCCGCTTCGAGCAGCGCGACGCCGATCGGGTCCTGGCTGGAAAGCAGGGCCGCGATTCCCGCGGGTAGGGACCGGGCCTGCGGCGCGAGTGCCAGGCGCACGGCGGCGCTGCCGAGGAACGGGACCGATGCCAGGTGGCTGCCGAGCGAGCGGGCGATGAGGCACAGTTCGACGGCTCCCAGCCCGTCCTCGCTGTCTTTTTTTATACCGAACGAGCCGAACTCGACCAGCGCCGTCCAGGTTTGGAGTCGCCGCACGGCGGAAGCGCCGCTGACGTCCTGTGGCGCGACCCACTCCCGGCTGAGCAGCGTGTCGATCGACTCGCTGATCCAGGACTGCTCCTCGGTAAGTTCGAGTTCCATGGCTACTCCTGCGGAAGCGCGAGAACGCGGTCGGCGATGATATTGCGCTGAATCTGCCGGGTCCCGCCGTACACCGAGGCAGCGCGGGAGTAGAGGTAGGTCTCCTCCCAGAACGCATCCTCGTCCTGCTCGGCCGGGTCGGCCTGCTCGATGGCGGGCCCCAGGAGCTCGACCGCGGTCGTGGCGAGCCGCTGTTCGGCTTCGGCCATCAGCAGCTTCACGCTGGAGCTGTCCGGGCCGACCGCGCCGCCGGCCAGGAACTCGCCCACCGTCCGCTGGGCGTGGTACCGCAGCACCTCGATGCCGATCATGGCCTGCGCCAGCGAGACCTGAGCGCCGGGATCGTCTAGCAAGGCCTTGCCGTCCAGGGCCCGGTTGCCCAGCGCGGCCGCCAGCCGGTCCAGCCACGTGCGCAACTTGACCTGGCGGGGGAGCGCCGCGGTCCCGCGCTCATGCCCTAGCGTGTACATAGCGATCTTCCAGCCGTCGCCCCGGTCGCTGAGCAGGTTCTCCTCCGGCACCAGCACGTCGTCGAAGAACAGCTCGCAGAACTCCGCATGGCCGGTGATCTGCGTCATCGGCCGGACGTCCACGCCCGGTGAGTTCATGTCGACGATCAGCATGGAGATGCCGCGGTGGCGTGGTCGGCTGGGGTCCGGTTCCTCGGTCCGGGCCAGCACGCCGCACCAGCGGGCGAACTGGCCCCAAGACACCCAGGTCTTCTGCCCGCTGAGCACGAAACGGCCGTCCCGCTCCACCGCCCTGGTGCGCAGCGAGGCCAGGTCCGAACCCGCCTCGGGCTCGGAGAAGCCCTGGCACCAGATCTGGGAGGCGTCCAGGATCGGCGGGATGTGCCGCTGCCGCTGCTTTTCGGTACCGAAGCGCAGCAGCGACGGGCCGAGAACGTCGAGCCCGACGACGTTGACGAACTCCGGTGCCCCGGCGGCCGCCAGTTCCTGGTCGACGACGATCTGCTCGACCGGCGCCCGTCCGCCGCCGCCGAACTCGCGGGGCCACGCCCGGCCGACGTACCCGGCTTGGTAGCAATGAGCCTGCCAGCCGCGGAGTGCCTCGATCCGGGCGTCCAGCGAGCGGGGCAGATCCGCCGGGGACGGTGCGCTCCCGGCTAGGAAGGCCCGGACCTCTTCCCGTAGTCGGCGCTCTTCTGGGGCCATCCCGCACTCCTCACAACGCATTCCGTTTCCTGAATTGAAATCATATCAGTTTTAACGGGCGATGGATACCCTGCCGAGTTGGTCGGCACATGGCGGCGGGCACCCCCTGCCGCCATGTGCCGCGTCGCCCGGCGCGCCGCGCCGTCACCCTTCCCCGAACACCAGCAGGCCGCGGAGGTCACGACCAGCGTGCCGGCCGCATGCTGCTTGGCCATCTCCCAGACGGGTGCCCCGGCCGAGGCCCTGTCCGGCGCCGGTGACGATCGCGATCTTTGTCGTCGAGCATGCCCGCCTCCTCAGGCTCGTACCGCCGTGACGCGCACAGGCGCCCGCGATGCCCGGATCGCGTCCGCGGCAGCGCGGCCCTCTGAGATCGCGTGGGCCACGCGCCGCGGCACGACCGCGTCACCGATCACCCGCACCGTGGGCACCCTGGGTCCCGGCGGCACCAGGGACTGCCAGTCATGTGCCCGGCGCTCGCCGACGACGATCACGGCATCGGCGGCTACCCGCCTGGTCGCTCCCGACATCGTGTTCCCGAGCTCGGCGTGGCCGTCGCCCACCGAGGTAAGCGCCGTGAACGGCAGGACATCGAGCGGTGCGCCGCGAAGCCGCGCGATGAGCTGCACCCGCCCCTCGGCCGGGAGCGACGCACCGAATGCCGCGCCCGGCGTCGCGACGGTGATCCTGGGCACCGCCGCGAGTACACCCAGTTCCACGGCACTCGCGCAGGACCAGCTGCCGAAGCCGTCGTCGACGATCAGCAGGTGCTCGCAGCTCGCGAGCGCCGAGGGCCCAGAGGCGATCACCAGGGATGACGCGAACGCTCGCTCGATGCCCGCGATCTCGGGCAGGACTTCCTCGCTACCGATCGCGAGTACCACCTCACTGAAGCCGGCCAGCTCAGCTGGGCCAGCGGTGGTCCCGAGCCGCAGCGTGACGCCGTCGGCGGCCTCCATCGATGCCCGGTAGAAATCCAGCAGGGCCCGCCATCCGCTGCGGTTCGGCGCCGACGCAGCGATCGCGAGCTGCCCGCCGATCGCGTCGCGCTGGTCGAACACGACGATCTCTCTCCGGCCAGCCAGGGTGGCCACGCCCGCGAGCGCGTGCCCGTCGACCAGGGCAACCGCGCACTCCAGCCCGGCCGGGCCGGCGCCGACGATCGCGACCCTGTCCCCCCGGCCACCGCCGGCCTCCCGGACCAGCAGCGGCGCAGCCGGGCGTCTGGCCGCGCCGGCCGGGGCCAGTTCGGGGTTGACGGAGCAGAGCAGGACGGGGTCGAAGGTTCGGCAGTCCTCGTTGCAGGACACGCACGGGCGGACCTGCGCTGCCCGGCCGGACAGCAGTTTGGCGGGTAGGTCCGGATCGGCGATCAGGGGCCTGGCCATCCCGACGAGGTCCGCGCCGGCGGTGAGCGCCGCGTCGATCTGGTCCACCCGCCGGAACGCCTGCGAAGCCAGCAGCGGCCGGCCGGTCAGCGGTCGGATACGGGCGAGGTGGGGCAGCAGCGGCGGTTCCGTGGTGGCCATGTCGCGGACGTAGCTCGTCCGGACGCCGACCGTGAGGTTGATGTAGTCGACGTGCGGACCGACATGCGGCAGCAGCTCGCACAGCCCGTCCAGGGTCAGCCCGGCCTCCTCGCCCCCGTCAGTGGACAGCCGGACGCCGATCACCGCGCCGGGCGCGCTGCCGCGGATCGCGGCAGTGATGCGGAGGAGGATGCCGGCCCTCGCGGCCACGGAACCGGCACCAGGCCGCAGGTTGGTCACCCCGGACAGGAACTGGCCGAGCAGGTAGCCGTGGGCCGCGTGCAGCTCGATGACCTGGAATCCGGCGGCCAGCGCATTGATCGCCGAGACCCGGAAGCCCTCGATGATCGCTTCCACCTCGCCGTCGGTCAGCGGGCGTGGCCGGACCGCCTCGCGTGGCGAGCGCACCGCTGACGGGGCGACCGGTGCAAACCACATTTCCGCACCCGTCGTCTCCCGGCCCAGGTGCACGAGCTGACAGGCCGCCACGGCGCCCTCGTCGCGGATCGCCTGCGCGCGGGCGGCCATGCCCGGCACGGCCTCCTCCCGCCACGCCTCGGTCACGATCCGGCGCCGCCAGGTGGACTCCGGCGCCGTCACCGTGCCGCCGACCACCAGCATCGCGGCGCCGCCGGCCGCACGGCGACGCCAGTACTCGGCATCCTCGGGCAGCGCGAGGCCGCCGGAGACCAGTCCCGCGGCGTGCGCCGTTCCGACCAGCCGGTTGCGCAGCACCAGGTCGTGCGCAAGCGGGAACGGCCGGGACGCCAGGGGCTCGCGCGTGCTCATCGTCGGCCCCATACGCCTGGCCCGCGTCCCTCGCCCGGGCCGCGTCCCCTGACCAGTTCGAGGTATCTGGCCGCGTCGGTCTTCGCCTCGCCTGGCATGGTCGCGCCGTCCAGCGACGGCATCACCTCGCCGTCGATCACGTGGCCCAACAGCGGGCGCTCGAGGTAGCGGGCGGTGGCCGGCGTGATCGGATAGGACGCGGTATCGATCAGCACGCTCATCGCGACTCCCAGGTAACTAAACTTAGTTCAGTTTAGTATACGGTCTTCCGAGTTGGTTTGCTAGGCTACAGTCACAGATGAGTTGTGCCGATCGTCCAGACCAGCGACTGATGCGACATCAGGTTTGCTACCAGCGCCCGGCGTAACCACGGCACGGGCCATGCACTTCGCCGCGGCGCAGCCGGCGTTAGGCGTCCACCGCCTGGCCCATTGTGAAGCACTCAGTCTCCGAGCAGATGGCCCCCGCCCGGGCAAGCGCCGCCACCTCGGTCAGCCCGGGAAGCATCCCTCAGGTGGGGATGTGCACCGAGCATCCGAAGGGCAGCGACACGATGAAGACCCGGAGCGATCCGCCTCCACCGCCCACATACGAGATGGCGCCGCCCGGGGCGATAACGCCCGCGGCCAGCGCCAGCGTGCCTCGCCGGGCCAAGCTCGGGTAATGGGACCGCCGCTAGCTCGGGCTGGCTCTGCCACCGCAGCAGCGTACCGCCGACATCGTCTCCTGATTCAACGTCACCTCAATAGATGTAGCAAATCCGCCAATGGCACTTGACCAGCATGCAACCATAGAGTATTCTAACTGAAGTCAGGTCAATATTTGTGGCTAGAGCGCGGTCGAGGTGCATCATGTGCCAGCATCAACTTCCCTGTCCGCCTGCGGACGCATCGGATCGCGAGGCGGCCCACGTCGTGGCGTCTCATCCCGAGCAGGGATGGAGCCTGCTCTGCAACGGCGTCGTGGTGTTTGAGGACACCGGCGCGCTGCTTCCCAATGGCCGGAGCATCCCACCGCACCGGTCGGCCCACCGGAAGGTGACCGCCCGGCTGCCCCGCCTGGCTCAGCTGCCGCAGCCGGTGACAGCCTGCGCCGCATGAGCGGTGAGCTGACATGCGCCAGATCCGCATCAGCAAACGCCAGCGCCCAGCGCACTGGTGGCTGGAGTCGCTGCCACCGGACGCGCGTGACCCCGACATCGCTCGCGCCAAGCAGTTGGCCCGCCGTACCCGCCGACCCCAGCGTCAGCCGCAGCAGACGCAAGCGACGGCCTGACCAAGGCGACCCGCAGTCACCGTCGGCTTAACGTCGGCCGACGTGCAGGCGGCCGAGGCGGAACTCAAGGTGGCCGAGACCGGGCCAGCCTCGATCAGCCTGCCGCCGGTCACCACGCCCATCCCGTCAGGCAAGACAGTCACCTTCGTGCACTGTGGCGTCGCCGTATGCGGCGCGATCGCCGCGGCGATCAAGAACGCGGCCGCAATTCTCGGCTGGAAGGTCGATGTGATCCCGACCAACGGGACCCCGGCGAGCGTGAAGGCCGCCTGGGACATCGCGGTCCGGCTGCACGGGCCGTGGCGTCCGGGTCCGGCTTCGACCACAGCTTGTTCGCTTCCGAGGCCATGCAGTTGCAGGCCATGCACGTCCCTGTCATGAACGATAAGCAGTCGCACCCAGGGTGCAAGCTGTCCACGCTGGCGGTGCTGGCGCCGGATAACGCGTGGAATGTGCCGTGGTTCCTCTTGACCCAGGGCAGCTAACGGCAGGCCGCCCCCGGCAGACACCCGCTCCGGCGGGCGAGGTTGCGGACCTGGCTCAAGTCAGATATGATTCGAATTCAGTTCAGTAATAAACAGTTCCCGGATGCGGGCGGACGGCACGGCGGCCAGCGCGACGGGATCACGGAAGGCGGAGCGATGAGCGTAGACCTGCAGCCGGAACCGGTGCGGACCGGGCCCGAATTCGTGGAGTACGAGGTGACCGACCGGGTGGCCACGATCTGGCTGAACCGCCCGGAGGTGAAGAACTGCGTCAACTGGGCGCTGCTGCAGCAGTTCGGCGAGGCGCTGGACCGGGCCGAGCGCGACCCGGACGTGCGGGTGGTGCTGATCCGGGGCCGCGGGCACACCTTCTGCGCTGGTGCCGACCTGAGAATGCTCGACGAGGAGTTCCTGGGCACGACGAACAATTCCGTGGAGATCGCGCAGGTGTCGGCTCGGATCTGGGGCCGCGCGTTCAATCTCGCGAAGCCGACCGTCGCGGTTGTGGAGGGATATGCGGTGGCCGGCGGGTTCGAGCTGATGATCTCCTGCGACTTCGCGGTCGTCGCCGACGACGCCAAGATCGGGGATTACCACATCCGGCGGGCGCTGTTCGGCGGCGCGGGCCCGATCTACCGGCTGCCGCGCTACGTCGGGCTGCGCCGCACCAAGGAGCTGCTGATGACCGGCAAGCTGCTGTCGGGCAGCCAGTGCGCCGACTGGGGGCTGGCGAATGTCTCCGCCCCGGCGGACGAGCTGGACGGCGCGGTCGCGGAGTTCATCGCGCCGATGAAGGACAAGAGCGCGTTCACCATGCGGATCACTAAGCTGGCCGCCAACCGCGGCCTCGACGGTGACACCGAGACCCTGATCGCGCTGGAGTCGATGACCTGCAACGTCGCCCATCAGTCCAACGACGCAAGGGAAGGCGTGCAGGCCTTCCTGCAAAAGCGCGACCCCATCTGGACCGACAGCTGACGCCATCCTGCTGAGCAGGCGCCGGCCGCTGCGGCATCGAGGGATAGCTGCCGCGATATCGTAGAAAGCGAACTGAGTTTAGGTTTCTATTCGGGATAATGGCCGAGTGTCGGGCACGGGAGATCCACATGACGATTGACGACCTCCTGGACATCGAGTCGATCAAGCACCTGCGAGCGCTCGGGTCCAAGTACCTCGACTCCGGCAACCTGGAGGCCCTAGTCGACCTGTACACCGAGGACGCCGTCTGCGAGTTCGGGCCCTACGGCTCCTGGCACGGCCGCGACACGTTCCTTGCCAACTTCGCCGAGGCCGAGGCTCCGTTCTACAAGAGCGGCTACTTCTCCAACCTGCACGTCGTAACGAACCACGTTGTCGAGCTAACGGGCCCGGACACCGCCTCCGGCCTGGTCTATCTCCTCGACTTCGTCGCCGGTGACATGATGCGCGAGGGTGGCAACCCGCTGTACTGGCTGGGCGTCTACGACGAGCAGTACCGCCGGGGCGACGGCGGGTGGCGGATCTCGAAGCAGAGCCTTAACTTCGTGTGGCCTCAGCGAATGCTCAATGACGGATTCCTCAACCAGCACGCGCCATCGTCGCACTTAACCGCCTAACCACCGAACCCTTCCGGGCGGTCAGTCACTCACATGGAGATTCAACCATGGCACTCTCGCCCGACCGCATGGCCGATCTCGAGGACATCCGCGCGCTCTCCGCGCGATACACCCGCGGTCTCGACAGATTCGCGACGGACGAGTTGCTCGAGCCCAGCGCCGGGAAGTCCTACTGAAGCGCGCTGGTGGCGCCACCAGCAGTTTCGGAGCCCTGCGCTGTCCGGCGCTCCAGAAGGGCACGGATGTTCGGCCGCATAGATGCCGGCCGTGATAGTGCGGGTCTGGTCGCCCGCCGCAGTGATATCAGCTGACCGCTCGTGTAGCGCGGCGATTGGGGATGGCCTGGCGCTTCGGGCGCGCCGATCGCGGTGAAGACGGCCAGTACCTGACCATCGTCATTGATAAATCGTCGGAGGCGACACCACTTCGCCGACGAGACTGTCCGCTGCCGCCCGCCGAGGCGGCGACACGATACCTCCTGCAGTAGGGATCTGGCCGATCGATGATGGGGTGACGCTCAGTCGCTGCTTTACCCGGGAGAGATGTGTCGTTGGGTGAAGACCATGGCCTGCTCGAGGTGGTGGCGGATGGCGCCGATGGCGGCATCGGCGTCTTCACGCTCATACGCCTCCACGAGGCGGGAGTGATCGCGGAATGCGCTCTCGGCCGCCTGCCGGTCGGCGCCGCTTTCGGCGTCCCGGGTGCCGAGCAGGCGTGCGATCAACTTTGGCGCGCCCGCTCGACGGTAGGCCTCCAGCAACGTGGCGCTGTCGACGAGTGAGACCAGGTACTCGTGGAACGCGACGTAGCGTTCGACGTGTGCCGTCAGGTCGAATGATCCATGCGCATGCGGCGCGGGACGGGTCTGGAGCATGCGCAGGCGGAGCTCTGTGAGGCGCTCGCGGGGGACGATCCCAATTGTTGAGTTCACTGCCCCAAGCTCGACCGCGCGGCACGTGCGCAGCGCCTCCTCGACCACCGATGATGAGGCCGGGACGGGCTCGTGCTGTGAGAACTCCAGCCGCCCGAACTTGCCGCGGAAATATGCCAGCGGCGCGCCTTCACGCGCAGTGGCGCGATCCACTTCGGCCAGGAACACCACATGGGTTCCGCCGGTGAGCTGATCTACGACCCGACACTCGAGCGTCGCAAGCGCGTCGGTCAGCAGCGGGACGGCGCCCAATCCCAGCCCGACGGCCAGGCCTCGGAACTTGTCTACACCTTTCCTTCCGAATCGGGCCGCGGCGTCCGTCTGGCTTTCGCTGAGTATGTTTACCACGAACCGGCCGGAGGTCGCGACCGCCTGCCCGGTGGATGACTGCTCGTTCATGCAGATAAGCAGCATTGGCGGCTCGAGCGAGACTGAGCTGACCGCGCTGGCGGTGGTCCCGTAGCGCCTGTCCTCGTGGAACGCTGTGATCACTGTCACGCCTGTCGCGAAGTGGCCGATTACCTCTCGGAACAGGCCGGAGGGGAGTGGCGACATCTCGAGCTGGCCGGAGCTCATCGTGACCTGGGCGCGGGACCGCGCCACTCGCAATGCGCCTGGAGGGCGGCACCGTCGTCCGCCACCCAGCCGCGTGAGTATGCGTACTGGACCATCGCATCGAACGACTCGGTCCATTCAGTGCTCCGCGCTCGCTCGTGCGCAAGGCGCCTCAGGGCGTCGATGCGCAGTATCGCGTCGCCGTCGGCGGCGAGTCGGCCGACCTGCGCGAGCCCTTCGTCCAGCCCGTCGCGCGTTCCGCATTCATCGTGTACGACCACCTTGAGCGATCGGAAGTCGTCCGGCTCGCAAAGCACCACCGTGCCAGGGCCGGGGCGGGATCGGGAAAGGCTGATCTCGATATACATTGGGTGCCCCCTCAGCGTACGGTCGCCTCAGCGCCGTCGAGTAGATGACCCATCCGGGCACGCTTGGTCGCGAGGTATGCGACGTTGTGTTCGGTTCGTCGCGGCGGCAGCGCGACACGTTCGACGATCTCCAGTCCAAAGCCCTCGAGACCGCGGCACTTGGCCAGGTTGTTGGTCATCAGCCGGACGCGCTCGACGCCGAGTTCGATCAGGATCTGCGCGGCGATGCCGTACTCGCGAGCGTCGACCGGCAGCCCGAGGCGAAGGTTGGCGTCCACTGTGTCATGCCCCTCATCCTGGAGGTTGTATGCCGCTAGTTTCCGGCCGATGCCGATGCCGCGGCCCTCGTGGCCACGGAGGTACACCACCACGCCTTGCCCGTCGTCTGCGACCGCCCGCATCGCATCGGCCAGTTGCGTGCCGCAGTCGCAGCGCTCGGATCCGAATACGTCTCCGGTCAGGCATTCGCTGTGCACGCGCACGAGCGCAGGCTCTGCACCCGCGACATCGCCCGCTACGAACGCGATGTGTTCTGTCCCGTCGAGCAGCGACGCCCAGGCGTGACACGTGAACGGACCATGCCGGGTGGGTACGCGCGCCGAGGCGAGATGCTGAATCAGCGGTTCGGTGCGTATCCGGTGGCGTACGAGTTGGGCGATCGAGATCATCGGCAGGTCGTGACGCCTGGCGAGCGCGAGCAGCTCCGGCCCGCGCGCCATCTCCCGGCAGTCTGCGCTCACCACCTCACACAGTATGCCGGCGCCCTGCAGCCCGGCGAGACGAGCAAGGTCGAGCGCAGCCTCGGTGTGTCCGGGGCGGACCAGCACGCCTCCCAGACGGGCGCGCAGCGGAAAGACGTGTCCCGGGCGAACGAAGTCCTCAGCGCTCCGGTGCGGGTCAGCGAGCGCCTGAATCGTACGCGCGCGATCGCTGGCCGAGATCCCCGTGCTGACGCCGGCGGCGAGGTCCACGGATACCGTGAACGCCGTCCGCTGGGACTCCTGGTTGTCGCCCACCATCGGCGGTAGCTCGAGTGCGGCGAGCCGCTGACCGGACAGTGACACGCAGATCACGCCCGAGGTATGGCGGAGCATGAACGCGATCTTCTCGGACGTCGCCGTCTGGGCGGCCATGATCAGGTCGCCCTCGTTCTCGCGCCGCTCGTCGTCAGTGACGATTGTCAGCTCGCCCCGGCCAATGGCCGAGATCGCTGCCTCGATGGATGATCGCATCAAAAGGACTCCTTGGCGGGATCGGGTGACGGTACAAGCACGCCCACCAGAATCGAAGTGAGTTCAAATCATAGGTCGCGCTGGCTGTCCATGTCAAGTAACAACAGGAGCGGCCCTGTTGACCTCACGTGTTTATGTCTAGGACCAAGGCTGTGCGCATGCAGCAAAGGTGGGTTGACAACGCCTGGTGGATGGGGCTAGCGTTGAACTTAGATCAGTTCAGGCAATCGATCAGACGTTTGCGGGCTGACCGGACGTTTGCGAGCTGAGAGGAGCAGACGTGACCATCAAGCGAATGCGCTTCGGTGTCTTCCACACCCCGTTCCACCTTCCGAACACCCAGAATCCGAACCTTGCCCTGCGCCGCGATGTGGAGATGGTTAAGCTCTACGACGCGCTCGGCTACGACGAGGTCTGGTTCGGCGAGCACCACTCGGGTGGCTGCGAGACGATTCTCGACCCGCTAACTTTCATTGCCCATGTCGCGCCGCAAACCGAACGAATCAAGCTCGGCACCGGCGTGGTGTCGCTTCCCTACCACAATCCGCTGTGGGTCGCCGAGCAGATGATCTTCATCGACCATCTAACACGCGGCCGGGCGATGTTCGGGCTCGGGGTCGGCGCGCTTCCAACCGACGCCCACATGATCGGGATGGATCCGTCTGAGCAACGCCCAGCGTTCGAGGAGGACGTCGACGTCCTCATGCACCTGATCCGCAACGACGAGCCGATCTCGGCGACCACCGCTCGGTACACGCTGCGTGACGCCCGTATCCAGCTCAAGCCCTACACGGACTTCCCCGTGTTGATCGCGGCCGTCGTATCGCCCAGCGGCGCACGGATCGCCGGCAAGCACGGGCTCGGGCTACTGTCGATCGGCGCCACCATGGAAGGTGGCACGGATGCGCTCGCCGGCCACTGGGAGATCGTCGAGCAGCGCGCGCGGGAGTTCGGCGTGCCAGCGGCTAGCCGGGACGCCTGGACGCTGCTCGGGCCGATGCACATCGCCGAGACCCGCGAACAGGCGATCGAGGACGTCCGCTACGGGATCGACGCGTGGTTCGACTACATGCAGCATGTCTCCGCGTCGCCGCAATTCTCGCCTGCGGGAGATACGACGGACGAACGGATCGCGTGGGTCGTCGACAACGGCGTCGGCGTGATCGGAACCCCTGACGACGCCGTGCAGCAAATCCGGCGGCTGCAGGAGATGACCAACGGCGGCTTTGGTAGCTACCTGATCATGGGCAATGAGTGGGCCCGTCACGACGCGACCAGACGCTCCGTGGAGCTGTTCGCCGAATACGTGATGCCGGTGTTCCACGACGATGCGACCTCGCGGCTGCGCGCGAGCGAGGCGTGGGCTCGTCAGCGTCGCGAGGAACTTTGGAGCCGCCAGGCGGTCGCGCTGGACGAGGCGTCCGCGAGGCACAAGGCTGAGCAGGCCGCCAGGCAGGAACCGGCAGTCCACTGACGCGAGCCTCCCATTCACGATCGCGCGCGTCCGGCTGAGAACCGCATCGTCGGCGTCGCGCACGCGGGCGCTCGTCACGAACGGCGTGCCGCTCCCCGTCGGCGCCGAGTATTGGCGCCGGCGGGCCAGGCGGCGCAGCGCTGCTGATCGTCGGTGGTACGGCGATCTCGCCTGAGTCGACGTTTCGTCGGGGCAACCTCACCGAGGCTTGGCGGCCCGAGGTGGTGCCCGGGGATGGCCGGTTCGCGCAGAGCCGATCTGGGCCGAGGGGGGTAGTCGCCGCCTGCCAGCTCGTCTACTTGGGGCGCGAGACGCCGGAAGCCGAGACGTGGTTTCACCCGGTTGCCCCGTCGTCGGTTCGTACTCCCCGGAGCCGGGCACCCGCAGCGTCCACGTACTGGGTCATCGGCGACGCGGTCGTGCCGAGACGAGCTGCGCACGCGATCGCCGAGGGCCGCGCCGCGGCGCAGCACATTTGCGCACACGCGGCCCGTGCTGCCGTTCCTGCGCAAGCCTGAAAACCTGACCGCAATTAGTCCCATTAGTCAACTGATACGACTTCAGGTTCTACAGCTATCCAGCCTATTCTTGCTGGCGTGAACGCTGCTAAGACCTTGACAAACGAAAGACGTCACGTTAGCGTCCTAATAACTAAATTGAAGTCAGTTTAGTTCTAGCAACCAGAACAGTGGCTCAGTCCAGGGAATCGCCTGACGTCCCTGCCACGAGCCCGCAGGAGGAGAGTTTCGGATGAGATCGTCACGACGATGGCTTGTGCTATCTACGCTGGCCGCGTCGCTCCTACTCGCGGCATGCAGTAGCAGCAGTGGGGGCAGCAGCAGTGGCTCGCCGACTAGCACGACCACGGGTGGGACGGTGAAGGCGCAGATCGTTCCCTCGCCGCCCAGTAGTCCGCCAACCACGATCCAGATCACGCAGCCGCTACCGAAGGCGCCGCCCAAGGGCAAGTCGGTGATCTTCCTCCAGTGTCAGCTTTCCGCGTGTGAGCGGTATGACGCCGGTGTCCAGGCTGCTGCGGCGGCGCTGGGTTGGTCGAGCAAGATCGAGGTGTTCAACAATGCCGAGCCGGGAGCGGGATTGGAGACAGCGATCGCTCAGCATCCGGATTACATCGCGATCACCGGAATCCCGCCCGCTGCCGTGAAGCCCCAGCTCGCCGCCGCAGCGGCTGCACACATCCCGGTCATCTCATGCGCCGATCCCGATCCCGCCACGCCGGGCGAGTACACAGTGCAGTGCGGCGGAACCCTGGAGGCAGACGCCTCCGACATCGGCCGCTGGATCATCAACGACTCGGGTAGCAAGGCCAATGTGGTCGCCGTAACGATCCCGCAGTTCCCCGTCCTCACCACCGAGACGAACTGGTTCGAGACGAACTTCAAGTCGCTGTGTCCGGGATGCACATACGACCAACTTGCTGTGTCGGTCAACGACGTAGCGAGTGGAGCAGTGCCGCAGAAGATCGTCGGGTACCTGCAGGCGCACCCCAACGTCGACTACGTGTTCCTGACCTTTGACGACCTCGAGTTGGGCTTGCCGCAGGCACTGCGGACCGCCGGGCTGAACAGCAAGGTCAAGATCACCGGCGCGGCCGCCGACAAGTCGATTATGCAGACGATCGGCAGTACGAACGCGGCGTGGACGATCGCACCGGATGTCTACGACGGGTGGGTCATGCTTGACGCCATGGCGCGTCTCTCCGAGGGTGACGCCTTGAGTCACTCCTACCTGCAAGAGGTCTTCCCGTACCCGGACTGGGTCGCCAGCAGCGCCGTATCCGTCTCCAAGTATCTCGGGGCCACGGGCTACGACTGGTACGGGCCCGCCGGGTATCAGAGCCAGTTCGAGAAGCTCTGGAAGATCGGCCCATGAGAGCGCCCGAAGCGCGGGGCGCCAAGTAGAGCTCAGCGCGAATCACCTGGCCTGAGCGGGGCAAAGGCGGGCTGGAGCGTCGTTTCAAAGCGATGCTCCAGCCCGCCTTTAGGCGTCACAAAACAGACGGCTTGTCCATGCCCCGGCGGGGGGAACAGCGCAAGCCTAAGACAGGCGGCACGCGAATGGGGGGCGCCGTTGGAGGGGGCGGCGGTCGGGAGGCGGCGGCGTCGTCGGAAGGTTTGGGGAGCGGCCAGGTGCGGTCGATCCTGTCAAGAGGGCTCAAGCCTCTCGCTTGGCGCGGTGCCGTACGACGGGTTCGTTCGGCGACGTCAGGTAGCATCGCCGTCGTCCGCCGCCATGACGCCGGTCTCGAAAGCCACTCGCGTCGTGCGTGAGAAAAGCAATCTTCAGCGCTGTCGATGATCGTCAGCGAGCGGGTGTCATTCCGGGCCGGAAACGGGCGGTCGAGCCCAGGTGGCGCCGCCGGCGGTCCAGGGGCCCATCGCGGCAGGTGCGCTGCGTGCCCGCGCAGCGGACGAATCGGGCTCCGGGGTATTCAGCTAAGCGGAGTGCCAGCGCAGAGGTCCCCGCATCATGCCCAGTCGAAGGCAGGTCACTGGGAAGGGCCCTACACGTGTGACCAGGGCTGCTCCAGTTAAGTCAATACCCCAGATCGGGCTTATGTCGCGATCGGGGATTCCAGCTGGAGACGCGCGATCTCCTCGGGCGTCAGCCGGTCTCCGTGGACATCAGCGGCGATCCTGCCGTCGCGCAGCACGAGCACGCGGTCACAGGTGTCGCAGAGTTCGGCATCGTCAGAGGACGCCATCAGCACGGCGCAGCCGCTTGTCGCGACCTCGCGTGCGAGCGCGTGGATCGTGGCTTTGGCATGCACGTCCACGCCCTGTGTGGGTTCGTCGAGCAAGAGCACGCGAGGCTTGCAGCGGAGCCACTTGGCGAGCACAACCTTCTGCTGATTACCGCCGGAGAGCGTAGCAAAGATCGACTCTGGTCTTGGTGGCCGGATGTCGAGGTCCCTGATCCACTCCGCGACCTCCTGGCGCTCCGCTGTGCGGCGGATCGCGCCACCACGCCGCGAATGACGGCGCAGATCAGTCAGGGTGCAGTTCTCACTCACGGTCAGTGTCGTGATCGCTCCCGCGCCACGGCGATCCGCGGGTACGAGTGAGATGCCTGCGTCGATCGCACCACGCGTGCTCGCCGGGACTCGGCGCCCATCGACCAGCACATCACCGTGGCGCGAGGCTACGCCGAACATCAACCCCAGAATCTCCTCGCGCCCGGACCCCGTCAAGCCGGCGATTCCGACCACCTCGCCTCTTCGAACGACCAGCTCGGCGTTGTCGACGACGACGCCGCAGAGCGAGTGCGCCTCAAGGACAACATCGTCCTTGCCGGCGTAGTCGCGCAGTTGTGGCGGGCGCATCTGTTCGTCGCCGATCATCAGGGAGATCAAGCGGTCCTGGTCGATTTCGCCTGTACCATACGTCCCGATCCGAGAGCCCCCGCGAAGCACGCTTACCTGGTCGGCGATCCGGAAGATCTCGTCAAGCCGGTGCGACACGTAGATTACCCCGAGCCCCATCCGGCGTACGTGGTCGATCGCGTCGAACAGAACCTTGACCTCGTGCCGGGGCAGCGCTGCCGTTGGCTCGTCTACGACCAGCACCCGGGCTTGCTCACAGTCGTGCAGCGCGCGGGCAATGGCGATCCCTGTCCGCTCTGCCGCCTTGAGCTCGCCGACCGGACGGCTGACGTCGAACTGGTAGCCAAGCGCCTTCATTCGCCGCTCGGCGTCGCGGCGTTCTGCCCTCCATCGGATCCGCCCACCGAAGCCTGTCTGAAACCCGCGGCCGAGCGCGAGGTTCTCGACGGTGTTCAGGTCGTGAACGAGCCCGAGATCCTGGTGGACGAAGCGAAGGCCGGCCGCGTGCGACGCCGCCGTGTTGTGGATGTGCAATTCCTCGCCGTCGAGCTCGATCAGCGTGCCGGGGTCCGGCGAATGGTAGCCGGCCAGGATCTTGATCAAGGTCGACTTGCCCGACCCGTTCTGTCCAACGAGCGCATGGACCTCTCCGTGGTGGAGGTTGAAGTCGACCAGGTGGAGCGCCTTCGTCCCTGGGAAGGTCTTGCTCATTCCCCGGATCGACAAGACCGGAACGTCATCTCGCATAGTCTCAGCTCCCCTTGTTCTCACGGCTCGCTTGTACGGCACGGAGCTTTCGCATGGCCGGCCGGCTCGCAAGAGCGACCGCGATGATCAACGAAACGCCCTGGAACAGCGGCTGGCTCCATACGGAGGCGGAGCTCGCCGAGAGGACTAGCCCCTGAATGCCGAACGCCAGTGCGAAATACGCGATCAGCGTCCCCCACACGTTCGGGCGGCGAGAGAGTTGGGAGGCTCCAAGGAACACCGCCGCTACAGCCGGGAACAGGTACCCGGGCCCGATGCTCGAGGAGAAGATCCCATCCTGCATCGAGTAGATGACCCCGGCGAATCCCGCGATCGTCGCTGAAGCTATGAGCGAGCCCCAGACCACTCGGTCGGTGCGGACACCCGAGAGCCGGGCGGCGTCGGGATTGCCGCCGGTCGCGAACAGGTAGCGCCCGACACGCGTGTACTCGAAGGCATACCACAGGACTACTGCGATCGCGAGCAGGAACAGTGCCACGATCGGGATCCCGGCGACGTCGCTGTTGCCCAGCTTCGACCAGAAGCTCGGGAACGTGCCGGTCAGCTGCTGGTTGCCCGATATGAGCAGTACCACTGCGAACAAGATCTGTCCGACACCCAGTGTCGCGATGAATGAGTTGACGCGCAGCCGGACGACGATGAATCCCGACACGAACCCGCACAGCACACACGCGACCAAAGCGATGACTGCGCCGAGGACCGGTGAAAGGCCGGAGTGGATCTGGAGATACACGGAAACGGCGAGCGCCAGTGACATGACCGCACCGACGGATAGGTCGTAGACGCCGGCGGCGAGCGGGACGAGGAAGGCGAGTGCAAGGACGCAGGTGACAATGCCCTGGCTGAAGACGATCCTGAAGTTTGTGCTCGTCAGGAACGTGCCCGGCGAGATGAGGCTGAACAGCGCCATGAAAAGGATCCACAGGTACAGCGCGCTCAGGCGCAGACCGAACCGTGCCGTCCAGGCGGGCCTCGCGCGCCTGGATGACGTCTCCCGCGTTTCGGCTGGCTCCAGCGGTTCGGTGCGCGGGGAAGCAGCGGTAGCCCGCGCCGAGGCAGCAGTTTCTGAAGTCATCATCTTCTCCTGGCAGCAGACCTTACCTGAATTCACTTAAGGTACTAGCCACTCGCCAAGAAGTCAAGCGGGAATCGCGCTGTTTTTAGGCCATAAGCCCAGGTAGGAGTTGACGTCTGATCCGCAAGCCGCTAGAGTCCTGTACTGAATTCAGCTCAACTACGGAGCCGGTCTGCCTCGATCTCCCGAACAGACCAGCAATCGGAGGGAATGACCCATGACGGACGAGGAGCTTCGCGCCGAGAACCTGGACATCGTGCGGCAGTACATCGACGCCATCAACGTGTGGGACTTCGATGCAAAGCGACGGCTACTGGCCCAGGACGCGGTGTTCGAGATGCCGTATGCCCCCGAGGGGTTCGAGCGCAAGATCGTGGGGAGGGACGCGATCATTGCGTTCGTCGAGACGGTTCCGAGCATCATCGATGCTGAGAACCTGCATGATGTGCGTCTCGAGACCTACCACTCGGATCCTGGCGAGATCGTCGCTGAGTACAAGAGCGACATGGTCATCAAGCCGACCAACGCCGAGTATCGCAACGTGTACGTCTCGCGGTTCACGGTCCGCGACGGCAAGATCACGCGCTTCGCCGAGCACTACGATCCGATTCGACTCGTCGTGGCTCTCGGTGGCACGGTGCAGGGTGCCAGAATCGCGAGCGCAGCTCCGGTCGGCTGAAGCTCCAGCTGCGGCTGGCTGAAGCTCTAGCCGTCCCCTGTAGTCGGGTGAGGACAGCAATGAGGTGCTCTCCGGGGTGGCTGGTCTTTCCAGGGATGGACATCGCCAAGCTCCATGACAACGACGTGATCTGACGCGGGAGAACGGGCGGGCTGCCGGCACATCCCTAAGCGAGCGGGTTCTCTTGGCAAGAGGCCGTTCATGACGTTGGTGACCAGGAGGTCGGCCACCCGTTCTGGCTCCAGCTTCCCGTCGGGGCTGTACCAGCTGTAGATCTTGGCGGCTGCGTCGATGATCGCTTCCCGCCGGTTCGTGCCATCCGAGCGGGGCATTGGCTGCCTGCCCGGCTCAGTGACGAGCTTGAGCGCCCAGGCCACTTCGGTGCGCGTCAGCTCCCCCGGACCGCCGCCTCGTTCAGCACGCGTCCCAAGGCCTCCGACGCGCTACGACTGGGCACCTATACGACCTCCGATCGCCTGCTCGCATACTAGCCTCTGAGCGGGCGCTCCGAACTGCCCGCGTCGACCGGCAGGCGGACGCCGGTGATGTAGCGGCCCTCGTCGGAGGCGAGGAACAGCACCGCGTTGGAGACGTCGCGCGGGTCGACCCAGGGGACGGGCAGCATGTTGAGCGTCTGCATCGGGGCCGCCACGCCGTCGCGGTTCCGGTCGGCCGGCTCGGAGATGAAAAGATCGTAGGTGGCCTTGTTGTGGATCATGTCCGTGTCGACCGCGGTGGGGTGCACCGTGTTGACCCGGATGCTGTGCGGGGCGAGCTCGCCTCGTGCGCGAGCTCATGCTGCTGAGCATGAGCTCAGCGGCGGAGCAGAACGCCTCGGCTGTCGCCGACCCGGATATCCAGCAGGCCTTCCAGGCCTTCCGAACGAGTCCTGGCTCACGCGGACGCGGTGAGCGATCTACCCCGCCGGGTCACCGCCGTCCGCGGTGCGCGCGTAAGGCATGATGCCAGCATGAGCGATGAGGAAACGGGCCTCCGCCTCGCCTCGATCCACATCTACCCAATGAAGGCCGCCCGCGCCGTGGACCTGGACGAGTCCCTCGTCGAGCCGTGGGGCCTGGCGGGCGACCGCCGGTGGCTCCTGGTGGACGAGGACGGCCGGTTCGTGAGCCAGCGCGAAGAGCCCTCGCTGGCCCGGGTGGTGGTCACCCCGCTCACCGGGACGATCAGCGTCACGTCGGCTGGCGTCCCCGGCCGCCAGATCGCCGCGCCCGCCGCCGGGGACGGCGCAAACATGCTGAAGGTGACCGTCTGGGGCTCCACCGTGCTGGCCGCCGCCACGGGACCCGAGGATAGCGCCTGGTTCTCGGCCTATCTCGGCCGCCCGGTGCGCCTGGTCTACCTCGATGATCCGACCCGGCGGGCGGTCGATCCGCAGTACGGGAAGGACGGGGATGTCGTCAGCTTCGCCGACGGGTACCCGCTGCTGCTGACCAGCACCGCCTCGCTCGACGAACTCGGCCGCTGGCTCAGCGAAGACGGCGCGCAGCCCGTCCCGATGACCCGGTTCCGGCCTAACGCGGTGGTGACCGGGGCCCCGCCCTGGGCCGAGGACCACTGGCGCCGCATCCGCATCGGCACCGTCGAGTTCCGCGTCGTCAAGCCCTGCGGGCGGTGCGTCGTCACCACCACCGACCAGATCACCGGCAAAGTCGGCTCGCAGCCGCTCAAGATGCTCGGCCGGCGCCGCCGGTTCGGGCAGCAACTCGTCTTCGGCCAGAACATGATCCCCGACTCACGAGGCGTGATCCGGGCCGGGGACCAGGTCGAGGTTCTCGAAACCGCGTGATTTTCCCGTAACACTAACCAGGCCCGGACAGGTCATCGACTACTATCTCCATCTCCGCCTTTCCTCCCTTTCATATTTTCCATTCGGAGCACTGACGGCCTTCGTCATCATGTGCATCAACCAGCGCTGGGATGCGCCGCGCTGAGCCGCGTCGGTGACCCCTGAAACCTGTTCTACTTATGAATGCCGGGTCGGCGGCTGCGGTGCCTGGGTGGAGTCATCGCGCGGCTGGAGCGGGCGCCGCCGTCGCGGCAGCCGGCCGTCGACCCGCCACTTCGAGCCGGGGCGGCCGGGCAGCAGCAGGACGATCAGCAGCCCCAGGACCGACAGAATCAGGCCGAACGTCAATCCCACTCGCTCGCCGTAGCCTTTACGCTCCGACAGCCACGCCGCGGCGGCCGCCGTGATGAGCCACGCGAACAGGAAGTACAGCGCCTTGGGGCCGATTGTCCCGATGTCTATCACTCTCCGTATCTCAATTTAGGTGCCCAGATAAGCCTTCTGGACCTCCGGGTCGTTGCGCAGGCTGGCCGAGTCGTTGGCCAGGGCAATCAGCCCGGTCTCGAGCACGTAGCCGCGGGAGGCCGCGTCGAGCGCGTAATTGGCGTTCTGCTCAACCAGCAGGATGGCCATCCCTGAGCTGTGGATCTCGCCGATGGTCTGATAGATCCGCTGGACCAGGTTAGGGGCGATGCCGAGCGACGGCTCGTCGAGCATCAGCAGCTTCGGCCGGGCCATCAGGGCACGCCCGATCGCGAGCATCTGCTGCTCGCCTCCGGACATGGTGCCGGCCTTCTGCCGGTCGCGCTCCTTGAGCAGGGGAAACAGGTCGTAGACCCGGTCGAAGTCCCCGGTCACCTCGGGACCGCGCCGCCGGTGGGCGCCCAACTCCAGGTTCTCGCGCACGGTCATCCTCGGGAAACAGTGGCGGCCCTCGGGAGCGAGGGCGATCCCGCGGCTGACGATCTCGTGCGCCGGCACATGCGTGATCTCCTCCCCGGCGAACGTGATCGTCCCTCGGCTGGCCGGAGTGAGGCCCGAGATCGAACGCAGGGTGGTCGACTTCCCGGCCCCGTTCGAGCCGATCAGCGTCACCACCTCACCTTCGTCCACCGTCAGCGAGATCCCTTTCAGCGCCTCGATCGACCCGTAGCGGGTACGGATGTCGCGGACCTCGAGTAGGGTCATCAGTCCTGCTTTCCGAGGTAGGCCTCGATCACCCGCGGGTCGGTCCGGACCACGGCCGGCTCTCCCTCGGCGATCTTCCTGCCGTGATCGAGCACCGTGACCCGCTCGGAAACCCCCATCACGACCTTCATGTCGTGCTCGATCAGCAGGATGGTCAGCTTCTTCTCGTCGCGCAGCCTGCGCATGAAGGCCGTCAGCTCCGCCGATTCGCGGGGGTTCATGCCCGCGGTCGGCTCGTCGAGCAGCAGGACGCTCGGCTCGGCCGCGAGCGCCCGCGCGAGTTCCACCCGCCGCTGGTCGCCGTAGGACAGCTGCGCGGCCAACCGGTCGAATACGGCCTGGGGTAGTCCCACGTACGCCAGCAGATCGCGGGCCCGCGCCCGGGTGTCCCGCTCCTCGCGGCGGACCCAGGGCGGACGGAAGATCGATCCGAACAATCCCGCCCGCATCCGGGCGTGGTGTCCGATCATCACGTTCTCGACGGCCGTCATCGCCCCGAACAGGCGGATGTTCTGGAAGGTTCGCGCGACACCGTACCCGGTGATCACATCAGGCCGGGACCGCGTGATGTCCCGGCCGCCGAGGACAATCCGGCCCTGGGTGGGCCGGTACAGCCCGGTCAGCATGTTGAACAGGGTCGTCTTCCCGGCTCCGTTCGGCCCGATCAGCGAGACGATCGAGTGCTCCGGAAGGTCGACCGAGACGTCGTCGACGGCCCGCAACCCGCCGAACTCCTTCGTGATGCGCTCCGCGCGCAGGACGGCCGGAGCGAGCAGAGCGGACGGAACGGGGCCTGCGGGCGGAACGGGGTCCCCGGCCGCGCTCATGCCGCGCCTTCGCCGGGCGGCAAGATCACGGTGACCTCGCCGGTCGGCGCCTCCGCGAGCTGCGCGTCCTCCGCCGCGATCTGGGCCGTCATCTCGAGCCGGCGTCGCCGTTCCGGGATCAGGCCTTGCGGCCGCAGCAACATCATGATCACCAGCAGGAACCCGAAGATCCCGAACTCCACCTGGGTCAGCTGGAAGTGCAGCCCGAACTTGCTGGGCAGGTCATTCAGCACGTCAGGAATCAGGTAGTTGTTGATGTAGCCGAGGGCCAGCCCGCCGACGAGCGCCCCCCAGATCGAGCCGAGCCCGCCGATGACCACCATCGCGAGGATGAAGATCGAGAACCCGAACGCGAACTGGCTGGCGTTGACCTCGGTGTAGTAGGTACCGAAGAACGCGCCTGCCATGCCGCCGAACACGGCGCCGACCGAGTACGCGAGCAGCTTCGTTTTCACCAGCGGAATTCCCATCGACACCGCCGCGACTTCGTCCTCGCGCAACGCGACCCAGGCCCGGCCGAGCCGTGAGTCGCGCAGCCGCAGGTTGACGAACAGGACGAGGAGCAGGATGGCGAGGATCAGCCAGTACCACGGCCTCAGGTTCAGCAGGCTGAACGACCCGGTGCCCGGAAAGTACGGCGCGTCGACGGCGCTGATGCCGAGGTTGCCGGCGGTCAGCGTCATGCCGCCGCCGACCGGGACGCTCTGGCCGTTGACGGCGACCGTGGCGATGATCTCACCGAACGCGAGCGTGACGATCGCGATGTAGTCGCTGCGCAGGCGCAGCGTCGGCAGGCCGATCAGCATCCCCGCCGCCGCGCAGATGGCCGCGGCGCCGATCAGGATCAGGATGAAGTTGAGGTGAATGCCCTGCAGCGTGTTCGCGATCGGCGAGACCAGCACGTGGACGCGCAGCTTGAAGAAGAAGTCGGAACCGAACCACCCCAGCGAGTACGCGCCGAGCGCGTAGAAGGCGACGTACCCCAGATCGAGCAGCCCGGCAAATCCCACCACGACGTTCAGGCCGAGCGACATCACCGCGTAGGTCACGGCGATGATGGTCCCGTTCATGAAGCCGCTGTCCGGCGGGAAGAAGAACGGCAGCACGATCCCGATCACGATGAGCGCTCCGGCCAGCGCGCGGTTCCACCACGGAGGCAGCCGCCGGGCCACCGCCGCTGCCGCCCGCCGCTCCCGCTCCCGCAGCCGCCGCAGGAACCCGCTCATCCGGCCTCCCTCGTCTCCTCGCCGAGCAGCCCGCGCGGGCGAAGGACCATGATCACGATCAGGTAGCCGAACACGACCGCCTCGGTCCATTGCGGGCCCAGCCGCGCATCGGACAGGGCCTGGATGACGCCGATGATGAGCCCGCCGAGCACCGCGCCGCGGACGTTGCCAATGCCGCCCATCACCGCGGCCGTGAACGCGAACAGGCCGGCCTTGAAGCCCTGGAAATACCAGATGTTGGTCTCGTAAAGCGCGTACACCAGGCCCGCCGCGCCGGCCAGCATGCCGCCGAGCAGGAACGTCAGCGAGATCGTGGCGTTGACGTTGATGCCCATCAGCCGGGCGGCCTCCGGGTCCTGGGCGGTGGCCCGCATGGCCCGCCCGGCGCGAGTGGAGTTGATGAACCAGCTCAGCGCGAACACGAGCGGGATCATTACCGCGAACACGAGGATGTAGCCGCGCTGGATCGCCACGCCGCCGATGGTGAACACGGTCTGCTGTACGCCGATCAGGTCGGGCACGCTCTGCGGGGAGCCCCCGCGCCAGAGCAGGCCGACGTTCTGCAGGATGAACGAGAAGCCGACCGCGGTGATCAGCGCCGCGAGCTTGGGCGCGCTGCGCAGCGGCCGGTAGGCGACCCGTTCGATCAGGACGTTCAGGGATCCTGTCACGATCATCGTGATGATCAGCGTCAGCAGCAGGAAGCCGGTCAGCGCGGCGGCGCCCTCGCCGGGGGTGAGCCCGAACACGGTCCACAGGCCGACGGCGGTGAAGGAGCCGATCATGAACACGTCGCCGTGCGCGAAGTTGATCAGCTCGATGATCCCGTAGACCAGCGTGTACCCGATCGCGATCAAGGCCCAGATCGCGCCGTTGGACAGGCCTTGGGCGAAGTCGTAGCCCAGGTTCGCCAGATCGTGGTAGGTCTGCTGATGGCCTGCGACAGTGACCTGGTAGCCGAACACCAGATCGTGGATGCCGTAGTAGACCGGCAGCGCCGCGAGCGCCGCGATCAGGCCCCACTGGCCGGCGTAGCGGCGAACCGCCGCCAGCTGGCGTGCCGGTGCCGCGGGCAAGCCGGGCGGAGAAACAGTCGTGGTTTCCATGGCTCCGTGCGGAGTGTCGGGCGGCGTGCGGATGGCACCTTACCGGGGTGGTGGGGAGCGGTTTGCCCCCCACCACCCCATTGTTGCCCTTAGCTGACCGTCTTCGTAGGCGTGACCGTCTTGAAGAAGACGGGGTCGCCGTTGGATCCGACCTTGTACAGGCCGTAGGACTTCAGCGTCGTGTCACCGTTGGCGTCGAATCCGTAGGTGCCCAGCACCGACTGAACCGACTTGTCCGCGAACAGGGCCGCCAGGATGGCGGATTTGCTGTTGCCCTGCGCGCCGAGGTTCTTGATCGTGTTCAGCGCGAGCTGCATCACCGCGTAGCCGTAGATCGCGTACGGGTCGGGGCTGGAAGTGCCGTACTTGGCCTGGTACGCGGTCAGGAACTGCTGGCCGCCCGGATACGCGGCCAGGTCCTGGGTCGCGACCGTGCACTGGATCAGCGGGTCGATCGCGGCCGGCACGCCGCCCTGCGACGCGGCGGTGTAGGAGCTCGTGCACACCCCGTCACCGCCGAAGATCTTGGCGGTGGGGATGGCCGAGTGGACGTCCTTGGTGATCTGGACGGCGCCGTTGGAGACGATGCCGGCGAAGAAGAAGCAGTCGGCTCCCTGGCCCTGGACCGTCGAGGCGTAGGAGCGGAAGTTGGGCGCGGTCGGGTCGATCCCGGTGTTGCTGACGATCGTGACCCCGTAGTAGCTCTTCTCCAGCTCGAGCAGGGTGGCCAGGCCGGCTCCGTAAGCCTCCTTGTCGTTGGCCACGGCGACCTTGGTGCAGCCCGCGTCCTTCATCGCGATCAGGTCCGCGGCGGCCTGGATCGAGTCGATCGGCACGATCCGCAGGTAGGTCCGCTTCCCGGTCGGGTAGTACTTCGCCGGCTCACCGGGGGCGCTGCCCGGCAGGCTGGTGGTCAGGCCGACGTAGGTGTTGGCCGGGCTCACCTGCGGCATGCCCGCCTCGTTGAGGATCGGGATCGACACCTCGCTGGCCCCGGAGTTGAATTCGCCGATGTAGAAGACGGCCTTCGGATCCGAGGCCACCTTGCGCGCGTTCGCCGCCGTCTGGCCCGGGTCCCACTTCCCGGCTGCGGCGGTCGAGTCGTCGAGCACCTGGTAGTTCACCGTCCACTGGCCGGCCTTGCCGCCGGCCTGAGACAGCGCGAGCTTGATCCCGTTGACCAGCGGGATGGTCTGCGCGCTCGAGGCTCCCTGCATCGGCAGGCTCGAGTAGACGTCGACCGTATTGCCGCCCGCGGCGGCGCTGCTGCTGGATGAACTGCCGCCGGCGCTGGTGCTACTGCTACTACTGCTACAGCCGACAACTGCAATGGCGACCGCGGCCAAGGCCGCGATCGCAGGGGTTCGTCTCATTTATCTTCCTCTCGTCGATGTGAAATGTCCGGCTGCCACGGAGCACACTGACCGGCTGGTCTGGGCTTCGTAGCAGTGCGACAGCCGAGGGATGAAACCGTTTGACCACGTCCTTTGCGTCGGCTGCGGCACTACCGAACTCGTCCAGGTCGGCCCACAACGGGGGGCCGATCCGCCAGCGTGCCGCAGCACCAACCGGCTCAACCACGTACATGCATGGGGCGGATGGTAAGTCGTTCCCTGTCACGCGTTCGGTCCCACCCCAGTGGCCGCGTTCGGATCCTGTCCGTCCGGGCACGGGACGAGCTTGCCAGATTCCTGTATCGCGGAGATTAACCGTAAGGTCACGAATCGATCAACGACCGGATGCCGAGGATCCACTCTGGCCGTCGGCGTCCGCGTGCGTGCGACAATGAGGTGGTGCGATGTCCCGCCGTGCGGGGCTTGTTTGCGCCGCTGATGCTGGCCTCCGCGCGAGGTCGGCGGCGCCCGGCCCGCTGGCTGTTGCCCGCCCTGGGCATTGCGCTCGCGGCGGCGTTCGCCGTCGGCGTGGCGGCCGAATCTCAGATCGCGGCCGACCAGAGCGTCCGATCGGTGCTGGCGGCGACATCACCGCTGGATAGCGAGGTCCGCGTCATCTGGCAGGGAGCAATCGGCCCCGGCGTGGCGGACCAGGCGCGGGCCCTGCTGCGCGGACTTGGCCTGGGGTCGCCGACCGAGGTGGTGCTGATGAACCCGGTGCGGCTCGACGGAGTAGTGGTGCGTCCGGCCGCGATTGCCCCCCTAGGCCAATGGCTCTCTGGCCCTGTGCGGGCTGGCTCTGCGCTGGGCCGGCTGGGACCCTGCCGCCTGGAACGCTGCCCGATGCTGCTCGTCGGCGACGATCCGGTCCCTTCGACGTTGACCGCGATCGGCGTCCGTATCGAGGTCGTCGGCTCGGCGGCGCTGCGTTCGCCGGTCCCGCTCGGGTTCGTACCGTCCAGCGCGGGTGCCGCGCCGGTGCTCGTGACCACGGACGTCGCCGGACTGGAATCGCTGCCGGGACTGAGCGGCCTGTATCGCACGTACAGCTGGCTGGCGCCGCTCACGGTGACTCGGCTGCGGGGGTGGCAGCTGGCCGGCACCGAGGACCGGCTGGCCCGGGCGCAGGCCCGCCTGCTGCTGACCGGGAGCCAGTTCAGCCTGAGCGCGCCGTTCACCGCACTGGACCAAGCGCGGGCCGAGGCGAGCGTGGCGCCGCAGCGGTTGCTGCTCGCGGGCGGCGGCGCGATCGCGGCGCTGGCGCTGTTCATCGTCCTCGCGGGCGGCGGGCTTCGCCGCGATCAGCGGGCCGAGCTCGAGCGGCTCCGCCATGCGGGCGCCCGCACGTGCCATTGCGTCCTGTTCGTGGCCACCGAATCCGGATGGCTGTGCGCTGCCGCGCTGGGCGTCGGCGCGGCCGGCGGGATCGGGGCCGCGGCCCTGCTGGCGAGGGCCGAAGGGGAGCCGGCGGGCGCGATCCTGACGCACAGCCTGATCACCCCCGCCGGGGTGGTCGCGCTGGCGACCGGGTGGCTTGCCGCTACCGTGCTGCTCGCCGCTCTGGTGCTGATGCGCAGCGTGAGGCTGACCGACATGCTGGCGGTCGCGGCGGCGTCGGTCCTGGTGGCGGTGCTGGCCGGGGGCACGGGCAGCGATCAGAGGCTGGCGCTGCTGCTCGCGCCGCTTTGCTGTCTGGCTGCCGGGGTGCTGACGTTCCGCGCAGCGGGGCTGGTGCTGCTGGGAGCGGAGCGCGTAGCCCGGGGTGGCCCGGTGCTCGCCCGCCTCGCGCTCGTCAACCTCGCCCGCTCGCCCGGGCTGCCCGCGCTAGCCATCGCGTTCATCGCCGTCGCCGTCGGCCTCGGCGGCTTCGCCCTCGCCTACACCTCGACGCTGATCAGCAGCGCGGCCGATCAGGCGGCAGACCAGGTTCCGCTCGACGCACTGGTCTCGCCGGGGCCGGATTTCAGCACCCCGCTCGAGTTGGCTCCGCTTCAGCGCTGGCAGGCGCTCGCGGCTGGCACCGTGCTGCCCATCCGCCGGACTGACGCGAACTACACCAGTGGCGGGGGGACCGTGACGGTTCCCGCGCTCGGCGTTCCCGCCGACGGGCTGATCCAGATACACGGCTGGCGGGAGAGCGACGGCTCGGCGCCCCTGACCACGCTCGCCCGGCGCCTCGAGCCAGCCGGCCCGGTCCGCTTGCCCGGACCGATGCTTCCGGCCGGCACGCAGTGGCTGTCGCTGCCAGCTTCCTCACCGGACCTCACGGTCGAGGTGACCGCGGACCTGCGCGATCCCGAGGGAGCCATCCGGCAGGTCGCATTCGGAACGACCGGCACGTTGCTGCGAGCCCCCATGCCGCCCGGCCGGTGGGAGCTTGAGGCTCTGGAGCTCGACGAACCCACCGGGGTCGCCATCACGAACGGCCATCAGAACGGCGAGAACCCGGCCGCCGCCACCCAGTCTCAAACGCACGTCGCGCTCGGGCCGCTGCTCGCGCTGCCAGCCCACGGGCCATCGCTGCTGCGCGTGCCGATTGGCGCCTGGCACGGGGTCGGCGCGGCGACCACGGCTCCCGTGCGGAGCGGTGCCGCCGCGATGGTCGACTTCGCGATGACCGGAATGCCCGGCGTGCTCCGGCCGGCGCAGCCAACCGACACCCGACCAGTCCCGGTGCTCGCCGATCCGCAGACGGCCGCCTCCGCCGGGCCCGGTGGGCGCATCGCCCTGACGGTCGACGGCCTCCCGGTGATCGCGCGCGTGGTCGGGGTCCTCAGCCGCTTCCCGACGGTTCCCTCCGACTCGGCCGGCTTCGTGATCGCCGACGAGTCGACGCTCGCGGCGGCCCTGGACGCGCAGCTCCCCGGTCAAGGCCGGCCCGACGAGCTGTGGATCGGAACCGCGCACCTGGCGGGACTGCGTGCCGCGCTGGACAGCGGGACGCTCGCCCAGCTCGACTCCTCGTTCCGCGTCGACATCGATCATCAGCTCCGGGACGCGCCGGTCGCGCGCGGGGTGCTCGGAACGCTGATCGCGGCGACGGCGCTGTCCGCGGTGCTGGCCGTCGTCGGGTTGCTGGCGGCGCTGCTCGGCGGAGTCCGCGATGAGCGGGTCGAGTCCGACCTGCAGGAGCAAGGCGTCGGTCCGCGCGGACTCCGGGCCGAGCTGCGAGTCCGGCTCGCGCTCGCGAGCCTGCTGGGGGTGATGGTCGGCGTCGGGATCGCGGTGCTGCTCACGCGACTGGCCGTCGCGAGCGTTAGCGCCGCGGGTGCTGTCGCAGATCCGAGCCCGCCGGTAGTGACGGTCGTTCCGTGGGCGGCGCTGGCCGCCTGGAGCGCTGGCACGTTCGCGGTGCTCGCGTTCGCGGGATGGCTGGCGCCGCGGGGGAGCGGTCGATGAGCGAAGCGGTCGTCGAGTTGCGCGACGTGTTCTGCGTTCACCGCACGAACGAGGGGGACGCGGCGGCTCTGGCGGGGACGAACCTCGAGCTAGCCCGCGGCGAGCTGCTGTGCGTGCTCGGTCCGAGCGGTGCCGGGAAAAGCACGCTGCTGCGCGTGGTCGCCGGGCTCCAGCCGCCGTCAGCCGGGGTCGTCCGCGTGCTAGGCCGCGACATCGGCCGGATGCCAGCGCGCTCCCGGTCGCGACTCCGTCACGAGCTGGTGGGGTTCCTCGGGCAGCACACCGAGACGGCGCTGAGTCCGGATCTTCGGATGCGGGACGCGGTCGGGCTGCCGCTCGCGCTGCGGGGAGTGCCGAGGCGGGAGCGTCGCACTCGAGTCGATGAACTGTTCGAGGCCGCGGCGGTGGCCGACCGGGCTGACGCGTTGCCGCGGGAGCTGTCCGGTGGCGAGCGCCAGCGGTTTGCGCTGTGCGCTGCCCTCGCCCACCGGCCGGCGCTGCTGCTGGCCGATGAGCCGACCGGTGAGCTCGACGACGCCAGCGCCGAAGCCACCCGCGCCCTGATCGTCGAGCTCACCCGCACCAACGGCACGAGCGTCATCCTGGTGACCCACGATCCGGCCACCGCTGAGGTCGCCGACCGCACCCTGGCGATCAGGGACGGGCGGATCGTCGGCGACCGGCGCGGCGGACAGGAGGCGCTCGTGATCGACGACGGCTGGCTGCGGCTTCCCGCCGACCTGCTCACCCAGGCCGGCATCGGGCGCCGCGCCCGGGTGCGGCCAGCCCCCGACGGGGTGATCGTGACCCGGGCGGACAGCGATTCCGGCCCGGCCAGCGCGGTCGGCCGCAGCCAAGGCCCAGCCGGCCGCAGCCAAGGCCCAGCTGCGGCCAAGGCCCAGCCGCCGCCAGCAGCCTGGACCCCTGTCCAGGTCGAGCTTTGCTCCGTGGCGCGCACCTACGGGCACGGGCTCACCAGGCGCGATGTGCTCGGCGGGCTCACGCACGACTTCGCGCCCAGCCGGATGACCGTCATCACGGGTCGCTCGGGGGCGGGGAAAACGACGCTGCTGAAGCTGGTGGCCGGGCTCGACCGCCCAAGTTCGGGTCAGGTCAGGCTCGACGGGCACCCGCTCGGGGACCGCAACCATGAGCAGCTCGCGAGCCTGCGCCGGGAGCGGATCGGCTACCTCTCGCAGGAGCCCACGCCGATCGGGTTCCTGAGCGCCGAGGAGAACGCCGCGCTGGTACTGCGGATACGCGGCTGGGACGCGGACGCCGCCGCCGAGCGCGCCGCCGAGGCGC
>Ga0209656_10000291_pt1 | contig 33706 bp, 33 predicted proteins | sample BogFormECP12_OM2_FD_188239 | JGI IMG/M metagenome (GOLD analysis project Ga0209656, IMG submission 188239) | Bog forest soil microbial communities from Calvert Island, British Columbia, Canada - ECP12_OM2 (SPAdes) (version 2) | ecosystem: Environmental > Aquatic > Freshwater > Wetlands > Bog ...
GGCTTCTACTACGACTTCGACGTACCGGAGGCCTTCACGCCTGAGGACCTCGAAGCGCTCGAAAAGCGGATGCGCCAGATCGTCAAGGAAGGCCAGCTGTTCTCGCGTCGGGTCTTCGAATCCATCAACCAGGCCCGCGAAGAGCTGGCCGACGAGCCGTACAAGCTCGAGCTCGTCGACGACAAGTCCGGCGATCCCGAGGTGATGGAGGTCGGCGGCGACGAGCTGACCGCCTACGACAACCTGAATCCCCGCACACGGGAACGCGAATGGGCCGACCTGTGTCGCGGGCCGCACATCCCGACGACGCGGTACATCCCGGCGTTCAAGCTCACGCGCAGCTCGGCGGCGTACTGGCGCGGCAATCAGGACAACGCCAGCCTGCAGCGGATCTACGGCACGGCCTGGGAATCCCAGGAGGCGTTGGACCGCCACCTGGAGCTGATCGAGGAGGCGCAGCGCCGCGATCACCGCAGGATCGGCGTCGAGCTCGACCTGTTCAGCTTTCCCGACGAAATCGGTTCGGGCCTTGCGGTATTCCACCCCAGGGGGGGAATCGTGCGCACCGAGATGGAGGAGTACTCGCGCCGGAAGCACCTCGAGGCCGGTTACCAGTTCGTCAACACCCCGCACATCACCAAGGCGCAGCTGTTCCACACCTCAGGTCACCTGGACTGGTACGCCGACGGCATGTTCCCACCGATGCACCTCGACGCCGAGTACAACGACGACGGCACAGTGCGCAAGCCCGGTCAGGACTATTACCTCAAGCCGATGAACTGCCCGATGCACATCCTGGTCTACCGGTCCCGAGGGCGGTCGTATCGGGAACTTCCGTTGCGGCTCTTCGAATTCGGCACCGTGTACCGCTACGAGAAGTCCGGCGTGGTGCACGGGCTGACCAGGGCGCGCGGCTTCACGATGGACGATTCGCACATCTTCACCACCCGCGAGCAGATGCGCGACGAGCTCGCCTCGCTGCTGCGGTTCGTCCTGGCCCTGCTCGGCGATTACGGCCTGACCAACTTCTATCTGGAGCTGTCCACCAAGGACCCGGACAAGTTCGTCGGCTCGGAAGAGGACTGGGAGGAGGCCACCAACACGCTGGCCGAGGTGGCCGAAGGGTCGGGTTTGGACCTGGTGCCCGATCCGGGCGGCGCGGCGTTCTACGGCCCGAAGATCTCAGTGCAGGCCAAGGACGCGCTGGGCCGGACGTGGCAGATGTCCACGATTCAGTTGGACTTCAACTTCCCGGAACGGTTCGACCTGGAGTACACCGCCGCAGACGGCACGCGACGGCGTCCGGTGATGATTCACCGTGCGCTGTTCGGGTCGATCGAGCGGTTCTTCGGCATCCTCACCGAGCACTACGCCGGTGCGTTCCCGGCATGGCTGTCGCCGGTGCAGGCGGTCGGCATCCCCATCGCCGACGAGCACGTGCCGTATCTGGAAAGTGTCGCAGCCGAGCTCAAGTCTCGTGGTGTACGAGTCGATGTGGACGCCACTGACGACCGCATGGCCAAGAAGATCGTCAATCACACGAACCAGAAGGTGCCGTTCATGCTGCTTGCCGGCGACCGCGACGTCGAGGCCGACGCGGTCAGCTTCCGGTTCCGCGACCGCACGCAAATCAACGGTGTGCCGCGCGGGGAAGCGGTCGAGGCAATCGTGAACTGGATCCACAATCGCGAGAACGCTTCTCCCACCGCGGAATTGTTCAAGCCGGGTGACACGAGGTGAGCGAAGAGCGCAGTGACGCGTCTGGTGACCGCACAATTGCCGACCACGGTGTGGGGGAGCCTGACCACCTGCAGCGGCTGTGGACGCCGTACCGCATGAACTACATCGCCGAGTCGCCGGTGAAGCGTGACCCGTCCTCGGTGCCGCAGCCGTTCACCGACATCCCGACGCTCCCGGACGAGGACGGGCTAGTCGTGGCCCGCGGAGAGCAGGTCTACGTCGTGCTCAACCTCTATCCCTACAACCCGGGTCACCTGATGGTGGTGCCATATCGCCGGGTGTCGGAACTGGAGGACCTCAGCGAGGCCGAAAGCGCGGAGTTGATGGCGTTCACGCAGAAGGCGATTCGCGTGATCAAGGCCGTTTCGCGGCCGATGGGGTTCAACGTCGGGCTCAATTTGGGCAAGGTGTCGGGCGGGTCGCTCGCCGAGCACCTGCACATGCACGTCGTGCCACGGTGGATCGGCGACGCGAACTTCATCACCATCATCGGCGGCTCGAAGATCATCCCGCAGTTGCTGCGTGAAACCCGGCAGTTGCTCGCGACGGAATGGGCAAATCAGCCGTGAGCAACTTCTACTTGATGACCCGAGCGGCGTACGTCAAGCTCAGCACGCCGGTCGCGAAGGCAGCGTTGCGCGCTGGACTCACACCCGACGGCGTGACGATCATCGGCACCGCCGCCTCGGTGATCGGGGCGTTGACACTGTTCCCGATCGGGCGGTTGTTCTGGGGCGGGCTGGTGGTCTCGTTCTTCGTGCTGGCGGACATGCTCGACGGCGCGATGGCACGCGTCAGGGGTGGCGGCACGAGATTCGGCACGGTGCTGGATGCCACCTGCGACCGAATCAGTGACGGCGCGGTGTTCTCCGGGCTGCTGTGGTGGGCGGCGTTCGGCCTCAAGAGCGCTCCGCTGGTGGTCGCGACGCTGATCTGCCTGGTCACCTCGCAGGTGATCTCCTACATCAAGGCACGCGCAGAAGCCAGCGGCCTGCGCGGCGGCGGCGGCATCATCGAGCGCCCGGAGCGGCTGACCATCGTGCTGCTCGGTGCGTGGCTGTCCGACCTGCCGTTCTTCCCGCTGCCATCGGCGCTGCACATCGCGATGTGGCTGCTCGCGGTGCTGAGCATGATCACGGTCGGGCAGCGGCTGCACACCGTGCGGACGTCACCCGGGGCGATGGACAAGCTCGAGCAGCCGGAAAAGCCGGAGACGAGCGAGCCGTGATCAGCGCCCCCTCGGCACCACGGCCGGCTCGAAGCGGCCGCGCCGTGCTGGGCCGACACCTCACCGACTGGGGTTTTGTCGCAGGATGGTTGATGGTGCGGGCGATGCCGGACGTTCTCGCGCGCAACGCTTTTGACGCCGGCGCGTGGTACGCCGCCCGAGGCGGGGGACCGGAGCAGCTTCGCAAGAACCTGGCGCGTGTGATCGGCGTCACACCCAGGGAGGTGCCCGACGCGCTGATCCGCGCCTCGTTGGCGTCCTATGCGCGGTATTGGCGCGAGGCGTTCCGGCTGCCGACGATGGACCACCAGGCGCTCGGGGAGCGGCTCAACGAAGCGGTGCAGGGCGACGAGCACCTGTACGCGGCACTGGACGCCGGCCGCGGCGCGGTGGCGGCGCTGCCGCACAGCGGCAACTGGGACATGGCGGGAGTGTGGCTGGTCCACGTGCAAGGCACCTTCACGACGGTCGCCGAAAGACTCAAACCCGAGTCGCTGTACCGGCGGTTCATCGCCTACCGCGAAAGCCTTGGGTTCGAGGTGCTGCCCCTGTCCGGCGGGGAGCGCCCGCCGTACGAGGTGCTGGCAGAGCGGCTCCGGGCGAACCGGGCGGTCTGCCTGATGGCCGAGCGCGACCTCACCCGCAGCGGGGTGGAGGTTCAGTTTTTCGGGGAACCCACACGGATGCCGGCCGGACCCGCGCGGCTGGCCATCGAGACCGGCGCCGCACTGCTGCCCGTGCACTGCTGGTATGAGACAAGCGGGATGGGCATCAAATTCCACCCGCCGCTGGACACGAGCACGGGCGACGTCGCCCTCGTCACGCAGGCGCTGGCCGACCAGTTCGCCGGTGACATCGCCGGGCACCCCGCCGACTGGCACATGATGCAGCCGCAGTGGCTGGCCGACCTGCCCGCCGAGCGCAGAGCCCACCTGCGGGGAGACAATCCGTAAATGCGCATCGGGATGGTGTGCCCGTACTCGTTCGACGTACCCGGTGGCGTCCAGTCGCACGTGTTGCAGTTGGCGGAGGTGATGCGGGCGCGTCACCACGAGGTCAGCGTGCTGGCACCGTCGTCACCCCACGTGGAGCTGCCCGATTACGTCGTCTCTGGCGGCAAGGCCGTGCCCATCCCGTACAACGGGTCGGTCGCACGGCTGCGGTTCGGCCCCGCCACGCACCGGAAGGTGAAGCGCTGGTTGGCCGAGGGCAACTTCGACGTGCTGCACCTGCACGAGCCAAACGCGCCAAGCTTGTCGATGCTCGCGCTGATGATCGCGGAGGGCCCGATCGTCGCGACGTTTCACACCTCGACCACCAAGTCGTTGACGCTCAGCTTCTTCGAACCGATCCTGCGGCCCTGGCACGAGAAAATCGTCGGCCGCATCGCGGTGTCGGACCTGGCCCGACGCTGGCAGATGGAGGCGCTCGGCTCTGATGCGGTCGAGATCCCCAACGGTGTCGACGTCGCGTCGTTCGCCAACGCGCCGCCGCTGGACGGCTATCCGCGGTCCGGCAAGACAGTGCTTTTCCTCGGCCGGTTCAACGAACCCCGCAAGGGCATGGCGGTGCTGCTGCGCGCGCTGCCCGCGCTGGTCGAGCGGTTTCCGGAGCTGCAGGTGCTGATCGTCGGCCGGGGGGACCAGGAGGAGTTGCGCAAAGAGGCCGGGGCGCTGGCGGGTCACCTTCGGTTCCTCGGCCAGGTCGACGACGACGAGAAGGCATCGGCGCTGCGGAGCGCCGATGTGTACTGCGCACCCAACACCGGCGGGGAAAGCTTCGGCATCGTGCTCGTCGAGGCGATGGCCGCCGGGACACCGGTCGTGGCCAATGACCTCGACGCGTTCCGCCGGGTATTGCTCGACGGGAAGGCGGGCCGCCTGGTGCCGGTCGATGACGCCGGTGCGCTCGCCGAGGGAATCAGCGAGCTCCTCGAGTACGACGAGCTGCGGTCCCGCTACGTCGAGGTGGCCACGGCCGCGGTGCGCCAATACGACTGGTCGGTGGTGGCCCAGCAGATCATGCGGGTGTACGAAACCGTCGCCGGCACGGGCGCCAAGGTCCAGGTGGCCAGTTGATCACCTGGGCGGCGATCCTTCTCGCGCTGGTCATCGTCGCGGTCGTCGCGGTCGCGGCGTGGGCGTACCAGACGGCCAACCGGCTGGACCGGTTGCACGTGCGCTACGACCTGTCATGGCAGGCCCTCGATGCGGCGCTGGCCCGTCGCGCGGTGGTGGCCCGCGCGGTGGCCGCCGACGCCTACCGTGACACACCGCAGGGCAAACGCCTTGTCGCGTTGGCCGATGCCGCCGAGCGTTCGCCGCGTGCGGCGCGTGAAACCGCCGAGAACGAGCTGTCGGCCGAGTTGGCGATGGTGGACACGACCTCGCTGCGGCCTGCGTCGATCGCCGAGGTCGCCGACGCCGAGGCGCGGGTGCTGCTCGCGCGCCGGTTCCACAACGACGCGGTCCGCGACACGCTGGCACTGCGGGAGCGGCGTCCGGTGCGGTGGCTGCGGCTGGGCGGGCACGCCCCGCTGCCCACCTATTTCGAGATCGCCGAACGAGCCGAGTCCGCGCGGGCAGGCGACTCGGGCGTTGTCAACGTCCGCACGTCGGCGCGCATCGTGTTGCTCGACGAGGGCGGCAGTGTGCTGCTGTTCTGCGGCTCCGACCCAGCCGTCGCCGACGGTGGCGCACCGAAATGGTGGTTCACGGTCGGTGGCCAGGCCCGCGAAGGGGAGAGGCTCCCGGAGGCGGCCGCGCGGGAGCTGCTCGAGGAGACCGGCTTGCGGGCGGACCCCGCTGCGATGATCGGGCCGGTCTGGCAGCGCGACGCGATCATCGACTTCAACAACGCGGTCATCCGCAGCCGCGAGCTGTTCTTCGTGCACCGCACGCGCCGTTTCGAGCCGTCCACCGCGGGCCACACGGCCCTTGAGCGTCGCTACATCCACGGCCACCGCTGGTGCGACGCCGACGACATCGCCTGCCTGGTCGCCGCGGGCGAGGCGGTGTATCCGCGACAGCTCGGTGAACTGCTCGCCGAAGCGAACGCACTGGCAGACGCGGCCGACCTGACGCCGCCCGAACCGCAGCCGATCAGATGACTGCGCGGCTGCCGGTCAACGGCTCGATTCGCGCAGGGACGTGCTTGTGCCACGGTGTGCCGGCGAAGGAGTCGCGCCAACCGGTCGCGGTGAGCCTATTAGGGGCAACACCCGGGATCAGCGAACGACCGTCGTCGTCGGTGAAATCGAGGCCGTAGCCGTTCGGCAACGAGGCGTGCCCCGGAAGCATTGCCTGGCTGATCTCGACACTGGCCTCCGCGCTTCCGGCCGCGGTCGTGATGCGCGCGCGGCCCCCGTCGACCAGTCCGAGCGCGTCGGCATCCTCCACACTGACGCGCAGAGCCCCGTCCGCGTCGCGCTTGCGCCAGGCCGGATCGCGGAAGATGTCGTTGGCGGTGTACGCCCGGCGCTCTCCGGCGGAGAGCACGATCGGGAACTCTGGGGTCGTCAATTTTGGCTTGGCGTCGAGCAGACCGCGGATCTCGTCGAGCATTTCGGGCATGTCCAGGGCGATCTTGTGGTCCTGGTGGCTGATCAGATCGAAGTCGTCCGCGTAGTCGTGCGCCGTGAAAGTGACGCCCGAGCGGCTCTCGAGAATCGCGTCGAACAACGCGTTGCCGTCAACGTGGCCGGCGCGACGGACAGCCTCGGGGTAGGTCATGGCCGCCTTCTGGGCAAGCCCCCACAGCGCAGCCGCACCGGCGAGACCGTCGGGCAACGTGGGTCCCAGCGTCTCGTACAGCACGACCGGGCCCACTTTGCCCAACATCGGGTTGGTGCTGACGGCCTCCAGGAAGGCCTGCGCATACGCCGCCCGGCCCGCGGCCGCTGCCTCGCGGAGCGGCTTCAGGTCGGCGTCGTCGACGACCCCGAGGGCCCGCACCAGCCGCGCCCAGATCTCGGGCTCTGCGAGCGTGCCCGGGTGCGGCTCCAGCAGCGGATGGCGGAGTTGAAAAGTGTTTCGAGGGAATTCGAAATTGAAAAACGTCGCCTCCGGCTTCTCGTACTGGGTGGCGGCGGGAAGAACGTAATGGGCGAGTCGGGCCGTTTCGGTCATCGCGACGTCGATGACGACAAGCAGCTCCAGCGATTCGAATGCCGCGCGGCACGAAGCGGAGTCGGCCACAGAGTGGGCAGGGTTGCTGCTTTCGACGATCATCGCGCGGAAGCGGTCTGGATGGTCGGACAGGATCTCTTGCGGCACAGCATTGCTCGGCACAAGCCCGGCGATCACGGGGGCACCGGTCACAGGCGTGCGGCCGACCTCCGGGGCATGGCGGAACAGCGGGCCGAATGAGGAATGCAGGTGCTGGCCGCCACGTTTGGCGAAGCTGCCGGTGAGAATCCACAGCAGCTTGTTGAGGTACGAGCAGAGCGTGCTGTTGGGTGCCTGTTGAATGCCGAGATCCTCGAATACCGCCACGCTTTCAGCGCCCGCCATGCGCCGCGCAGCCGCACGCAGAAGTTCACCATCGACGCCGCAACGCTGCGCATAGTCGTCGACCGGTACATCGCGCAGCACCGCCCGCACCGCGTCTGTGCCGCTGACGTGTCGGGTCAAGAACGCCTCGTCGCACAGGTCTTCCTGCACGAGCAGCGCCGCCAGGGCCGCCAGACACCACGCGTCTGTCCCCGGCCGCACCCGCAGGTGGAAGTCGGCCATCTTGGCCGTATCGGTGACCACGGGATCGATGACGATCATCGCGCGGCGCGGGTCCTTGGCGATCTCGTTGAGGACAACCCTGGCACGCGGAAAGCTCTGCGACATCCACGGGTTCTTTCCGACGAACACCGACACCTCGGCATGTTCGAACTCGCCCCGGGTGTGGCCGCCATAGAAGTGAGCGTCCACCCAGGCCTCGCCCGTTTTCTCCTGCGCGAGCGCATTCGAGCGGTAGCGAGAACCGATCGCCCTGAGGAATGCGCCGGCGTACGCGCCGCCGAGGTGGTTGCCCTGCCCGCCGCCGCCGTAGTAGAAGATCTTCTCGCCGCCGTAGTTGTCACGAATCCGCCGGAAACCGTCGGCGACCTCGGCAATGGCGATGTCCCAGTCAATCTCCTCGTAGGTGCCATCGGGTCGACGGCGCATCGGGGAGGTCAGGCGATTGCCGTTGTTCTGGTAATGATCGAGCCGCAGTGCCTTGTTGCAGGTGTACCCCTGGGATGCAGGATGTGCTTTGTCGCCGCGGATGTGGGCCAGCTTGCGGCCGTCCAGTTGCACGACGATGCCGCAGTTGCATTCGCACAGGATGCAGGCCGTTGACTGCCATTCACCGGTCATCGCTGTTGGTTCCTTTCGGAGGCCTCGGCGCGCAGCAGTGCTCGCAGCTGGCGGTGGACAAGGTCGAGGGGTTTGACGTCGCGCGATGCGCGGGCGACGACGATAGCCCCCTCGATGGAGGTGATGATGAGCATCGCCAGCTCCTCGGCGCGCGAGGCGGCAACGCCGTCGGCCAGGAGCCGTTGGGTGATCAGCTCGGTCCAGCGACCGAATACCTGTGCGGCCCGCTCAATCACCGGCTTTGTCCGGCCGGGCTCGTCCGGATCACCGGCCTCGACCGCGACCGCGACGACCGGACACCCCGCCCGGTAGCCGGTGCGGGGCAGCTGCTCCCGGTAATGCTGGACCAGGGCATCGAGCACGTCGAGGCCTCGCTGCCCCGTCGTGATCTTCGCGGCGACATAGTCGCCCGCGTAATCGACGGCCTCACATAACAGTTGCGTGCGGCCGCCAGGGAAATAGTGATACGCCGATCCCCGAGGTGCGCCGCTGTGCTCGAGCACGTCGGCGATCGCGGTCGGGTGCGCACCGCGTTCCCGGATCAGCAGTGCGGCCGATATCACCATGCGCTCACGCGGACTTGCCATCCGTCAGCGTCCCTTCGCGCGGATCTCAACGTGTTATGTATGTTGACATACATAAGCCCTGCTGTCCACCGGGTGTGATGCTGTTCGCGCACGCGATCATCGCGTGAGAAATCGGTTGGCGCCCACCCACTAGACTGGGTCGGTACCAGGCATTACCGACAAGAGGGGCAACAGTGGACACCGCGGCTCACCCGAACGGGTCGGGGCAGACCGGAACCGCGCGGGTCAAGCGCGGAATGGCCGAAATGCTCAAGGGCGGCGTGATCATGGACGTCGTCACTCCGGAGCAGGCCCGCATCGCCGAGGGCGCGGGTGCCGTGGCGGTGATGGCGCTCGAGCGGGTGCCCGCCGACATCCGGGCCCAGGGCGGCGTCTCGCGGATGAGCGATCCCGACATGATCGAGGCGATCATGTCCGCGGTCACGATCCCGGTGATGGCCAAGGCGCGGATCGGGCACTTCGTCGAAGCCCAGATCCTGCAGAGCCTCGGCGTGGACTACATCGACGAGTCCGAGGTGCTGACCCCGGCGGATTACACCCACCACATCGACAAGTGGAAGTTCACGGTGCCATTCGTGTGCGGCGCCACCAACCTCGGTGAGGCGCTGCGCCGCATTACCGAAGGGGCGGCGATGATCCGCTCGAAAGGCGAAGCAGGCACCGGCGACGTGTCCAACGCCACCACCCACATGCGCGCCATCGGCGGCGAGATCCGGCGCCTGACGTCGCTGTCCGACGACGAACTCTACGTCGCCGCCAAGGAACTGCAGGCGCCCCATGAGCTCGTCGTCGAGGTGGCGCGGGCGGGCAAGCTTCCGGTGACGCTGTTCACCGCCGGCGGCATCGCCACCCCGGCAGACGCCGCGATGATGATGCAGCTCGGCGCCGAGGGCGTGTTCGTCGGCTCCGGCATTTTCAAGTCCGGCGACCCGGCCCAGCGCGCGGCGGCGATCGTCAAGGCCACCACCTTCTACGACGACCCCGACGTGTTGGCGCGGGTGTCACGCGGCCTGGGCGAGCCCATGGTGGGGATAAACGTGGAGGAGATCGCGGCCCCGCATCGGCTGGCCGAACGGGGCTGGTAAACATCCCGCATGGCAATCGAAGAGATTCTTGATCTCGAACAGCTCGAGATCAACATCTTTCGTGGCAGCGTCGCCAGCACCGGCTCAGGCATCCGGAACCGCACGTTCGGCGGCCACGTCGCCGGCCAATCGCTGGTGTCGGCGGCACGCACGGTTGACGAGCGCTATCACGTGCACTCGCTGCACGGCTATTTCCTGCGGCCCGGAGACCCTCAGATGCGCACGGTCTTCCTCGTCGAGCGAGTACGCGACGGCGGCTCGTTCTCCACGCGGCGTGTCAATGCGATCCAGCACGGCGAAACGATCTTCTCCATGTCGGCGTCCTTCCAGACCGAGCAGCACGGCATCGAGCACCAGGACGACATGCCGCCGGCGCCGGGGCCGGAGGAGATTCCCGAAGTTCGGTCCACGCACTATCTCGAAAGCGACGTATTTCGCCAATTCGCGGAATGGGATGTGCGGATCGTGCCGCGCGAAATGCTGGAGCCGATCCCGGGCAAGGCTTCCCAGCAGCAGGTGTGGTTCCGCCACCGCGATCCGTTGCCCGACGACCCGGTGCTGCACATCTGCGCACTGGCATATATGAGCGACCTCACGCTGCTGGGCTCGGCGCAGGTCATTCACAAGGGCGAGCGTGAGCATCTGCAGGTGGCGTCGCTTGATCACGCGCTGTGGTTTCTGCGCCCGTTCCGCGCCGACGAGTGGCTGCTCTACGACCAGTCGTCGCCGTCGGCAAGCGGCGGACGCGCGTTGACGCAAGGCAAGATCTTCGACCGCGGCGGCCGCATGGTCGCAGCCGTCGTGCAGGAAGGTCTGACGCGGTTCCCGCGCGACCACAAACCGCCGGCTCCGGGGTGAGCACGCCGCGAATCGGTGTGCTGGCCCTCCAGGGGGACACCCGCGAGCACCTGGCGGCGCTGCGGGAGGCCGGCGCCGATGCGACCACGGTGCGCCGCCGCAAGGAGCTCGACGCCGTCGACGCGCTTGTGATCCCCGGGGGCGAGTCGACGACGATGAGCCACCTTCTGCGCGAGTTCGAGTTGCTCGACCCGCTGCGCCAGCGGGTGTCCGACCGGATGCCGGTATACGGGTCGTGCGCAGGGATGATTCTGCTGGCCACCGAAATCGTCGACGCCGGCGCCGACGGACGCCAGGCCGTCCCGTTGCGCGGCATCGATATGACAGTGCGGCGCAACGCGTTCGGGCGCCAGGTCGACTCGTTCGAAGGCGACATACCGTTCGATGGGCTGGACTCGCCGGTGCACGCCGTGTTCATCAGGGCGCCGTGGGTCGAACGGGTGGGGGAGGGCGTGCACGTGCTCGCCAGGGCGGCCGATCATGTTGTGGCCGTGCGTCAAGGCCCGATGCTGGCCACGGCGTTTCACCCGGAGATCACGGGCGATCGCCGCGTGCACAGGTTGTTCGTCGACATCGTCACCGGCCGCGCCGAATCGCCCACGTAGACTCGTCGGGTTACCCGAGTTGTGGGAGAAAGACGAGGTAGTACCGGATGAGCGGCCATTCCAAGTGGGCCACCACCAAGCACAAGAAGGCCGTCGTCGACGCACGCCGCGGCAAGATGTTCGCCCGGTTGATCAAGAACATCGAAGTTGCCGCGCGCGTCGGTGGCGGCGACCCGGGGGGCAACCCCACCCTCTACGACGCGATCCAGAAGGCCAAGAAGAGCTCGGTTCCCAACGAGAACATCGAGCGGGCCCGCAAGCGCGGCGCGGGGGAGGAAGCCGGCGGCGCCGACTGGCAGACGATCACCTACGAGGGCTACGGCCCCAGCGGCGTCGCGGTGCTGGTCGAGTGCCTGACCGACAACCGCAACCGCGCCGCCGGCGAGGTGCGAGTGGCGATGACCCGAAACGGGGGCAGCATGGCCGACCCCGGCTCGGTGGCATACCTGTTCAGCCGCAAGGGCGTCGTCACGCTGGAGAAGAACGGCTTGTCCGAGGACGACGTGCTGGCCGCCGTGCTGGACGCCGGCGCCGAAGACGTCAACGATCTCGGCGACGCCTTCGAGGTGATCTCGGAGCCGTCCGACCTGGTCGCCGTGCGCTCGGCGCTGCAGGACGCCGGCATCGACTACGACTCCGCGGAGGCCGGCTTCCAACCGTCAGTCATGGTGCCGGTGGACGCGGACGCAGCGCGCAAGGTGCTCAAGCTCGTCGATGCGCTGGAGGAAAGTGACGACGTCCAGGACGTCTACACCAACGCCGACCTCCCCGATGAAGTGCTGGCTGAGCTCGACGCGGGCTAGCCGCGGGCGGCCAGCCGATCCCGAGCCGACGTTCCGCGGAGTCGGGCTGCTGCCGCGTGTCGTGCCGGACGAGGTCGCGCGCGGCCGCTAGGCTCTCGAACAACTGTTCGTGAAAGGTGTCGCGTGCGTGTCATGGGTGTCGACCCGGGACTGACCCGCTGCGGGTTATCGGTCGTCGAAGGCGGTCGTGGCCGGCGGGTCACCGCTCTCGACGTCGACGTGGTACGCACACAGGCGGATCTACCGCTGCATCGGCGACTCCTGGCGATCAGCGACGCCGTCGAATACTGGATGGACACGCACAGGCCCGATGTCATCGCGATCGAGAGGGTGTTCTCCCAGCAGAACGTGTCAACGGTCATGGGCACCGCCCAGGCCGGCGGCGTGATCGCCGTGGCCGCCGCCCGCCGCGACATCGACGTGCAGTTCCACACGCCGAGTGAGGTGAAGGCGGCGGTCACCGGTAGCGGCGGCGCGGACAAAGCGCAGGTCACCGCGATGGTCACCAAAATCCTTGCACTGCAAGCCAAACCCACACCCGCAGACGCGGCCGACGCGCTTGCCCTGGCGATCTGCCACTGCTGGCGCGCGCCGATGCTGGCCCGGATGGCAGAGGCCGAGGCCGTGGCCGGCGCGCAGCGCAAGAAGTTCAAGGCGAAGTTGAAGGCGGCGCCCGACCGGATGTCACGGAGCGCCACGTGATTGCCTCGATCCGCGGGGACGTCCTCGATGTGGCACTCGACCACGTCGTCATCGAGGCGTCCGGCGTCGGCTACCGGATCAACGCGACGCCGTCGACGCTAGCCACGCTGCGTCGCGGCACGGAAGCCAGGCTCGTCACCGCGATGATCGTGCGCGAGGACTCGATGACGCTGTACGGGTTCGTCGACGCCGATTCGCGTGACCTTTTCCAAACGCTGCTGTCAGTCTCCGGGGTCGGGCCGCGGCTCGCCATGGCGACGCTGGCCGTGCACGAGGCGTCCGCCCTCCGCCAGGCGCTGGCCGACGGCGACGTCACCGCGCTCACCCGCGTGCCCGGCATCGGTAAGCGCAGCGCCGAACGCATGGTGCTGGAACTGCGCGACAAGGTGGGCCCCGTTGCCGCCACGGCAAGTGCGCCTGCCGTCAACGGTCATTCGGTGCGCGGTCCTGTCGTGGAAGCCCTGGTGGGGCTCGGATTTGCCGTCAAGCAGGCCGAGGAGGCCACCGACAGAGTGCTGGCGAGCGATGACGCAGCGACGACGAGCACCGCCCTGCGCGCGGCGCTGTCGCTGCTTGGGAAGCCAAAATGAGCAGGTTCGAAGCGGACGAGCCCGACGAACGTGAGGTGTCGGCGGCGTTGACGGTCGGCGAGGGCGACATCGACGCCAGCCTGCGGCCCCGCTCGCTTCAGGAGTTCATCGGGCAGCCCCGGGTCCGCGAGCAGCTGCAGTTGGTGATCCAGGGCGCCAAGAACCGCGGGAGCACACCCGACCACATATTGCTGTCGGGCCCCCCGGGCCTGGGCAAGACGTCGCTGGCGATGATCATCGCGGCCGAACTCGGGAGCTCGCTGCGGGTGACGTCGGGACCCGCGCTGGAACGGGCCGGCGACCTGGCCGCGATGCTCTCCAACCTGGTGGAGCATGACGTGCTGTTCATCGACGAGATCCACCGCATCGCGCGGCCCGCCGAAGAGATGCTCTACCTGGCGATGGAGGACTTCCGCGTCGACGTCGTCGTCGGGAAAGGGCCTGGCGCCACATCGATTCCGCTCGAAGTCGCGCCGTTCACCCTCGTCGGCGCGACCACACGCTCCGGCGCGCTGACCGGTCCGCTGCGCGACCGGTTCGGCTTCACCGCCCACATGGACTTCTATGAGCCGGCCGAACTGGAGCGGGTGCTGGCCCGCTCGGCGGGCATCCTCGGCATCGAGCTCGGGGGCGAAGCCGGTGCCGAAATCGCCCGGCGCTCCCGCGGTACACCCCGCATCGCCAACCGCCTGCTGCGCCGAGTGCGCGACTACGCCGAGGTCCGTGCCGACGGGGTGATCACTCGCGACGTCGCCAAGGCCGCCCTGGAGGTCTACGACGTCGACGAGCTCGGCCTCGACCGGCTGGACCGTGCGGTGCTGACCGCGTTGACCCGCAGCTTCGGCGGCGGCCCGGTCGGGGTGTCAACGCTCGCCGTCGCCGTCGGGGAGGAGGCAACGACGGTCGAGGAGGTGTGCGAGCCGTTCCTGGTTCGCGCCGGGATGATCGCGCGCACACCACGGGGTCGGGTTGCGACCGCGCTGGCGTGGACCCACCTGGGTCTTGCGCCACCGAGCGGGGTCACCGGACTGGGGCAGCCGGGGCTTTTCGACTAGATGAGGGAGGCGGTTTGACACCGATGGTCGTCGCGGGATTGATCTTCGCCGGCCTCGCTGCCGGCGTACACGTTTACATCTTCGTACTCGAGTCGCTGCTGTGGACCGCGCCGCGAACACGCGCCATTTTCGGCACCAGCCAGGAGGAGGCGGCCACCACCAAATTGCTCGCCCTCAACCAAGGCTTCTACAACCTCTTCCTGGCGATCATCACCGCTGTCGGGATCGTGGCCGTCGCGCTCGGTTTCACGGCGGTCGGCGCCGCGCTGGTCTACGCCGGTACCGGCTCGATGGCGCTGGCGGCGGCGGTGCTCATGGTGTCGTCACCTGACAAGGCACGTGCGGCGATCACCCAGGGCGCATGTCCCGTGCTCGCGATTGTCCTGCTCACGGTCGGTCTCGTGCGCTAGGCGGGAGGTTTACGTCGCCGCAGATCATGGGTAATCGGCCCCGGTCGGTAAGGAGGCGTCATGAACGACTTGGACACCGGAGTACCCGCGCGCGGCAGGCTGGACATGCCCCGCAGCCGTGGCGCGGCGAGCGGATTTCTGCTGATTCTGCTCGGCGTGTGGGGTGGGCTCATCCCGTTCGTCGGGCCGTACTTCCACTTCGCTTACACGCCCGATCAGGAATGGACGTGGACCACCGCGCGCGGCTGGCTGGAGGTGTTGCCCGGGGCGGCCACGATGGCCGGAGGGTTGCTGCTGCTGGGGTCGCGCAACCGTGCGACCGCGATGTTGGGTGGCTGGCTGTCGGTGCTCGCCGGTGCGTGGTTCGTCGTCGGTCGCGCGTTCGCCGGATCGCTGGGTATAGGCGACGCCGGCTCGCCGGTCGCGTCTGTCGACTGGAAGCGGGCGGTGCTGGAGATCGCGTACTTCTCCGGCCTCGGTGTGGTGATCGTGTTCCTCGGCGCGCTCGCCCTGGGCCGGCTGTCGGTTCGCAGCCTGCGGGACATCCGGTACGCGCAGCTCCGGGTCGCCGCTGCGGCAGTGCCGCCGGAGCGGGCGGGCGAGCCCGCGCCCGCGCCGACCGAGGCAACGGCGCCGGGCGAGCCGGTCGCCGATGCGACGCCGCCAGACGAGGCGCCCGAAGCGGCGCCGCGGCACCGTTGGGGCGGCCTGTTCGGCCGTCGCCGCCACACAACGACCGCTGCCCCATAGGCAACAACGGCCAACCCCTTCTTCAGAGGTCCGCGAGGATCAAGGCGAGAACGTCGAGGCCTTCGAGGAGTAGCTCGTCGCTGATCGGCAGCGGCGGCAGGAAACGCAGCACGTTGTTGTAGGTGCCGCAGGTGAGCACGATGACGCCGGCGGCATGCGCGCGGGCGGCCAGCGCGCGGGTCAGATCGGGGTCGGGGTCGCCCGTGCCGGAGCGGACCAGCTCGACGGCGATCATCGCACCGCGACCGCGCACGTCGCCGATCCGGTCGTCCTCGGCCTGCATCCGGCCCAGCCGGTCTTTCATCAGGTGCTCGATTTCGGCTGCGCGCGCCAGCAGTCCCTCGGCCTCGATCGTCTCGATGGTGGCCAGTGCCGCGGCGCAGGCGACCGGGTTGCCACCGAAGGTGCCGCCGAGGCCGCTGGCGTGTGGGGCGTCCATCATCTCTGCCCCGCCGGTCACCGCCGACAGCGGCAGTCCGTCGGCGATGCCCTTCGCGGTGACGATCAGGTCCGGCTCGATGCCCTCGTGCTCGCAGGCGAACCACCGCCCGCTTCGCGCGAAGCCGGTCTGCACCTCGTCGGCGATGAAAACCACGTCGTTCGTGCGGCACCACCCAAGCAACGCGGGAAGGAATCCGTCGGCCGGCACGATGAAGCCGCCCTCACCCTGGATCGGTTCGATCACGATGGCCGCGAGGTTGTCGGCGCCGACGGTCTTGTCGATGATGGAAATTGCTCTGCGGGCGGCCAATTCACCGTCGGTGGCCAGCTCCTTGTTGAGTTGGGCATCGCGGTACGGGTAGGACAACGGCGCGCGATAGACCTCCGGCGCGAACGGGCCGAACCCGCTCTTGTACGGCATCGACTTCGCGGTCATCGCCATTGTCAGGTTGGTGCGGCCGTGATAGGCGTGGTCGAAGGCGACAACGGCGCTCTTGTGGGTATACGTGCGTGCGATCTTGACGGCGTTCTCGACTGCTTCGGCCCCGGAATTGAACAGCGCGGAACGTTTTTCGCCCGCGACCGGGGTGAGCCGGTTGAGCTGCTCGGCGACCGCGACGTACTCCTCGTACGGCGTGATCATGAAGCAGGTGTGGGTGAAGTCGGCGACTTGCGCGCGAACCGCATCGACGACCCTGGGGGCGGCGTTGCCGACCGTGGTGACCGCGATGCCGGAGCCCAGATCGATCAGCCGGTTGCCGTCGACATCCTCGACGATCCCGCCGCCTGCCCGCGCGGCATAAACCGGCATCGTGTTGCCGACCCCGCGGGCCACCGCGGCGGCCTTGCGGTTGATCAGCTCGAGCGAGCGGGGGCCGGGGATCTCGGTGACAAGCAGACGGCTCTGTTCGAGAGTGCTCACGGGTTCTCCCTAACGTCGTAGGACGAGCCTAGTCGGCGCCCCCGTCGAAAGTGGGGCCGTCGATGCGGTCGATCGTGGTGAACTCCCCGACCGGCGCCCGCCGCAGTCGCCGCGGCTGACGAACGGGATGGCCCAACGCGATCACCGCCGCGAGCGCCAGCGGTTCGGCGGCGCCGAGCAGCGCGTTGACGTTCGCCTCATCCCGGATCGCCATCGTGGTGACGACGCCGCCCAGCCCTTCGGCGCGGGCGGCCAACAGGATGCTCCACGCGAACGGATAGATGGACGCGCCCCCGGCGAACGAGTAGCGGGTCGCATCGCGGTCGACCGCCGCCAGCTTCGACAGGTCGGCGTAGACCGCAAGCAGGACAGGGGATTCGTCGAGGTGCTCGGCGAAACCGTCGCCACCGCCGGCGCCGTCGGCTGCTGCCAAGGCGTCCGCCTCGGCCTGCCGGTCGTTGACCGGCGACCATGGCCGCAGGCCGGCTGCCGTCATGGCCAGGTAGTCTCGCCACCCTGCCAGATAGAGGTCCCGAAGCCGCCGGCGCACCCACCGGTCCTTGATGACCACGACACGCCACGCCTGCGCGTTGCCGCCGCTGGGCGCAAATCGCGCGGTGTCGAGGATTCGTGCCAGCGCCGCATCGTCGACGGGTTCATCGGTGAATTCACGGATCGCGCCGGTGGTGCGAAGCGCCTCGTCGAGTTCCATCGGGCCATTCTGCACGCCCGTTCGCATCCGATGCGCTCAAGCGGATTCGTGCGACGGACGAAATCCCGGCCCGGGCTCGGGCGTGACATCGCGTACCCCGATCTCGCCGCCGCACCGGCGACACGTCAATTGCGGTTCGGCGATCTGCCCACAGGAATTGTGGCGCAACACGATTGGCGGTCCGTCGGGGTGGGGGAGATGCTCGTCGCCCCACTGCATCAGGGTCACGATCGCGGCAAAGAGGTCACGACCGGCGTCGGTGAGCCGGTACTCGTGGCGCTCCGGGTCGCTGGAATACAAGACTCGCTCGAGCAGGCCGGCGTCGACCAGCGTCCGCAACCGTGCCGACAGTGTCGGGCGCGAAATGTTCAGGTTGCGGGTGAACTGCCCGAAGCGGCGCACCCCGAAGAACGCCTCGCGCAGGATGAGCAGGGTCCAGCGCTCGCCGACCAGATCAAGGGTCCGGGCCACGGACTCGGCCTCGAAGCGGTGCGAGAGATCAGGCGCCATGGTTCAAGGATTGTACTGGTTTAGTAAATGAACCATAAGTGGTAACGTCGTTGAACCATGAACCCGACGGACACGCTCGACCCGGCGGTCACCGACATCGAAAAGGTCGCCGAGCGAATCGCCGAGGCGGCGCGGCGCACTTCCGACCTCATCGACGAACATCGCCGTCTACCAGAAGAAGTCCTTGCGCACCTTCACGGCTCGGGGCTGCTTCGCGCCGGCGCGCCTGTGGAGGTCGGCGCGCTGGAGCTGCCGCCGGGAACCGCGCTCCGCTGCGCAGAGACGCTGGCTCGGGGGGACGCGTCGGTCGGGTGGTGCGTGTCGATCGCGATCACCAGCAGCCTGCTGGTCGGCTACCTCCCGGCCACCAGCCGCGACCAACTGTTCGGCCACGCCCGCGGCGTCGCCGCGGGCGTGTGGGCGCCGCGGGGTGTGGCACGGTCGGTCGACGGTGGCGTCGTGGTTTCGGGTCGGTGGGCGTTCTGCAGCGGGATAACGCACGCCGACATGATGTTCGCAGGCTGCCTGCTGGACGACCGACCCAGACCCGTTGTGGTGGCGCTGCGCAAGGACGACCTCACGGTCCTCGACACCTGGCACACGCTCGGCCTGCGCGGTACCGGTAGTCACGACTGCGTCGCCGACGAGGTCTTCGTTCCGACCGATCGGGTGTTGTCGATTTTCGACGGCCCGGTCGTGGACCGGCCGCTCTACCGCTTCCCGGCGTTCGGATTCTTCGCGCTGTCGATCGGGGCGGCGGCGATGGGCAATGCGCAAGCGGCCATCGACGACCTGATCGACCTGGCGGCGGGCAAGAAGGGGTTGGGATCGACCCGGACGCTCGCCGAGCGCCCGGCGACCCAGGCGGCAGTTGCGACCGCGCAGTCGGCACTGGACGCCGCCCGGGCGTTGTACTACGACGCGATCGATGCGGCCTGGCGGGCCAGCCAGCGCACCGAACCGGTGCCCGTCGCGCCGCGCAACCGGCTGCGCCTCGCGGCCACCCACGCGGTGCGGACGTCGGCCGACGTGGTGCGCGCGATGTACGAACTCGGCGGCGGCAGTTCGATCTACGACACCTCTTCACTGCAGCGACGATTCCGTGATGCCTTCACCGCCACGGCGCACTTTCAGGTCAACGAGGCGTCCCGCGAACTGCCGGGGCGCATCCTGCTCGGCCAGCCCGCCGACTCCTCGATGCTGTGACCCGGCACATCGAAGCGGCGCTGCCGTTTTGGCTCGACCGGCCCAGCGAGGAAGCGGTTGACGTCGCGTCGGGGGCGAAAGACGCCTCGATGGAGGCGGTCTGGATCGGCGAAATGGCCACGTATGACGCCTTTGCGCTGGCCACGGCCGTCGGAGTTCGTGTGCCCGGCATCCGCCTGAAGATCGGCCCGCTTCCGGTCGGGGTTCGCAGTCCCGTGGCGCTCGCGCTCGGTGCGGCGTCGGTCGCGTCGCTGACCGGAAGCGGGGTCGACCTCGCGCTGGGTGCCTCCAGCCCCGCCATCGTGGCGGGTTGGCACGACCGCGCGTGGGCGCACACCGCGGCGCGCATGCGGGAAACCATCGAGTGTGTCCGCTCGATCCTCGTTGGGGATCGCGTGGACTTCACCGGCGTGCACGTCCGCAGCCACGGCTTCCGGCTGCGCGCCCCGCGGCCCGAAATCGGGATCGCCGTGGGCGCTTTCGGGCCCGCGATGCTTCGGGTCGCCGCTCGGCACGCCGACGAGGTGGTTTTGAACCTCGTGCCGCCGGAACGGGTTGCCGTTGCCCGTGCGGCCGTCGATGCCGAAGCCGCGGCGGCGGGTCGGCGGCCGCCGCGCCTGACCGTGTGGGTCCCCGCAGCACTCGACCCCGGGGAGGCGGCACTGCGGCAGCTGGCCGCCCAGCTCGCCGTGTACCTGAGTCCGCCCGGCTACGGCGAGATGTTCTGCGAGCTGGGTTTCGGCGATATCGTGCGCCGGGCCCGCGCCGGGGTCCGGCGTCGGGAGCTGGCCGACGCCGTCCCAGTGGAGCTGCTCGACAAGGTCGGCGCCCTGGGCTCCCCCGAGCGGATCGCGGCGCGGTTGAGGGTCTACCACGACGCCGGCGCCGACAGCGTCGCGGTGGTTCCGTCGACCGCCCAAGACCCAGGTGGCGAAGCGACGATGCGCGCTGCCACGGCGGTGTCCTCACACTGAACAGGAGAGCGACCATGACCGAGCTCAATCGTCAATGCCGTCTGGCCGCAAGGCCGACCGGCCTGCCCACGCCCGGCGACTGGGAGCTGGTCGACGGGCCGGTCGAAGGTCCCCGAGACGGCCAGTTTCTGGTGCGCGTCGAATATCTGTCCATCGACCCGGCAATGCGCTCGTGGATGAACGCCGGCCGCTCGTATGTGCCGCCGGTTGAGATCGGCGAGGTCATGCGGGCCGCCGGCATCGGACGGGTGGTCGATTCCCGTCATCGGGATTTCAGTGTCGGCGAGCACGTGTACGGGACCTTCGGGGTGCAGCGCTACGCCGTTTCCGACGGATCGGAGACGACCCACGTGGACACCACGCTGGCGCCCGCCCCGGTTCATCTGAGCGTACTCGGAATCAGCGGTCTCACAGCATATTTCGGGCTGATGGATATCGGGCGACCGGAGGCGGGCCAGACCGTAGTCGTGTCGGGCGCCGCTGGTTCGGTCGGCAGCGTCGCCGGGCAGATCGCGCGGATCAAGGGTTGCCGCGTGGTCGGTATCGCAGGAGGCCGGGAGAAGTGCCGCTGGCTGGTCGACGAGCTCGGGTTCGACGCGGCGATCGACCACGCCGCCGGTGACCTACGTGCACAGCTCAAGGCCCACGCGCCCGACGGCGTCGACGTCTTCTTCGACAACGTCGGTGGCGAGGCATTGGAGGCGGCGCTTGCCCGCCTTGCGCGCGGTGCCCGGGTTGTCCTGTGCGGTGCGGTTTCGCAATACAACGCCACCGAGGCACCGCGCGGACCGGCGAACTACATGCAGCTACTGGTCGCCCGTGCGTCGATGACGGGTTTCGTGATCTTCGACTATGCCAATCGGTACCCGGAAGGTGTTGCACAACTTGCGAAATGGTGGCGCAGCGGCGAGCTGCGCTCGCGGGAGGACATCGTGCGCGGCGACGTCGCCGACTTTCCCGACACACTGCTGAAGCTCTTCCGCGGCGAGAACACCGGCAAGCTCCTGCTGTCGCTGGACGCGCAACAGTGAGGCCGCGACCGGACATTGATCGACGAGCGCCGGCCGCGGCCCTCACCGGATCTACAGCGGGCTGACGGTAACCAGAGGCGCCGCACCCTCGACGGCTGCATCGTCGAAAAACCGCGCATGCAGTGCTTCGATGAGGCGTCGCAGGGTCTCGCGTTCGTGCTCCTCGTCGCGGAGGATCCGGCGCATCCGGCTCGCCTCGGACAATTCGTCGCGATTCTGATACTTGATCACCAGCCGCCGATGGCCGGCGATCTTGTCGACCAGCTCCAGGTAACGCTCGTGCAGCACGGACCGGAAGTACTCGGCCTGGCGGCGATCAGCGCCCCGAGCATCCCTCACATCAGCCCCGGGAACACCAGCAGCAGGCGCGTTCATCGCAGACAAAGTAACTCACGGACACCCGCTTCGCGATCGGAATCCCGATGCCCCCGGATCGGCGACTTGTGTGCTAAGCCCCCGCGAAATCGGCGAAGCGCTGCAGGCCAAGCTGCCAGCCATCGGGCGATCCGACCGCGTCGGCCATTCCCTGTCCGCCGTCGCCCAGTCGCCAGAATTCGCTGTGGACCAGAACCACCCGCGTGTTCTCGCCGTCAGCCATGAACAAGATCGACACCCGTGACGCCTTCTCCGGATCGGTTTCCAGTTGCCATGTGCCGTCGAGCATCCATGCGAACCCGAACCGCGACGGCGGTTCCCAATCGGTGACCAGGCCCCAAACCGACTGGCTGCCGTCCTCACAGCTGTCGTAGACCCGGCCGCCCACGTGGGGTTCAACGGTCATCGCCACGACGGGCGACGCCGCCAGGTGATGGTCAGACGGCCACCACTGCGCCATGTGGTTGGTGAAAAGGTCCCACACGCGCTCCGGCGTGCCCGGCACGGTGATTTCGCGACGGACGTCTGTGCTGATGGTCATGACGGCTCTCCTCGGTCGACGGGTTTTGTGCTTTCGGTGAAATCTGCGAACGACCCCAACGCGTCGCGCCACATGACATCGAGCCACTGGCGGAGCACCTCGAAGCCGTCGGTCGTGACGGTGTAGACGCGTCGGGTGCCGACCGGCTCCGACGCGACGATGCCGGCTTCTTTCAAGATCTTCAGGTGTTGCGAAACGGCGGGCCGGCTTATCGGCAGTTGATCGGCCAGTTCCTGCACCGACGACGGCTTCGCGCGGACCAGGTCGACGATCTGCCGTCGCATCGGATCGGCCAAAGAATCCAGCACCTCTCCGTAAGTTGGCACTTACCGTTCATACCAGCTTACGGATGCGTGGTCAAGGCTCCGGAATGACCCCGATCACCAGCCCGGCGCCCGTCGAGGGGCCGTACTTCGCCGGCCCCCGTGGAGGAAGTGGCACACTGGTCTGTTGCGAGGCCCCCATAGAACGACATACCGGGGGCTTTGACCTGCCTGAACCAGAAAGACATCGCTGCTATGGACCTGTTCGTCTTCTTGCCGCTCCTGGTCATCCTCGGAGCGTTCATGTACTTCGCGTCGCGACGCCAAAAGCGCGCGATGCAGGCCACCATCGACCTGCACGAATCGCTACGGGTCGGGGACCGGGTGCACACCACATCCGGGCTGCAGGCCACCATCGCCGGCATCACCGACGACACCGTCGACCTGGAGATCGCACCCGGCGTGGTGACCACCTGGATGAAGCTGGCCATTCGGGACCGGATCGAGCCGGAGACCGACGCCGTCGACGAGCCCGCGACCACCGCGGAACTCGACGACAGCGACGCGACCGGCGAACCGGGCCGCCTGACCCAGGACTGAGCCAAGCCCGCCGGCACGTAGGCTCTGCCGGTGTAGACGAACCGAACTCGAGGAGACCCTAAGAACGTGGCATCGTCTTCGCCGCCGGTGCATCCTGCCCGCTACCTGACCGTTTTCCTGGTGCTGCTCGTCGGCGTGTACCTGTTGATGTTCCTCACCGGGAACAAGCAGGCCAAGCCCAAGCTGGGCATCGACCTGCAGGGCGGGACACGCGTGACGCTGACGGCTCGCACGCCGGACGGCTCGGCGCCGACCCGCGAAGCGTTGGCCCAGGCGCAGCAGATCATCAGCGCGCGCGTCAACGGGCTGGGAGTGTCGGGATCCGAGGTCGTCGTCGACGGCGACAACATCGTGATCACCGTGCCCGGCAGCGATAGCAGCGAAGCGCGCAACCTGGGTCAGACGGCGCGTCTTTACATCCGGCCGGTGATCCACGCGATGCCGGTACAGTCGGCACAGCCTGCGCAGCAGCCGCCAGCGGGCCAGCCGCCGGGTCAGCCCCCTGCGCCGTTGCCGGCCGAGGCACCGCCCGGTTCGCCGCCGGCGCCGCCGGCGCCCGGCGGGCAACCGCCCGGCGAACCGGCTCCCACCGGGGAGCCGGCACCCAGCAGCGAACCTGCGCCGCCTCCCGCGCAGCCGCGTCCGTATCCCCAAGAGCCTGAGCCGACCCCGGATCCGAGCACGCCGCAGCCGGCTCCGCCGGCACCCACACCGCCTGCGGCTGCGCCCGCACCTGCGCCCCCTGCGCCCGCACCGGGCTCCCGCGAGGATCTCGCACAGCGGATCTCGGCCGAGAAGGAACTGCGCCAGAGCACCGACCAGACCATGGAGATCCTCGCGCTGCAGTACGAGAGCACTCGCTGCAATCAGGACGACGTGCTTGCCGGCAACGACGACCCCAACCTGCCTCTGGTCACATGTTCAACCGACCACAAGCAGGTGTATCTGCTGGACAAGTCGATCATCAGTGGTGAGGACATCGACAGCGCAAGTTCGGGTTTCAACCAGCAGACCGCCCAGAATGTGGTAGAGCTCAAGTTCAAGGGCGCTGCCGCGACGACGTGGGCCGACTTCACCGCCGCACACGTCGGCACACAGACCGCTTTCGTCCTCGACTCGCAGGTCGTCAGCGCACCCGAGATCCAGGAGGCCATCCCCGGCGGCCGTACCCAGATCACCGGCAATTTCACCGCCGCGCAGGCCGGCGACCTGGCGAATGTGTTGAAGTACGGCTCGCTGCCACTGTCCTTCGAGTCGTCGCAGGCCGAAACCGTCTCGGCCACCCTGGGTCTGACGTCGCTGCGCGCAGGCCTGATCGCCGGCGCCATCGGTCTGGCTCTGGTGCTGCTGTATTCGCTGTTCTATTACCGCGCGTTGGGCTTTTTGATCGGCCTGTCGCTTGTCGCTTCGGGCGCAATGGTGTTCGCGATCCTGGTGCTATTGGGCCGCTACATCAACTACACCCTCGACCTGGCCGGCATCGCGGGTCTGATCATCGGCATCGGGACCACCGCGGACTCATTCGTGGTGTTCTTCGAACGCATCAAGGACGAGATACGCGAAGGCCGCTCGTTCCGATCGGCGGTGCCGAGAGGATGGGTACGGGCCCGTAAGACGATCCTGTCGGGCAACGCGGTGAGCTTCCTGGCCGCCGCCGTGCTGTACTTCCTGGCCATCGGCGAGGTGAGGGGCTTCGCGTTCACCCTCGGCCTGACCACACTGCTCGACACGGTAATCGTGTTCCTGGTGACCTGGCCGCTGGTGTACTTGGCGTCGAAGTCGACACTGCTGGCCAGACCGGCCTTGAACGGGCTGGGCGCGGTGCAGCAGATCGCGAGGGAACGACGCGCCGCGCATGCGATGGAGCAGGGGTAGCCAATGGCTTCAGGAAAGACATCCGAGACGACGGGAAGGCCTTCCCGCGACATAGTGTCCACCGCCGCGACGCCCCAATCCACGGCGGTGGACGAGGGCGGCGAATCGTCGGCGCTGCCGCGGCACGGATTCTTCACCCGCCTCTACACCGGCACCGGCGCATTCAACGTCATCGGGCGGCGGCGAGTCTGGTTCACCATCAGCGGAATAATCGTCGTAATCGCCATCGCCAGCATCGCGATCCGCGGGTTCACGTTCGGCGTCGACTTCAAGGGCGGCACCACGATGTCGTTCCCGCGCGGGGACGCCACCGTCGAGCAGGTCACCGACGTCTATCACCAGGCCCTGGGTCACGACCCCGAGTCGGTGGTGATGGTCGGCAACGGCAGCTCGGCGACGGTGCAGATCCGGTCGGAGACGCTGTCCAACGACCAGAGCGCCAAGCTGCGCGACGCGTTGTTCAAGACGTTCCAGCCCAAAGGCGCGGACGGGAAACCAAGCGCGCAGGCGATCAGCGACTCGGCGGTGTCGTCGACGTGGGGCGGCCAGATCACCAAGAAGGCCGTGATCGCGCTGGTGGTGTTCCTCGTGCTCGTCGGGCTCTACATCACGGTGCGCTACGAGCGGTACATGGCCATCTCCGCGTTGTGCGCGCTGTGCTTCGACCTGCTCACCACGGCCGGGGTGTATTCGCTGGTCGGGTTCGAAGTGAGCCCGGCCACGGTGATCGGGCTGTTGACCATCCTCGGCTTCTCGCTCTACGACACCGTGATCGTGTTCGACAAGGTCGAGGAGAACACGCGCGGGTTCCAACACACCACCCGGCGCACCTTCGCCGAGCAGGCCAACCTCGCGGTCAACCAGACATTCATGCGGTCGATCAACACCAGCCTGATCTCGGTGATTCCGGTGGTGTCACTGATGATCGTCGCGGTGTGGCTGCTCGGGGTCGGCACGCTGAAGGACCTCGCGCTGGTGATGCTGGTAGGCATTCTCGTCGGCACCTACTCGTCGATCTTCTTCGCCACCCCGTTGCTGGTGACGCTGCGTGAGCGCACCGACCTGGTCCGCACCCACACCCGACGGGTGATGCGGCGGCGCAAACCGGCCGAGGCGACCACGGCCGCGGCCGACGACGACATCGGGCCTGACGAGGACGACGAGCTCGCCGAGCCGGTCGCCGCGCTGGCAGGCAAGCCGGCGCCCGGCGCGCGGCCGGTCCGGCCGTCCACCAGCCGCACTGGACGACCATCGGGCAAGCGGAACACCCGGCGGCGTTAGGCCAATGGGTTTTCGGCGCCCGCCCGCAGTCGTCGTCGCGGCGGCCGTCGCACTGTTCCTCGCCCCGTTCGGATTGACCGCCTGCTCCGGCAACGCCGCCGAGCAGATCAACTACGCCGTCGAGGGGACGGTCAGCACGTACAACGCGAACACCGTTGTGGGCGCGGCGTCGTCGGTGCCGCAGGCGTTCGCCCGGGTGCTGACCGGGTTCGGCTATCACGGGCCGGACGGCCAGATCGTCGGCGATCACGACTTCGGCACCGTCTCGGTGGTCGGGCGCGAACCCCTGCTGCTCGACTATCAAATCGCCGACAACGCGGTCTACTCCGACGGCAAGCCCATCACCTGCGACGACATGGTGCTGGCGTGGGCCGCGCAGTCGGGCCGCCTCCCGGGTTTCGACGCCGCCAGCCGCGCGGGCTACAGCGACATCGCGTCGATCGACTGCCTGCAGGGACAGAAGAAGGCCCGCGTGACGTTCGCCCCGGACCGGCCGTTCGCCGACTACGCGCAGTTGTTCACCGCGACGTCGATGATGCCGTCCCACGTCATCGCCGACGAGCTCGGCGTCGACGTCACCGGCGCACTGCAGAACAACGACGCGCCGACGGTGGCGAAGATCGCCACGCTCTGGAACAGCACGTGGGACCTCAAACCCGGCATCGACGCCAGGCACTTCCCGTCATCGGGGCCCTACAAGCTGGACTCGGTGCAATCCGACGGCTCGGTCGTGCTGGTCGCCAACGATCGCTGGTGGGGGTCCAAACCGATCACCAAGCGAATCGTCGTATGGCCGCGCAGCGCCGACATCGGCGACCGCGTCAACAAGGGTTCGTTCGACGTGGTCGACGTCGCGGCGGGGTCGGCGGGGACGCTGACCCTGCCCGGCGGCTACCAGAGCGCCGATTCCCCGTCGGACGGCATCGAGCAGCTCATCTTCTCGGGACAGGGCCCGCTTGCGGCGCCCCCGGCGCGCCACGCGATGGCCTTGTGCACGCCGCGCGACCAGATCGCCGCCAACGCCGGCGTGCCGATCGCCGATGTGCGGCTCAACCCGGCCAACGACGACGCGTTCGCGGCCGCCGAAAGCGCGGCTGAGGGCGGCCAGTTCTCCAAGTCCAACCCCGACGCCGCCCGCGCCGCGTTCAACGGCGCCCCGCTGACCGTGCGGATCGGGTATCAGTCGCCGAATGCGAGGCTGGCGGCGGCGGTCGGCGCCATCGCCCACGCCTGCGCGCCGGCGGGGATAACCGTTCAGGATGTGTCGTCTGAGGGCACCGGGCCGTTGGCGCTTACCGGCAACCAGATCGACGCGCTGCTGGCCAGCACCGGAGGCGCGACCTGCAGCGGCTCGAGCGGCTCGTCGCCGGTCGACGCCTACGACCTGCACACGGGCAACGGCAACAACCTGTCCGGGTACTCCAACCCGCATGTCGACGACATCATCAACACGCTGGCCGTGACGAACGACCCGAAGCAGATCGGCAAGCTCGTCTCCGACGGAGCCGGGGTGCTGTGGGCCGACATGCCCACGTTGCCGCTGTATCGCCAGCAGCGAACGCTCGTCACATCGAAGAAAATGTATGCCGTGAGCAGCAATCCGACCCGCTGGGGAGCCGGATGGAACATGGACCGATGGGTGCTGAGCCGATGATTCGTGACATCACGGACGTGATCGCGTCGTTGACCCGGGAGGTGCACGACTTCCCGGAGCCGGGTATCCAGTTCAAAGACCTGACGCCGCTGCTCGCCGATCCCGACGGGCTGGCGGCTGTCACCGAGGCGCTGGCCGAGATCTCGTCGGGGGCCGAGCTGGTGGCCGGCATCGACGCCCGGGGTTTCCTGCTCGGTGCCGCGGTCGCGACGCGGCTCGGCACCGGCGTGCTGGCGGTCCGCAAGGGCGGCAAGCTACCGCCACCGGTGCGCACCGAAACCTACAGCCTGGAATACGGCACCGCGACGCTGGAGATCCCGGCCGAAGGCGTCGACCTGGCCGGGCGAAACGTGGTGATCATCGACGATGTCCTCGCCACGGGCGGCACCTTGGCGGCCACCGCACGGTTGCTCGATGACGCCGGCGCGGCCGTGACCCGCGCGGCTGTGGTGCTGGAGCTCGCCGCGCTGCGTGGCCGTGACGCGGTTGCGCCATTGCCGGTCAGCAGCTTGCGCAGCGTGTGAGCGATATCCTCGAAGGGCGGCGCAGGAATGCCGAAGGAGGTGGCGATGGCTGACGACCAGGGCACGGCTCAGGCCGTGCAGACGCCTCCAGGCCCGGAAACGTCCTCGTTGGAGGTACCCAAGCCGTCATCGAGCGCGTCGCGGCGCGTACGTGCGCGGCTGGCCCGGCGGATGACCGCACAGCGCAGCGCCGTCAACCCGGTGCTGGAGCCGCTGGTCGCGGTGCACCGCGAGATCTACCCCAAAGCCGACCTGACGATGCTGCAGCGCGCCTACGAGGTCGCCGAGCAGCGCCACGCCGAGCAGTTCCGTCGTTCTGGCGACCCGTACATCACCCACCCGCTGGCGGTCGCCAACATCCTGGCCGAGCTCGGGATGGACACCACCACGCTGATCGCCGCCCTGCTGCACGACACGGTCGAGGACACCGGCTACACACTGGAGGCGCTGACCAACGACTTCGGCGAGGAGGTCGGGCATCTGGTCGACGGGGTGACCAAGCTCGACAGGGTCGTGCTGGGCAGCGCCGCCGAGGGCGAGACCATCCGCAAGATGATCATCGCGATGGCCCGCGACCCGCGGGTGCTGGTGATCAAAGTCGCCGACCGGCTGCACAACATGCGCACAATGCGCTTCCTGCCGCCGGAGAAGCAGGCCCGCAAAGCGCGTGAGACGCTCGAAGTCATTGCGCCGCTTGCCCATCGGCTGGGGATGGCCACCGTCAAGTGGGAGCTGGAGGACCTGTCGTTTGCGATCCTGCACCCGAAGAAGTACGAGGAGATCGTGCGCCTGGTGGCCGGCAGGGCACCGTCGCGTGACACGTACCTGGCCAAGGTGCGGGCCGAGATCGTCGCAACGCTCAACGCGTCGAAGATCAACGCGGTCGTCGAGGGCAGGCCCAAGCACTACTGGTCGATCTACCAGAAGATGATCGTCAAGGGCCGCGACTTCGACGACATCCACGACCTCGTCGGCGTGCGCATCCTGTGTGACGAGATCCGGGACTGTTACGCCGCTGTGGGCGTGGTGCATTCGCTGTGGCAACCGATGGCCGGCCGGTTCAAGGACTACATCGCCCAACCGCGCTTCGGGGTATATCAGTCGCTGCACACCACCGTCGTCGGTCCCGAGGGCAAGCCGCTGGAGGTGCAGATCCGCACCCGCGACATGCACCGCACCGCCGAATACGGCATCGCCGCCCACTGGCGCTACAAGGAAGCCAAGGGCCGCAACGGCGTTCCGCATCCGCATGCCGCTGCCGAGATCGACGACATGGCGTGGATGCGCCAGCTGCTGGACTGGCAGCGGGAGGCCGCCGACCCCGGCGAGTTCCTCGAGTCGCTTCGTTATGACCTTGCGGTGCAAGAGATCTTCGTCTTCACCCCCAAGGGGGACGTGATCACGCTACCCACCGGGTCCACCCCCGTGGACTTCGCCTACGCGGTGCACACCGAGGTCGGGCACCGGTGCATCGGCGCCCGGGTCAACGGGCGTCTTGTCGCGCTGGAGCGCAAGCTCGAAAACGGCGAGGTGGTAGAGATCTTCACGTCGAAGGCGCCGAACGCCGGACCGTCGCGGGACTGGCAGACCTTCGTCGTGTCGCCACGCGCGAAGGCGAAGATCCGGCAGTGGTTCGCCAAGGAGCGCCGCGAAGAGGCGCTGGAGGCCGGCAAGGACGCGATCGCTCGCGAGGTGCGCCGCGGCGGGCTGCCGCTGCAGCGGCTGATGAACGGGGAGTCGATGGGCTCGCTGGCCCGCGAGCTCCGCTACAACGACGTCTCGGCGCTGTACACGGCCGTGGGGGAGGGCCACGTGTCCGCCCGGCACGTGGTGCAGCGGCTGTTGGCCCAGCTCGGCGGCGACGACGAGGCCACCGACGAGCTGGCCGAGCGGTCGACACCGGCCACGATGCCGGTGCGGCAGCGCAACACCGAGGACACCGGCGTCGCGGTGCCCGGCGCGCCCGGAGTGCTCACCAAGCTGGCCAAGTGCTGCACGCCTGTGCCAGGGGACAACATCATGGGCTTCGTCACCCGCGGCGGCGGGGTCAGCGTGCACCGCACCGACTGCACCAACGCGGCGTCGCTGCAGGAACAGTCCGAACGCATCATCGACGTCGAGTGGGCGCCGTCGCCGTCGTCGGTATTCCTGGTCGCCATCCAGGTCGAGGCGCTGGATCGTCATCGGCTGCTCAGCGACGTGACCCGCGTGCTCGCCGACGAAAAGGTCAACATCCTCTCGGCATCGGTGACCACCTCCGGGGACCGGGTGGCCATCAGCCGGTTCACCTTCGAGATGGGCGACCCAAAGCACCTCGGCCACGTCCTCAACGTGGTGCGCAATGTCGAGGGGGTCTACGACGTCTACCGCGTGACCTCGGCCGCCTGAGGGGCGCGAACCGCCGGTTTCGTTGCCCGGTACCGCGGGTATCGGGTTTACGTGGGGTTTGATCTGTCGCCGACCGCGGCGCAACACGACCTGGCGAATCGGGCGCACAAGTTCGCCGAAGACTGCATCCGGCCCGTAGCGGCCGAATACCACAGACGCCAGGAATTTCCGTGGCCCGTGCTCGACGAAGCGGCGCAGCGAGGCTACTACAACCCGCTGTTCTACCGGGACCTGATCGGCGACCCGACCGGCCTTTCGCTTCCGATGTTCATGGAGGAGGTGTTCTGGGGCTGCGCCGGGATCGGGTTGGCGATCGTGATGCCCGCGTTGGCCCTTTCGGCCATCGGGCAGGCGGCCACGCCGGAGCAGATGCTGCAGTGGGCACCCGAATGCTTCGGCACCCCAGGAGATCTCAAGCTTGCCGCGCTGGCGATATCCGAGCCCCAGGGCGGCAGCGACGTCCGCAACCTGCGGACCCGTGCCACCCGTGACGGAGGGGACTGGATCATCGACGGCCACAAGATGTGGATCGGCAACGGCGGCATCGCCAACGTCCACGTGGTCAACGCCGTCGTCGATGAGGAGCTCGGGCACCGCGGGCAGGCGCTGTTCGTCGTGCCGGGGCGCGCTGCGGGCCTGGAGATGGTGCGCAAACTCGACAAGCTCGGCTGCCGTGCATCGCACACCGCGGAGCTGAAATTCAACAGCGTCCGCATTCCCGCTGCCAACCTCCTCGGCGGCGAAGACAAGCTAGAACACAAGCTCGCCAAGGCCCGCGAAGCCGCGGGGGGCGGCCGGCGCTCCGGATCGGCGACTCTGGGCACGTTCGAGCAGAGCCGCCCGATGGTCGCCGCGCAGGCGCTCGGAATCGCGCGTGCGGCCCTCGAATACGCCACCGCCTACGCCAACCGGCGGCACGCGTTCGGGGCGCCGATCATCGACAACCAGGGCATCGCGTTCCCGCTGGCCGATCTGGCCACGCAGATCGACTCGGCCCGGCTGCTGACGTGGCGGGCGTCGTGGATGGCGGCCAACGGGGTCCCCTTCGAGCGCGGCGAGGGCTCGATGTCGAAGCTGGCCGCCAGCGAGGCCGCGGTCAGCACCACCGAACGGGCCGTCCAGACGATGGGCGGTTGGGGCTACATCGGCGACCACCCGGTCGAGAAGTGGTATCGCGACGCCAAGCTGTACACGATCTTCGAGGGAACCAGCGAGATTCAGCGCGTTGTGATCGCGAACGCGCTGGGCGCGGCGGACGGGGGCAGGCCGCTGCACTTCGAGCTCGAGCCATCCGGTGGTCCGATCAACCGGATGTTCGGCCGTGGCGCACCGATCCGCACACGCGCATCCAACGCCGCGCTGGCGATGAAGGACCGCTTGCCGGAGCCTGTCATGCGCGTCGCGATGAAAGCGCTTCGCCCGCCGCGCAAGTGACTCGGCGCCGGGTCAGTCGAGCCGCACCGACTTGATCGTCACAGGCGTAGCGGGCTTGCCGTCCTCGCCGCCGCCGGCCACACCGGCCGCGGCGATCTTGTCCAATGTGGCGAGGCCGGTCTGATCGATCGTGCCGAACACCGTGTAGTTGGGCGGCAGCTGCGAATCCTTGTACACGAGGAAGAACTGGCTGCCGTTGGTGTCCGCCCCGGCGTTGGCCATGGCCAGCGTCCCCCGCGGGTACACGATCGGCTGCTGCAGCGCCGGGTCGCCGGGTGGGTACTGGTTCGTCGGGTACTCGTTGGCGAACTGGTAGCCGGGACCGCCGGTGCCGTCCCCGGTCGGGTCGCCGCACTGCAGCACCCCCAGGGTCGGCGAGGTGGTCAGCCGATGGCACGGGGTGTCGTTGAAGAAACCCTGCTGGGCCAGGCTGGCGAAGCTGTTGACCGTGCAGGGGGACTTCGCGTTGTCCAACTGGATGCCGATCGGTCCCTGATCGGTCACCATGCTGACGCTGACCTGCGCGGGATCGGTCGGCACCTTCCCGGTCCGCGGCGGGTTGACCTGTTTGGACGCCGGCTGCTGGCCGGCCGGATACTGGCAGTTGTCGCCCAAGCCGGCCGGCGGGTTGAACGGCGGCAGCACACCCGAGGCCGCCGGCGCGGCGCTCGCGGCCGTCGTGGGCGTGCTCGGCGCGGCGGCCGTCTTGTGACCCCAGTCCTTGCCCATCACGAAGTACACGACCACGGCCGCGACCACCGCGACCGCAAGCACCGACGCCGCCGCGATCGTCACGGTCCGGCGACGACGGGCCTGCTGTGCGCGGCGCTCGAGCTGCCGTTCCAGTTTCCGCTTCGCTGTCGCACGCCGCTGTTCGTTTGTCGGCACCGCCGTCGTCCTCCTGATTCGTGGCCTAGCAGGCATTCGCGCCACCGAGTGTGCCATGCACCCGCAAACCCGCTTGTCGGCAGTGGAAAACTGGAGGTCGTGTTGATCACCGGCTTCCCCACCGGCCTGCTGGCGTGCAACTGCTACGTGGTGGCGCGCGAGCGCGGCGGCGAGGCGTTCGTCGTGGACCCCGGCCAGGGCGCTATGCCCAGGCTGCGGCGGGTGCTGGACGAGCATGAGCTCAGCCCGAAGGCGGTGCTGCTGACCCACGGGCACATCGACCACATCTGGTCGGCACGCCAAGTCTCGGACAGCTTCGGCGT
>Ga0209656_10000292_pt1 | contig 33647 bp, 31 predicted proteins | sample BogFormECP12_OM2_FD_188239 | JGI IMG/M metagenome (GOLD analysis project Ga0209656, IMG submission 188239) | Bog forest soil microbial communities from Calvert Island, British Columbia, Canada - ECP12_OM2 (SPAdes) (version 2) | ecosystem: Environmental > Aquatic > Freshwater > Wetlands > Bog ...
TATCAGTAACTTGCATGACCGGGAGGCACCTCTAAGTTGTTGAATTCACTGACTATCCCAACTCTGAAAAGGCTGGCGTCGGCGGTTCAACTCCGTCCCTGGCCACCATAGTTTTCAGGCACTTTCATGGTTCCATTTCCCCGCTTTCATGAGCCTGGATTTTGGCACGCAGCCTGTGGATATCCGGCGGCCAAGTTCACAGGTCTACCTACTGCGAAGCCACGGGCAGAGGTTGTTCCCGGTTCCTTCGGGATACTCGTAATCTCCGAATGAGCCCATTGTTCGTGAGTTTGAAATAGAGTGTCAGAGATGCCGGCTGATACACTTCCAGCCGTCGGATAAAGAACCTTTCACGAGGTCACCCTGCTGAATAGAGTTTGAGACAATGCTGACGGTAGAGTTGGTTGTTGCCTTGACAAGAACGAGGCTCAACTTCGAGAGGGACCCGTGTTTACGACGAGGAGTTCAAGATTCGCTGGTATCGCCTTACTTCTAGCGGGATGTGGATTGGCGGCGCAGGTGGCGCCGGCTCCGTCCTCCCAACCAGCAAGTTCTCAGAATGCGGCCACAGTTATGCTAACGCCCGTGGACGCGATCAACAGGGCCAAAGCGAATAGCCCGCAATTTCAGGCGGCGCTCACGCAGTTGGGGATGGCGCGCGAAGATCGTGTGCAGGCCCGGGCTGCCTTGCTGCCTAACGTGAGTTACGCCGGCAGCTTCATTTACACGCAGCCAAACGGCACACCATCCGGCGTGTACATCGCCAACAACGGCGCTCATGAATACATCAGCCAGGGAATCGCTCATGAGGTGTTTGGGTTCGCTTCGCTGCCGGAATATCAGCGGGCCAAGGCCGCGCAAGCCGTAGCGAAGGCGAAGGCGGAGATCGCCACGAGAGGACTGGTGGTGACGGTGGTGCAGGCGTTTTACGGACTGCTTGCGGCCCAGGAGAAAACCGCGAGCACCACGCAGGCTTCCGGGGAGGCACAGCATTTCCTGGACATCAGCCAGAAGCTGGAGATCGGCGGAGAGGTCGCCCACTCCGATGTGATTAAGGCGCAAATCCAGGCCAACGATCTGCAGCGGCAGTTGGAGGACGCAAAACTTGCAGAGGAGAATGCAAGGCTTGCAATGGCAGTCCTGGTGTTTCCTAATTTCTTCCAGGATTTCACGCTGGTGAATGATCTGGCCGCCGCGCCTGCGCTGCCTGCGCTTCCTGATATCCAGGAAATGGCCAAGAACAATAATCCGGAATTGCAGGCCGCATTCGCCGCTCTGGGGGTAGCGGACAAAGAGGTGACGGTGGCTCGCGCCGGCCATTTGCCGTCGCTCACGGTGGACTGGTTCTACGGCATCGATGCCAACCAGTATGCGACCTATGATCGCAACAGTTTTCGCAATCTCGGTTACTCCGCCGTGGCCAGCCTGAACATCCCCGTATTTAGCTGGGGCGCGACGCAGAGTAAAGTCAGGCAAGCTGAGTTGCAGTGTCACCAGGCACAGGTCGAACTCAGCGCAGCGCAACGGCAGGCGCTGGCAGACTTGCAATCGTTCTATTCGGAAGCGCAGACGGTTCGCGGACAATTGGATACGCTTCGCAGCTCTGCCGGCTTGGCGGCGGAGAGCCTGCGCCTGACCAACTTACGTTACCAGGCAGGCGAGGCCACAGCCCTGGAGGTCGTGGACGCACAGAATACGCTCACCGCGGCGCGCAACGGCTATCACGACGGTGAGGCGCGCTATCACCTGGCCATCGCGAACCTGCAGACGCTTACGGGGGCCTTCTGATCATGAAACCACTCACAAGCTTTACGCGGCTGCTCGCCTTCCTCATTGTCGGTCTCGTGGCGATAACCACCACCTCCTGCTCAAAAGGCACGAGAGCAGCAGAGCCGGTGGTAACTGTGCAGACGGCGGTCGCCGAGCGCGGCAAGATCGAGCAGGTCATTACTGCCGACGCCATTCTGTTCCCCAAAGACCAGGCTGCAATCACGCCCAAAATCACCGCCCCGGTGAAGGCCTTCTACGTGAATCGCGGCAGCCGGGTGCATCGCGGCGAGTTGCTGGCCGTGATGGAAAACCGTGATCTGACAGCAGCCGAGATTGAAAACAAGGGCGCGTACGAGCAGGCCCAGGCCACTTACGGAATCGAGACGTCGTCCAGTCTTCCCGAAGAATGGCAGAAAGCCGAATACGACCTGAAGGCGGCGAAGCAGGGATACGACGCGCAGCAGAAAGTCTACGATAGCCGCAAACTCCTCTTCGAGCAGGGGGCATTGCCGCGCAAGGACTTCGATCAGTCGGCGGTTGCAGCGATCCAGGCCAGAGCGAATTATGAGATTGCCCAGCGGCACCTGGCGGCGCTGGAAGCCGCAGGCAAGAAAGACCAGATGAAGCTGGCCAAGGGACAGCTGACGGCGGCACAAGGGAAATACGAGGGCGCTGCGGCGCAGCTTTCTTACTCGGAGATTCGCAGTCCCATCGATGGCGTCGTTACCGAGCGGCCGCTCTATCCCGGCGAAACCGCGCCTGCGGGTACGCCATTGCTCGTCGTCATGGACACCTCGTCCGTGACCGCACGCGCGCATATTCCGCAGGCTGCCGCAGCCGCGCTGAAAGTCGGGGACGCCGCCACGATCACCGCGCCGGGCAACACTCAAGTGAACGGCAAGGTCACGCTGGTGAGCCCTGCGCTTGATCCCAACAGTACAACGGTCGAGGTATGGGTGGCGGCTCCGAATCCGGATGGCAGCTTACGCCCGGGGACGACAGCGACCGTGCAGATGGTCGCACGCACTCTGAACGATGCCATTGTCATACCCGTTTCGGCGCTGCTGAAGACCCCTGACGGCGCTACCACAGTGATGGTTGCCGGCGCCGATGGCAAGGCCCATCAGGTGAGCGTCGAAACCGGCATTCGCCAGGGCGATCGCATACAGATCACCAAGGGATTGAGTGGCGGCGAGAAGGTCATCATCACCGGCGCCTACGGCTTGCCTGACAATACCAAAGTGAAGATTGCTGAGGCCGTGCCTCCGGCTGATTCCGAGAAGGACTAAGGCGCGGATGAACTGGCGAAGCATACTTGATCGCGCGCGCGTCACCGGCCCGGCCGACGAGCGCTACTGGTACACGCGCTACGCAAAGTCCGTCGTCTTTCTCATCGTCATCCTGGCTTTCGCCGGCGTGTATCTCGCCTTCACGATTCCAGTTTCGGTCTTTCCGACAACCGATTTTCCTCGCGTCCTCATTGCGGTGGACAACGGCGTCATGCCCATCGATCAAATGATGGTCACCATCACGCGGCCGATCGAGGAGTCGGTCAACAGCGTGCCTGGGCTGCAACAGGTCCGCTCCATCACCAGCCGTGGCTCCGCCGAAATCGACCTGTTTTTCGATTGGCACGAGGACATGGTGACCACGCTGCAACTGGTGGATGCGGCGCTGTCCCGCATTCGCGGCACATTACCTCCCACGGTCAACATTCACACCGCTCGCCTGACCTTCGCCAGCTTCCCCATCATCGGATACGGCTTGACCTCCGACACGGTCCCACAGACACAGCTCTGGACGCTGGCGACCTACGATTTGAAGCCGCGGCTCAACCGCCTCGACGGAGTGGCCACGGTTCTGGTGCAAGGCGGACAGGAGCCTGAGTTCCTGATCACGCCCGAACCAGCGAAGCTGCTGGCTGCCAACGTGACGGTCTCCGACATTCTGGATGCGGTGCGACGCACCGACCTGATTGACTCTCCTGGCCTGCTCGAACAGAACCACCAGCTTTACCTCGGCCTGGTTGATGGTCAGGTGAAGAGTCCAGACCAACTCGGACAAATCGTCATCAAGAGCACACCGACTGGAATCCCCGTCCGCATCGCCGACGTGGCCTGGGTCGCGCCCGGAGTAAGGCCGGTTTATACCGTCGTCACCGCCAATGGCAAACCTGCGATTCTGCTGAGCATCAACCGTCAGCCCAACGTCAACACGGTTGCAGTAGCCGATGAAGTTCACGCCGAAATCGACCGCATTCGCCAATCACTTCCGCCCGGCATACAGCTTCAGCCCTATTACGACCAGTCCGAGATTGTCACCGAATCCATCAAGAGCGTACGCGACGCAATCCTGATCGGTGTGCTGCTGGCCTCGCTCATCATGGTGCTCTTCCTGCGCGACTGGGGAGCGTCGATTGTCGCGGTGCTTGTCATCCCGGTGACCATACTGGTTACGTTCATCGCGCTGAAGCTACTCAATCAGAGCTTCAACCTGATGACTCTCGGTGGACTGGCGGCGGCCGTGGGATTGGTTATCGATGACGCCATCGTGGTCGTCGAAAATGTGGCTCTCCACCGCGACGCAGGACAGGACCGGCTGGAGGCCATTCGCAGCGCGCTCAAGGAAATCACTGTCCCTCTGATTGGCTCGACCATCACTCCGATCGTCGTCTTCCTTCCGCTGATTGCCACGACGGGAGTGACCGGCGTTTTCTTCCGCGCCCTGGCCGTTACCGTCGCGGTTGCGCTGCTTACGTCGCTGGCGCTTGCCCTGATCTGGACACCGACCCTTAGCCAATACTTCATCCACCAGGAGGATGGGATTCCGGAATCTACCCGGCGGAGTGACCTAAGTAAAGGTGCGCGGCTGCTGGCCGCCGAAGAAGCCTCCATCACCGGCTGGTTTCGCAAGATCGTTGACTTCTATGAACGCTGTCTCCGCTTCGCTCTTGAGCGGCCACGATGGATTGCTCTCTTCGGGGTACTGCTTGTGGTGGCGTCGTACGCCTGCTACCGGGGCCTCGGCACCGACCTGCTGCCGGCAATGGACGAAGGCGGATTCGTGCTCGATTACTGGATGCCGCCCGGTTCTTCCCTGCGGGAAACTAACCGGGTCGTCGGTCACATTGAGCAGATGCTCCGCGAAGTCCCCGAAATCGAAAGTGCATCGCGCCGTACCGGCCTGGAACTTGGCCTGGCCGCAGTCACCGAGGCTAACCGCGGGGACATTGCCATCAAGCTCAAGAGTCAGCGCAACCGTAACGTCCAAGAGGTCATGTCGGAACTTCGCGCCCGCATCGCGCGGGAGGAGCCGGGCATCGAGGTCGAGTTCGTACAGGTGTTGCAGGACATGATCGGCGATCTGTCGAACGCGCCGGAGCCGGTACAGATCAAGCTGTTCTCGCCCGACGCCGCACTTCTTCGCCAGTGGGCGCCGCGCATCGCTGGGGCCATCCACAAAGTGGGCGGCGTAGTGGACCTCAAGGACGGCATTGAGAACACCATCAGCAATCCGGCGACGGTGTTCCAGGTGAATCCGGCGGTCGCCGCCCGTGCCGGTTTCACTGCAGAAGAAGTCGCCGTCGATGCCCGCGCAATACTCGAAGGCGATCCCGCAGCGACGCCGATTATGGCCAACGACATTGCCTATACCATTCGTGTTCGCTACCCGGAGAACAGCCGCAGTTCGCTGGAGGCCATGAGCAATACCCTGCTGAACAGCGCGACGGGGCGCACTGCGACCTTGGGGACGCTGGCGACCATCACAGAGTTACCCGGGCAGAACGAGATCCGCCGCGAGAACCTGCAACGCGACGTCACCGTCACCGCCCGCCTCGAGGGCACCGACTTGGGCAGCGCGATCAAGGCTGTGCAGAAAACCGTTGACGGTCTGCATTTGCCGCCTTCGATACGCGTGGTGTACGGCGGCACCTACGAGGAACAGCAGAAGTCGTTCCGCGACCTCATGCTGGTCCTGGTGCTCGCGATTGTGCTGGTGTTTCTGGTGCTTCTTTTTGAGTTCCGTACGCTGGCGGCGCCGCTGTCGATCCTGGCTTCCGCACTGCTCTCAACTTCTGGGGTATTCCTGGCGCTGCTGATTACCGGCATCACCTTCAACATCGCTTCGTTCATGGGACTGATCATGGTCATCGGCATCGTATCCAAGAACGGAATCCTGTTGCTTGACGCCGATCAGAAGTTCCGCCGCGCCGGATTCTCGGCCCACGACGCCATGATTCAGGCAGGCCGCCGCCGCATACGTCCCATCCTGATGACGGCCCTGGCTGCCGCCGCGGGGATGCTGCCGTTGGCCTTGGCCATCGGTGCCGGCTCACAAATGTTGCAGCCCCTCGCCATTGCCGTAATCGGCGGCATCACCATCTCCATGGTGCTGTCGCTCATCATCACCCCAGCCGTGCACTATTACCTCAGCCACGTGGAGTTTCGGGTAGACTAACTGTTTGGGTTCTGTCTGGTTGAGCCGTGCAAGGAGGCACCTCATGCCAAAAGACAAGAAGAACAAAGACGACAAAGATAAGAAGAAAAGCAAGGGCGAACTGCCCAGTCCAGTGCCGATCACCGGAGGCGCAGCCTATGCGGACGGGACTCCGCTGGACAACATCACCTACCTAGAAGCCAAGCTCATCCTTAAACCGGACCGCTTCACCTCGGTGGAGAGCTTTCGTGAATTCGGCAAGCTGGTGCAGAAGGTGGCCAAGAGGAGCGGCGTCGGCTTCATTTCCGACCCAGAAGCAGGCCGGAGGCCGCAGATCCGCGAGATCCTTTTCGGCGATACCCCCGACTTCCGCCTCTACAACAATGCCTTCATCCTACGGCGCCGCGTCTCCTACGTGGATGGGTTTCCCGTCGGCGATCCCGAGATCGTTTTCAAGTATCGCCACCCGGATGAGAAGACGGCTGCCGCCATGGATGTTCGTCCTCACATCGCGGGCAAGTATCGGATCAAGTTCAAGGCCGAGGCGCTTCCGCTGAAGAACGAGGTCGGGGGCTACCGCCTTCTCTACTCGCACAATTGCCAGTTCGGACTCAGCCAGATGCACGACGCCGACAGAAGGTCGATGAAAACGCTGGTAAGAGTATTTCCCGGACTCGCAGCGATCAAAAAAACCGACGACGAGGAGATCACCCTAGTAAACGAAGGCATTGTCGAGGAGGTGCTGCTCCCGCTGGGTCAATTGGATTTCGGCAAGGGCATGGTCGGCAAATGCGATATCGGCCTGTGGCGCACCCGCGGCGAGCACACATCGCTGGTGGGAGAGTTCGCTTTCCAGGTGCAATTCAATCGCCGGGAAGACGTCGCCGAAAAGCAAAAGAAGCTGGCGGCACAGTTCTACGTCAATCTGCAGGAGGAAGTGCAGGGCTGGCTTGCGCTCGGCGTAACCAAGACGGGGATGGTGTACCGCCTGAAGGGAAACGAGCCCCAAAGCCATGAGTGACATGGCTGCGTCCCTCAACAACCTGGCCGCATCATTTGGTTGCTGGCTGTTGTGTAGATTGAGGGTCCGGCAGAGGCCAGACCACGGATACGAGCCACGCAACCGCGACTCCGACGAGGCAGCCGAACAGCACCTCGTTCATACGCCCGAGGCCCGCGATCAGGCCATGCTTCCGGGAGTGGTATTCCATCCCGGCGGAGATGACAAATGCCGCGCTGATCGGCGCCTGCCGCCACATGGTTTGAATGCGCACCACATACGAGGACAGCAGAACCGTTACCGCCATGGCGAGTGGGAGGGTTATCAGTCTCTCCCCTCCGATGGCAATGAACAAGAGTCCAACGGCACAGCCCACCAGCGTATTGATGATTCGCGAGCGCAGGAACAACAAAGCCTGCTTCATCAACGGATCGCTGGTGGCAACCATGGAGCTGATAGCCCAAATCGGGTTGCTCTCAGCCATCCTGTGAACTGTGAGCCAAAGCACCGCAGTCGCAATGAAGATGCTCACGGCGTAATGGATTCCGTGCGCGTCACCCTTGATGAAACGCTCTAAAATTTTCATGCGTCAGCCTGACCGCCTTTCCCAGTCCTTTTAGGACGGGCATGGGTGATTGTAGCGTGATCTCGCCCCAAAAACTCCGACGTTGCTCCAAGGTCAATGCTTGGCGGGTCGAGGCGGACCGGAAATGGCTTCCCTTGGCGAACTCCTACACCACTCTCGGAATGGGCTCCATGGCGTTTCCTCGCGCCTGGCACGAACTAAGCCCGATCATCGCGATTGCCGGTCTTTTCGCCTTTGCGTGGACAACCAGCGAATTGTTCAACATTGTCGGGGAACAAACACGATCTGGTGGCAGCGTTGTCTAACCAAAGACAAAAGAATGTATCCTCACAATGATGCCTCGCGTCGGCTCCGGCGTTCGCGGTTGAGCTGCTCATTCAGCCCGGCGATTTCTAGGGTACCCGCCGTCAAAAACGCAATTGCTTTCATCTCCGATCCGTGTTAGGTTTCTCTGCTTTAGGAGGATCCCGTGTCGAAGAACAAAGGCAATCCGACCGCGTGCGCGGAACATGGCGTGTGGACCACTCCCCCCAAGACGCCTCCCGCCAACCAGAAGCCGCTCGACTTCAGCGCCATCGATGCCGCCGAAAACAAGAGCATCATTTCCTCCGGGAAGATGAGCTTTGCCATGGTGGGCTGCTCCGGCGATCCCACAGACCACACTGAGACGAAAGCGGTGGCACACGCTATAGCTGCCGACCCGGATGCCTCCTTCTTCTACCACCTGGGGGACATCATTTACCTGGAGAAGGGGAGTGACGCGACCACCGCTGAGTCGGAGACCAGTGACACACCTGCTCTTTGGAACCAGCAGTTCTACCATCCTTACACGAAATATGGAAAGCAGATTGTCTCTATCCCCGGCAATCATGACGGAAAGTCCACGCCGATAACCAACTATTTCGGAGCTTTTTGCTCCGACCCTGCCAAATGGCCGGCCCCCTGGACGGGAAATAGCACCGACAAGAGGCCGGCCATGATTCAGCCCTATGCCTACTGGCGCTTCAATACTCCGCTCGCATACTTCATTGGTTTGTATTCGAACATCGCGAACGGCGGCATTCTGGACGATCCAACCAAGTATTCCGATTTCACCAAAGGACCGCAGTATCAGTGGCTGGTCGGGGAATTGAAGGCGGTGGCCGCCGCGAACAAGCAGAACTCGCCGAAGAAAGCCGTGCTGCTGGCGGTGCATTATCCGCCTTATTCGGGTGGGGCCAACTTCAACGTCCGCGGAGATCCATCCAAGGGGCCTGGAAAGAACCTATCCAATGCGCCCTATCTGGCCGTCGCCCTGCAAAAGGCGTTTGCCGACAGCGGGCAGCGGCCTGACGCCATATTCTCAGCCCACGCTCATCTGTTCCAGCGCCTTACGTACAAGTTCGCGGACGGAACTGTGATGCCTTGCCTGGTTGCCGGATGCGGAGGTCACGCTCCGCTGGAAGTGCTCGCTCAAGAATGTGACGGCACGGTTGGAGACAAGCAAAAGCCGCCTTTCGCGGCCGTAACCCCGGGTTCATTCAAGTTCCCGGCGGGTGACTCGGCGCAAGTCGAGTACTACGAGGACAACAAGAGTCATGGCAGTGAGTTCGGCTACCTGAAAGTTACGATCAAGGGGCGGAAGCTAAAGGGTGAGTTCATGGGTGCGACGTCGCACGACACCCTCGATAAATTCAAGCTGGACCTTGACAGCCACCAATATCAGTAACGACCCGCTAGAGCACGCCCGATACGGGGATGGTTGGCCAGCAGCGCTGACGCGGCGCTGAATCCCCCAATTCACGCGAGCGCGGCGCCTGGGCCTTGCCGAGTTTATCGTCACGGATGACGACGCATCAGAAAATCCTCCCGGGCTGGAAGATGAACCTGGCGCGGCCATCGTCGCCGACCGCGCCTCCTATTTCCACCGGTAGGGTCATCTCTTGCACTTGCCTAGAATAACCTCCCAATCCGGAAGAAGAACTTATGATGCCCGGTATCGCCGTAGGCATAAGCCGCTTCCACTGGTCCGAAAATCGTGTTGAGGACAATGCCTGCCGAACCATCGGTCGGAAAGCCCGAGGCCTGGTTCACCATACTGTGGGGCGGGCCGTAAACCTGCGCGGCCTCATAGACGCCCAGGAAATAGATGCCGCCACCGAGCAGAGGCGGCAGCTTCGCCAGTTGCCGGATGTACCCCAACTGGAAGAGGAAGTACTTGTCCATCAGCAGTTCGTTGATACCGTACGACACCAGACGCTGCGTGCCACCCAGCGAAAACTGTGGCAGTCCGGTGTCGTAGTGGTTGAAGGTTGTGCCAGCATACCCGTTGAGAAAGATTGAGGACGGTTCGTTCAGCCGGAAAAAATTCTGCGATTGCACTTCCGCCGCCGGAAACTGTTCGGTCGCGAACGGACTGGCATTCGTCCACAGAAAATCGGCCTGGAGGTTTTGTCCGGCGCGCGGAATCACGGGGTCGTCCAGGCGATCCAGTTTGTATTGAACTCGCGCGTCGCCGTAGCCGCCGGAGAACGTTTGCAGCTCGTTGGGATTTCCGATCTCACGCCGGAATTTTTCCCACCCGCCTTCGTAGCCGACGCGCAGCTCGCCCGTCCTTCCGAACTGGTAGCCAAAATCAATGCCCCCTCCCGCATTGGTGCGCCGAAAGATGGCTAGCAGCTTGTTGTCGTTGTAAACGTAGAACGGTTCGTTAAGGGCCAGTCCGCGGGGCGCGACGAACCAGTGGGTCAGGGGAGTGAAGGGGTGGTAATACTCTGACCTCACACCGTACTGGGAGAACAGGACGAAGTCATTGCGCCATTCCGAGCGGTAGCCTCCAAAGTCGACCAACGTGACTCTCGCTCCCAGGTTGAACGTAACGTTCTTCAAATCGGATCCGTCAACCAGGATGAGCGGCCGAATGACCGTGGTGCCATAATTGTTTTCCTCGGCCTTTACCAGGAGGCCTTGCTGGCCATTGCGCTCTATGAATTGGTAGGTGAGCGCCGAAAATCGCCCCGTCCCCTTCAGGTACATGATTTCCTGGTCCAGTTCGTCGAAGTCAACGGGTTTGCCCACGACGCCGGCCATTTGCTTTTCGACCCGCTCCGCGGTATATCCATTCACTCCAGCGACCGCGACAAATGTGGGGATGGGATTGTCACGGCGGCGGGAGGCGCGATCGGCCAGGTATTGCTTCCAGGTAGCGTCATCCACCGCCAGGGTCAAAAGTATCTTGGCCTTCGCGGCAGCCGCGTCGTACCCGATCTTGATGATCTGGTCAGCCTTGTCAAAATCCAGGGCCCCATACTTCTGCAACGGGACAGAGACCAGAATGTCCGCGCTTTCCATGTTCTGGAGTTCATTGGCGGAGATCATGACCGACAGCGACTGGCCGAGGACCGCAAATGAGGAGAGATTCGCATCCGGACTCATCCCCGCTTCCGACAGGTGAATGGCCAGCGTCAGATCGGCTCCCATCTCTTTCGTTACGTTGACCGGGATGTTATTGAGCAATCCACCATCGGCGTAGATGGCGTCTTTGGTCCGCACGGGCGTGAAGATGCCGGGCAGAGACATGGTGGCTCGCAGAGCCAGCGACAAGGATCCGCTGCGGAAAACCTTAGGCCTTTCGGTGACCAGGTCGGTAGCTACGCACGCGAACGGAGTAGGGAGATCGTCGAAGCTCTTGATTTCCGAGTACGGAGCCGCGATCTTATCGAGAATCAGCGTAACCTGCTGGCCGGAGTTCAAGCCCGCGGGAAACTGTATCCCTTTGCGCATTCCAAATTCGAGGCTATTGGGATAATCGCGGGCGTCCTCCTTGCGACGGAAGGAGAGGTCGTTAAAGGGCGTATAGGGTGACAGTACCTCGTCCCAGGGGATTCCGCTCACGATCTGGCGCATCTCAGCGGCATTGTGTCCGGTGGCGTAAACCCCGCCCACCAGGCCGCCCATGCTGGTGCCGGCGACATAATCCACGGGGATCTGATGTTCCTCCATCCAGGTAATGACACCCACGTGGGCGAGTCCCAGCGCGCCGCCGCCTTGCAAAACGAGACCGATCTTGGGGCGCGGCTTCGGCGTGGTCGGCGGGGCTTGCTGGGCGAGGCAAAACAAGGAGGTAACACAGAGTAAGAGGAGGGCAAAATATTTCCGCGGCGGACAGGTCATGACTCCAGCCTTTCAGAAAGCAAAGTGAGGTGAGCGGAACCTGAAAACGCAGGACCCCGCATTCCGGGCAATTCAGTAGTTCGATTGATTTTACACGCGGGCGCGAGTGCGAAGGGCAGTGATGATTGCGATACGCCTACGATTTAGGCGGATAGTCTTTGAACATTTTGGTGACCGCGTTATTGACTTGGTTCAAGAGTTTGTTCTTGTTATTGGCGGCAAGATTATCTTGTGCCATGCCGCGCCACACCAGCTTCTTCGCGGCATAGTCAAGCAGATCAACCACCAACTCCCCTTTGTGGATGGTCACGGTCGTGTTGCCCCAGGTTCCGACCAAGGCCGGCCCAGACAGACTTGGATCGAAGGGGGGAATCCCGCCAGTCCCCATATACAGTGGATCATTCGAGTACGCGGTGGACTCCTGGTCGATCGAGCCGTAAACCTTGATGACCAGGTCGGGGTTGCTGGGAACGAGCTGAAGCCCTTTCGCCTTCATCTGATCTTCGATGGCCCCAACCACGTCGGCGGCCAGCATGGGATGCGCCACCGCACCGATCGGCGACCAGGAGTAGGTCTTGAACTTAGAGAAGTCGACGTTCTTGTCAGGAACCGCGACTTTGACCTTCTGCGCCGGTGCAGCGAGTGAGACTAGCAAAACGAGCAACAGCCCCTGTAACGCACGAGACGAAAGCCGGATTGCATTTCGTGGGATCATGTAATGTGACACTCCATCGGGAAAGCTCTCAGCCATGTTCTGCATGACTTCTCTTGGTTCCCCTGGACTTAACTGACAGCTGATGGCTGACGGCTGATAGCTGACGGCAGAGGACGCGGCTGCCAACGTCACCTGCCATCACGCTCTCTCTAATGAGCCACTTCTGGAACGGGCCCTAACTCTTCGGCCACTGCTTGAACATCTTCTGGACGGCTTTCTGCACCATCTCCTGGTTCTTGTTGCCGTTGTTGCTCAAGGTATTTTGAGCGATTCCACGCCATATCAACGTCTGGGTCTTTGCATCGTACAGGTCAACAATCATGGTCGCTTCCACATTCTGCTCGGGAGTGATGCCACCCATTCCGCCGCCGATGCCGCGCATGCCCCAGGCGCTGTAGGAGGTCTGCTGTTTCATGCCGCCGTTGGCAGTGAGGATAATGTCGGGATTCTGGTTCTCCTGCACCATTTGCAGGCCCTTGCCCTGCATGGCACTGTTGATGTCCTGTTGCGCTACCTGTGCCAGAATCGAGTTTTGGATCTGGTTGGCGTTGTTGGAACCCCAGGCGTACGTGTGGTACTGCGCAAAACTCGCGCTGTGGTTGTAATTGACCGAAACCTGTTGCCCGAAGACCGGGGCCGCAACGAGCAGCAACAAAGCGCATACGGTTAATACTCTGGCTTTCATCAATTCCTCCAACATGTAGTGTATTACGGTCGTGGTTCTCAAATGGCTTTCCGAACCAACGCTGGCCTCCTACCGGGCAATACCTGCCAGCGCAATCCGCCGAGAATGGCGCATCGAACTCTTCAGCTCTTCATCACCTCCTCTGGTAATTCGAATTCTGCTCGTTGATGCCTAGCTGCTTGCTTACGCCATTGATCGTGGTGGTCGCGACGTGGTTGGTTCCGTCCGGCAACTGCGCAAACTGGGCGGAGATGGTGACCGCGTCCTTGGGATCGCTCAGGTACGAGTTAACCTGGACGCTCGCCGGCGAATGGGTCTGCTCATTGATCGTCATGGTCATCGAGTCGCCCTGCTTCACGTAGTTCTTGATGACTAGGTTCAGCGCGCCCCCGCCGGGTTGTATGGAGATGTTGCCAGCCTGTTTCGCCTGCATCAGGGCCTCGGGATTGGGGGTGGTGTACTGCTTGGCCAGCGCGCCGATCTGCTGCCCGTACTCCTGGTATTCCTCGGTCTTCTTCTCGATGGCGTGTTCCTTCACGCGGCCTTGGCGTCCGCCGCTGGACCCGGCCTTCTGGTCGTTGAGCAGGGTCTTCTGCTGCTGGCCGTTCACCATCTGGATCTGGTAGACCTTGGTGTCCTTGACATTGCCTTTGATGCTGATGGTTTCTGTCTCTTGCCATGTGTACTGGGCAAGCTTCTGCTTGTTGGTGTCCTGCGCCTGTTTGATGGCCATCAACTTCTGTTCCATCTGCTGGTTCTGTGCTGCCGCGGGCGTGATTGCGAGCAGGCCTGCCGAGATGGCGACTGTCAAAGCAAGCGCCATACGTTTCAATCCGGGTGTTACTGGCTGAATCATTTTGTCCTCTCTCTATCGATTTGATGAATCCTGTCGGTGTTGAAAAGCAACTCTCTTCGAGCTACTGCCCGAGTTGCGCCAGGGCCGCACGCAAGGGAGCGCTGGAGACCTGAATCAACCCGCCGTAAGGCTGGTACATTTCGAGGATCAGGAAGATCGCAGCGCAAACCGCCAGCGCCGATGCAAACAGGCTAACCACCACCGTCACATTGGGACGAACGAATAGTCCAAAGCTCATGAAAAGTAAGGTGAGCCAGAAGACCAGCACCGCCAGCAACGGCATAGGAACAGACGAAGTCTTCTGTGCGAACATCAGCGATCGGGTCTGGCCTAGTTTGACCGCCATGCTTAACGCCTGCGACTGCAGGAATCGTTGATTGTCGTTATGGGGAGAAAGCTGCTGAATTTTGTCAAAGAGGGCTCCTTCATTTGCTGCGAAGGGTGCGAGATGGGTGTTGTCCGAACCGTCACGCGCCCACGTGACATCCACCATGCGAGCCACGGAGCTGCGCAGGCCCGCACGTATTTCTGTCGTTTCGGGTCCAAAATGGAGCAGGACGCGATCGAGCAACACGACGTCTGCGGCGAGCTGCGTCACTTCGGAGCTCTGCGTATCGTAGAAGCCCTTGCCCGAAGCAATTAGCAGTCCGAGCACCAACGCTACGGTGGTCCCGATCAATGCCATCCCGAGCCGGACAGCTTCCTTGGAATCGGAATCGAGGTGCTCGTTTGGCAGAAGGGAGTGGAGGAAGATGCCGAGCAGCCCTCCGCCAAACACGCAAGCGAATACGATGACACTGATGGTGATGGGACTCATGCTCGAGTTCTGGTCCCTCCTAAGATCTCGTGTGCTCTGCGCGAGGTAACGCCCTGACGCGGCGATCATAACGCTCTGAACCACCACGACGACTCTGATGGCTACGGAGCGGGCACCACCTTGTAGTACACGCCATTCGCGCCATAGGCCGGGCTGAACCAGGTGTTGCCGCACAAATAGTACGTCCCGCCGGAAACGCTGGGGGTGATGCAACCCGCAGGTAACGCCCCATGGACCGAGCCCATCGTGTACGCGGCGGCTAGGTTCGCGTTGGCCGCCGCGGCATTGGCGTTAGCGGCTGCGGCATTAGCATTGGCGGCGGCAGCGTTTGCGTTGGCCGTGTTCGCGGTGGTTGCGCCCGCCGTGTAGCCCTGAGCGTAAGCGTTCTGCGAGGCGGCGGCGCTTGACGAGGAGGCTATGGCCGCACCGGTAGCTACCCCGACCACTGCGCCCACTGCCGCGGCGCCGGCAACCGATCCGGAGCTACAGTTGTAGCACCCTGCTCCGTAGTAGCCCACGGTGGTGGGCGGATGATACGGATAGTACGGTGCGGGCGGATGGTACGCCGAGGCGTAGGTGGTCGATCCGTATGGCGTGGTGTGTTCAGCGCCCTCTCCGTACGCACCGGATGTCGTGCCGCCATAGGTGTTGGTGTGGGTCGCACCATAGCCGGCCTCGCCTGAAGTGGTGCCGCCGTAGGCGTTGGTGTGGCTCGTACCGCCATCGTAATTATGCGAGGTGCTGCCGCCATATTCGTTGGTGTGCGACGAGCCCTCACCGTACGTATGTGAGCTGCTCCCACCGTAGGCGTTGGAGTGCGACGTGGACCCGTAACTGTGCGAGGTGCTGCCGCCGTAGCGATTCGCGTGCGAGTAAGCGGATGCGGTGTTGAACGGGAGCAGTGCAAATGCAACGCTCACCAAGCTAACCATAATCTTTTTCATGATGTGTCCTACCTCTTCATTGCTGTGCTTTGGGTGGTTTCGCCTTCGCCGGGGGCTTAGCGCCCGGCGGAGGTTGCGGATGGGGATGAGCGAACGGAATGTGCTTCGCGCTGGCAGCGCCCGGCGGCGGCGCAAAGGCATCCGCCGGAACGGCAAGGTCAAGCTTCCAGTTGGAGAGCAGTAGATTGTGGCGTAGTTGCGCCGGATCATCCAGGTAAATCGCATGGATCACTCGCGGAAGCTTGTCTTCCGCCCCAATCCAGACCTGTATGAACACCCCGTTGTCAATATACGCAACCATGTCTGTCGTCGTGTCGCCGGCGATGTGAGATTGACCGATATCGCCGGCGATATGAGATTGACCGATGTAATAAGCCAGCTTCAAACCTCCGGACATGTCCTTGTAGGGATCGGCAACGATCAAATCGTCAAAAGGAAAGTAAGTTCCCGACAGGTGATAGTTCGCCTCCATGGCGGCGTCGATCGTGGGCGGCGCATCGGCAACGGCAATCAGGTTCTCTGCCGGGGCGTAGGCCGTCATGGTCTTGCCGTTGTAATAAAACTCCGAGGCGGGACCATCGCCCGGCGTGATAACCCGCAGCTTGTCGGGCCGCTGCAGGGTGACTTCAAACTTATTTGCATAGACCAGCGGATGTCCCTGGCGGCTCGGGCTTTCATAGGTCTCCACCGCGGTGAACGCCATGGTGTGAGCGGCTGCCAGACGGTCGCTCGAGGCCTTCAGGATTTCGATTGCCTTGGGCTCGAGTGCAGGCGGAGCAGCAGCCGGGGCCGGTTTGGCAGGCGCCTTCTTCTTCGGCGCCTGTGCGGTCTGCGGAAACGCTGTCCCTGCCAGCAAGAACAGCCCGAGTACCAGCAGCAAAGGACGCCGTAGGAACTTATCAATCGTCATGTTTGTTCCTCCCGGAACTATGCAGTCGCAGCTTACGGAATCATGCCGCAATCGAACATCTTGTTGGCGATGGGAGCAGCGATCTTGGCGATGAATGCCTCACGCATCTGCGGATCGCCTTTCAGCAACTGGATTACATTTTGCTCCTGTTGCGAGGGCGGAGCTTTCTGCGCCTTCTTCTCCCACAGTTGCTCGCACGTGGAATTCTGGTATTTCTGGATGATCTTGTTGGCGACCATGTCCATCATGGGATATTGCTGCGCGTTGCCGATGGACACATACAGCAACCCGAACGTCAGCGCAAACAGGGAATGACGTTTCATCTTGCATCTCCTGGTTAGAGTGGTGGGGACCTCAGGCGCCCCATGATTTCTTGCCCCCTGAATCCTACATTCGAGACTGAGAAATTGGCAATGCTGAACGAAAGTCGCCGCCGCAACCGGGGGTATGGCAAGGCCACGCTTGCCCTGGCTGAGGTCCCATTCATTCCGCACACCTAAACACAAATGGCGCCGCCACTTAGGGCGACGCCAGGGTTTATGCTGCGAATTGTGCTGTTACTTCTTACTTGCCGCCGAAGGTAAAGTTCACGCCCGCGAAGTACTTGAAGTTGTTCTGACTCGCGGATGCGCCGGCGATGTGATTGGAGCCGAAGTGGGTGTACAGATAGTCCACTTCAACCGGACGGAACTGAATGGAGCTGGTGATGGGAATGTCCAAACCGAGACCGTACTCCATGGCGAACCCGTTGTTGCTTCCGTTGCCCGAGGTGCAGTTGCCCTCTAACTTACAAAGGTTGGCATCCAGATTGGTATGCGCGCCGCCAAACAGGGCCTCTCCGAAGGGCTGGAACTTCCCGCTGTGCTTCTTAATCTGAGGCCCGAACATGTAGGTGAACAGGTTGCCGCTCACATTTCCCACGAATTCGCCGTTTTGTGTAACCCTCTGGCCGCTGCCTTGGGTGTAGCCCATCAAATCCATCTTGATCCCAATTAAAGGGGTGAAGTTATAGACAAACCCGGCGCCGCCGCCAAAGACGTTGAAACTGGTGATGCCGGCCTGATTGGGGTGGACGTTAACGAACGAGAAACCCACCGGTACTTCGAATTTGGGGTAGTCTTGCGCGAACGCAGCCACACCCAGCAACAACATAAACGCCACAACCAAAATCAACTTATTCTTCACTTTCAAATCTCCTGTAAGGTGTATGTCAAATTTTGATCACCCGCTGTCGTCGCATCTCGCCCCCGGACCACGCCATGGCCCCGGATTTTCCCCAGGATTAACGCCTCGTACCGGTCATGCAAACGCTGCGGGAACTGCTAAAACTGCGAGTGCCCGTGTGTAAAAATACAGAACATGGCCCTACTACCCGGCTCAAGTACTGAATTCCTACTCTCTACCGCTCGGGTGGCTGAACCGTGTCGCTGGTCAAGGGCCCTTCTTCCCAGCCCCGAACCAACTCCAAAGCCCTGTCACCTGCACCAATTCACCGGACAGTTATATACTCTCATAACTGCCGACTGGGCGCAAACCCCCACGCCCCCTTTACCGGCAGAGCTAACAACCTTAATGCTTCTGTAAGTACGTGTAGAAAAGGGTTTGGTCAACCGAAGGATAGCAGTTTCTAGTGCCTTTTTTACAACAAAAGTTGCACCCGCCAGTCACCAAAACCTGTCCCAAGGCGAGATCGTCGCTAATTCGAGGACTAAAGATCTTAGGCCGATTGGAGGGGTTCGTGGTTCCCGCTTGTCATTCGGTTTTCATGGCTGTCATCCCGGGCCCAGCGAAGCGAAGTCGAGGGATCTGCGGTTGGGTTTTCTGGCCTCGGCCTCGGTTCTTTAAGATCTTACGAAGTCCGGCCGCCCTACGGTTTGATGGCTGGCAACTGGGACGCGATCTGCACGTTGGACAGGCTGTCCAAGCGGCGATCCAACTGCATGAAGAGCGCCGCCTTGTTGCTGCCGGGGAATACTTCCTGGAACTTCGGCAGATACTGCATCCGCAAACTAATGATGGTCTGGTCGGCCTCGGCCAATAATTTCACCATGGCGTCGGCCTCGTCGGCCGTCATGGTCTTGTAAAGCTTGGCGTATTGCTTTACCAGCCCAAAGCGAGTGTCGTTCACCTTGCGCACCTCGGCAGTGTACTGATCGTAGAGGAGCCAGAATCCTGCAGCTTCGCTGTCGGTCAATTGCATGTTCTTGGTGATGAGCTTCTTGGCTTCGGCCTGCAGGTTCGTCCGCAGCAGCGCGACGTCCTTGTCGTTCACCGTGGGCAGCGGAGTGCTGTAGGTCTGCGCCGTCAGCGGACGGTTTAGCAACAGAAGCGCGCCCGCTAACAATAGAGCTGAGGCAATAGAACGGTACAACATAACGTATCCTCGGAAAACAGCCGGGACGTAGCGCGTCCCGGCGTTACGAGAGCGCGAACCCGATTCGAAGTTCTACTGTTTCACCATCGGAATCATCGACGCCAGTTGCAGCTCAATCAACAACTGGACTCGCCGATCGATCTGGAAGAACAGCGCTGCCTTCCTGCCCGGCAAGACCGCCTCGAACTTCGGCATCCACTGCTTGCGCAAGGCAATACTCTGCTGGTCTATGTCCACCAATCGCGGGATCAGGCTCTTGGCCTGCGCGTCGGTCAGGGTGTCGTAGTTCTGGGCGTAGTCCTTGATCAAGGCGTAGCGGGCGTCGCCGTTCTTGGTGGTTTCCACGGTGTAGGCATCGTAAACTGGCCAGAACTTGGTGGCTTCGGCGTCGGTCAACTGTAGATTAGCGGCGACCAGTTGCTTCTTCTGTGAGCGGATATCCTGCCTCAGCAACTGGATGTCCTGATCGCTGGCGGTTGGGGCGGAATCCGGCGGCGGCGTTTGCTGGGCAAAACAGAGGCCCGGCAAAATGAGTGCGCCGGCCAGAGTGAGTATTGCGGCGAAATTCTTCTTCATTTGTTCTCCTGAATAGTGGGTGTCTATTTATTCCGAATTACTATTGGCCTTCGATTGCCAGCTTACCACTTCCATGGCTACCAACCGGGCGATAAGAACGGCCAGGTAAAGCTGGCCGGTAAGGGCCTCTCCCATCGCCAGGGTGCGTGCGATGGGCATCATCGGAGTGATGTCTCCGTACCCTACGGTGGTGAGGGTGATAAAGCTAAAGTAAACCCAGTCGAGAACGCTGGGGATTTCGCCCGGGGGCGTATTGAACGATCCTGGATGCAGAAGCCCGGTGAGATGGTAGGCGTGGGCCCAGCCGACTCCAAACAGCAGATATACGGCGATCGCACCCTGAAGGCGGTACGCGGTGACCGGTCCGGCGCGGAAGACCTGCGCCAGCAGGACCAGGGAGATCACAAGGATCGCCACGATAGACCATGCGCCAGACCACACTTGTAAGGCGAGGGTCGGGGTGAAGAATGTCATCCAGCGCATGGCCAGCGTGGCGCTGCCCACAAAGGCTGCGAAACCGAATAGCCAGGGCCGTCCCCAGGCAATCGCCACGCCCGAAACGAGCAGCAGGGAAAAGACAAAGTTGCTGTACCGTATTTCATCATTCTTCCCAAATCCCAACACAGGAAGCACGAAGCCGAGAGCTACGAGCAAGGCCAGGAAGAACGCCAGGTTCGCCTGCGATTGCCAGCTCTCCGTAATGAGAGCCCGGGCCTTTCGGCGAACCACTTCGCGCGTTTTCAATTTTTCGGGTTCCGGCATGGCTTTGTTACGCGTGCGCCAGCCGCCTCGCGGCCAGGCTCAGCATCAGCCGCGTCGTCCCGGTCATGATCATGCTGATTCCCACCAGCGTGCCGATCACCCACAGCGAACTGGAGGGCCACTGCCGCCAAACCAGCAGGCCGAGGATGAGCGTGACGATACCGTCAAACAGGATCCAGCCTGAACCGGGGAGATGGCGGCCCTGGAAATAAGCCACCAGGTCAAAGATTCCCTCCACCACAAAGAAAATCGCCAGCGCGAAGGTGAATGCGGCGACCCCGAGCAAGGGATGCAACAGGAAATAAAGTCCGACGATCAGGTACAGAACCGCGACTAACAGCTTCCACAGTATGTGTCCCACACCTTGGGACTGGAAGGCGTGGATGAATTGAAATCCGCCGCTGAATACGATGAGCCAGGCGATGACGACGACCACGCCCCAGGACGTGGCGAACGGCAGCGCAACGGCCAGGAAGCCGAAGACGATGAGCACAATCGCCCACACCATCGAACCACCCCAACCGATCCGGGAGAGTCCTGTGTCTGTCATGCTTTAATTCCTCCTTACATCGAAATCAATGCCGCCATGTTTTACAAGTGCCCTATCTGAAAGTGTCATCCTGAGCGAGGAGCGTAGCGACGAGTCGAAGGACCCCTATCGCTACCACAAATCTGGGCTCTGCTACTTCGACTCGCGCGGCCAACTGCCGCCGTGTTCGTCCAGCGTGACACAGCACTTAAGCACGCCAACATCTTACCAGCCACCGCACTCCAGGATGGTTGCAACAAGGTAAACTGACTAAGTTTAGTTCTTTGAAGGGGAACGGCCTTCCGGCCGTGAAGGGGAAGCTTTTTTCAGGACGTGAAGAAGGGGACGGCCTTTCAGGCCGTCCGGGGGAGAGCGACATTGTCCATAAATTGTCATCACGAGCAAAGCCAGGGATCTGCTTTTGGGGAGCGACTGAAAAGCAGATTCCTCCCGCCCAAAAAACGGGCGCTCCGTAATGACAATTCGAACCGACCCTGGCTGCTTTGACTGGTCCTATTGCAATGCCTTCCAACTCTTGTCGGGATTGAACTCCGTCATCGCGCTTGCCACGTCGGCGGTCGTCTTGCCCAGGTCTTTCTGGTACACCACGCCGCTCTGGTTGATGAGGAAAGTCATGATGCCCGAATCGCCGTACTGGGCCGGGTAGGCCAAAACGGCAAATCCGCCGCTCATCTTCCCCTTGACGACGTAGCTCTTCGCCCCGCCTTTGGCATCCGCACCCTGCTTGTCGAGGATTGCGAAGTAGTAGCCGTGGAACGGCTGGTGGGAATCAGGTTTGAGCTTGAATCCTTCGGCGGTGGCAAAGACCACCAGCGGCCCCAGCGGGCTCTTGGGCTGGCCCTCGGGCGACGGCCAGTACAGGCCGTTCTGCTTGCCTTCATCGCTGATGAACTTCTGCGCGTACTGCTTGGCGCCGTCGTGAGGTGTGGAGAAGTATTGCCTCTGGGCATCGGCGATGGCGGCGCAAACGTCGATGGCGGCCATTTCGTTTCTGCCGATGCGGCGCGAAAGAATTTCCTCTTTCCCCGCAGCGGTGTCGAAATACCACTGCCCGCCGCTGCTCTTCCTGAGCGGGATGGGAAACGCCTTGTTGTCCGTGCCAGTGATCAGGAGCTCGCTGCTAGGGTCCAACTTGCGCCAGCGGTGCATGGCTTCATAGTCGGAAGCGAACCCGGCAAACGCTGCTTTGTCAGCAGTCACGTCGCCGGAGGAGATAACGTCCGCCGAACCCGGACCGAAGATGGCCAGCATGGCCTCGCGACTGTCCGATTGCGCCGCGTCTACCAAAGCTTTGCCGGCATCCTCGGGGGTGGCAAAGGTCTTGGGTGCGGCCGGAGCTTGGGTCTCGGCAGGCTTTTCCTGCTTGTTGCAGGAGGCGAGCGCGACGACGAGTGCCAGCAGCGCTATAAGAGATGACCAGCGGTAAAAATTGACTTTCATTCCGGTCCTCCGAGCTATCGAATTATTGTGTACTGATTAATTATCTATGGCTAATCCCATAAATCGTGTTGTATCAGGGCGCGGCTTCCAGCCGTGCCGTAACTCGCCCGCCTAAGAACCAGGGCTTTGACCCCCGAGAGGATCTTATTTCGCAGGGGCTAAAATCCGGCCCTGCTGCTCCCTGCCCGGCACGGCTAAAGAGTCGCTGAAAAAATCGTTTCAGCAGCGTTTTGAAAGGGCACAGCTTTAGCTGTGCCGTTGCAAGTCCTTTTTTTTGTCATCCCGAACCGACTTTAGTCGGTGAGGAATCTGCTTTTTCGACTTTTTCAGCGGCCTGTAAAGTCGTGCCCTGATACGAACCCAGACTACTTTATGAGATACGTTCCAATAATTACTGATAAATTAACTATCGCAGTACCGCCGGAACTACCGGCGGAAGCCACCGCCTCCGCCGAAGTGTCCGCCACCCCATCCGCCGCCGCCGCCGCGGCTGCCCCACCCTCGCGAGCTGGCCGACCGGTCTCCCCAGCCGCCGCCGCCGGAGCTCGACCCGGAGTGGTCTCCATAGCCGCTGAACGCACTACTATGGCTTCCTGCATCCTGCGACCCCCAGCCTTTAGCGGCCTCGGAGTTGGACCATCCTGACTTATCGTACGAATTGGCGCCAGTGTCGCCTTTGTTCACGTTGACCGTGTTGCCACTGACGTTGGTGTTGTGGCTATAGTTGTTCTGGCCAGTGCGGTTGTAGCCGCTATTGTTGTAGTTGTTCGCATGGTATCCGCTGCTGTTGTAGCCGTTGTTGTAGTTGTTGGCGTGATAGCCATTGCTGTTGTAACCGTTGTTGTAAGGGTGGTACCCGTTATTGTAGTAGCCCCCATGCCAAGCGTCATTTCCGTAGTAGGGATGCCCCCCGTAGTACGCCCCCCCGTGATACCAATTGCAATTCCAACTGCTATATCCCCAACCGCAGCAACCGCCGCTCATCATCGCCCCAACGGCAATTCCTGCCCCGAAGGAAAGCAAGCCCGTGGCTACAACGTCGGCGGTGCTATAACTGGGGACGACATAAGGCGTGCCATAAATCACAGCGGGGTTATAGGCCGGAACGTATACTACCTGCGGGTTCGTAGGCTGGATGACGATAGTCTGAGGTGATTGCTGTACCACCGTTATCTGCGTCCTGACTTAAGATTACCCGCCGCCTTGGCCTGCGCGCGCAGCGTCTGGATGGCTGTCATCACATCGGCAGCCTGGTTATGGTAGGCCTCGCCTAACTGCGACGTCCATGCCATATTCTGCGCCATGTTGTTCAGCACGGAGGGAAACTGTGTCAACGCCTTGACGCTGGGGTCCCAGGACTGGCCATTGACTGCCTGTGTCAACGAGTTCCCCGTCAGGTTCTTGTTCTGTATAAGCCAGTTGTTAGCGACAGCGATCTGATCGGGAAAGGTAGCGCCGCTGAGTATCTGCGCCACCAAGGCATCAGGGTAAAGTGCGATAGGGGCAACCAATGCCTGCAGCTCCTGCGCCGTCTCAGGCGTACCCTGCCCTGTATAGTTCGAGGACGGTGTAGATGCGGATTGCTGTTCCTGAACCATCATCAACGCTCCAGCCTGCGGCATGGTGACAGTGATGAGTAGCAAGCTCAACAGGCATGGCAGAATTGTTTCGCAAAGTGTCGCGATCATCGTATTCCTCCCTGTGAGGTAGGCATCCCCTCCCGATAGCAACCTAACGGTAGTATTGCACACCCCGCTAAGCCCCAAGGTCAAGGGAATGTTAACACGAGCCTACACTGTACAATCTCTCCCCAGGAGATCCTTACATGACCAGCAACGACTTGGTACGCCTGTACGAATTCAGCTACGGCGCCCTCAATCGCAACCTTGACGGCGTCACTAACGAGGAGAGCCTTATCGTTCCCCAACCTGCAGGCAACTGCATCAACTGGGTGTTGGGACACGTTGTCAGTGCGCGTAGCTTAGTCCTCACCTTAGCTGGAGGCGATCCTGTTGACCATGGCGACGCTGTTAAGCCCTATCAGCGAGGGTCTGGGGGAATTCAACCCGGCGACAACGTCCCTGACATCGCTACGCTTTGGGGTTGGCTGGCCGACTCGCAGCAGCGACTCGTCCCTGCTCTTGCTGTTGTCTCCGAGGGGACGCTGTCTCTACCGGTACCGGAGAAGCTGAGGCGTCCTCCCCTGACCGGAACTGTAGGAGACGCCTTGACTCGCCTTGCCTACCATGAGAGCTACCATAATGGGCAGATAGGACTATTGCGTAGGCTAGCGGGAAAGGCGGGAGCGATAGCATAAGATCAAGCCGAATAACAACTTACAGGACGCTGTAATACACCAGCACCTATATGCTATCTAGTGACCTGTTTTGATTGACTCTTCGGCGACCGTAAAATGTCATCGAGAGCATCGCTTAAAACGTACGCTAGAGGCCCTAGCGTGCCCGTAGGCGCACGCAAAGGTACTGGGACGACCAAAACATCGTCCAGACGACAGGAGGCCCTAGAATCGCCTCCTAGAGCGAAAATCATGGTATTTGTATTTAATAGCACTATAGTGGCATATACGAAGCGGAGCGGGGAGGCAGCAGAGACTCCGTCGCCGCCAACGTTACCTATCCCTAGCCTAGTCGTGGGAAACGTTACCAACTTGAGGTGTGTAGGCAACGGGTCGGAAGGCCTTTGCCCTGCTGGCGCGAAGAAGCGGATACGCATAATCTTCATCTATGCCAAACCTCTTCTCTGGCCGCTACACTGCACGCATTGACGAGCCATTCGTCGTCTTCCTCATCGGTATGCGCATCAACCAACTGTGGGCTATCCGTAAGTGGATGCCAGTGGCGAAGGCTATGCCTACAATGCTGGCGACGCTAACGCAGAACCCGGTCAAGGGGCTTATGGGTGTCCATAGCTGGGTACGCTGGCGCGAAGTTCTGTCGGTACAGTATTGGCGTGGCTTCGAGGACTTGGAGAACTTTGCCAGTCATCCTACTGAACCCCACCTGCAGGCTTGGAAGGACTTCAACCAACGAATAGGCTCAGACGGAAGCGTAGGGATCTGGCACGAGACGTACCTGGTCAATGCCCGTCAGTACGAGTGCGTCTATGGCAATATGCCGCGGTTCGGACTCGCTGCCGCTACCGAGCACATTGCCGCCGTAGGCAACCGCGAGACTGCGCGTTTGCGTATGGGAGGCTACAGCGAGCCTGCGGCGCCTTCTCCGCCCCAGCCTTCGGCACGGTAGCCTGCCGCCAGAATAATCTTGTGAACTACGGAAGGTCTGATTAAGTCAGTTGGAAGTCCTCAGGGGCTAAAGCCCGGCTAATATCAGGCATTTACGGACGGCCTGAAGGCCGTCCCCTTCAAAGCACTGAACTTAATCAGAATTTCCCTAACATCGCATCCTGCCGGACGCCCCACCCTGCAACTACAGTTGGGACAGATTGCAAGACTTTTTCCCGGTTCGGTGGGCATCGTTCCTCCATCCATCCGATTCGTTACAGCGATTCCCTCCCCTTCGCTGGACAGGAGAGCGGCGCCGGCTTCGCTACGAGACATACGGTCGACGCTGGGCACCATGAGTGATGATGACAGGCTGGGGATTCATTAAGTGCAATGGTTTTCACTGCCAGCCCGTATGCCGGTCCGTGGATTTTCATAACCCTAAGGGAACTTAGGCTCTTACCTCCTTCTTCGGTTCAAGATTTATATGGCCTCTCATGTGCATGGAGTGTGATAGAATGTGTGGCTTGAAAGCAACGGAAGGTGGCCGGGAGGGTTCAGGTGAGGGTTTTACGAGTTCCCGCGGCCAAGATTTGGCGGTCGCAGGATCCTCCTCGGTGAAGTTGGAAGACGCAAGGAGAAGCTCCAAGATGCTGCGGAAGGGTGAGATCCAGGCGAAACGAGCTGATTCCGGTCAGACTCTTGTGGAGTTTGCCTTAGCCGCCTCTATTTTTCTGATGCTTTTGTTTGCGGTCATTGACTTCGGATATTTTTTCTACGTAAAAGTTACCCTGCAAAATGCAGTCCGGCAGGCGGGAAGATACGCCATTACCGGAACCTGCACGGCCGGGACAAACTGTTTTGTGAACGGCTCCGGCGACCGCTACAATTCCATCGTTCAGGTTGCTCTGAATTATTCGTTCGGTTTGCTTTCTGCTGCCAACGTTACCATAACCTGTCTGCCGCCCCCCATCGGCCTAACCGGCGGATGCCCGGGTTATGGTGGTGGCGCTGGCGGGCCTGGCGACACCGTGATGATAACCGCGACGTATACCTGGAACCCTGTCACTGCCTGGATCGCGAAAATTTTTACGGGCGGGGCCTATACGTTTAACGTGAGTGCCACGTTTAGAAATGAATCGTTTCCACCCCCGGCCAGTTGAAGGAAGAACAACGTGACGCTGTGGGACAACAAACTAACGGTTGAAGAGTCCGGCCAAGCCCTGGTGGAGCTATCTCTGGTTCTGGTGATGCTGCTGGTTTTTGTGTTCGGAATCGTCGATTATAGCCGCGCGATCTATGCCACCGAGGTCATAAAAAACCTGTCCGGGGAAGGCTCCAGCATGGCGTCACGCGGAGTCACGCCCGCCAACACTGTACTGGCAATCGTTAACGATGCGGGAACCGGAAGCGCTACGGACCTGAATATGAGTGCGAACGGGTGCGTCATCGTGACCTCCGTCACCAGCCCCAGCAAGAATACCTATCAGGTGACCGCGCAATCCATCTCGTCTCCTTGTAATTCGGCGGCCAGTAAAATCGGAAGCTGTGGGAAAAATGGCTGCGGATCCGCAACGCTTCCCTCCAGTGTTCAGACCGTTTTGCAAGCCAACCTCAACTCAACGGTTTACGTAACTGAGGTTTTTTACAACTATAGTACGGTTACGCCAATTGGGGTCTTGCTGAAGAATGCCAGTCTACTGCCGTCGCAGCTCTATGATGCGGCGTACTATTAATGGGGCAAACATGGCGCCTGAAAAAAGAAGCTTGATGGGCCGTAGTATAGGCCGAAACGACAAAGGGCAAATCCTGGTCATGTTTGCGCTTGCCCTGCCGCTGCTTGTGCTATTCACGGCGATGGCGGTTGATATGGGACTCATCTATGTCACCAAGGCCAAGCTGTCCAAAGCGGTAGATGCTGCCTGCCTCACGGGTGTAAAGAATCTATCGCAGGGCCAAGCGACGGCTAACTCCCTGGCTACGGACATGTTTAATGCGAACTTCGGGTCCAACCCACCGACGCCTACCTTTATCTGGAATATGGGTAACGCCACCACCCCAGTGTCGCTACAGGTAAAGGCGACAGCCACGATAAATACGACGTTCATGAAGTATCTTCCCCAGTTCGCGACCTGGAACCTCGGCGACGTGGCTACGGCAACCCGCAGCAACCTGGTTATGTCGATTATCCTGGACCGCTCCGGTTCCATGGGTAACGATGGAGGAATGACGGCGCTGCAAACGGCGGTGCCCAACTTTGTTGCCGACTTCGTCAACGGAACCGACCATATTGCACTGGTCACCTTTGCGTCGAATGCTTCGGTGGACGTGCCCCTGACGAACACGTTTTTGACGCCCATCGACAACGCAGTCAAGGCTCTAAACCCGTCTGGCGGAACCTTCGGCACCGGTGCTGGGACGACGCCTTGTAACACAGAACCCTGTAGCGCAACCGATGGTCCACCGCTTTCCATGGCGGACAACCAAAACAACAGCATATCCTACGTACAAGAAGCTAAGGTGGTGGTTTATTTTACTGACGGCTTGATGAATACCATTCAAGATACTTTCAATTGTACAAACAACCCGCCTGGTCCCACGCTTTACAATTATGGTGGATACGACAACGGGACATCGGTCGCCGCATTGGTTCCCAGCGATGGAACGCAGTGGCCCAACATTCCTACCAACGGCCCCCCGCCCTATGGTACTGGTGGTGGTACTTGCAACGGTGTAACCTCGTTTTATTCCCAGCAGAACAGCACCACCGAATCCTTTACTCGTAGCCATGTTACGGCTGAGACCCAATGGCGAGCTATTTATACTGCGAATGCCATGCGTGGGGAAACCCCTATCGCCACGTACTTCTATGTTATTGGTTTGGGTGATGCCGTGAGCGGTGACGTACCCACGGAAGCTTTTCTGGCGACACTGGCGAACGACCCGAATGGCCCAGCGACTTACACCGGGGCGGTTTACAATTCCAGCTTACCGGCAGGATTGTTTCTGGTTGTACCCGACTGCCCGTCTTCGGCCTGTACAACAGAATTGAATACGGCTTTTCAGACCATCGCGGCCAAAATTCTTCTTCGACTCACGCAATAGCGTGAGATTGCCCGGTCGCTGTCGTCTCTAAACGGACTCGGTTCCATTTGCACCTTACCCCCCGCCTTCGCCGGGCTGCCCGGAGCGCAGTCGAAAGGTACTGCGCTAGACTGAGTCGTCACTTCGAGGCTGGTTTTCACAGGTCCATTCCGCTGACCGAATCCAAACAAGATTCTCACGCACACTCTGCGGAGCTCATTGTGTCGCTGTGGAGAAAAAAGTTCGGCCACCCGGGATTGCGTGTATAGTCTTGAGCACTCGGGATACGCAATGGAAATGGCGCCTAAAGCAGTTTCATGGTTGGTATAGCCCGCTTTGAAAGGGCACGCCTTCAGGCGTGCCGAAAAGGTCGCCCGGAGCGATCGGCTTTTAGCCGCTGAGGGAACGTACCTCAGGGCCTAAAGGCCGAGTCTTTATAGCCGATCGGCACGGCTGAAGCCGTGCCCTTTCAAAGAGACTAGAGCCACTCAGAAACTGCTTTAAAGAGACGCACCAAAGGATGGAAATGCCGATGAATGCAAACCGAATGGCTTTTCTCTCGTGCTCTTGCCTTCTGTTGGCCGCGAGCGCAAACGCTGCGCAACTGCCCTGCGACAATCCGGGCAAGGAACGCTGGCCCATCAAGATCACTGCGCCCGCGGACACTAAGCAACAAACCATGGCATTAGCCGACGCGCTCAATCTGTCCCGGCTCGAGGACGTTAAGAAGGACGATCCGCGGTATGCGGACAAGCGCATTACGGACCAAAAAGTGAACGAGGACACCATGGTGACCACCTCGGGATGGCTTTATCTGGTGGCGTTTGAGAAGGACGACTGCGACTTTCACATTCAGATCAGTCCCACGAAGCTCACGTCGGCCAGTTCACCTGCAGATGTAAAGGGAGCCGACTCTATGATCGTGGAAGTCCCCTCCGGCGAATACGCAACCACCATCTCCGGACAGGTGGAAGGTGTGAGGCAATGGGTGATCGATAAGCTGTTGCACGGGAAGGCACCCACTATCGGCAGCGTTCACGTGATGCAAAGTCCAGTGTATGTCAGGGTCACGGGCGCATTGTTTTACGACGATGCCCACGAGTACATGGCAAACGGAGGCACGGGACGCGGCAAGAAAGGCCTGGCGTCGAAAACGCTATGGGAGTTGCATCCGGTGACGGCGATGGCTTTCGCTACACCGCCGAGCGGGAATTAAGGAGAACATGATGAACACATCTTTTTCGGACCCCGGTCCGTCCAGACGGCGGTTCTTGCAAATTGGAGTAACTGGAGCTGCGGTCAGCTTGTTGGGCGGTCTTGAGCTTGCAGCACCCTGGCCGGCTCAGGCGCAAAGCACGCTTAGTCCCGATGCGGCTTTAGCCGAGTTGATGGCCGGCAACAAGCGCTTCATTTCCGGCAAGCTAACTTCTTTCGAGCATGACCTTGCCATCCTCAAACAACACACCGAAGAAAAGCAGGAGCCATTCGCCGCGGTACTGTCGTGTGCGGATTCGCGAGTGCCGGTCGAACTGGTTTTTGATCAAAGTATCGGGCACATTTTCGTGACCCGGGTCGCGGGAAATATACTTACTCCGGAAATCATCGGCAGCCTGGAATATGGCGCCGCGGTGCTGGGAACCAAGGTGATTCTGGTCATGGGACACTCTGGTTGCGGAGCGGTGAAGGCCACCATCCAGGGCAAGGAAGTACCCGGGCAGATCAGCTCGCTGTTTCCGCACATTCAGCCGGCGGTGGACCAGGCTGGGCCCGATCTCGCGGCGGCAACCAAGGCGAACGCCAAAATGCAGGCGGCCCTGTTGCGCGAGGCATCGACCGTCATCGCGGGCATGGTTAAAGATAATAAGGTGAAAGTAGTCGCGGGTTACTACGATCTGGGTACCGGCGCGGTGGAGTTGCTAATGTAAGTTTGCGAGGAACGGGCGAAGACTGGCAAAGGCGGTAAACTATCTTTCCGGGAGGGATCTCTATGGCTTTTCAACTCAACCGTGACGTCTTCTGGAAACAATTCTCTGCGAACCACTCGATTGCGCAAGGCCCAATGGACGGCCTCAACTTCATTCTTGACCAGATAGGACAAGACACGACGAACTGGGAGAACCTTAACCAGGTTGCGTATGGCCTGGCGACTTTTGACTGGGAGACTGCCCACACCTTCCACCCGATCTACGAGAACGGTCAACCTTCCTACTTTTCAAAGTATGACGCGGGCACACCGCTTGGCTTAAACTTGGGCAACACCAAGCCCGGCGATGGTTTCCTGTTCCGCGGACGGGGTTATGTGCAGCTCACAGGGCGAACGAACTATCAAAGGGTGGGGCAGCTTCTCGGCATGGATCTGGTGGGCAGTCCTGACCTGGCCATCCAGCCCCCTGTGGCTTACAGGATTGCCGCGAATGGCATGAGACTGGGCTGGTTTACCGGTCGCCGCCTGAGTCAGTTCATGCCATCGGGTGGGACTCCCGACTATGTGAACGCTCGCACGATCATCAACGGGCATGACCGCGCAGCCGACATCGCAGCCATCGCGCAGAACTTCCAACAGGTCTTGACGGCGGCACAGGCGGGACCGGCGGCTGCCAACGCTGCCGGGGCCTAAAAGCTTGCTGAAGCCTGCCGTGAGCGCAGCCGAAGGGCGCCGCACTACCCGTGCCGCTTGACACGTCAGCCTGCGAAATTCATCATCTACTATCATCAATCACGGTAGATGCGAGGAACCCGGCGTGCCCGACCTGCCCGATCGCCAGCCCCAGAAAGTAAATGTCCAGCAACTCGCCCATAAAATCAAAGGCACGGGCCAGACGCCCAGCCCCCGCTTTTGCTTTTTCCTGGGGGCCGGCGCATCGTTTGAATCCGGCATCCCCCTCGCCAGCACCATGATCACCGACTTCTGCCAGCGCATCATCCAGGAACAGTGTCCTGAAGAGTGCACCGACGCCAAACAGAAGCGGGCATGGCTCGAACAACAGACCTGGTACATCGAGGCCACGAAAAATGGCACACTCTACTCCAACTTATTTGACATGTACGAACAGAAGGAGAGGGGCCGTCAGTTCTACATCGAGCAGATGATCGAAGGCAAGAAACCTTCGTTTGGGTATGTTGTGCTGGCCAATCTCATGGCCCGCAATCACGTGAACACCATCCTTACAACGAATTTCGACGACCTGATCTACAATGCCTGCGCGACTTTCACCGATATTCGCCCGGTAGTCTATGCGTATGGCAACATGGTCTCCGACCTGCGGGTCACCAACGCCCGCCCCAAGATCCTGAAGCTGCACGGCGACTACCTATACTCCAAGCTTAAGAACATCGGGGGCGAGCTTGCCGAGCAGGACCCTAACATGGCGCGCTACGTCCCCATCCTACTCAACGAATACGGCCTGGTGGTGGTCGGTTACGGCGGCGGCGACAAGTCGGTCATGGACATGCTGCGCAAATTTCCGCCCAACAATGATCTCTACTGGTGCGTTCCCAAGGGGACGCCTCTGCCCGATAGCGTGCGCAGCCTGCTGCTGGAAACCGGCGGTTTTTATGTGGAGATCGAAAGTTTCGACCGAATGATGAACGAGATCCGCTCGGTGGTTGGATTCGATGTCCCGAAAATGTTCGGCTCCCTCGAAGCTCGCCAGGACCAGATGATTGAGCAACTCAAGACTTTCCCGAAAGACCTGTCAGGGCTCGGATCTCTGCTGCGCGAGATCCACAAGTTTCGTCTGGAGGACGCCGCCGCTTTGCAGCAGAAAAAGGACAAGGATGAGGCCCTCCTGCACTACGTGAATGCCGTCGAAGCGTGGTATCAACGCTTAGACTTTACCGGCGCTGAGGATGAGTTCCGGGCTTCTCTCAAGCTGAACCCGCAAGATGTCAACGCGTGTATCGGAATGGCTGGGGTGCTGTGTCAGCAGGGAAAGTATGCAGAATCCGAAGAGGATCTTAAGCAGGCCCTGCCGGCTGCCGCTGGCGGGGACCTGGTCAACCTGCGCGGCATGCTTGGTTATCTTTACAACGTGCAAGGGCGCTACCCGGAAGCCCTCCAGAATTATGTTGAGGTAGTCCGGCTCTCACCCCAGAATGCGGTGGCTTATAACGGGGCCGGCATCGCTTACATGAAGCTGGGACAACTGGAAAAAGCCGAGCCCCTCCTGCGCCAGGCGCTGGTATTCGATCCGACCACCTACTATGCGGCCTTCAATCTTGCCACCGTGCTGGCGCTCAAGGGTGACCATGCCGGGTCGCAACAGTGGTGGGCGAAGGCCAATTCGCTGTGGCAGTACCGCGACCACATCGATCCCTATAACCACGCGGTCATCTTAGCCTGCCTTGGTGAGACCGACAAAGCGGTTGAGGAGATGCGAGTGGCCATTGAGCGCGGGCAGCCTGGTCTGGCACTCTTCGCACTTCAAAGCGTCCTTGCCATCGAATCCGCCCCCGCGTCGCCGCCCAGCATTAAGACCATTCGGCAGATGCTGGAGCAAGCAGCAACCCCTGCTCAGGATGCATCGGCAAGCCAGCCAAAAGCCGTTTCTACTTGATTCTCCGCCGATTCAATCATTCGCCACCCACTCATTCGCAAACCGCGCGAATCCCTTGGGCAAGCGGCTAAACGGGGACCGGAGTTGGCACGCGGTCCAGGGCAGCCCATGTTCCTGGTCCGACAATACCATCGGGGACCAAGCCACGGCCCTGTTGGAAAGCGCGCACTGCGGCCTCGGTTTTCGCTCCGA
>Ga0209656_10000293_pt1 | contig 33594 bp, 17 predicted proteins | sample BogFormECP12_OM2_FD_188239 | JGI IMG/M metagenome (GOLD analysis project Ga0209656, IMG submission 188239) | Bog forest soil microbial communities from Calvert Island, British Columbia, Canada - ECP12_OM2 (SPAdes) (version 2) | ecosystem: Environmental > Aquatic > Freshwater > Wetlands > Bog ...
CGTGTACGAATTGATTCGGCGCGTGGCCGCGACGGACTCAACCGTTCTGATCCAGGGCGAAAGCGGCACCGGCAAGGAACTTGTCGCCCGTGCGGTTCACAATTCTAGTTCGAGGGCGGATGGGCCGCTTGTCGCAGTGAATTGTGCGGCGATTACGGAAACGCTGCTGGAAAGTGAATTGTTCGGCCACGAGAAGGGTGCATTCACCGGAGCCGTGGCGCAGAAGAAAGGCAAGATCGAACTGGCCAACGGAGGCACGCTTTTCCTCGATGAGATCGGAGAGTTTGCTGTAGCTCTGCAAGCAAAGCTTTTGCGGGTTTTGCAGGAGCGTGAGTTCGAACGCGTGGGCGGAACACGGCCGATAAAGATTGATGTTCGCTTCGTTGCCGCAACCAACCGTGGTTTGCTCCAGGCAGTGGAGGCTGGGACGTTTCGCCGTGATCTCTATCATCGGTTGAATGTTGTTTCGATCACGTTGCCGGCACTGCGAGAGCGTGCGGAGGACATTCCGCTTCTGGCCGACTATTTCGTCGCCAAAGCGAGCCGCAAGTGCCGCCTGCGCCCCAAGCCGATCTCGCCGGAGGCGCAAGCCTGTCTATTGAGTTATGACTGGCCGGGAAATGTACGCGAACTGGAACATGCGATGGAGCGGGCGTTGGTGCTGGGGTCCAGCGACAAGATTTTGCCGGAAGATCTTCCCGCCGAAATATTCGAATCGGCTGCGGGGGAACTAAGCCCGTCAAATTTTCAGAGTGTCGTCAAGGAGCAGAAGAAACAAGTGGTGCAGAAGGCGATGCAGCAGAGCAACGGGAACTACATCGAGGCGGCGAAGGTGCTCGGCATCCATCCCAACTCGTTACTGCGTCTGATCCGCAATCTGAACCTGAAAGGATCATTCCCAGAGCCGCAGCCACGAGGATCGGCACTCAAATGAAACAGGCATCGCTCAAGGACGGAAAAAAATCAAAGCCGCCTTCGAGGGCGGCTTTTGGGTTTCTCTGATGTTTGGCGTTCGCTCGGCGCGGACCCGGTTGGCATGTCGGCTCATTATTGCACCATCCGCAGGCTGCCTGCCTTCACGTTGGTCTTGGTTTTCATGGCTATTCTCCTTTCTTCGAGTTGTGCTGCTTTCCTGGTTGTGTTTTCTCGGAATTCACTTTGAGCGAGAGCTACCGATTCCAATACTCCGGGCCCTAGCGTTTAGCGAATTTGGATGCCCGCCTTCACGTTCGTCTTGGCTTTCATGGCTGCTCTCCTTTCCTTTTTAATTTAGTAGTCTCGCTTCCGTTTTCCCTCGGCGCATTACTTAGCCGTTTGCCGACGCTAGCTGCCTTCGTTACATCGTGGCGATGCGCTGTCCGGCCTTCACATTCGTCTTGGTTTTCATGGCTGCTTCCTTTCTCTGCGATTTGCTGTCGCTTACGTCCTTGAGTAATGCAAGGCCCGGGCCAAACGCAGGGCGTGTCACAAACTTAGGGCGCTGATGGCGGAAGTGATTGAAAACAAATGATCGGGGATTCTGGCGAGGACGCGCGCTCTCGTCTCGACGCGGCTTTCGCTAACCCAACGGTTAATGGCAGCCCGCCCAACGGTTAGCGACAGATCATCCCGCAATTGTGCACCAGGCTGCCAAATTGACTCCTTCCCCGGGTGCACTTAACATCAAGCGCCAAGACCAAACGGGCCCCGGTTGAGAGTCCTCTGCGCGAAGCCAACATGATCGGCCAGACCATCTCGCACTACCGCATCGTCGAGAAGCTCGGCGGGGGCGGGATGGGTGTGGTTTACAAGGCCGAAGACACCGAACTCGGCCGCTTCGTCGCTTTGAAGTTCCTGCCGGATGACGTGGCGAAGGATCCGCAGGCGCTCGAACGTTTCCGGCGCGAAGCTCGTGCGGCGTCAGCCCTGAACCATCCCAACATCTGCACAATTTACGAGATTGGCAAGAACGGCGATCAATCGTTCCTGGTGATGGAGTATCTGGACGGGATGACGCTGAAGCATCGCATCGGCGGCCGTCCGATGGAGACCGAGGCCATTCTGTCGCTCGGGATCGAGATTGCCGACGCACTGGATGCGGCGCACGTTGCCGGGATCATCCATCGCGACATCAAGCCGGCAAATATCTTCGTCACCAAGCGCGGGCACGCGAAGATTCTGGACTTCGGGTTGGCGAAGGTGACGCAGCCGACCGAACCGGGCAGCGGATCGCAATCGGTGGGGCAGACGACGGTGACGCTGGAAGAGCATCTGACCAGCCCGGGAGCCACGGTGGGCACGGTGGCCTACATGTCACCCGAGCAGGTGCGGGCGAAGGAGCTGGATGAGCGCACGGATTTGTTCTCGTTCGGAGCCGTGTTGTACGAGATGGCGACGGGGATGCTACCGTTCCGAGGCGAAAGTTCCGGTGTGATTTTCAGGGAGATTCTCGATGCGGCACCGACGCCCGCTGTCCGATTGAATCCCGACCTGCCGTTGGAACTGGAACGGATCATCAACCGGGCGCTGGAGAAGGACCGGAACCTGCGCTATCAGCATGCGTCCGACGTACGGGCTGAGTTGGAGCGTCTAAAGCGGGACACGGAGACGGGGCGCGTGCCCGCCGCCAGTTCGGGGCCAGTATCGGCAGTACGGGAAAGCGGCACACACGCGGCGAAGAGAAATCTCTGGAAGATATTAGTTGCCTCAGTCGCCGTGATAATCGCAGCGATAACGGGCGGGCTTTACTATCGCTCCCATCAGCAAAGCAAGCGCCTGACCGATAAAGACACTATCGTCCTCGCCGACTTCGACAACAAAACTGGAGATGCGGTGTTCGATGACACGCTAAAAACCGCGCTTACGGTTTCCTTGAGGCAATCGCCTTTTCTGAATGTACTCTCCGACGACAGGGTGGCGTCGACCCTGCGTCTGATGCAGCATCCGACCAGCATGCGGCCCACCGCTGAACTAGTCCGCGAGCTTTGCCAGCGGGCAGGCAGCAAGGTGTACGTTGCTGGGTCGATTGCCACTCTGGGCAGCGAATATGTGCTGGGGTTGAAGGCGGTGAATTGTCAAAGCGGAGAGGCAATAGTAGAGGAGCAAGTCACGGCGGCAGCCAAAGAGAAAGTGCTGGACGCGCTGGGCGAAGCAGCGTCTAAGCTGCGCGGGGGACTGGGCGAATCGCTGGCAACGGTGCAGAAGTTCGATGTTCCGCTGGCAGAGGCAACCACTTCTTCGTTCGAAGCCCTGAAAGCTTACAGCCTTGGTGAAAAAGGCTATGGCGAGGGTGCTGGTGCAGCCGCCCTGCGCTACCATCAACGTGCCATCGAACTCGATCCGAACTTTGCCATGGGTTATCTGGCAGTGGGCAAAGATTACTCCAGTTTGTCGGAGCCGGGACGTGCCACGAAATACATCACCAAGGCGTTCGAGTTGCGCGAGCATGCCAGCGAGCGGGAAAGGCTAGCCATCACCGCTAGATACTATGCGAACGTAACCGGGGAAGCGGACAAAGCGGCACAGACCTTTCAGGAGGGAATCCAAAACTACCCGCGAGAGCAGGGAGTACATCTTGGTCTTGGCGAAGTCTATTTGGTTCAAGGACAGTACGAGAAGGCCAGCGAGGCTTTCGGGGAAAGCCTACGCCTAGGCCCTGATATTGACGCCCCGTACGCTGATCTCGCCATGAGCCTGCTTGCCTTGCAGCGCCTCGACGAAGCGCGGCAGATAGTTCAGCAGGCGGAGGCGAGGAAGCTGGATGACGACGTATTTCACCTTGCCCTGTGCGCTGTGGCTTTCCTTCGGTCAGATTCTCAAGCGATGGCGGAACAACAGCAATGGTTCACGGGCAAGCCCGCAGAGAACTCTGGGCTGTCGCTTGCTTCCGACACAGAAGCATTTGCGGGTCACCTGATGAAAGCGCGGGAAGTGACGAAGCAATCAGTAGATTCGGCGATCCGCGCAGACAACAAAGAAAGTGGAGCAATCTGGCTGGAGAATGCTGCTCTGCGCGAAGATGCCTTTGGCAACACGACGGGTGCGAAGCGGCAGGCAACAGAAGGCTTGAAACTGTTTCCCGTCAGTCAGGCTGTTCAGGCGGAAGCGGCTCTGGCGTTCGCGATGGCTGGCGATGCGGCACAAGCCGAATCGCTGGCCCAAGACCTGAATAAACGATTCCCGCTAGACACCCAGATGCAGTCGCTCTGGCTGCCTGCTATTAAGGCGCAACTGGCGCTTAACCGGAAGAATCCGAGCGATGCCATTCGTGATTTGCAGCCAGCCTTGTCTATCGAGTTCGGCACCATTCGCTTCGTCAATAACGTTTCCTGCCTCTATCCAACCTACATTCGCGGCGAGGCGTATCTGGCTGCTGGACAGGGCACGCAGGCTTCCGCCGAGTTTCAAAAGATTATCGCCCACAGCGGCATCGTCTGGAACTGCTGGACCGGAGCGTTGGCGCATCTGGGTGTGGCGCGTGCCAACGCCATGCAGTCGAAAACTTCTCAGGGGGCGGATGCCGATGCTTCCCGCGTCCGGGCGCTCGCCGCCTACAAAGATTTGCTCACCCTCTGGAAAGATGCCGACCCCGACATCCCCATTTTGAATCAAGCCAAAGCGGAGTACGCGAAGCTACGATGATCGGCCAGACCATCTCGCACTACCGCATCGTCGAGAAGATCGGCGGGGGCGGCATGGGTGTGGTTTACAAGGCTGAGGACACCGAACTCGGTCGCTTCGTGGCTTTAAAGTTCCTCCCGGATGACGTGGCAAAGGACCCGCAAGCTCTCGAACGCTTTCGGCGCGAAGCACGTGCGGCTTCTGCCCTGAACCATCCCAACATCTGCACCATTTACGAGATCGGCAAGAACGGCGATCAGTCGTTCCTGGTGATGGAGTATCTGGACGGGATGACCTTGAAGCATCGCATCGGAGGGCACCCGATGGAGACCGAGGCCATCCTGTCGCTCGCCATCGAGATTGCCGACGCGCTGGATGCGGCGCACGCTGCCGGGATCATCCACCGCGACATCAAGCCTGCGAACATTTTCGTGACGAAGCGCGGCCACGCGAAGATCCTGGATTTCGGATTGGCGAAGGTGACGCAACCGATCGGCGCGTCGGGCCGCGAAGCACTGGGGCAGACGACGGTGACGCTGGAAGAGCACCTGACCAGCCCAGGAGCCACGGTGGGGACGGTAGCGTACATGTCGCCGGAACAAGTCCGGGCGAAGGAACTGGATTCGCGCACGGACTTGTTTTCGTTCGGAGCCGTGCTGTACGAGATGGCGACCGGCCAGCTCCCTTTTCACGGCGAGACTTCTGGTCTGATCTTCAAAGCCATCCTTGATTCTGATCCGCCGCCCGCAATTCGTTTCAATCGCGACATCCCGCCAAAGCTGGAAGAGATTATCCACAAGGCGCTGGAGAAAGATCGCGACCTGCGTTATCAGAGTTCATCCGAAATCCGCGCCGATCTGAAACGTCTCAATCGAGACACACAATCGGGTGTGACCGCCCAGCACGTTCCGGGTCAGCGTTCTAAACGTTTCCCTCGCTGGTTGCTGGTTGCCTGCGCGGCCATCGCAATTATCGGAGCCGCTCTTTACCTGAAATGGCGCGGAAACTCAACGGTTTCCAAGAAGCAATTGGCACAACTGGAGCTCACCAGTAACGCGGTTGACGACCCCGTTCTATCCTCGCTGATTTCACCCGATGGACGGCAGCTTGCCTACACCGATCACAGCGAAGGTCTGGTCTTGTTGCAGATAGACACAGGCGAGAAGCGCCGATTCTCTGATGTCGGAAGCGTGACTTTGCTGGCATGGTATCCGGATGGCACTCATCTCCTGGCACGACTGCCAGATTTTCATGGTCTGGTCCGGCTGTCCACACTAGATGGCTCCACGCGAAAGTTAATCGATGGCAACGTTTTGGTCGGAGGTGCGGCGGTGTCCCCAGATGGCGCACGCGTGGCGTGGACGGATGTGCCCTCTAATACTACCTCCAAGTTGCGGGTGATGAGCGCGGACGGTGAGAACTCTCGCGAGATTTTGTCGGATGAAAACTTGGCTCTTGTGGACTGGTCTCCCACTTCCCGCAGGATTGTGGTGTCCTCGGAAAGTAGTGACAACACTAAGGGTACGCTTCGTACCTGCGACCCGGAAGGCCGCGACTGCTCAGTCTTTTTGTCGGACGCGAAGCTCAAAACGAAAGAGGGGATCACGTATGTAGTCTGGGCCGCCGACGGACGCGTCGTTTATCGGCTTCGCGGATCGGGCGCAGGTAACGAGAACCTCTGGTCGATCCCGCTGGATCCCGATACCGGACGCGTCAAGGGAGCGCCGACTCAGATTACTACTTGGGCGGGATACGAGATGGGAGGCATCAGCAAATCGCTGGACGGGAAGCGGCTTGCCGTCGAGCGAGTACGAACGAACGACGCCATTCGCTTGCTTGATCTTCGCAGCCCGGTTCAGACCGTGGCAACATCGCGCCAGTTGGGAGCAGACAGTTGGCCGCAGTGGGACCCGGTGTGGACTCCAGACGGATCGTCCGTCATCTACGCTTCCGATCGACAGCAACGGTGGGGCATTTTTCGCCAGGATCTGCGCACAAAAGAAACTGTTGCGTTGGTTACTGGACAAGGCAATTACAACGATCCAGTCCTAAGCCCGGATGGGAAGTGGCTTCTATTCATCAAGAGCGACTCCAAAGATTCTCCCAAACAAATCATGCGCATGCCGCTTGAGGGCGGCTCGGCAACTCTCGTACGGTCCGGAGACATAAGTTTGCAATGTGCAGTTACGGCCAACGTCTGTGTGATGGTGGAGCGCGGGAAGGACGGTCAGGAGTTGTTCATGTTCGACCCGATTGAGGGCCGTGGTCGGCACATCACGCATACAAACGAAATCGTCACACGCCACTACTGGGGCCTCTCTTTTGACGGAAAGAAGATCGCCACGCGCTCCGATGCCGCGCCGGACCACATTGAGATCCTCGATCTCCAAAATGGCGGCAAGAGTGGAATCGAATTGAAGGACTGGCAACTGCAATTTGCCGCATGGGCCCCTGACAATCAACATCTTTATGTCTCCGGCTTCGTTGGGGATAATCTCCAAATTGCGTCCGTCGGTCTGGACGGCAAGGAGAAACCCATATTCAGCGTGCCGGCCGGTCTGGCATGGATTTTTGAGCCGCGCCCATCCCGGGATGGAAGGTACCTGGCGTTTGGATTGCGACGGTACGAAGTGAACGCGGTCATGCTGGAAAATTTCTGAAATGCGCGCTGCCCCTTGCCGGACAAGCCGCCCTGACATCTCCATCCGAAGCGAGCCAAAGCGGGTCAGTTGTCCGTGACCTCTTAAATTAACCTTTGGGCGGGCTGCGATTAACCGTTGGGTTAGCGGGAGTGTGCTGCCGACCTGCCTCCCGCTAGCGCCGCGGGACCAACATCTCTTCTTTTCAAATACTTCCACGCTTCGAAGAATTCTTTTCGGCCGTGACCAAGCTTTGGTCCGTCTCTTGCATTACTCAAAAGCGAAAGGAGGACGCCATGAAAACCAAATCGAACGTGAAGGCTGGACTGCGCGTCCAGTAGGCGGCACGGGCAGATGGAAGCGAGACCACAAAAATTCAAAGCGAAAGGAGGACGCCATGAAAACGAAGAGCAATGTGAAGGCTGGAACCATGCGCCTGTAATGTCGCACAACGCAGAACAGTGAAGGAGCCAATCAACGGCTGTCCGTAATTCGTAGTCAAATCCGCCAGCGTCGCAAATACAGATCGCAAATACAGAATGCAAGTACAGAATGGAGAACAAAAACATGTCACGAATCAAGTCTCTGTTATTTCTGTTGGCGCTGGCGGCGCAAGTGCCGCTGGCATCCGCTACGGTCACTTACGCGGTAGGCTCGTGCAAGTCGAGCCTTCACAGCTTCACAACCATCAACAGCGCGCTGGCGGCCACTCCGCCACCTAATGTGGTCGAGGTGTGTCCGGGCACCTACAACGAGCAGGTCGTCATTACGCAAGCCGTGATCCTGGAAGGAATCTCGACCGGTGATTCAGCACAGGCCATTGTTGCCCCACCTGCAGGCGGTCTGGTCACCAACGCCAGAGACGATTTTGGTAACTTGTTGGCAGTCCAGGTTTGGGTCAACAATTCCGCGGGGCCAGTTACCATCAGCGACCTCACGGTTGACGGTACGGGTAATGGGGTCCCCAGTGGTTATCTTTTGATCGGCGTTTTCTTTCAAAACTCCTCCGGGATCGTGAACCATGTGACCACCCGCAACCAGGAGGGCAACGGTAATGGCACCGGAGTGTGGCTGGAAGGAGGCAGCGCTAATCCGACCGTAACCGTCGAGAACAGCGACCTGCACGATTTTGATAACATCGGCGTTCTCGATGAAACTAATTCCAGCACTTCCGAACTGACGGCGAACATCAAGGGCAACTTTGTCAATGGGGGCAGCGGAGCCACCCGTGGAATTGAGTTGGAGCAAGGAGCTACCAGCAATGTGACGGCCAACTCAGTCACCGGTGGGTTTTCTGGCATAAACGTGGGATCGCCGAGCGGCAGCGTCTCGAGCAATACGATCGTCGGTACAACTATAGGCATCGAGGACGGTTCTGTCGCTTCTGTGACCTCCAACAAGATCTTCACCGGCAACGTCGGGATTCAAATTTTCGGTGACGGGGGAGTGTTCGTTCAGGGCAACACGATCGTGGGCGCCGCGCAGGGCGGTATCAATTTTCAGTGCCTCTCCACTTCCACTACCGACGTGCACTCCAACACGATTATTGATGCAGGCACGGGTATTGCTAATGTGCCCGTGGGAGTTGTGAGCAGCAACTCCTATTTGAACGTGGGCACAACTCGAAGTGGAGGCTGCTAAGCGTTCATCGTTTTCCGGCGAGGAAAGCTTTTCTTCCTGAGTTGCCCCATCCCTGTCGCTCCGCAGTTTGGGGCGACAGGGTGGACTGAATCACTTCGTTCATCAGCCTCAGCGTCGCAAGCATTGATCACCTATCGTTGTTCCCGATGGAGAAATCCAATCGCAGTGGGCAGGATGGAAGTCATAACGAATGCGTCTCGTGCCGAGCTTCGTAGATTCCCATCCTCCTGCACAGAACGCTGTCCAGTCTCATGACATGTTGTTTGCGTCGAGGATCGGAGTCTACCTTTTCCAGATCACCGAAAACTCCCGGTCGATAGCTAAGACAAAGGACGTGGACGAAGTGGGTGCCCTCAATCCAAGCGAACCAGCCAAACGGTTAGGAGAATTTCCAAGCGCAATCTAAGGATGAGCTATCACCATCAAAGCCGGCGCCCTTTTCAGGACGCACTGCAGAGACCGGCGCAAGGTCTCGGGATCGAGAGCGGCGAAGCTTTCGTCGAGAATGATCATGGAGGCGCGCTGCAGCAGGGCGCGGGCGATGTAGAGACGGCTGCGTTCTCCGTGCGAAAGCTGCCAGCCGGTTTCTCCGACCATCTGCAGGAGTCCGGCGGGCATGCGGTCGAGCAAGTCTCCCAGACCCAGTTCGCGGCAGATCTCTTCGGCTTCATCCATATCTTTCTGAGTCGGAGGCCAGCCGCGGCCCATGAGCAAATTGAAGGCGAAGGTCTCAGTCAGAACGTGGTTTTCGTGGAACTGTGGCGCGGAGACGACGCGCCTCCGCCAGCCGTCAGTCCCCAGAGTTTGCCAGTCGAGCCCATCCAAGAGCAAAAGTCCCGATTGCGGAGTCCGCATGCCAATCAGAAGCGAAGCCAGGGTGGACTTGCCATCGCCGGAGTGACCTTCGAGAAGGATCCTGTCCTGTGGGCGAATTGCGAAACTGCACTTGCGAAGCACGGGCTCGCCGCGGTCCTGATAACGGAAGGTCAAGTCCTGCGCTTCAACCAAGTTGAAGCCGTCAGTTTTGGGCTCTCTGGCAGAGCGGAGCAAGGGGATGCCAACGGGCTCAGGTCGCGCGGCGGCATGAAACAAAGGAGCGACCTGCTTCCATGAAATAGCCGCGTCTTCGAGTTGCCAAAGGCTCGTCGCAACACGATTGAACGCACGAAAAGCGATCAAAATTCCGCCGATGGCGATGGCCAATTGCTCCGGGCGTTGGCCGTGCGCGAATGCCGGCGCAAGACCGAGCAGAGCCACAATGAGCCATCCGCGCGGTGCAAGCGCAATCAGGCGCAATTCGGATTGGTCCACATGTTTCGAGAGCTGAAGATAATGTTCAAGCTGTTCATCCTCGCCATCGTGCCAGTGGGCGTGCGATTCCTGGGCCATGCGCGTGCGATGGCCGATCATGCGCTCGATCAAGTCGTGAGTCATGTGCAAGCGGGCAGCGGTCCAGGTTTGGCGGCGCACATAAAAGTCATAGCCAAAATAGGACATCAGCAAGATCCATGCCCCAAGAAGCAGGCACAATAAACTCCCCGCGCTGCCCCAGCTCAGAACGAAGAGCGCTGCCAGCAGCTCGATGACAGAAATCAAAGCGGAGAAGCCGCCGCTCAGAGCCATCGCTTCGACCGCTTCCGATTCCAGAACCCGGCTGAGAAACTGGCCCACCCCCTGCATGCGGATTTCTTCCGGAGTGAGCCGAAGTGCCCCATAAAGAAGACGGCGCTTCAGTAAAGCTGCAACGCCAATGGAAACGACACCCTGCAACCAGGTGCTGAGCAAACGAAAGGGAACGATTGTAAGCAGAAGCAAAGCCCACGCCAGCAGCCAGCCGCTGTCGAACGTGCCTTCGAGTGCTCCCTTTCCGATCAGCCACCAGGAGAGAATCCAGAGCGCATATTCTCCGACGTACGCCCCAATCAAACCAACAAACCGGGAAGGAATCTTCGCCTGGCGCACCTGGCGAGCGAAACTCGCTCCGGGCGGGATACGCAGATTCCAATAAGAAGTCACCGATTTATTCCGCAGGCGCTCGCGGATCAGAGCGGCGCGTGCGCGTTCACGGCGTTGCAGTGGGATTCCAGCGAGCTCGATCAGTGGTTGAACTTCGCGCGAAAGAGGTTCCTCAAGAGACTGCACAAGTCTTGACCGAACCCAGCTTGGAGAAACCTTTCTGATGCTCAGATCTGGCGCGAGTACAGATACGGATTTCCCGCCTCCCAGCAGGGTGAGGAATTCTGATTCGCCGTCGTCCCGAATCTCCAGCAGAGCTGGACCGGTCTGCCGCAACATTTCATCCACCGCGTCATAGGTCACATCGACGTACTCGGCCTCCAGTCCAAACCACTGGGCATTATCCTGGACCCACTTATCGAGAGCGTCGTTCGGCAAAGAAGCATTCCCAGAGTCGTAGGGGATATGGGCGGGACGAGCATCTAAACCGCCAGCGCGGGCGACAGCCTCAATAGCCCTTGCCAGCTGCGGGGCAGACCACGTAAGGGCGAGAGATTCGGTGCTCATGCGCCAACCTTTTCTGTCCGCCGCAATTGACCATCGCGCAGATGCAGGTGCTGCCAGTTGTTATTGGACCAGAGTCCCTCGCGCACCTCTTCCTCGGCGAGCAGCAATTTGCGGTAAGTCGAGTCGGGTTGTCTGGCAAGGTCTTCGGGACTGCCGTCTTCGACAATACGTCCGGAGTCCACGACCAGCACGCGCGGGAATGACAGGGTTTCGCCGACATCATGAGTAACGCAGAGCAAGGTTGCATCACGCCAGTGTTTGCGGACGCGACCCATGAGATCTCTGCGTTGCTGGCGATCGAGGCCGCGGAAAGGCTCGTCCAGAATGGCAAGCCGGATGCCACGTTTATGCATGGCGCGTCCGAGTCGAACGCGTTGTCCTTCGCCGCCAGAGACCAACCCGCCGCTCTCTCCCAGGTTCGTTTGCAGACCAGACGGCAGCTTTTTCAAAAGGCCATGCAACTCGGCAGACTTCAGCAGTTCAGGGTCCGGTGCGGTTCCAGGATTCGCGCCGAAGAGGAGATTCTCGAATAGAGTTCGGTTCCAGAGTTGCACTGCGGGATCGACCCATGCAGTCTGCGCGCGAAGTTCGTTCAAGATCTCTCCGTTCAGCGGAGCCCCATCTACAAGGATTCGGCCACCTGCCGGCCGGTACCAGCCTAGCAACAGGCCGAGCAAACTGGATTTGCCCGCGCCGGATGGGCCCACTACGGCTACGTGACAACCTGGTGTGAGAGCGAGATCAATCTCTTTCAGGACCATGTGACCGGCGACGCGAACACTGACGTTTTCGAACACCACACCTACCGCTGAGGCGGTTTCTTCCGGAACTGTGATCATCGCCGCGACGGCGGCTGCCGGCTGGTCTTCTTCTCTCTCCATGTCCTGCGGCGCGCTTAGAGGCTCCAGCAACCGGAGCGTCCGATTGCGAAGCGTTGGATATTGCCATGCGATTTCCGCGATGTCTTGACCAATGAACGGAAGGTTAAGCGTCCAATACGCGAGCAGCAAAACGCTGGCAAAATTTCCAGTGCGCGAGATGTGATCGATCAGAATCCAGGCGGCCAGTCCGAAGCCCGAAAAGAACTGCAATGCTTCCACCCAGACCACCAGTCGTTCGACGGAAAATGCGGCCCGCGCCCATTCGCCCAACTGCGCTTCGTGCCGCCGGCGAAAGGCATGCTCGGCACGATGCGCCCGCAATGGCACCAATCCCAGGAATGCATCCAGGTAATAGCAGCTGAGCGCACCTTCATGATTTCGCACGCGCATGTCGCGCTCGGCGAGCGCTGGCTGCATGGCTAGGTTGAGGCCAACCGACACAAGCACCAGCACGATGACCAGCGGAGCGGCGCCCGCGTCGAGCCAGATCACGCCCGCGCCAGTCAAGAAAAGCTCGAAAGTTGAGCGCAAGAGCTGCCCGCCCAGTTCCGGAAGGAGTCGAATGTGGTGGATTTGATGGTATCGGCCTGCCATATCGGAATTGAGCCGGCTGTGAAAATAGCGATCTCCGAGGCGTGGAATCTTCTCTTGGAAGGCGATCCGCAAACGCGCCTCCAGCTTTCGTCCAATCCGGAGCAGCCCCGAAGCCATGGGGAACTCCACCATGAGCATTCCCGCAATAAATAGAACTACAGCGCAGATCATTGCCATGCGTTGCACCGGTGCTCCGAGTTTGTGGGCAAGGTCCAGCAAACCGCGAAAAAGCAAAGCCTCGATCATGACCCCTATACTGGCAACGAGGAGGGCGATCGCGATGCAGGCCGGAGTCAGCATGCCATCCGCCTTGAGCAATCGAAATAACTCGACGTACGGCTCCGTTTGCGGTTTCCGCAGTGTGGCAGCGACTTCGGGCGAGACTGCTGGACTGGATTCCTCTCGCACCGGTACGGTAACCTTTGGAGCGGCCTCCTGACGACGCCGGCTGGCATGCACCAGCACCGCTCCCCGAAAGTAAATCTGCTCGCTTCCATCCTCAGCGCATGGCGCTCCCGAGACAGACCAGAAATGCGACGGGATCGCCGGTTTCGCATGATCGGTGGCCTGCGAATCTTCGAAGAGCTTTTCGACAAGGGTGCTCGCTTCGGAGCCACGCTTCAGACTGCGCGAGAGTACCAGTGCCTCCACAGTCCGAACGGAGGCCTCCAGAGTAGCTAAGAGCCGCCATCCATTGTCACCCGCCGCTCTTTCCGTCAGGTGCAAGGTTTGGCTGTTGGAACATCCCAGGTCGGACAGCTTCCGGCGAAGCGGCTTCAGGAATTTTTCCGATGTCGCCCACTCCCTCCAGACATCAAGAGGGGCAAGCTGGGTGTGTAAATGCAAACTCGACAGCCAACGCTCGCGCCTGAGCCAGCGCCTCCCGACGGCTGGGTCCATCGCTTGAACCAGTGGCCCATGCTTTCGCCATACGAGCACGAAATGCGTCATTCCTGTCGGCAGTTCAACGACTGCGATTGCCGGCAAGGCCTTGGTCTCTTCGAGCAGAAGATAGTCCGGGGGAACCATGATCTGCTCGGCCTCGAGTCCAAGTTGCACAGCGATCTCCTCCATCGTGTCTATCGAGGTTCCGTCCACATCGGTCTGGCAGGCTTCACGCAATCGTCCATAGCTCACCGGAATCCCGAATCCTTCAAGCAGGCACTTCAGAGCTGCCGGTCCGCAATCGGTAGCGGAGGTCTGGACAACTTCGGGAACCAGCCAGCGGTGGTGGTTGAGTTTCATGGCAGCTCCGTGTGCTGCACATTGGCTACTTCGCCAGAGTCGCCCCAGCCTCTGCCAACCACGCGCAGGACAAGCGAGGCGGGAGAAATGCGTTCGACCTGCACTTGCACAGTGCCGGGCAGGCCATGCTGCATGGGAATGCGACTGGCAGAATGGGGATTGACCGCGAGTTCAACGCGAATTCGTCCATCGCGCACTTCGCTGCCAACGTGAGTGACCGTGGCGCTGATGCTGCCGTATTCGGTCCAGGGAAATCCCTCCAGCCGCAAACGAGCAGGTTGCCCTGGCTGAATGCGGCCCAGGGCATCGGCGGGTTGGAAGCTCGCGACAATTCGCAGGTCCCCGGTCGGCACGACAGCCGCAAGTTTCTCGCCCTCTCGGACCACACTGCCCACCCGTACATTGGCGACTTCGCCAAGCCTGCCGTTGATCGGGGCGCGGATGAGTCGCCGGTCAACTTCATCTTCCAGTCGCTTGATTGAAGCCCGGGTCGTCGCTTCCACGCCGCGGAGTCGGTTGACCTCGCTCTTGAGTCCTTCGAGATGCGCTAGCCGATCTTCTGCATCCGTAAGCCGCTGTTGTTCCAGTTTGTTCGCAGCTAGCTGTAGGCTGTCGGCTGCGGCACGCCTCTCGGCGGCAGTCGCCTGCGCCCGCTCGAAGTCCGCTTTCGCGAGCACGCCGCTGCTGTACATCTGGCTGAGGCGCTGAGCTTCCGATTCGGCGAGATGGGCCGCGGCATCTGCTTCCCGGAAATGGGCCCGAGCTTCATCCAGCGCCACTGCGGCAGTCTGTTGCTCTTGCGCCGACGCGCGCTCTTCGGCAGCGATCTGATCTTCGAGCGATCGAATCTGCGGCCCCAGCGCTCCCAGCTTCGTGTGTTCTTCCGTGAGTTGCAGTTTCTGCATGTCGGCGTCGAGCTCGATCAGTACTTCGCCTGCCGCTACTTCGCGATCGAGCGCCAGCGTGCTCGTCACCACGCGGCCACTGTATTGCGACTCCACCGGATGCGCCGCGCGATCCACTTCCAGATCAGCGGTCTCGCTGACCGCATAAACCGCCACCCGGGCTCGGAAGAACCATGCCACCCACAGGCCCAGCAGAACCGCGGCGATCAGCAATCCCCATGCGCCGCGCTTAAATGTTTCGGACTCCAAAAAACGCTCTGAGCGGAAAAAGGGACTCGGCATAAATTGATCTCCGGTAACCACTGACTGCCGGCAACTGCATCGCTAGAATCCTGGCTGCCACCACGGCCGCGATTTCAGGCGTACATCTTACCGCTGAAATGGCTCCGCAGGCTGCATCTTGCAAACCGATTCTTATCGCTGCGTGTAACTTGAAAAGCCGCCTTGCAGGGCGGCTTCTCTCGGACTTGCTCCGGCTGTTCTTCAAGTTGCTCGGCGACGCGATTAGCGCGTAATGTAAGGAAGCTGATCGCGATCCCCCAAGTACTGGCTCAGGCCCGCCTTCACGTTTGTTTTGGTTTTCATGGCCGCTGCTCCTTTCCTCCTTGATTTGGTGATCTCTCATTCAGTCTCTCTGGGTACGTTACCGACCTTGAATGCGGTAGCCCGCTTTCACGTTCGTCCTGGTCTTCATGGCATTCTCCTTTCCTCTTAAGTTTGTTTATCTCGCTTCAGTCTCCCTCGCCGGTTGTTTCTCGGAGTCAATCCTTGCTCGCCGCCTTATGTTGTTTCCGGTTTAGAGGGCCACTCTCATGCCCGCCTTCACATTCGTCTTGGTTTTCATGGATTCTCCTGTCCTTTTGGATTTGGTAGTTCGCTTGGTCTTCCCTTGGCGCTTTCTGTTTGGGGAAGTTACTTGGTGGCGATGCGCAGACCCGCCTTCACATTCGTCTTGGTTTTCATGGCTCCCTCCTTTCGCTTTTGAGTAATGCAAACCACGGACCAAGCCTCCGCCACCTGAAGCCGGATTCTTCGATCTTCGTAAGTGGTTGAAAAGAAACGATGTCAATCTCGACCACATGAATGGAGGTCCGCCGTCGCAGCCTTTCACTAACCCAACGGTTAATCGCAACCCGCCGGACGGTTAACGACAGGTCCGCGAATCGCGCACCACCCTGCCAAATTGACTCATTCCCCTGCCGCACTTAACATCTAGTGCTAAGACCCAACGGGCCCCGGTTAGCAGTCCTCTGCACGAAGCCAACATGATCGGCCAGACCATCTCGCATTACTGCATCGTCGAGAAGCTCGGCGGGGGCGGGATGGGTGTGGTCTACAAAGCTGAAGACACCGAACTCGGCCGCTTCGTGGCCCTGAAGTTCCTGCCCGATGATGTGGCGCAAGACTCGCAAGCCCTGGAGCGCTTCCGGCGCGAGGCGCGAGCTGCGTCAGCCCTGAACCATCCCAACATCTGCACGATCCATGAGATCGGAAAGAGCGGCGATCAAACATTCCTGGTCATGGAGTACCTGGACGGGGTGACGCTGAAGCACCGCATCGGTGGCCGCCCGATGGAGACGGAGCAGATTTTGGCGCTGGCAATCGAGATTGCCGACGCCCTCGATGCGGCACACGCAGCTGGAATCATCCACCGCGACATCAAGCCGGCAAATATCTTCGTGACGAAGCGCGGCCACGCGAAGATCCTGGATTTCGGGCTGGCGAAGGTGACGCAGCCGATTCGCGAGTCGGGCAGCGAATCCCAGGCGGTGGGGCAAACGACGGTGACGCTGGAAGAACATCTGACCAGCCCCGGTCAAGCGGTTGGAACCATGGCCTACATGTCGCCGGAACAAGTGCGAGCCAAGGAACTGGACGCACGCACGGACCTATTCTCTTTCGGTGCGGTTCTCTATGAGATGGCGACTGGGACGTTGCCTTTCCGTGGCGAGAGTTCTGGCGTCATCTTCAAGGCCATTCTGGACGGGACGCCCACGCCAGCGGTGCGACTGAACCCCGACCTTCCGCCCAGATTGGAAGACATCATCAACAAGTGTCTGGAGAAAGATCGCAGTCTCCGCTACCAGCACGCCTCGGAGATTCGAACCGACCTACAAAGGCTGAAGCGCGACACCGACTCCAGCAGAACAGCCGCCACAGTATTACCCGACACGTCCTTCAGGCGCAGTAGGCTTTGGATTGCTGTGGCTGGCTGCATCATCGCCATCGGAGTGACAGCAGCCGTCGTTTGGCACGTGCGATCTGGGAATGCCCAGATTGACTCAATTGCCGTGCTGCCCTTCACCGATGGGGGCGGAGATGCCAATACCGACTATCTCAGCGACGGCATCACCGAATCCTTGATCGCCAACCTCACACATGTGCCCCAGCTTAAGGTGAAGTCCCGCAACTCGGTCTTCCGCTACAAGGGGAAAGATGTGGATGTGCAGAAAGTCGGCAATGACTTGGGCGTGTCCGCTCTGGTGAGCGGGCGCGTGTTGCCACGGGGTGACAGCATCGAAGTGAGTGCCGAGCTTACCGACGTTCGGGACAACACCGAACTCTGGGGGCGGCACTACAGCGGCAAGAGCACAGACATCATCTCGTTGCAACAGCAGATTGCTGGCGACATCGCGGAAAAGTTGCGTTCCAAGCTCAGCACTTCAGAAAAGCAGCAGGTCACCAAGCAGGGCACGCAAAATCCAGAAGCCTACGAGCTATATTTGAAGGGGCGTTACTTCTGGAACAAACAAACTTATTCGGACGTTGCCACCGCAATCTCCTATTTCAATCAAGCCATCGCTAAAGACCCCAGCTACGCTTTGGCGTATTCGGGTCTGTCCGATGCCTATGGCGACTTGCCTAACTTTGGTGGCACCGCCAACGAAGACTATCCGAAGTCGAATGCCGCCGCCCGCAAGGCACTAGAGTTGGACTCGACCTTGGCTCGTCCCCATGCCTCTCTGGGCAGCAACGAGATGGATTACGACTGGGATTTTGCCGGAGGAGAGGCTGAGTACAAGAAGGCTTTCGAACTCGACCCTAACGATGCCACGGCGCACCAGTGGTATGCGCACGATATCGGCTTCATTGGGGGCAGGGAGCAGGAAGCCCTTGCTGAAGTCAATCGTGCTCGCCAGCTCGATCCGCTGTCACCGAGCATCAGCGTCGAGGTTGGAGAAGTTCACATGCGGGCACGACGCTTCGATGAGGCCATTGCCGTCTGCAAGAAGTTGGCAAATGATGACCCGACATTCGCCTTGGCGCACTTTTGTTTGGCCCATGCGTATTGGGGGAAACGCACCTATTCGCAGGTAATTGAAGAATGGAAGACCTATGGTGAGCTTTCTGGCAACCGAAACGAATCTGAATTCGCTTCTGCTCTGGAACAAGGATTTCGTTCAGGGGGCTGGAAGGGTGCTCTCAGCAAAGGCATTGAAACCCGGCAACCGCAACACAAGACTGGCTACTCGTCTGCGTACAGGATTGCTGAGCTTTATGCCGACTTGGGAGACAAAGAACGAGCCTTCCAGTGGCTCAACACTGCTTATCAGGAGCGCGATGGGCTGCTGGAGGGTTTGAAGACCGACTTCTTACTCGACCCCCTCCGCTCCGACCCACGGTTTGCCGAGTTGGTGCGGAAGGTGGGTCTGCCGCGGTAAACCTCTGGAAAGACGCCGACCCCGACATCCCCATCCTGAGGCAAGCCAAAGCGGAGTACGCAAAGCTGCAATGATCGGCCAGACCATCTCGCACTACCGCATCGTCGAGAAGCTCGGCGGGGGCGGCATGGGTGTGGTCTACAAGGCCGAGGACACCGAACTCGGCCGCTTCGTGGCCCTGAAGTTCCTCCCGGAAGATGTCGCGCGCGATCCTCAAGCGTTAGAGCGTTTCCGCCGCGAAGCGCGTGCGGCGTCTGCCCTGAACCATCCCAACATCTGCACCATCCACGAGATCGGCAAGAACGACGATCAGATATTTCTGGTCATGGAGTATCTGGACGGGATGACGCTGAAGCACCGCATCGACGGACTCCCGATGGACATGGAGTCTCTGCTGCCGCTTGCCGCTGAAATCGCCGAGGGACTCGAGGCCGCTCACGCAGCCGGAATTATCCATCGCGACATCAAGCCCGCGAACATCTTTGTCACTCAGGCAGGCCACGCTAAGATCCTCGATTTCGGGTTGGCAAAGATCGTAAGTAAATCCGCCTCGGCTGGAAGCAATTCGGTAACAGTTACACTTGATTCCGATGCCTCACAACTCACCAGCGAAGGTGCGTTGTTGGGAACGGTGGCTTACATGTCGCCGGAACAGGTGCGAGCCAAGGAACTGGATGCGCGAACCGACTTGTTCTCTTATGGGGCGGTGCTTTATGAGATGGCGACCGGTAAGCCTCCATTCGGTGGATCAAGCGCCGGGGAGATTTGCGGTGCGATTCTTCACCAGGAAGCGGTTCTACCACCACAGATCAAAACCGCCCTTACGCCCGCACTGGAAGCAGTGATCTTCAAGGCGCTGGAGAAAGACCGAAATCTTCGCTATCAGCATGCCGCTGATATTCGCGCCGACCTGCAAAGAGCAAAGCGCGACTCGGAATCGGGAAGAGTGACAGCAAGCGCGAGGAGCGGGGCAAAGCCAATTCTGCTTCCTCGCCCGGCCATCCGTAACGGGATCATTGTGGCGGTTGGGCTTGCAATCTTGGCCGCAATCAGCATCGGCATTTACAAATACCGCTCCGGCTCAGTTCTGCCGGCGAATGGCCGCGTGCCCCTGTACTCCGCGGAGCTCGTCAACTCTACCGGCGACACCGTCTTTGACGATGTGCTGCGCGACGTCGTAGCCAACGAATTGAATCGTTCTCCATCCGTTGAAGTAGTCGCTTCCAACGCCGCAGACCTCGCGGAGCTGCTGCAGACGGCAGGAAAGAACACCGATGAACGCTTCACTCCGGAACTCGCCAGGCAGTTTTGCCAACGCGCGAAAGGGAGTTTCTTTACCGACGGAGAGATTAAGCCGCAGGGTGACGGCTACCTACTCGATCTCTCAGTCCGGGAGTGCGGCTCCGGCAGGACTGTGGCCCAACAACACAGCGAGGCGAAGAACAAAGACGACGTGATGCGTGCGACAGGTCAGTTGGCAGCGGCTATACGTCTCCAACTCTCGGCGAGTTCCGCTAACTCGGTCGGGAGCGCGCCAGCGCCCTTGCCGACCGCTTCTGTAGCGGCCTACAAGGCTTACGTGGTGGGCGAAAAGCTCTACGAAACCCAGATGCAGCAGAGCGCCACCATGCTACGCCGCGCTACCGAAATCGATCCCGATTTTGTCGAAGCCTGGGCCTACCTTTCACTTGCAGATTACAACCTGCACGAACTGAATCGAGCAAACGACGATCTGCGGCACGCTTTTACTCTGCGCGAAAAGCTCCCCGATGGCGAGAAGCAGCGCGTGGAAGCGCGCTACTACATGGAGATAACCGGAGAGATATATAAGGCTATTGACGCTTTGCAAGTCTCGGAAAGACTGCAGCCGAGCGAATTTGCGCACCACAATCTTTTGGGGCTGGCTTACTCAGACCTCGGCATGTACGAAAAAGCCGCTGTCGCGTTTCGCAAGAACACGGACCTTTTCCCCACTAGCTCACACGCACTGGGCAACCTGTCGGCCGCGCTGCGGGCACAAGGCTGCTACGACGAGGCAGAAGCGATCGTCGGTCACATTGCTGCGGGCCAGACTCTGGGCCATTTTGAGCACATTGAGAAATACTTCGTGGCGATGCTTCGATCCGATGAAGCGACGCTCGAAAGAGAGCGAAACTGGATGGAACAGAACGGCGACCGGCCATCCGTGATCTCATTTTTGGCAATGATCGATCTCCACGACGGGCATTTGGAGAGTGCCCGTCAACGGACCCAGCATGGTCTCAGCGTCTCGGTCGGGTCTGGTTTGTCGGAGTCCGCGGCCGAGATGCTGCTCGAGCTTGCGCGGGGCGAAGCTCTGTATGGTCAGGGTTCCGCCGCCCGGCAGACCCTCCGCCAGGCGTTGCAGTTATCCGATTCAAAGGAAGTTAAAGAACGCGCAGCCAGAGTTATGGTCCTCGCCGGGCAGGAACAAGAAGCTCAGCAGCTTATCACTGACCTGGTTCACGAACATCCCGCCGATACGTTTCTGAATGAATTGGAGACACCGCTCGTTCTCGCATCTTCCCAGTTAGGTTCAGGTCAAGCCGAAGCCGCCCTGCACACTCTTGATCGCACAAAATCTTTCGACTTCGGAACGAAGGCGGGCTTTCTCCCAAACTACATTCGCGCCTTAGTCTATCTTCGGCTCAAGCACCCCGACGACGCCGTAGCGGAATTCAAGGCGATTTTGTCACATCGCGGCATAGGCCCTTTGAATCCGCTTCTCGTTGTGTCGCAACTGGGTCTGGCCCGCGCGTACGCAGGGCACGGAGACGTTGCTAAGAGACGTGCCGCTTATGAGGTGTTCTTCGCGGAGTGGAAAAATGCCGACCCCGACATCCCCATCCTGAAGCAAGCCAAAACCGAGTACGCGAAGCTGCAAACAGCCAACTAAGGTGGAGGAAGAAACGCCGCCTTTCTAGGGCGGCTTTGGGGGTTCGCTTAAAGAAGTAGAAATCTGACATCCCCCGGATAGAGGAAGAATAAGCCGAGGCGCAAAGGCCAGTGTCAAGGCTCCTCGACCGCGAACGCGGCGCGCGAAGCGCGGCCTTGACACTGGCCGGGCCTCGGCTATGCTCTGGCTATCCGGGGCATGTCATTCGCGAATCTCGCATCACAGACCTAGACCGAAACCCTGACTGATCTGATTCGTGTGCGTGGTTTGTAGTTCTATTTTATGCATCGCTGGCTCTTGCTGAATCGCGTGCGAATGGGGCACATCGCGACTGAGTTCTTGCCCGAGCGTCTCTGCGTTGTTCGTATAAATCTAGGCGTCATAGTGTCCACGCGAGATGGAGACATAGGCCAGCCTTTGCGGGTGACGGACAAGCTTCTCATCGGCCACCGCTGCTCAGCGCCGCGCTTCGTGGTCTTTGAGGCGGTCCCGCGCCACACGCGCCTTCTGCTTCTTGACCTCGTCCACGATTCCGTCGAACCCCTCTTGCGTCATTGCCTCGCCCTTCGCCAGCGGACCCAGCAGGTTCACCAACAACAGCCGGCACGCCGTGATTTCCACCATCTCCGCACTGGGTCGAAGCCCCGTCTTGTCCTGTTCGATCTCGCGCAGGATCAGCCCGCGGATCAGCTCTGCCTGCGTCTCGTTCCGCTTCGCCGCCAGCCCCTCCAGCTCGTGCAGTTCCGCCTCGTTCAGCTTTGTCCCCACGTGATGCACCCGGAACCGCGCCCGCTTTGCCGCTTCCGCCGCAAGGTTCTTCTCATCGAGCAGCGCCATCGCTCCAACCTCCCAGCTCCCGCGTTTACGCAAGGAGTCATGGGTTTCCTTACGGAACCCCCACCCACGCTATCTATTGGATGCCAGGATGGTTCCTCCAGAAAGATGTCAAGTTTCCCTACAGTTCCCTCGAAGGGGTGGAGTGTCCCCACTTCTTCCGGTGCGAAGCACCGCGTTCTTACAACTCGCCATACTCAAGAGCCAGCGCGTCCCACAGGCGGCGTACTTGCGGAGCCTGCCACGCGCGTCGAAACAGCTTCTTGATGGACTGCCAGTCTTCGCCACGAAAGTTAAACGTAATTCCGTTGTCACCAGCGCGAAAATTCACGCCGATTTCGTCCTTCTCGTCAGCCACCGTGTACGCGAGAAAATAACGGCCATTCCAGGAGATCAGCACCCGCCTTACATCCAGCCGTTCTAGGATCGTCCTGAATTCCGAAATCTTTGGGTATCCCTCCACGGGATAGAGCGGCGCAAGTCTTCCGGGGAAGGACAACCAAACGGAAAAGCCTTCGCTCGGCGAGCGCACGAATTCGAGACGGTAGTCGCCTTCTTCAAATTTCGGTAATGGCGGATTCAACGGAGCGTCCATTCCCCCTGCCGAAGAGTTCGGATCTTGCAAGGGCTTACCATAGTGAAAATAGTGGCCGCGGGCGCACACGCGCCACAGGGTCGGCCAGAACGGCCGAAGCGCCTCGTTTAGCCTCTCGATATTGGGGAAGTCTAGCTCGTCGAGGAGAAAGTAGAGGTTCCGGGCGACAAAGATGGGTCTCTGCCGCTCTTCTGTCGGGTTTTTTAGCATCCGAATGGTGCGGGTGACGGCGCGCCGAACATCGTCGCTTCCGATCTCTTCCGGTTTCTTCGCTTCGGCTTGCCGATCGGGCGGGAGATGTGCGACGAAGAAAGTGTCCAAATGGGTCTTGTTTGGTTTGCGAAGCAAACCGTAAACCGCCTGGAATGCCTCAAGGATTCCGGCAAGAGATTCATATGAAATCTCCGTCTGTGCGGTGTTGGCAAATCTCTCCACTCCGTGCAGACAGAAATAGGCAACGGCGGTCCATTCTGCTTGCGAAAGCGGGAGCTTTGAGTCTGCCTTTCGGCGAATCATTAGCAGAGAATCGGTCGGCTCGGTAAGCAGACTTACCAGCTCAAGTCGTTCTTCTTTTGAGGACTCAAGAAGCTGCTTTGCCGCCTCCGATGTGGAAACGGGTTCGCCGCTCTTCATGGACATGAGCACCTTTAAGCCCTCAAGCTTTAAACGCAGAGCCTCGGAAATACGAATGGAGATCACTGGCTGCTGCGCTATCGCTGCCTTCTCCGTCGTGAGCTCTCTTTCGGTCAATTTCATCTCCTATGTGTAACGATACAGCTTGACTATATGTGTACACCTGCGCTACCGTCAAGGGCAATGTCGTCCACGAGGGGCGGATGAGTCTCCCCTCAGGAGTAGATGAACCATGCCCCAGCCAATCGTGATGAAAAAACCAGCCATGCCTCAGCTCGTCAACACGCGCAAGGCCGCTGAGATTCTCGGACGCTCAGCAGCAACATTGAAACGATGGCGCGCCGAGGGAGTCGGGCCGAATTGGATAGAACTGCAAGGTCGGGTTAGTTATGATGTGAATGTTCTTTTGGAATACATCCAGAAGAACACACGAGTTGCTTCCGTGCGGGCTGCAATGGAGGAAGCTCGTGAAGCTGTTTAAGAAAGCGAAGTCCAAGTTTTACTGGTATGACTTCACGGTGCGCGGACAACGCTACCGCGGGTCAACCAACGAAACAAAAGCGGCCAGGGCGGCAAAGGTTGCTGGTCTGAAACTCGCCCATGTGGTCGAGAATACTGATCCGCTTCCCCAAAAGGCTCCTGTGTTGCTGGAGTTTTCCCGGCGCTTCCTGGAATGGCTGGACAAGGTCAGACTGGAAGACAAAACCAAAACCTACTACCGCGATGGCTGGCGACTCCTCAAGACGACGACCGTCGTGAATATGCGATTGGATCAGATCACCAGGGACGTTATCGAAACTTTGCGGTTTTCGGGCGCGTCCTCAAATGCCAATTGCGCGCTGAGAACGTTAAGAAGGATGCTGCACAAGGCGGAGGAGTGGACACTGATTCGCCACGCTCCGAAACTCAAACTGATGAAGGAATACGGACGTTCACTCAGGCTTGACGATGAAGCGGAAAAGAAATTGTTGGTGGGCGCCGCCGCCTGCAATTGGCGGAAACGCAGCCTTCAACTTTTCCAGGACATCATCATCTTGATGCGCGATACGGGCATGCGTAACGAAAGAGAGCTTTACCGGATGCGCATCGAGAACCTGGATTGGAAGACCCGCGTGATCTTCGTGCCGGACAGCAAGACCGAAGAAGGAAGGAGACGCGTGCCGATGAGCAATCGCGTCTTTGACGTTCTTAAACAGCGGTGCGGAGAAAAACGCGAAGGATGGGTTTTCCCGTCGAAACGCGCCGAGTCTGCTCATCTCACCACAATGGCGAAGAGATTTCGCGAAGCTAGGGTCAAAGCTGGGCTTCCCGAAGATCTTGTCCTCTATTGTGGACGGCATGATTACGGTACCCGGATTCTGAAGAGAACCGGAAACCTGGCTGCCGTCATGAGAACCATGGGACACAGGGATGTGAAGACTGCGATGCAGTATCAACATCCCGAACTAGAGATCGTGCGCGCTGCGCTCGATCAAGACACAACAGTGGAGAAACGGGCGTAGCCGGATTGAGTTACGGCACACTTTACGGCACACCCGAAACATCAACTCCGGTAAGTGATTGAAAAGCTGGTGAGCGCGGTAGGAATCGAACCTACAACCTACTGATTAAGAGTCAGTTGCTCTGCCAATTGAGCTACGCGCCCTGCGCTGAAAATCTTCCGGCGGGGTAATTTTTGATTGTAGCATCTTCAGGGTCAGCGCGAATGCCGCCCCCTGCTGCAAACATGGAGGGATGAAAAGTGCAGACGCCGACCGCGGTGCAAGCGAGCAGCATCAGTTGTGTCGCTTCGTTACAGTTACAGTGTAGGCGAGTTTCGCAGAAGCAGCAGCCGCTAAGACCTCTGCCGCACTTCTGCCGCTAAGCCTCGTGACCCTTCGCTGACCACCGGACGACGCGGAGGCAAGGATTCCGGTTCCATCGCCTGGCGCCTCTCCACCGTTCCAATCACCGGAGCATCTTCCATACCGTCGGCGTAAGCCATCGAGACGAACCGCTGCTCGGAACATAGGCGATCGATCAGGCGCTGTTGCCACGAACTGAGTACGGCATGAGGAAGGATCGGAAAGTGACGGAACATCCAGAGAAAATATGCACGTTGAACAAAAGATGGCATTAAGTATCGCGGCCCGATGGGGGTTTGCACTTGCACCACACCATCTGCCAATTTATCAATCCACATGAGTTGGGCCCACCTAACTACTGAGTTTGGCCAGAGCAATTCTAGGGCCGCTATTATTGCACCAAGGTCGGTGCCAAAGAAAGCATTTTCTCGAATTTTTTTGGAAAATTCCTGCGTCTGAGTCTTCCGTCTCTAAGCGGTCGGTAATTTTTTCGGGAAGACGGTCGCCGTTATGGGAAGGCAAAAGCTACCTCAGATCGGAGATCTCCGGCAGCACGTCCATGCGCTCGATCTCCGCGGCAACTCCAAAATCCTTGCCGGAGCCACGTTCCACCCGCAGTACGCGGGCGTGGCAGCATACCCAGCACTTCTCGCCAGAGGTCAATTCCGGAGGAAGCATCAGGACCAATTCGACCGCAGAGCCCTCGGCCAGGGCGGCCCTGGTATAGAGAAACACACCATTCCTGCTGACATCTCGAGTCTCGGCGGCCAGTTCCCCGGGCGCCCCTGCCTTCTTAACGCGCACCGGCACTTGGGCGACGACCCTTTGGCGTGAACGTCGATCAATCTTAGAGTTCATTCATCTTCCGGAAGCCATCAAAGGCGAACGCCAGCAGAAAGGTTCTTGCCTTCCCGCTGGCGTTCGCCAGTATAGACCAAAGTTAGGTTCGAGGATAAGCGATTGCTTACATTTCCGGTCGCCGCAAACGCGCGGCAGGTACTACCAGAGCCTGTTCCATTGTGGGAACATTGGTGCCCCGTAGCCTGGCCTCGGCCTCGGCCAGTTTGTCGGACTGGTTGGTCTGGTAGTAGGCCTGCACCAGCAATTCCATGGTGAAAGGATTGTTCTGGTCTTCTTCCAGGTAAGCGATGGCTTCTTCGAACTTTTTCTGATCCATCAGCAAGGTTCCAGCCGCCCCGTTGTAGGAACCCTGGATCACCCGATTGCGGCTACCCGAGGCCATTGCCTCAAGTTGCTTCAAAGATTTGTCCGCCAAGGCCGCATCGCCAGCGTGGGCAGCGCGCACCGTGCGGTTGCGCAGGATTCGGGACAACTCGTCGCTTTTGTCAGACTGCGAAATCGTGCTCCGATGTCCCAGCGCATCCTCGGCGCTCTGCAGATATTTCAGCGCGGCGTTATCGTCGGACTGGTACTCAGCCATGTGCCCATACGCCTGCGCTTCCTGCAAGTCCTGCTCTTTCGCGTGAGCGGTCTCGGCAATCTCAAGGAACGATTTGTCTGCATCCGCAAACTTGCCGTCACGCACCCAGGTCATTGCCTTTTGCATGCTGTAGGTCAGCCGATCTGCCTCGTTGTGGGCAAACCGTATCGCCTTGTCGTATTCAATCCGAGCCTGCTCCTGATTCCCCATCAACGCGTAGGTGTCACCCAATCCAACCTGCGACGTAACAAAATCAGGATCGATCTTCAACGCGGCTCGGTAGTGCTGCAACGATCCTTCAAAATTTCCCGCCATGCGCAGCAGCTCGCCATAGGAGTCCTGCGGATTTGGCTCGTTGGGGAGCAGCGCAACGTAGGAATCCATCGCCGCAAACGCCTTGGCAAATTGGCGGTTTCGAGCGTACAGGTAAGCCAGATCGTTCAGCGCAGCCGGAAATTTCTTATCCAGGGCCAGCGCTTTCTCCATGATTCGCTGCGACTGTTCGTCGCCGTCTTCGAGCATCAGCCAGTTGCCCGCCAGGTACAACAGATGTTTGTCCTTGGGATACATCTCGATCAGGTCGTTCATGGCGGAAATGCCACCGATAAAATCGCCTTCCTGCACCTTGACGATCCACGCAATCATCAACTGCTCGCCGGGTGTCAGCTTGGGCGCGAGGGCCTTGGCCTTTTCGCGGGCGACGCTCACTTCTTTAGGATCGCTGCTGTTGAAAGCAATCCAGGCCCAGGCCACGGCCAGATTGGGATCTGCCTTCACCGCACCGCGCCAATCGTCGTTGCAGCGCTCCAGATAGAGATTCTCGTAGTCCTGCATCCCCTTCTGGTAAAGCGCACGCGCCTGCGCAGACGATGTCGTGACCGGCACCGTCGAGGTACTACCCTGTTTCAGGTGATGGGCATACACCGGCGCGGCAAAGCACACGCCAAGAATGAGGACGGCGCAGATAGAGCGACGCATTCGAAGTCTCCACAACAGACGCTTTGGGGGAAGAAATATGAGAGCAGCGTAACATTCGAGTAATCGCCTGCCCTAGTGACGGAAGACGTACGACGGGCGGCGGCCGCAGCCCGCGAATCTGTAAATCACTGTAGTGTTGAGGGTTGCCGTGGAAGACAAAAAGCCCCTGCCGCCATCGGCAGGGGCGATTGAATCCGAGTTGCGAACTAGAACTTCAAGATCGCTGCGAACTGAACGCCCCTCGGTCCGCCCCCGCCGAGGAATGGGTTGCCGATACCTACGTCGCCGGTCGCGGTAATTGGGTAGTACGAACCTGGCGCATAGCCATTGCCGGCATTCGGCGCACCGATATCGGCAATAAAATTGGGCAGGAACGGATTGACGAAGTTCGGGTGGTTGAGCAAGTTAAAGAACTCTGCCCGAAGCGACATCGTGACGTGCTCGGCCAGTGATGTGTCCTTGAAAACGGAGAAGTTGAACTCCTTGAAGCTGGGGCCATGCAGAGAGTTGCGTCCTTCGCTGCCGAAGTGGCGCGTGCCGGGGATGCAGTTGGTTTCGTCCGCGGACCCGTCATTGTTGGGGTTTCCAAAGGTGCACGGAGCGGCGAATGCCGACAGGTTTATGTACTGAGCCGGATTGCTGGAATTGTATTGCGGAGTAGCAATCTCGTCAGGCCGGTCAAAGCCTTCGCCCGAGCCGGAGTACTCTCCTTCAAACTCGTAGTTGAGGTGCCAGGGTTGACCATCCTGCAGGTTGAGGATGCCGTCCAGGCCCCAGCCGTTCTTCAACCGCTGCATCGAGCCGCCCGTCTTGGGGAATTGGTAAACGAAGTTCCAAGTAAAGCGGCGGCGAATGTCGAAGCTGGAATTTCCCCTATCTCCTGCCGGGTTCGTGCTGTTCGTAGGCTGTGATTCGTTGGGTTCGAAATCCTCAGAGTCGCTGGCATCGTCGATGGCATGGGACCAGACGAAGTTAGCTTGTGAAGTCAAACCGTGCCAGCCGCTGGTTCGCAAACTAGCTTGCAGCGAATGATAATTTGAGTTGGCCGACGATCTTTCCTCATTGAGGTAGAAGAAATTCGGCGCCGCCGTGCGCGGCACGCCGTAACTGTTGATGCAATCGCAACCCAGATCGGCAGCTGTGATCTGCGCCTGGCTGGGCTGATTGATATCCAGGAATTGGAACAGCTTGATGCCGACCGACCCGACATAGCCAAGCTGCAATACCGTTTTGCTGCCTATCTGTTGTTGGAAGTTCAGGTTGAAGTTCTGGACGTATGGCGTGCGTAGCTTCGGATCGGCGAAGAAGAAATTTCCCTCGGGGGCGAATCCCGAATAGATCGGAACTCCCGGCGTAATCACGTTAGCGGCGGCGCTACCCTCCCCCAGCGCATTCGGGCCAAGGCCGGGATAGGCCGGTCCCGGACAGAAGATGCAATTCCAGGGCAGGTGGCCCAGGAACATATCCTGGGCAAACGCATCGTAGAACAAACCCCATCCGGCGCGAACCACAGTCTGTCCCTTGCCCGTCACGTCATAAGCAGCGGCCACGCGAGGAGCGAAGTTGTTCAGGTCCTTGCCGTACAGCTGGCCGGTGGGGACGTTGTTTCCGCCGTTGGAGAAATCAACCGTGTAAAACTGCCCACTCTTTCCTCCCACAACTCCGAAGTAGTCCCATCGCATTCCGTAGTTCAAAGTCAACCGGGGAGTGGCGCGGAAGCTGTCTTGAACAAACAAGCCATGGCTGTTCTGGTAGGTATGTCTCTCGGTATCGCCCTGTATCTGGCTTCCGCCGTTGTCGGGAATCCCCTCCAGAAAAGTCGTCAGGCTGGAAAAATCGAGCGTTCCGCGAAAATCGTGATCGAACACCTGCGCGATAGTCGTACGCCGGAATTCGTAGCCGAACTTCACGTCGTGCTTTCCCGACTTCCACGAATAGTTGTCGACGAAATGCCAGTTGGCGTCAACCCGATTTTTCGCCAGGGAGTCAGTAGAGCCGATCTGCGAGAAGCTGCCCACATTGGTCGAAGGTAGACCACCGTTGTAGGTACTAGTGACGCCCGTGTCCATGCCGATGGAATTGGGAATGAAGTTCTGGTCCTGCGCGAAAAATCCTTCCGCGAACCGGTTCCATCCCAGACGAGCTTCGTTCACCTGGTCTGCGTTGACCACCTTTACATAGGAAAGCGAGATCAGTTGCACGCGTGTCGGGGTTACAGTGTCGAATCCCGGTAATAGACCGCCAGCGAGTTGGGCAAACGGGAAGGCCTGCGAGCTGTCGCCGATGTAGTAGCGCCCAGCCACCATGTTATTCGAATTGAAATTGTGGTCGATCTTGGCGATTGCGCTATCCACTCGGTTGTAAAAGCTGGTGGACGTGGAAACATTGTTGGTGAGAGTCCCAGTGACGGGATTGGTGCAACCATTCACGTCGCTGTATGCGCCGGCGATATTGGGCACCGGGTACGGGTTGCGGGCCAGCAGAGCGGTAATCACCGGATCCACGGTCCCACCGCCCGCCTTGATGCTGGCCTCGGTCGCGGCGATGACCGTCGGGGAAGGGACGCATGTGGTTCCAGCCTGCGCACCATTTTCGCGCTGGCCTTCATAATCGAGGTAGAAGAAAGTCTTGTCCTTCACGATGGGCCCGCCCAGAGAGCCTCCAAATTGATTGTTATTGAAAGGGCCCTTGGGATTGGGATCGAAGTTGAAGTAGTTGCGGGCGCCGAGCTTCCCGGTGCGAAAGTATTCCAGCAGCGAACCGTGCAACTGATTTGTGCCGCTCTTGGTCACAATGTTGATGACCGCTCCGCTATTGCGGCCGTATTCAGCCTCATAATTCGAAATAACTTTGAGTTCAGCCACGGCGTCGAGCGGCAGAATGGTAGCCGGATCGCCGAATACTCCGGCCTCGTTGATGGCGGGATCGTTACGGAAGCCATCATTCATATCGGTGCCGTCGAGCAGGAAGTTGTTGGAACGGCCGCGCGAGCCGTTCATCGAAAAAACTCCGTAGGAACCGGGAGAGTCCGTGATCTGGTCTGGAGATCCGGCGATGCCGGGATTGAGATAGATCAGCTTCTGGTAGTCGCGCCCGTTAACTGGGAGGGACTCAATTGTCTGGGCGGTGAGAGTACCGCCAAGCTCGGCGGAGGTCGTCTCCACTTGCGGCAAGAGGTCGCCCGAAACTTCCACCTTGGTCGAGACCTGGCCTGTCTTCATGGCCGCATCGATGCGGCGCTCCCCAGCCACGTCCACCGTGACTCCGGTGGTTATAAAGGTCTGAAAGCCGGTCAATGTCACCGTCACGGTATAAGTGCCGATTTGCAATTCTGGCAGCGAGTAGCTGCCATCGGCGCTGGTCTCCGTCGTACGCTCCGATCCTGTCGCCACATTCTTTGCCGTCACTTTGGCGCCAGATACAACTGCGCCGGAAGCGTCGGTTACGGTGCCAAGAATCGTGCCGCGGAAGGTCTGTGCCGAAAGGCTGACTGCGGCTAACAGCACTAGCACCAGGATGATGCGCGCTCTCATAAAGTCTCCTTGAAGCTGATCGTGTCGGGGAGTGGTATTTGGTGCGGCGGGTCAAACTCTCAGACCTCTAATCAGAGGCCTGCAATTCCTTGCATACGAATAAGATGCAGCGCCCCAGCCGCATCCAGAACATTATCGAAAGCGTATCCTAAGAGTCAACCATTCAGTTACGATCCGACCAATAGATTTTACGAATAAGGTACTCCGCGACCGCTTCCAGCCGGAGGAGTTATTTGGGGAGGACTTTAGTCTAGAAGGTAATCGTTACCCCGCCCCGCACCGAACGGGCGGATTGCACGAAATAAACCGTTTGGCCGTCCTGGCCCATGACCGGTACATAGCCCTGCGCCAGCAGGTTCCGCAGGTCAATCAGCGCTTCCATGTGGGCGGGTAGGAAACCCATCGTCGGAATCGGTTGCCGCACAAAGAGATTCAGGAAAGCATCACTTTGTCCCGGCGATGCGTTGAACATGTCCACCGGCGTCAAGGCAGAACCATTCACCCAGCGGTAAGAGGCGATCCACCGTGTATGGGTGCGGGGAATGTTGCCGCTGAACTTCGCGGCCACAGCTTGACGGCGCTGCGTGCTGATAAACTGCCCGGCGTTCTGAATCTGGACATCCGGCTTGGCGAGATCCAGCACATCGCCGCAAGCATAATCCAGCGTAGCGCTGAGGTCCGAATAAAGCTTGCGCTCAAGAACCAGGCGAAGGCCGTGAGTGTCTAGCGTGCCCCCGGCATACGTAAACGTACCGGAATAAGAATCAGGCAAAAGGAAGCCGCCAGCCGCAGTCACCTCGCCAGTGCCCAGGAGCGCGGTATTTTCCACGCGATCGCTGAAAACCGCCAACTGCATGTTGTTCCGGCCGATCCGCCGCGAGACATTCAATTCCTGATGGTGAGCGCTTTCAAGCTGCTGCGAAAAGTTGGATACGCTGATCCGTGGGTCGCTCTGGTTCAACCCTCCATTCACATCCGCCGGCGCTGAATCAAAAGCCTTGTCATCCCGCAGAGTCGGCAGCGACGTCGCGTAAGAGTATCCCACTACCGTATTTGGGGAAACGTGCAGGTCTAGGGAACCATAAGGCCGGAATGCAGTCACGCGTCCGAGGAATTGGATGGTCTGCAGTTCGCTGCCGAACTTTAACTCCACTACATCGCCAAGCGAGAGATCATCGGAGCCGGAGAGCGCCAATGCCTGCAGCGAAGCATCATGCAGATTCGGATCCGAGGGTGCGAACCGACGAATCGCAACCCCCATGGAAGACCCCGAACCGTCGGGTAACTGGTGCGAGTACGTCGCCCGCAAAACCGAGTCAGGAAGCCCGTCGCCATAGCCAACATTCCCGCTCAAACCGACACGATCCGTCGAGAAAACGGACCGCTCCACAGAGAACCCGGTGTTCATGTCCGAGCCGCTGCCATAACCGCCAGCCGCCGAACCCGCCAGGAACGAGAGACTGCCTGTAAGGTTTCGATCCGACTTGTCGGCGCTCAAAGTGGGATCGTCGAACACCCGCAGCACGGGGCGATTCGCCACCGAACGCAACGTCCACTTCCAGTCATCATCATCGGCGGTGCCGCGCAGTGGGCCCACGCGCATGGCATTCAACAATGTATTCAAGGTGATGTTCAAGTGAGTGCTGGTGCCGGGATGCAATCCAATTTTGTCCCGCCAGGCAGGCAAGAAGGAAGCTGCCGAAACTTTAACCGTATATAAGCCGGGAACCAGATCGCTTGCGTAGTAGAACCCGGCGCCGTCGGTGAACACGGTCCAAGTGCGAGCCGCAGTGCCGACAATCTCAACCACCGCGCCCATCTGGGGAATCCCAGAGGCGTCGCGCACGTATCCGGAGATTGCCCCTGGCCGCTCAGCGGCCCACGCAGGAAGCGACAACGCTATGATCACCGCCCAAGTTCCGAGCTGGCGAAGCTTCACTCCTACCCCCGGGAAATCAAACAGGCGGTTACTCTACAGCAAACGTCGCTGAGGGATCAACAACCTGTTTGGAGATGTTGTCGTTCACTTTGATTTCGATCCGATATACGCCCGGCTGCAGATTTGCCGAGGCAATCGATTTTTGCAGCGTCACCTGGTCGCCTACGTTGCCCATCGTGTCCGTGGATTCGGTT
>Ga0209656_10000294_pt1 | contig 33467 bp, 39 predicted proteins | sample BogFormECP12_OM2_FD_188239 | JGI IMG/M metagenome (GOLD analysis project Ga0209656, IMG submission 188239) | Bog forest soil microbial communities from Calvert Island, British Columbia, Canada - ECP12_OM2 (SPAdes) (version 2) | ecosystem: Environmental > Aquatic > Freshwater > Wetlands > Bog ...
GGCCGCGCGTACGCGCTCTCGGTGACTATCGACCGCGAGGGCGGCGTCGACACGGCGCTATGCGAGCGCATCACCCGCTTCATCGACCAACGCGTCGAAGCGGAGAAGTTCGACGCGGCCCTCGGGCCTTATACCATCGAAGTCGGGTCGGCTGGTCTCGACCGTCCGCTGCTCGCCCCCGCGCACTATCGGCGCTTCATCGGCCTCGACGCGCGCATCATCACCAGCTTGCGCGTCCACAACCGCGTCGAGTTCACCGGAAAGATCGAGGCGGCTGACGAAGACAAAGTCACGCTCGCAGATCGATACGCCGGCCGCGTGGACGTGCCGTATGCGGCCATCAAGCGCGCCAATCTGGTGTACGATATCGCCGGCGACCTGAAACGCCACAAGACATGAGCAGCTCGATCGCACGACAAGACAACGCCGGCGTCCGCTTCCCGCCGCCGTTCATATACCTTCTAGGCCTGCTGCTCGCATGGCCGCTCGAACGATTCGTGCCGCTGCACCTTCCGCTCGGGCTCGTGCGCTGGCCGCTCGCGGCGCTGTTGCTCCTCGGATGGCTCGCGCTGTGGTTCATGGCGCTGCCGATGTTCAGGAAAGCGCACACGCCGATCAGCCCGGTTCAGCCCACCACGGCGCTGATGACCACAGGGATCTACGGCCGCACCAGAAACCCGCTGTACCTCGGTCTTGCGCTGTTCTATCTCATGATCACCGTCGTCGCCCAATCGGGCTGGATGCTCGTGTTGTTCGTCCCGGTCATGCTCATCATCCGGTTTGCGGTGATCGCGGCGGAAGAGCGTTACCTCGATCGCCGTTTTGGGCAAGAATATCTCGATTACAAAAAACGCGTGCCTCGCTGGCTTTGACATAGAAGGATGCATGCCATGACCGATCGCCATCTGCTCGCCGGCCGCGCGCTTGCGCTGATCTCATGCGCATGCGCGACCATCTGGTCATCCTCATCCGGCGCGCTCGCCGCTCGAGCCGTCATCCCGGCCGGGTCGGCGATCCAGGCGACCTTGAACCTTTCGCTCAATACGAAGTCCGCCTACGTGGGCCAGCCGATCTCGATGAACGTGCAATCGCCCTATCCGTCAAACGGCGCAGGCTTGCAAGGCGCGATCATCTACGGACATGTGGCGCAGGTGCAAAAAGCGGGCCAAGGACGCAACCCCCAACTCGAGCTGGTGGTCGACCACATCAAATCGTACGGCTCCTCTTCACAGATCCCGATCTCCGCCTACATCGACAAGATCGCGCCGAAGCAAGGGCCGAATTATCTGACCGGTGCCGCCGGCGCCGCCGTCGGGATGCTGTTGGGCAACTGGATCGGCAAGACGATCGGCACCAATGCGGGAGGCGCTGTCGGTTTGGCCGCGGGGTTCATGCTCGCGTCCAACAACAAAAAAGATATCAACGTGTCTGGCGGGTCGGAAGTGACCGTGCATCTGACGCAAGCGCTGTCGCTCTAGCGGCCCGGTGGGCCACGCCCCGGCCTTGCGCCGGGACGCCGTTTATGGTAGTATACGAACGTATTCTCCGTGAGGAGTGGGACAGCCCACTCCTTTCGTTTCTCCCAAGGGCTCCACACACACTATGGCACCACGCAAGACCGTGAAAAAGGCGGCCACCTCGGGCAACGGCATAGCCGTCGCCGCGCCCGCCCAACCGAACCAAGAACTGATCGACGCGCTCCACGAGCTCGAGCGCGACCGCGGGCTGTCCTTTGCCGTGCTCATTGACGCGCTCGAAGCGGCCCTCGTCTCGGCGTACAAGCGCAACTTCGCGCGCGAGGCAGAGGCGCACGGCAATCCGGTCGTCATCGTCGACCGCGAGGACGGCTCGTACCGCGTGTTCGCGCGGCGCGCCGTCGTCGACGAAGTCGTCGATCCGCTCATCGAGATCAGCGCGGCCGACGCCGGCGAGAAGTATAAGGTCGGCGACAACTTCGACATCGAAGTGACGCCCAAAGAGTTCGGACGCATCGCGGCGCAGACCGCCAAGCAGGTCATCGTGCAGCGCATCCGCGAGGCGGAGCGCGATCTGGTCTTCGACGAGTACAACGACAAGATCGATCACATGATCAGCGGCACCGTGCTGCGCTACGAGCAGCGCAACATGTTCATCGATCTCGGCAAGGCCGAGGCGATCCTGCCGCTCTCCGAGCAAGTGCCGCACGAGTCGTTCCGCATCGGCTCGCGCGTGCGCGTCTACGTGATGGAAGCGCGCAAGACCAACAAGGGACCGCAGATCGTCGTGTCGCGCACCCACCCCGACGTCGTGCGCCGGCTGTTCGAGACTGAGATCCCGGAAGTCGCACAGGGACTGGTCGAGATCAAGGACATCGCGCGCGAGCCTGGCTCGCGTTCGAAGGTGTCGGTCTGGACCGACGAAGAGGACATCGACGCGGTCGGCGCTTGCCTTGGGCCGCGCAGCTCGCGCATCAACAACATCAGCGACGAGCTCCACGGCGAGAAGATCGACGTCATCCAATGGGCCGCCGACACCGCCACGTACATCGCCAACGCGCTGCAGCCGGCCAAAGTCATCCAGGTCCACCTGAGCGAACGCCAGCATCTGGCCGAAGTGGTCGTGCCCGACCACCAGCTCTCGCTGGCGATCGGCAAGGAAGGCCAGAACGTGCGGCTTGCCGCGCGGCTCACCGGTTGGCGCATCGACATCCACAATGAAGAGCAGTGGACCAAGGTGATGTCGCAGCGCGTCGAAGAGGAGAAAGAGCTCGAAGAGGTCGCGGCGATGGCCGAAGCGGCCGCGCAAGAGTCTGGCGTCGACTTGACGCCCGAGCTGCTCGCCCAAGACGAGGATCTGATCCGGCGCCTGCAAGAGCTGCAACGCGGTGACGAAGAGCCCGCGGAAGCCGAACAGGCCGCTGACGCAACGGAGGACGCCGCCGACGACGCCGAAAAGACTGGCGCGGCCGAATGACGATGGAGCTTCCGAGCGCGTACCGATCCGGCAGTGCGTCGGATGCCGCGTGCGCTCGGACAAGCACACGCTGCTGCGCTTCGTGCGCGCCGCGGACGGGCAATGGGAGCCTGATCCGGCCGCTCGACGCGAGGGCAGGGGCGCATACCTGTGCTCGGCGCAGTGCGTCGAGCGCGTGAAGAAGAACAAACGATACAAGGGCATAGCTACAGTGCCCACAGATGTAGTAGCGCGCTCGTTTGAACGCGCACACGAAAGGAAATAGATAGGCCGCAGCGGCGGCCGAACGCATGGCTGGAGTCCGAGTACACGAGCTCGCTAAAGAGCTGAATCTTTCAAGTCAGGAGACGATCGCGCTTCTGGGCAAGGTCGGCATTGCCGCCTCGACTCACATGAGCCTGATCGACGAGCACCGCGCGCGCATCGTCAAAGGCGTGCTCACGGGCAACCTCGCCGAAGAGGCTAAGCGCGTCAAGACTGCGCCCAAGAAAGCCGCGCCTGCCGCCACCGGCAACGGCGCCGCTGCTGCACAGGCGGCCGAGCCCGCCCCCTCAGCGCAGGCCGCAGCCCCGAGCGCGCCGCAGGTCGAAGCTCCGGCAAAGCCGGTCACCCCGGTCATCGCTGAAGAGCCGATCGCGCGTCTTCGCGTGGTGCCCGCGCCTCAGAAGGCGCCGCGACCCGCGCCGCGCCCGCCCGCGCCGCCCAAAGTCGTGCCCGCCGCATCTGCCGATCCGACCGCACCGATTCCTACGACGCGTCCGGCCATCGCGGCCAGCACGGCAGCGCCGCCCCGCCCGCCGCAACCACTGCGCCCTGGCGGACCGATCCGTCCAGGCGCACCCGGCATGGGCCGCGGCCCCATGGGTCCGCGCCCCGGATTCATCAATAGACCCGGCACGGGGGGCCGGCCCGCCGGCCCGCCAGGCCGCGGCGCGGTCGCACCCGGCCCGATGCCCAGCGCGCCGCCGAGCGGCGGGCGCAAGAAATCGCGCGAGGAGCTCGAGCGCGATCGCAAGGAGCGCGAGCGCGAAGCGCTGCTCAAAAAACAACAGCCGCGTTCGCGCGCTGCACAGGTCGGCACAGCAGTCACCGAACCGGAAGTCCTCAAGGATCTTGCGATTCCCGATCTCATCACGGTCCAGCAGCTCGCTGCGGCGATGGAGACGCCTGCCGGCCAGGTCATCGCGCAGCTCATCCGCATGGGCACGATGGCGACCATCAATCAGCACATCACGCCCGACGTCGCCGGACAAGTCGCGCGCCGCTTCGGTTTCAATACGATCGTCAAAGAGGTCGGTGAAGAAGCCGCCCCCGAGATCGTCGTCGAGGCCGATCCGCCGGGCTCGCTCACCACGCGGCCGCCGGTCGTCACCGTGCTCGGCCACGTCGACCACGGCAAGACGTCGCTGCTCGACGCCATCCGCTCCACCAAAGTTGCGGCGGGCGAAGCGGGCGGCATCACGCAGCGCATCGGCGCGTACACCGTCGAGACCGGCGACCGCAAGGTCACCTTCATCGACACGCCCGGCCACGAAGCGTTCACCGAGATGCGCGCGCGCGGCGCCAAGGTCACCGACGTCGCGATTCTTGTGGTCGCGGCCGACGACGGCGTCATGCCGCAGACCATCGAAGCGATGAACCACGCCAAAGCGGCCGGCGTGCCGATCGTCGTCGCCATCAATAAGATGGATAGGCCCGACGCCAATCCCGATCGCGTGAAGCAGCAGCTCTCGGAGCTGGGGCTTGCGCCGGAAGAATATGGCGGCCAGACGCAGTTCATCCCCGTCTCGGCCAAGCAGAAGACCGGCATCGACGAGCTGCTCGAGATGGTGCTGCTCAACGCCGACCTGCTCGACCTCAAGGCCAACAAGAGCCGTCGCGCGCAAGGCGTGATCATCGAGGCGCGCCTCGATCGCACACGCGGTCCGGTCGCCACGGTGCTCGTCAAGAACGGCACGCTGCGCGTCGGCGACATCGTCGTCGTCGGCTCTACGTGGGGCCGCGTGCGCGCGCTCTTCGACGACAAGCTCGAGCCGATCAAGCGCGCAGGTCCGGCGATCGCCGCCGAGATCATGGGTCTGTCCGACGTTCCCGCGGCTGGCGATGTCATGGAAGTCGTCTCCGACGAACGCGACGCGCGCGAGCTCGCCGCCAAGCGCTCGCAGCGCAAGCGCGAACAGCGCATGGCCACCGCCAAGCGCACGGTCACGCTCGACGGCTTCTTGGCGCAGGCCAAAGAAGGCGGCATCAAAGAGCTCAACCTCATCATCAAGGCCGACGCGCAAGGCTCGGTCGAGGCGCTCAAATCGCAGCTCGACGGCTTGGCCAACGACGAAGTGCGCACGCGCGTCATCCACACCGGTGTCGGCGGCATCAACGAGTCCGACGTCATGCTCGCGAGCGCGTCGAACGCGATCATCATCGGCTTCAACATCCGGCCGGACGCGACGATCTCGCGCAAGGCCGAACAAGAAGGCGTGGACATCCGCCTGTACGAGGTCATCTACAACGCGATCGACGACGTCAAGGCCGCCATCGCGGGCATGCTCAAACCGCAGACGCGCGAGGTCGTGCTCGGCCAGGTAGAAGTGCGCAAGCTCTTCAAGGTGTCCAAGGTCGGCACGATCGCGGGCGCCTACGTCAAGTCGGGCAAGATCACGCGCGACTCGGGCGTGCGCGTGCTGCGCGACAGCGTCGTGGTCTACGAGGGCAAGCTCGCCTCGCTCAAGCGCTTCAAGGACGACGTCCGCGAGGTCAGCGAGGGTTACGAGCTCGGCTTGTCGATCGAGAACTTCAACGACATCAAAGAAGGCGACGTCATCGAGGCGTTCACGACCGAGCAGGTTGCGGCCGCAACGGCGTAATGGACAACGACGTCGTCGAGCAAGCGCACGAGATCTATTTCAACGTCATCGTCGCCCACGGAGATGCAGACGACCCATGGTCGCCGGAGCAGCGCGCCGAGCTGCGCCGGGCGCTGCAGCTGCTCGAGCCGTTCGAGGAATCCGGCGAGCTCGGGCCCGACGGCGTGCAGCTGATGGCGTCGCTGTGCCTGGAGCTCGGCAATGACGAGCGCGAAGAGCACCTGCTGCGCCAAGGACTGGACCGCTACGCGAGCGCGGCCGGGTTGCACGGCGACCTCGGCGCGGCGCTTGCCAATCTCGAGCGCTGGCCGTCTGCCGTCGCGCACCTCGCGGCTGCGGTCGTGCTGGGCGTGGATGAACCCGACGAGCAATGGGCGGCCGCTTGCTCGCAGCTGATCGACACGCTCATCGAGTGCGGCGACCAGGAGCGGGCGGAGGCGATCCGCGTGTGGGCGCTGGCGTCGGCGCAAGATGACAAGGGGCGCGCGTGGCTCGAGGACGACGACGAAGACGACGAGCCCGAACCCGAATAGCTTAACGTATGGAGCGGTCGAGTTTACTCGACCGTGGACGAGATAGATATGGTGCGGTCGAATTCATTCGACCGCACTAGACGACCGAACAGTTGTGTGGGATAAAGCACTGTGAGCGAGCCGAGAAGCAAGCGCCTTGAACGTATCGAGCACGAGATCGTGCGCGAGGTCAGTGAATTGTTGCACAAGGAGCTGAAAGATCCACGCGTCGGTTTTGTCACGATCACCGGTGCCAAGATCAGTCCGGATCTGAGCAGCGCGCGCGTCTACGCAAGCCCGATGGGCGACAAGCGCGCCACCAGCCAGACGATGCGCGGTCTTGCCTCCGCGTCGGGCTTCTTGAGCGTCGAGCTCGGCAAACGCTTGGGCATGCGGCGCACGCCGACGATCCATTTCGAACGCGACGATTCGATCGAACGCGGCGTCAAGCTGACCAACATCATCGATGAGGTACAACGAGCCGATGAAGCTCGAGCCAAACACGAAGAGTGATGGCCGCGCCGCCGGCGCAGGCGATATCGTAGATACCCTCGACGCGCTGCGGTCGCACCGCCAGTTCGTCATGTGCGCCCACGAGAACCCGGATTGCGACGTGCTCGCGAGCGGATTCGCGCTCGGCATCGCGCTCAAGCGCCTCGGCAAAGACGTCAAGTATTTCCTGGACGACGAAGTTCCGCGCAACCTGACGTTTCTGCCCGAGTCAGGGCTTACGCAGCGCACCTTCGACGGCGTCGCCGACGACGCGATCTTCATTTTTTTCGACATGAGCGACCAAGCCCGCGCAGGCAAAGCGCTGGCCTGGGTGCCGGCTGATCGCATCGTCAACGTCGACCACCATCTCTCGAATACGCGCTTCGGTCGTTGGAACTACGTGCGCGAGCACGAGGCGGCAACAGGCGTGCTCGTGCTGCAGCTCATCGTCGGTTTGGGCGTCCAGGTCACGAGCGACATCGCCGAGTGTCTGCTGTCCGCGGTGCTCTCGGACACCGGCTGTTTCATGTATTCCAACGCGACGCCGCGCACGCTGCGCGTCGGAGCTGCGCTCATCGAGGCGGGTGCCGACAAAGACCGCATCACGGAGCAGCTCTATCAGATGCGCACGTTCGCGGCGCAGAAGCTGCTCGGTCGCACGCTGGACGCGGCCGTGCTCACCGACGATGGCATCTGCTATTCGGTGGTCACGCAAGCGATGCTCGCCGATATCGGCGCGGACAACGAGGATCTCGAAGAGGTGGTCGGGGCGCTGCGTGCCGTCGACCGCTGCCAAGTCGCCGCGCTGCTCAAAGAGCAGGCCGACAACTCGTATCGCCTGAGCCTGCGTTCGCGCGGCCGCGTCAACGTCATGGCTATCGCCAAGAGGCTCGGAGGCGGCGGACACTTCCGCGCCGCGGGCGCGCCGCTGGCCGGACCGGCCGACGCCGCGCTGGCACGCGTGCTCGAAGCGATCCGCGCCGAGATGGCGGTGCGCTGACCTGAAGGCCGAGTCTGCCTTCGGGTTCGTCAACGCGCTCAAGCCGCCGGGAATGACGTCGACCTCGTTCGGCAGTTGGGTCAAGCGCATCTACGGCGGCGCTGCGGTCGGTCATTGGGGCACGCTCGATCCCGCGGCAAGCGGCGTGCTTGTCCTTGCCATCGGTCACGCCACGCGCCTTTTGCCGCTGGTGACGCCTTCGGACAAGCGCTACGCGTTCGAACTCGTGCTCGGCACGTCGACCGATACCGCGGATGCGACCGGCCGCATTCTCGAGACGGCCGCGGTGCCCGGCGATTGGGCGCAGCGCCTGCCCGCGATCGCCGCGCAGCTCATCGGACCGCTCGAGCAAGTGCCGCCCATGTTCTCGGCGGTCAAAGTCGCCGGCCGTCCGCTATACGTGAGCGCGCGCCGCGGCGAGCAGATCGCGCGCACCGCTCGCCCGACCCGCGTTTTGTCGTTGCGCGTCGCGCAGACCGGCGAGCGATCCGCGCGCATGGTCGTCGAATGCGAGGCCGGGCTGTACGTGCGCTCGCTGTGCGAAGAGATCGGCAATCGGCTCGGCACGTCCGCGCACATGGGAACGCTAGTGCGCACGGCGGCCGGCCCCTTCTCGATCGACACCGCTTCGCTGCCCACCGATATCGCCGAGCACCCCCAAGCTTGCCTCCTCGATCCGCTGAGCGTGCTGGCATTGCATAGAGTCGAACTCGACGCACCGCGGGCGCTGCGTTTCATGAACGGCAATGCTGTCGCGCCGGCGAGTGACCAGGGCGTTGAGCGCGACTCGCAGACAACCGTCCTCGTGCTTCACGGGAATCGCTGCATCGGAGTGGGAAGCCTCGCTGTCGGCGGCGAGCTTTCGCCGCGCCGCGTTTTCGATTGAAAGGACCGGCCTGATCGTGCGCACACTTCTCGCGGGGCTCATCGCGGCCGTCATCTGCGTGGCGAGCGCGTTGCCGAGCGGTGCCGCTCCGACGCCTCCGCAAACGGTGGCCGGCGGCATACTCCCGGTCGGTCAGAACCTGCACTATTACTGTCACTGGACCCAACGCTTTGGCGGCGGTATTGCCTGGACCGGCGATCTCAAGTTCAGCGTCAACGCCGACGGGATCGTCAACGGCACGTACCGCAGCAATTCGGTCAGGCCCGACCCGTTCTACGGCAAGATCGTCACCGTCACCGGTGGCGTCACCGGCACCAACATCCGTTTGAGCTTCGGTATCGTGCCGAACATATCGGTGCGCGGCACCGTCGCGAACAATGCCATCACGGGCGCGACTCAGTACAATGGCGGCACGCTCGAATTTGTGGCTGACCCGTCTCACTGAAGGCGCACCGCGGAGAGACGGCCTGACGGCATGCAGATCGTCCGCAGCCTAGACGCGTATCACGCAGACGCCGATCTTCTCCTGACGATCGGCGTCTTCGACGGCGTGCACATCGGCCACCGTGCGGTGCTCGATCACTTGCGCGCGCAGCGCGCGCCCGGCGTGCGCTCCGCGGCGCTCACCTTCGAAAGCCACCCGCTCGTCTTTTTGCATCCCGGTCACGCGCCCAAAGCGCTGACGAGTGTCGATGAGAAGATCAACCTGCTCGACGGCTGCGGCCTCGACGTGCTGTTTCTGCTGCCGTTCGACGAGCGCATCCAGCAGCTCGACGCGCAGGCGTTCCTCGAAGACGTGCTGATCCGGCAGCTTCGCACACGGCTGCTCGTCGTCGGCGATAACTGGCGCTTCGGCAAGGAGCGCACCGGCGATGTGACGCTTGCCAAAGCGGTGCTCGCGCCGGCGGGCTGCGCGTTCGAAGTCCAGTCGCTGCTGCTGCGCGACGGCCAGCGGGTTTCGAGCTCGCGCATCCGCGAGCTGATCGAGCAGCGTCAGTTCGTGCAAGCCGACGAATTGCTCGGCTCGCCGTTCACGTTGCACGGCATCGTCCGAGGGGGAGAGGGCCGTGGACACGTGCTCGGATTTCCGACCGCGAACCTCGAATTGCCGCCCGCGAAGCTCGTGCCGCCGCCCGGCGTCTACGCCGCCACCGCGCGCCATGATGGTGTGGATTTCGCCGCGGTCGTGAGCATCGGCGATAAACCGACGTTTGGCGGCCACGACATGGCGGTCGAGGCGTACCTGCTCGATTTCGACAAGAGCATCTACGGCGAACAGCTCGCGCTGCGTGGCTGGCGCTTCCTGCGCAAGCAGCAGCGCTTCCCCGACGCCGCAGCGCTCGTCGCGCAGATGAAGCGCGACGTTCACGCCTCGCGCCAAACATGATGGAGCGGTCGAATTCATTCGACCGCACGAGGGGAGATCATGAAGACATCCGCATCACTCAAATTAGCAGCCGCGCTCGCTCTTCTCGTCCAGTTCGGCGCCTCGACGGCTTCGGCGGACACAACGTCCAGCGCACCGCCGACGATGGCCCCTCCGCAGAAATACACATGCACGATCGATCCGCAATACGGCCGTGGCCGTCAATGGACCGGCAGCCTCGCCATTTCAATCGATCCAGCGGGCAACGTCACCGGCAAGTACAAATCGACTTCGACGATCCCCGACCCGTTCTACAGCGAGAACATCAAAGTGACCGGACACGAGAAGGGCAAGCAGATGGAGCTGGTCTTCCACATGGTCCAGCCCGCGACGTTCAAGATCGAAGGGCAGTTCTTCGGCTCCAACTACAACGGCACTGCGACCAACCAGAACGCGAACACGTTCAACTTCCTGGCGCAACGCCTGCATTAGATCTTACATCAGACGCTCATCACCAGATGAACGGTATCAGCCGGTGCTTTACTTTGGCTTGATACTCCACATAGCCGGGCAAGTTCTCGGCCAGGAACGCTTCTTCGTCGAACAGCCTCCACAAGAGCACGGGCAGAATCGCCGCGAGGACGAGCAGCCCCCACCATGAACCGAGCGCGATCGGGAAGCCTGCGAGCAGGATCACGCCCGCGGCATACATGGGATGGCGCACGATCGCGTATGGACCCGTCGTGACGACCTTCTGATCCGGCGCTACCTCGATGATGGCGGACGAGAACGAGTTCTCTTTGAACACGAGAAACGTGAGGAACCAACCGAGCGCGACAAGACAATCTCCGGCAATGGCGGCGGCCGCCGACATGTGCGACCAGCCGAAGCGATGATCGAGCGCCGGCACGACGAGCAGGCCCACAAACCCGGCAAAAGCGATCGACATGATGATCTTTTGGCTGGTCTCGTTCTCCGCAGCCGGCCCTCCGCTCATCCGGCGTTCCAAAAGCGCCGGGTCCTTCCTGACGAGATAAATGCCGACGGCAACCGACGTGAAGAAGTAAACAGCTAAGAATGTCCACGCCTGCCAGTAGTGAAGCGTCCACGCGGGGATGAAGATAAGTGCGGCCATCCCGAGCATGACGACGACGAGCGCGCCGAAGGGCTGCCGCCGTTTCACACGAGGTGGCGGTCGAACCAGTCGAGGATCGCTTCCAGACCAGCGACGCGCTGGCGCGGCGGCCCGCCGCGCGACAAACCGTGGTCGGCCTCGGGAAAACGCATCAGTTCGACCTTCTTGCCGGCCTGATACAGCGCGCTGAAGAGCTGCTCCGCCTGCTCGATCGGGCAGCGATAGTCCCGTTCGCCGTGGATGAGCAGCAGCGGCGTCGTGATGTCGCCGGCGAACGTGAGCGGGGAGTTGCGGCGATAGATGTCGGGGATCTGCGCCGGCGTGCCGCCCATCTCGACGTTGAGCATGCGCCCGACCTCGGACGTGCCCCACAAACTCTCGAGATTGATCGCGGCGCGCATCGCCACCGCGGCCGCGAAGCGCTTCGAATGCGAGATCGTCCACGCGGTGAGGTAGCCGCCATACGACCCGCCGGCGACGCCGAGCCTGCGTTCGTCGGTGCCGCCTTGGATGACCAGCGCATCGAGCGCGGCGATGCAGTCGGCCAACGCCGGCCCACCCCACTTGCCGAGGATCGCGGCGGCGAACGGTTCGCCGTAGCCTTGGCTGCCGCGCGGATTGCAATACAGCACGTCGTAGCCGCGCGCGGCCAGCAACTGGAACTCGAAGAAGAAGGCCTCGCCGTAGGCGAAGTGCGGGCCGCCGTGGATCTGCAGGATGCACGGCCGCGGCGCGGGCACATCGGACGGCAGATGCCATGCGTCGATCGTGCCCGACGGCGTGTCCACCGCCAGACGCACGGCTTCGCGCACACCGGCGTCATCGCACCACGCTTTGGTCTCGAAGGTGAGCCGGCGCAGCGCACCGCTGGCCGAGATGTCGTATAGTTCAGGTGGCGTCGATGGCGTCGAAGCGCAGCACACGAAACCGCCGGCGTATGGCGCGAACATCGAGACCGACATCGTGGACGGAGTCGCGGTGCGCACGCGCAGATTTCGTTCGACGACGAACACCCGCGTGGCGCCGCCCTGCGTGCCGAGCACCGCGATGCTGCCATCGGGCAAGAAACGTGGCGCGAACGGCGCGCCGGCGGTCCCGGTGTCGGTGGTCGTCCAGTCGCCGCAGGTCCAATCCTCAGACGGCGTGAGGCACACCGCTTCGCCGACGCCGGGATCGGCCGCGAAGAGTCGCTGGTTCAACAGACCGACCCAGCCGCGCGGATCGTCGCTGCCGATGCACACGATGCGCTCGCCGTCCGACGACCAGACGGGCAGCTGCACGTCGCCCCGCAGCGAGAGCAGTTTGCGCGGCGCGCCCTGATCCTTCACGGATGCGAACCACAACTCGCGCATCAGGACGCCGTCCGCGTCGGCGCCATGCTCCCCGGTGAACGCGATCCGCGTTCCGTCGGGCGACCACGCGGGCGCCGCCACGAAACCGGTCGCATCGGTCAGCGGCCGCGGCGCACCGCCGCCGGCAAGATCCATCAGCCAGATCTGCGGATACGAATCGTGGTAGCCGATGCCGTCGGCGCGGTAGCGTTGGCGCGTGATGCGCCGCCAACCGCGCGATTCGACGTCGCGCTTGCCTTGCCCGGAGACGGCGACGGCCGCGATGAAGCGGCCATCGGGCGACACGGAGAATTCACCGATCGAGCCGTCGATCGCCGGCAGCGGATATGCCTCGCCGCCGGCCAGCTCGATGCACCACAGCTGCATCGCGCCGCTGCGATCGCTCAGGAAGAAGAGCTTCGAGCCATCGGCCGACCACGCGGGCGATGCGTCGCGCGCGACGCCGCGCGTCAGCACGGTCACCGCCGAGGATTTGAGATCGACGAAACGCACGCTGCCGCGGTAGGCGTTCGCGGCCTCGTCCGCCACGGTCCGCACGTAGGCCACGCGCTGGCCGCTCGGGTCGAGCGCGCAACCGCTGACCACGGGCAACGTGAGCAGATGCCCCGGCGTGAGGCGGCCCGGTGCTGTCATGTCAAAAGGCTATTGGTAAGGTCGCAGGGCCTTCCTGCACGAATCCGCGCACACATGTATCACGACGGCAACCGCTTCTTTCAGGACCGCTTCGACACGCGCAGGCTCGCCGACCGCCTCGAGGAGCGCCTCGTGCTTGACGCGATCGACGAGGAGGACAAGCGCTTCATCGAAGCGCGCGACATGTTCTTTCTCGCGACGGTCGACGATGCGGGGCTGCCGAACTGCTCGTACAAGGGCGGAGATCCCGGCTTCGTGCGCGTCGTCGACGAGCGTACCATCGCATTCCCGAACTACGACGGCAACGGCATGTATCTCTCGATGGGCAACCTGCGCCGCAACCCCAACGTCGGCATGCTGTTCATCGACTGGCAAGAGCCGACACGCCTGCGCCTCAACGGCGAGGCGCGCATCGAGCTCGACGACCCGCTGCTCGCCGCCTATCCGGAAGCGCAGTTCATCGTGCGCGTCGCGGTGCGCGAGCTGTTCCCGAACTGCGGGCGCTACATCCACACCATGAAGCTGGTCGAACGCTCCCGCTTCGTGCCGCACGCCGACACCGCAACACCCATTCCGGATTGGAAGCGGCGCGATTTCGCCAAAGATGTGCTCGCGGCGCACGATCCGGCCAATGCGAAGCAGACGTAGTCGCCCGACTACTTCAGGATATTGATGGCGCGCGCAGCGACGACCACGATCGTCACCAGCGAGATCGAGCTTTGCAGCATCATAAGGATCTTGCCCCGCGGCGTGAGGGGCAGCGTGTCGGTCGGACTGAACGCAGTTGACGTATTGAACGCCAGCGAGAAATAGTCGACGAACGTCGGGGACCAATCAGGCGTTGCGCTCCGGGGATTGGCGACCTGGGTGAATAGATAGTCGCTCTCGCCCCCTTGTCCGTGCTCGCGCGCATCCGGTCCGCCCCGATCTGTCAGCCAGTATACCAGCGCGAACAGAACGACGTTCGCCACCCACGCGGCGACTGACGACGTCAGCAGCGTGATCGGGGCGATGGCGTTCGGTTCGAAAAGCATCGTGTACACGAGTCGCGTCACGGTGATCACGTTTGTGACGATGCCGAAGAGCGCGGCGGCGAGCAGCGCGATCCGCTCGATGCGCAGCCATCGGGATGCATGGCCGGAGAATTCCACGCCGGCCAACGGCACGAGCATGACCGCGCCTAAGGCGTATGGCATCCACCTCGGCATCACGGCCAAACGCGCCGGCAGCAGCGCGAGCAGCACCAACACGAAAATCACGGCGAGCGCGGCTGGCCAGCGCGACTCGAGGCGCGCGGTCATCCCCGGCGAACCGGTCACGATTGAGACGGTGCGGCCGTTATCTGCGGCGTGATATCCTCGGTCTCTTTGCCGAGCGTGAACGTGATGAGGATGCGGATCGCGACGATCGCGGCCAACTGGCCGATCTCGGTCCACGAGGGCGACACGCCCGTGCGCAGGATGTCGCTTGCGATGAGGAAGTCGAGCGCGAGGGAGAGCCATCGGCCGAAGCGCCAGCGGATCGCAGTGATGCCTTGGTGCACCTGGCGGAAGTGGACGAAGGCGACCGCCGAACGGATCAGCGCTTCAATCGTCGCCAGCCCGATGATGACTGTCGCGCACGCATCGGTGAGATTGGCGATGAAAAGCGTCGCCCGTGCGATGGTGTCTTCCACGCCCGCTAGGTTAAGCCAGGGCCTGCGGAAATCTTCCTAACGCGTCCAGACGGCGTCGACGACGTCGTGCGCGATGACGCGATTCCGGCTGTCCGCGAGGTCGTTGTTCGCACCGATCGCCAGTACGTCGCCGCCACCGTCCACCGCGACCGCGAGGCCCGGAGACCAATGCGTGCCGTCAAGCGAATACTGCGGCTCTTCGCTTGAGTCGTGGCCGATGTACGCGATCATGCCGTCGCCCGCGACCAGGCCATGCAGGCAGACGCCGGGCCTGATCGTCTTCGCGCTTGACGAATCGACGATGAACAGCCGGGCCCGCGGCTCGGCCGAATAGACGTGCGCATCCGTGCGATAGTACATCGGGCACGTCTGATCGTCGCCGGCGAGGGCCAGGCGGCTGTCCGATACGAACCCGGCCATCTCGTGCGTGTCGACGCTGATATGGACTCTCGTGTCGCGCAGCGTGGCCGCGGGCTGATCCAACTTGAACACCGCGACCGTGCCGTTGCCGTCGGCCTTCAGGCACGCGACGTAGACGCCATGCGGCGAGATCGCTAACGGTTCGCAGCGTCGTACGCCGGAGAACATGGCCTGTCTCGAGACGTGCACGCTGGGCCGATCTCGCGCGACGAGTTCGCCGGCCAGTGTCGGGCGCTGCACGACAAGACCGTCGTGGCGCACCTCGATATTCAGGCGGCCATCCGGGTGGTCCGAAGGGTGCATGATGTACAGCGTGCCAGCGATGGGCGGGGCGGCGGTGGCGGCCACGGCCGTAGGTCGCACGCCGCAGCCTGTGCATAGCAGGCATGCGAACATGCAGATCGCCCCCAAGGTCATCTTCATGCGTTGCTGCTTTTCTTCTTGGACCGCCGAGGCGTTCCTCGCCCCCGCCCCAGAGTGTGACGATTGCGCACAGCCCGCAGCGCTCCGTGAGGGTGAACTCCGTCCACAAGGTGAAAACCGCGAGCCAGATCCATACCGCAAAACCGAGGACGGAGCATCGATGGACGCAACAACACTGCGCGACATCCAAGGGCCGATCAAGGACAGATATCGCGCGGAGCCGGGGGCGGCCCTCATCAAACTGCGCGCGCAGGGCCGGGTCGACGATCCCGAAGGCCTCAGCTGCTCGGTGGAGACCGGCCGCGCGCTGGTCAAGGCCGGGCTCCATCCGGCGACCGGAGGCGACGGCTCGCTTGCGTGCTCGGGCGACATGCTGCTCCAGGCGCTTGTCGCGTGCGCGGGGGTCACGTTGCGGGCCGTCGCGACGTCGACCGGGATACCGTTGAGCGGCGGCGAGATCGTCGCCGAGGGAGATCTCGACTTTCGCGGCACGCTGGGCGTCGATAGAGATGCGCCCGTCGGCTTCCAGAAGATAGTGATGCGCTTTGCGCTCGAAGGGGATCTGAGCGCGGAACAACTCGCGACCTTGCAGAAGCTCACCGAACGTTACTGCGTCGTGTATCAGACGCTCGCCGGCGGCGTCAAGCCGCAGACCGAATTCAACCGCAGGAAAGGATGAACACAGATCGATGCCACGCTACGTAGTCGAACGAACGTTCAAAGATGGTCTGACCATTCCGACGACCGATGACGGCGCCAAAGCCTGCCGCTCCGTCGTCCAGAACAACGAGGTCGTCGGCGTCACCTGGGTGCACTCGTACGTGTCGAAGGATCACAAGAAGACGTATTGCATCTACGACGGTCCGGACGAGAAGGCCATCAGGCTGGCGGCCGAACGCAACGGCCTGCCTGTCGACTCGATCTCACAAGTCAGCGTCCTCGATCCATATTTCTACCACTAGGAATAGATGAACAGCTCCGGGCCTTTGCCCTCAGGCACGGTCACGTTTGTATTTACCGACGTTGAAGGCAGCAGCCAGCGCTGGGAAACGCATCGCGAGACGATGAAGGCCGCCGTTGCGCATCACGATGCGCTGATGCGTGCGACGATCGAGAAGCATCGGGGCTACGTCTTCAAGACCGTCGGCGACGCGTTCTGCGCCGCCTTTCACACCCCGCTCGACGCAGTGAAAGCCGCACTCGAGGCGCAGCGCGCTCTCGCGGATGCGGACTTCTCGGCCGTTGATGGGCTGCGCGTCCGCATCGGCATCCACACCGGCCACGCCGACGAGCGCGACGGAGACTACTTCGGTCCAATGGTCAATCGCGTCGCGAGACTCATGTCCGTCGGCCACGGCGGGCAGACGCTCGTGTCTGCTGCGACGCGCGAGCTCATCCACCACGACCTTCCGGACACCGCGACGCTGACGAACCTCGGCTCTCACCGCTTCCGGGACCTCACGCACACCGAACAAGTCTGGCAACTGAGCGCCGCCGACCTCTTGAACGAGTTCCCGCCGCTCAAGTCGCTCGATGCGTTGCCGAACAACTTGCCGATCCAGCCGACGAGTTTCCGGGGCCGCGAGCACGACCTCAAAGAGGTCAAGTCCCTGCTCGACAGACACGCGTTGCTGACCCTGTCCGGCGCGGGTGGCGTCGGCAAGACGCGGCTCGCGGTGCAAGCAGGCGCACAGCTCCTCGACCGCTACGCCGACGGGGTGTGGCTTGCAGAGCTCGCGCCCATCAGCGATCCGGCCCTGGTCTCAAGCGTGATCGCCAAAGTGTTGAGCGCGAGCAAGCCGGAGGGGTATGGTGTCGACGGGCCGATTCCGCAATGGCTCAAACGCAAGCAGCTGTTGCTGATCATCGACACGTGCGAGCACCTCTTGGAGGCGGTTGCCGCATTGGCCGATGCGATCTGCCGGTCGTGCCCCGACGTACGTATCTTGGCCACGTCGCGCCAGGCGCTCGGTATCGTCGGCGAGGCGTTATATCGGCTGCCTTCGCTTGCAGTGCCCGAACCGGTCACCCGGCTACGGACCGAAGAAGCGCTGCGATACGGCGCGATCGCGCTGTTCATCGACAGAGCCTCGTTCGCCGACACGCGCTTCGAGCTCACCGACGACAACGCGACTGCCGTCGCCGAGATCTGCCGGCGCCTCGATGGCATTCCGCTCGCCATCGAGCTCGCCGCGGCGCGCGTGAAAGTGCTGAGCGTTCCCAACCTCGCGCAACGCTTGAACGAGCGCTTCCGGGTCCTCACCGGCGGCAGCCGCACAGCCTTGCCTCGTCAAAAGACGCTGAGCGCGCTCATCGACTGGAGCTACGATCTGCTTTCACCGCAAGAGCGGACGCTGTTCGGCCGGCTGGCCACGTTCGCCGGCACTTTCACGCTCGATGCCGCCGCCGCCGTGTGTGCGGGTGACGGCATCGACGACGCGAACATGCTCGATCTAGTGTCGTCGCTGGTGGACAAATCACTCGTGGTCGCGGATACGGGCGGCGATCTGGAGCGCTACCGGCTGCTGGAATCGATGCGCGAATACGGGTTGGAGAAGCAGACGGCGAGCGGCGAGCGCGAGAGCCTTGCGCGCCGCTATGCCGAATTTTTCCTCGGCGTCGCACGAGAGGCCGAGACGAAGCTCGACACGATCCCGTTGAACGAGTGGCTTGCGCACCTCGATCCCGAGCTCGAGAACTTCCGCGCAGTCTTGGAGTGGTCGCTCGATAAGGGTCGCGACGCGGCGCTCGGCGGCGCGCTGGCCGGCGCGCTGGAGATGTTCTGGTGGCACGGCGGACTCGAGGCCGAGGGGCGGCGGTGGATCGGGGCGGCGCTGCGCCAGGTCGGCACCGGGGAGAACCCGGCGGTCGAGGCTCGGTTGCGTCAGGCCATGGCCGTTCTCACCTCTCGGTTCCTTTACTCGTAGGCCCCTTCTTCACGGAGATACGCAGATGAAAGAGCGCACCCTCGGTCTCAACGGCCCCGTCGTGTCGGCGATCGGTCTCGGCTGCATGGGCATGTCGGAGTTCTACGGCCCGACCGACGACGAAGAATCGATCGCGACCATCCATCATGCCATCGAGCTCGGCTGCAGCTTCCTCGACACGGCCGACATGTACGGACCGTTCAAGAACGAGATCCTGGTCGGCAAAGCGATCGCCGGCAAACGCGACAAGGTCTTCCTCGCCACCAAGTTCGGCAACGAACGAGGGGAAGACGGCTCGTTCCTCGGCGTCAACGGTAAGCCCGGCTACGTTCGAAAATCATGCGAGGATTCTCTCAAGCGTCTCAAAGTGGACACGATCGACTTGTACTATCAACATCGCGTCGACAAGACGGTGCCGATCGAAGAGACGGTGGGCGCCATGGCCTCACTGGTGAAGGAGGGCAAGGTCCGCTACTTGGGCCTGAGCGAGGCCGCGCCGGCGACGATGCGCCGCGCGTACAAGACGCACCCGATCACCGCGCTGCAGACCGAGTACTCGCTGTTCGCGCGCGACGTGGAGAGCGAGATACTGCCGGCGTGCCGCGAGCTCGGCATCGGATTCGTCGCCTATAGTCCTCTCGGGCGCGGCCTGCTCACCGGCGCGATCACCGACCCCACCAAGCTCGCCGACGGCGACGGCCGCAAGACCGAGCGCTTCCCGAGGTTCCAAGCCGGCAACTTCAAGCACAATCTCGAGCTTGTCGATGTGCTCAAGAAGATCGCGACGGCGAAGGGCATCACGCCGGCGCAACTCGCACTGGCGTGGCTCTTGCACCAAGGGCAGGACATCGTGCCCATCCCGGGCACGCGGCGTCGCACCCGCCTCGACGAGAACTGCGCCGCGGTCGACGTCGTGCTATCGAAAGAAGATATTGAACGCATCGACGAGGTCGCGCGTCCTGGCGCATTCGCCGGCCAGCGCTATGCGGACATGAGCACTGTCGACGCCTGAGGCCGAAGGTTCGCATTGCGGCGCGCAGAATTGCGCGGGTCATGAGCATAGACCAAAACGCGCACGTGCGCGACTATCTCGCCAACGAGCGCACCTATCTGGCGTTCGTGCGCACGGCGCTGTCGCTGATCTCCCTGGGGATCTCGGTCAACCGCTTCTCGCTCTATCTGATCGAGAAGAATGTGATCTCGATGGCGACCACCACCGGCCACACGTTGCGCAGCGCCGAGCAATTGGGCACCGGCATGGTGCTGATCGGAATATTGGTGCTGATCTGGGGCACGGTTCATTTCGGCCTGACCTATCGCGGCATCGAGCAGCAGAACTATCGCCCCGGCCAGGGACACGTATGGATCCTCAGCGGCATCATATTGATGGCGTCGCTCCTCGGCGCTGCGCTCCTCTTCGTCCGCTGAGCCGATCCTAAGCCCGGGGCCGCTACATCTTCATATTCATCTGCGGGCCGGCTTGCATCAGTTGGATGTGATTGATGATGCCGCGCCAGGCGTCCGTCCCGACGCCGAGGTGGCTGCGAAACGGGTACTGTAGTTCGAACAGCAACACGAGGATCGAGACCACGACGATTGTCACGGCTGCCGTCATCAGCATGTGCGCCCGCGGGTTGGCCAAGCCGAACAGCCAGCAGAAACAGACCACGCAGGTCGCGCCGATCAGCAGCACGAGCCATTCGAACCCTTCGACACCCGAGGTGTTGGACTCAAGCCTCCGAGACCGGTCGTCGTGGACCGCGGCGAGCTGCTGCATGGTCAGCGTCTGCGCGTTGGACTCTCGCGGATTGGCCGGTACGAACGAGCCGGCCGCGCCGATCGCATCCATGAGGATGATGTCGCCGTCTGGTTCGAATTCACCCTTGCGCATCAGCGGCCATTCGCCGTTCACCATCAGGTTCGCGTAGTCGAGCATATCGCGGCGCACGCTGGTGCGCTCCGCCGGCGGGAGGCCCACCGCCGTGTGCCACGCGTCGCCGGCTGCAGACGCCTCGACCGCGACGAGATCGCGCGCATCCGCGAAGTGCTGCCACACGACGACGGTGAGGAAACCGAGCACCACCGCGTAGAGCGTTCCGACGACGGAGATGATGAACCCGCCGACCTCGTTATGCCGGACGAAGCCGCTTCCGCCGAAATGCCGGTGCACGTAGAGCTGTCCGCCGCACGCGAACAGCAGCCCCATGGCGGCCGCGACGAGGAGCAAGATCACCGGGGGAATGCTATAAAGGAAGCTCATGATGTGAACCATTCGTCGGTCAGCGGCATGTTCCGGTTGGACGTCGCGACTCCATCCCAAGACACCCGAAAGGTGGAGAATATCATGACAGCAACTGTACTGGCAATCCTGCTCACGCTCTCAAGCCCCGCCGCGGTTCAGACGCCGCCGACCGACGCCGCTATCCTCCCGGTCAAAGCGGTCACAACGGTCACGACGATCACGACCCGGCCGCAGCCGGGCCTCGACGTGCACATCGCCCCGATCGACATCGCCGGCGACTTCCAGGCCAAGATGCTCGAGCTCAGCGGCTAGACCCCGCTGTAGTAGCGCGTTCTTTGAACGCGCACGGCACTATGTAGTCCCGCGCTCTTGAGCGCGGGACCTTTCTTGCGCCCGACGCCCGCCAAGATGTTGGACGCTGCATGTGAGCGAACGTCACTCATACAAGCGAGTAGGAGGTACATTGGGATGCTACTATCAATCCCGCGCTCCCTTGCGATTGCATTCTCCTCCGCCCTCATGGTGTTCGCCACCCCAGTGCCTCAGGTGCAGATGATGTCCGCTCAACATGTGTGCGGCGTCTACCGCGGTGTCGTCGAAAACGCAAGCGACCCCATGCACAAAGGAAGGGTCCAGTTGCGCGTGCCGCAGGCCAACGTCGACGGACTGTGGGCTTTACCTGGCCAGTCGGGTGCACCGCCGGCGGTCGGAGCGCAGGTGTGGGTGATGTTCGAAGGCGGCAACTCACAGTATCCCGTCTGGTTCGGAGCGCCGCCGCCCGGAGCGTAAAGAATGCCGGACGCAGTCTTCTGGTTGGTGTTGGGATGTCAGTTCATCGCGCTTTGGCTAAGCCGGCCGTACATGACTTTTCGGTTGGTGCCTTGGCTGGTCGGCGGCTCGTTTGGAGTTTCACTCCTGCTATTCTTGTCCCTAACCGTGCTTCAGGCCAACGCGCTACCGGTGCAGATAACAGCGCTCGCCGGCTGTATCGCGCTTGTGGTGATACCCCGGCTCATAACAGTGGCGGCGCGGCGCAGAATGGCCGACGTCGAGAACGTGCTGACGCTGCAACTGCCGTTCACCGGGCGATGGCGCGTAGCGGCTGCCGGTCCGGATCCACTGCTCAATCACCATCTCGTCGCAAGTGATCAGCAGTTCGCGTGTGATTTCGTTTCGCTCGACGGGTCGTTTGGCCGACCGATCCTCGCGCCCGCCGACGGCGCCGTCATCATGACCAGCGACGGGATGCCCGATCGAGCGCCATCGCCGAACGCAGACGATCCAAGCGTCGCGGGCAGGCCGTTCGGCAACTACGTCGTCATCCGCGTCGGCGACGCCTACGTGATCTTGTGCCACCTCAAAGAGGGTTCGATTTCGGTCAGGGCTGGCCAGCAGGTCGGCGCTGGCGAGCAGGTGGCTCAATGCGGCAACAGCGGCCGGTCGACCGGAGCGCACTTGCACATCCACGCTCAGAAGACGCCCGAGCCGGCCCCCTTCAAAGCTCAAGGAGTTCCAATCGCATTCCGCGATGGCGATGCGGTCCGCGTCGTCATCACGGGTGACGTGTTGACCGGTTAGTCCTACCTTCGCACCGGGATGAATGCCCACAATCGTCTCTCGCGCAATAGGATTCCCGCCCACACCAACACGCCCATGATGATCGGGAAAAGCACTTCGAAGAGAGGCGAGCCCGCGCGCAGTTGGATGGCGGTCGCGCCCCCGAGGTAGCCGGTGAGCAGGACCGCGCCCAACACCGCGGTGCGGGGAATCGCATAGATGAGAACGCACGCGATCTCGAGGATTCCGACGCCGGCAGAAAGGTTCATCGGAAAATCGAGCCGCCCCATCGCGTCGACGACCGGCCCCGGCTGCATGATATGCGCCACGGCGTCGAAGAGAAGAAACAACACGGAGAGCACCGTCAAGACTCGCCCCGTCCACACGATCGGCTTCATATCCCCTCCTACCTGACCTTTGGCCGGGCAAGGACCCGCTCGGCGTCGCGTTTGCCTTGCTCGATCGCGGCGTCGATGCGGTCTTGCTTATCGAAGTCGAGCACGGATAACCCAAGCGAAATCTCCGGACTGATCACTTGGATCGCGACGTAGCGCCTGTCCGGCGCGCGCTTGTCCGCAACCGCCTCATTGACCGCCGCCGCAAGCCGCAGATCGCGTTCGATCATCCGCTGCTGCATGATGTCGTGGCTGACCAGCGCGACGTCGGCGATGGACGAGAACTGCCAGTTGGGCGGACGCAGGTCGGGCCGGTCCATGTAGATGATGGTGACGTCGTCAGCGCCGGCGTGGATCGCCTGGCTGATCGGCGCGTTGCCCGTGACGCCGCCATCGACATACTGGCACGCGCCGCACGCCGCGTCCGAGATCGTGACCGGCGGGAGCGCGACAGGGATCGCGGACGACGCCCGGATCGCATCGAGGTAGTTCGACTCCGTCATCGCGTGGCTGAACGGTTCGCGATCCGCGAAGAACTTCGCGTCCTGCGCGGCGCCCGCGCCCACGAAATGATAGAACGCTTCCGGCCGTCCCTCGGTCAGGTTGGTCGCGGCCACCACGAATGTTCGTTTGAGCGACGTGAACGAGGTGTACGAGCCCAGCGCCGCTATGATAGGGTGCCAGTCCAACGCCCCAAGCACGTGCATGAAGGCCGACGGCGGACCGACTCGTGGATAATCCTGAGCCAGCTGCACGAGCGTGGCCGGCCGGCGCGATAAAGGGTCCTCGGAAAACTGCCGCAGATCGGACACGACTTTGACGAGCGCTTCGATCTCAGGCGCTGGGCGTAGCACGTCGAGCGAAGCGATCGATCTCCACGCCTGCTCGAGCTTATCCGCCTCGTCCTGCGCGACCAGCGCGCCGTTCATCGCGCCGATCGACGTGCCGCAGATGATGTCGAACGGCTCGTGCTGGAGCAGCGATAAGGCGGCACCCGTCTCGTATGCGCCGCGGGCGCCTCCGCCGCTGAGAATGAGTGCCCTCATGACGGCCAGCCCCTTCTCGCCTCAGGTCACAAAAGTCTTGCGGCTTGGCTCGGCAGCTTTTTCCACGCCGTCTGCGCTTTAGGCGGCAGCGAGTCCATATGCTTGAGAAACGTCGCAAGCTGCCAGATCTGGGTCTCGGTGAGCGACTTGCCGAAGGCTGGCATGCCGGTGAGGCGGATCCCATGGTCGATCTTCCAATACGTCTCGCCTTCGGGATCGTCTTCGACGCCGTGCTTGCCGAACTGCGGCGCGTGCTGATACAGTCCGGCGGCGATGTTCGAAGCCGCGCCGTCCGAGGCGCCATGGCACACCATGCAGTTATCGGCGTACAACTTCACGCCGGCCTCCAGGTTGGTCTCATCCAAAGGCACCGGATCGGGTTGCTTCGGGGCCTCGCGGGCGACGGTCGCGCGCAGCGACGTGCGCGCAGCCCAGCGCTCGAGCTTGCTGGGTTTGGCGTCCGCGTTGGCGGGCATGAGACCCAAGAGCACGGCTACGTAGGCGGCTGCGAGACCGATGACGAGGACTCCACACGCACCCAGCGCGACATATCGGATCATTGGGCGTCCCTTCCAAGCCATGACGACTGGCCCGGCATCATGGTAACTGATGCGCCTTGGAAAAGAGCGTGTGCCGCGATGAGAGCCAGGTTAGAGCCGCCAAGAAGTGAAGCGATCGCGCATGGATCCGACCCTGTACCTGCGGGCCCTAGGCGGACTGGCGAGCCTGGTCGTCATTCTCGCGGCATCTATTTTTATTCCGGCAGGCACGCTCCATTACCGGCAGGCGTGGGTGTTCTGCGCCGTGTTCTCCTCGTGCGTGCTGGCGATCACCGTCTACCTGATGCGCAAAGACCCCAAGCTCTTGGAGCGGCGCATGAACGCGGGTCCTGCTGCAGAGAAAGAGACGAGGCAGAAGATCATCCAGTTCTTCGCGTCGCTGTCGTTCATCTCGATCTTCGTCGTGTCAGGACTCGACCATCGCTTCGGATGGTCCGCGGTGCCGGTATCGGTGGTCGCGTTAGGTGACATCCTCGTCGCGCTCGGCTTCTACCTGGTGTTCCTCGTGCTGCGCGAGAACACGTTTGCCGCGGGGAACATCCAGGTCGTTCCGGATCAGCAGGTCATCGCGACCGGCCCATATGCGCTGGTGCGCCATCCGATGTACGGCGGCGCACTCGTCATGCTGCTCGGCATCCCCCTGGCGCTCGGATCGTGGTGGGGGTTGCTCACGATCATCCCCATGGTGCTGGTGCTTGTGTTGCGGCTGCTCGATGAAGAAAGGCTCTTGGCAAGCGACTTGCCGGGCTATCCCGAATATCGGAATCGGGTGAAATACCGCCTCGTGCCGTTGATCTGGTGACCGCGACCAAGCGTCAAGAGGCCGAGGGTACCCGAGCGCTCACGACTGGGACCATCCAGACCGCGTAGCCGAGCGGATCCATGATATTGGCGATCATCTGGTTGAAGTACGCCAGCGCCGACTCGCGCGTGAGCGGCGAGTACTCGGCGACAGCGTCGGCGTATCCATCGCGCCATGCTTCAAAGATCGACGCAACCGTGCCGCGCTCCACCCGAACCGTATCGACCACGATGTAATCCACCGTGATGTCCTCGAGCTTCATCGCGGCGAGGATGCCATACGAGTCGCGCCCGATGAACAGATCGGTTCCGGTCGCGGCGCCGAAGCTTCGCGGGACCACGTGCCAAAAATCGCTCGGGTCGAGAGCTCCGCGTTGGAAGTGGAGCATCCCGTAATCCTCGGGAATAAGATGAAGGTAGCCGCCTGGGTGGGTGACCCGTGCGAGTTCGGCGATGACGCGGTCGGGGTGCGGAATCGAGTGCAGCACATGGCGGCACACCGTCAGGTCGAAGCTATGGTCCGGTGCGCGCAGCTCGTACACGCTTTGGTGTTCGAACGACAATCGCGGCGCAAGACGGGCGTAGCGCGTCCGGGCTAGCTCCAGGTGGTGGTCGATGATGTCCACGCCGAGCACCTGCGCTTGGGGGAACAACTCCGCGAGCCGTGAGGAGATTTCACCCGTGCCGCAACCGGCATCGAGGATGTGCGCATTTGGCGGCAGCGCATAGCGCTGGTACAAGACGACTTCCTGAGGCCAGATCGCGCGCGCTTGGGCGTCCAGATTGCGCACCATCGATTCGTCGGCCATCTGCTTGCCCTGCGGGTTGAGGTCGTCCATCGGGTTAATTCGAAAAATACGCCTTGAGCGCTTCCGCCGTTCGCTTCAAGCCATCCTCGTAGTCCTTGGCATTGTAGTTCGCCCCGCCTTTGACGAAGTCGTGATCCGCGTCGGGGTAGATCGTCAGTTCGAATGACTTGCCGGCCGCTTGTGCTGCAGCTTGCAGCGCGCTATCGTAGGCCGCCGTGCAACAACCGTTCTGATAATTGTCTTTTCCCCCGGCGAGCACGACCACGGGCGTTTGCAATCTGCTCGCAAAGCCCGGCACATTGCGGATGAAGGAGTTTGCCGGAAACCACACCACGACGCCGGCCACTTGGTCGCCCCATTGCGTGCCGTAGTACAGCGACTCGCCGCCGCCTAAAGAGAATCCGACCAACGCGACCTTGCCAGGCAGGGCGTGCGGCATCGCCAGCGCTTCCTGGATCGCTGTTCTCACACCGGCGCCGTGCGTGCCCTCTTCGGCGTTACCATCGACCAGCACGACGTCGTATCCAAGCTGCGCGATGTCGCGGGCGACATCCGTGTAGTGCGCGGGGCCGGACATGCCCGAGGACAAGACGACGACGCGTCCCTTGCCCTGTGGCGGAGGAAACTCTTGCTGTGCGAGCGCGGCCGAAGCGCTGGTGGCCAAACAGACCATGCTGGCAATTGCAACGACGCGAGAGGAAACGGTCATGGGTCGACTCCCTTGGGGTTTCATGGAGCGCTCGAGCGCTCGAGCGCGGCGGCGTCGCCGAGATTGCTATTGCCCTCGAGGAACTTGACGCTGCTGAGCTCAGCCGCATGCGGTCCGGCGTAGCGCACGATGTAGAGCCCATTTCGGACGTCCACGACGTAGATGAGACCATCCTTGATGATCGGATAGCTCCACATGACGATCTTGCTTGCGCCGCGGCTCAGCGCCGGGTCCTCGGTCGCCACGGTCTTGAGCGGCTCAGGGAAGTAACCGGCCGCGCGTACCGGGTGGGCAGCATCGCTGATGTCGGTCACCTGCAAGCCGCCCGAATGCCACGCGACGATGGCCAGATCGCGCAAGACGGTCGGATTGTGAGAGGAGTAGCTGGTGAATTGCTCCGTTGCCGCGTCGTCGTACGGACCGCCGCAGAACGACCGTTCGTCTTGCGGGATCTTGAACTCGCCGACGATCTTCGGGTGCGCCTGATCGGAGACGTCGATGAGGCGCTCCCAGCCCCACGGGCAGCCGAATTTGGGATCCGTGAACGTTCCGTACACCTCGTCGGTCGTCAGCACGAGCTGCCGCCCCGGCACCTTCACCGCGGAATGGCCATTCGCGCACGCCTTCTTGCAGTTGTCGGGCACCGCGTGCGGATCGGCCGGCGTTTGTCCCCAGATGGGGCGATTCAAAGGTGATGTGATGAGGTCGTCATTGAGCGAGAGCACCTTGTCCGGCGACGTATCTTTCGCGACAGCCGCCGTGTTCAAGATGAGGAATTGGCCGGCTTCCATCGAGAGAAACGCCCGAGTGCCGTCGACCGAGACGCTCATCGAGTGGACGAAGAGATTGCAATCGTACGGACCGCACGTATCGCGCGATGCCAGAGGATAGTCGGCTTGGTCCGTGCCTGGATAGAGGTTGTTCCAATTCCCTTCGGCGATCTCGACCACGCGCCCGCTCTGACTCGCTTTGCTGATATCCGCGACGATCAAGTTCGGCGAAGACGGATCTTTCGAGATCGTCGGCGTCGAGAGATAGAGCAGCGCCCTGTTCTTGTCGCCGGGGTCGACCCACAAGAACATCTCGTGCGGCTTGACCTGTTTGCCGGCCTGTGACGTCGGTACGTAACGCGAGATGAAACGAGGTTGCTGCGGGTCGGTCAGGTCGAAAAACGCGATGTCGAACGGGAACTGCGCGTCGCTGCCGCTTTGACAGGCATGGATCAGGTGGCTGCAGCGGAAGTCCATGACGAGCAGCAGCTTCTTGCCGGGCCAGACCCGCAGTTCGCGGGTGGTGACTCCGATATTGCCCGCATACGGCTTGCCGATCTCACCGACGACCTTCGGGTGCGCGGGGTCCACGATGTCGACGATGAGGACGCCGGGGTGCGGGTGAGGGCAATTGTCTCCGGACGGTGTGCCGGTGGCGCCGACGCAGATCGACGAGCTGTCCGTACGATTGCCGACGTACACGTAGTGGTCGTAGATGGCCAGCGCGGCGTTCATGCCGCGGTTGAAGAGCGGATCGTGCCCGACGAGCGTGACGTTGGATTCGGATGCCGTCGCGAACACTTCTGGCGCGGCACGATCAGCCATGGCGAGGCACAAGACCAAGGTGAGCACCGTTGCGAAAATGCGCGCCATCGTTGGGCGTTTGCGGAGGTACAGCACCGCCTCCTTCATGAAGCGACCCGACATGCAGCAACAACCGGCCGACGTGGCAGTCTTGGCGAGAACTCCCATACAGCGCGTACTCTGGAGTCTAAGCGACGCGCAGCGGTTGATGATCGCTCTTGTCATCGGACTCCTGATCGCCGCGTTAGTGCTTCGAACGGGATGGGAGTACACATTCCTGTGCGCGTATGTCGCTTTTACGGCATGCTATCTCGGGCTGCTCTTGCCCACGATGCTGAGCGGCGACCCGGCGTTGATCGAGGCGAGGGCGTCGCGCTCGCCTGTGAGCGAAAGGCGGTTGTTCGTCGTCGTGGTGGTGATCGCGTTCGTCAGCAACGCCGTCATCGGCGTGCTGTTGACATCCGTCGGTCACCGCGCCCACGGCGATGCGCAGCGCCTGCTCTGGCTCAGCGTCGCGGCGGTCGGACTATCGTGGACGCTGCTGCTAGCGAGCTTCTCCGTCTACTACGCGCGAGCGTACTTCCAAGGCTCTACCACTGGTGGGAGCCGCGGCGGCTTTCAATTCGTGGGGACGGCCGCGCCGGCTGCCGTCGATTTCTTGTACGTGGCCGCCACGATCGCGCTGTCCTACGCGATGAGCGACGTCACGGCCACGAGCTCCGCCATGAGGCGCATCGTCATGCTGCACAGCTTCGTCTCGTTTCTCTTCTATTCGACTGTGGTCTCCATCGGGCTCAACGCACTTCTGACTTCATAAAGATCGAGCATTGAAGCGAATAGCGCCCTTGGTATATGCGGCACTGGTGCTGCTCTTCGCGGGAACGAGCGCCGCCGCAGATCCGACGCCCGTGCCCTCGCCCGCTGCAAGCCCGGTGCCCAAAGACTTTGATCCATGCGGCGGTCCGCTCGAACTCCTGAATAAGATCGGCAGCGGAACCGCGTGCGTCTTCGTCCGGGGCGAAGCTGCGGTCACCGCTCAATATGGAAGCGCGAACATGCCCGCCACCACGCAGCTCAACTTCATGGCCAACACGCTCGATCTCTCAGAGTATGCGCACGGCTTCGCCTACCCAGCCTCGGTGATGTACGTCGGCATCACTCCCAGGGCGCAGATAGCGATCACTCTGCCATCGTTTGTCCAGATCAATTCCGGAAATCTAGGAACGCTCGCCGCCGGCGCAACCGATATGCAATTCGATTACAAGCAGATCGTCTATGTCAAGGTTCCTGAGCTCGACGTGGTCGCGGTTGATCTCGCGTACAAGGCGCCGACCGGATCGCCGGTGCTGCGGGGACCGGGGCCGGAATACATCATCGACCCTCTGGTCAACGTGACGCTGCCGCACAATTTTGGTCTTACGATCGCGGTACCAGTGAACAATGTCACTGTGAGCTGTTCAACATGCTCGAGCGCTTCGCGCGGTTGGAGTTTGTCGCCGCAGCTGACGCCGAGCTGGGAGTCGCCCGGTGGGACCCTGCTCTCGGTGTCTGTCCAGCATGACTTCAACCCGAGCACGACACCGGTCTCGTTCAGCGCCGGGCAGCTGATCGGGAGGCACTTCGAGTTTGCCGTGACCTATGGCGGCTTTCAGCGCACGTCGTCGCAAGCAGGGCCGTTCTTAGGCCTCGTGAGTGCGGCCAACATGGCATACCCGAGATTGCTCTCGCTAAGCGCGAACTATCTATTCGGCCGCAGTAGTCTGCCGGCTGCGCTCCAACAATGATGCGTAGGCCTATATCTCGCTTTCGCCCGTGTTCTTCGGCAGCGGCACGGTCACGCAGCGCACGTTGATCGTCTCGCGATCATTCGTCGTCGGTACGAGCCTCCAGCTCCAAGTGTAGTTCTCTGGGACGGTTAGTGTGCCGCAGATGCCTTGGGCTGGAGCTGGGAGTTTAGTGGTCAAAGCAAAAGAGCTGGTGCCGACGGGGGATTTGCAAGCATTCGTCGGCGTGGTATGAGCGCCGTGTAGCGTTACAAAACCGACGCTGCCCGTCGACAGATAATATGTGCGTTTCTGGATGTTGACGACGAGCCGAACCGCGGTGTCTGCGGAACCCGTTCCGGTTCCGCAACTCCCATCGTTCACGTTATCGGTGGTGTGGGCGTGTCCCTGATATTCCACGTCCCAAGGCTCGTTCACGACGGATGGTGTGTAGCCCGTGATCGTCAAACCAGTTGCGCGCACACGTTCTTGCACTATCCCACCCGGTCCGTAGACGGTGCCCGAATAGGTACCGTGATATGACAACACGTGGCCCCAGGCTCGCTGGACCGGGTCTATCAACGGCGCGAGCCTCGGCGTGGCTAACGGCACGACTGCCGGCGTCGGCGCCGGGCGGGCGAGAGATGTTCCGAAGACGACAACGAGCGCGCACGCGAAGCCGCAGAACATCGTCCAGTTTCTCTTGCTCATGGGGTTATTGACCGCTGACTGGTTGCAATTCCGGATTGACGATGTCGAGATTGGTGCCGCCACCGGTGCCTTTGAAGGTGATCGCAATCGTTAGTGAATTGACACCTGTTAGGTCGATATCGACGCTCGGGGTCGGATTCGGTTTCCCAAACACCGATTGGATCGAAGCGCTGCCCAGTGCCTTGCCGTCACCGGTGAAATCGACCGTGATAAGCGGGTAGATACCCGGTATGTCTTGCGTATCGTCCAGGCCGATCATCGCAGTCAACTTTGTGAACTTGTGATTGAGCGCCCACGTCGCGGTAATGGTTTCATCCTTGACCGCGTGAAAGAGCAGGCTCTTGTCATATTCTTGCCCATTGACCTGGGTGGGCCGATCCCACTGGTTGGCTTGGGTACCTGTGTTTGTGATAATCGTCTCGTGGCTGTTCACGCGGATCCCGTCGTAATAACCGCCCTTGGGATTGCCCTTCAATCCGGACGGCTTGAAAGGTAGGTCGGAAAGATAGACGACATCTGCGGCTTGCGCGATTGCCGTTATCGAGATTGCCACGAATGCGAACACCGCGAGTACCGAAAGTATGGTTCTCATGCCATTCTCCCCTTGATGCAGACGGCGTTCGGTCTTCGATCGTGACGGTCCCGCGGGGACTTGCGGCTCGTGCGGGTTCTTGAAGCGCCTTATTTTTCAAGCGCTCGCAGGGTCGCGAAGATCTGCTCTAGTTGTGGAGGGTCGAACTAATGTTCCAGTCTTGAAAACGCGACGCGTGGCCAATTCGCTTCGAACGTCGGCCACTCGAGCGTAAATGGCGAATTCCTTCACCGTGGCTTCACACGGAGCGTATAGCGTGAGTATCGCAGGTTAGGCGGGTTGCGCGATATTGGCAGGCGTTTTGGAGCCGAGTCGGCAACCGCCGATGACGAATGAAACAAAGGAGTCAAGTCGATGAGTGAAGGCAGCGCCAAGGAAGCGCTCGATCAGGCACGCGAGCACGCTCAGGCTTTCAACAAGAAACTGCAAAGCTTCGCGGCTGAGGATCTCGAGCAGACCCGTGTCGATATGGCAAACGCGCAAGCGGAGGCACAAAAGATCGCCAACAACATCAAGACGTTGGCAGAGCATCAGCATGCTGAGACGAAAATCCACCTGAAAGAAGCGCAGACCGCGTTTGAAGAGACGGCAAAACGCGCGAAAGATTCTGCCGACGCCCGCGGGGCCGATCTGAAGGCAAAGGTTCGCGAGGCGCAAGATCGAGCCAAAGCGGGTGTTGAACACCTGACCGCGGCGGTTCGCGCGCAGGGCGCGGCCCACGCGAACCCTCCAAAATGATCGCCGTGTGCACGCGGTAAGAAGCGCCCTAATCGTCTTTCTCGCCCTGGGAATGGCCGTCGTCGCGGTGACCGGATCAACAGGCGCCGCGACGACAAGCCCGGCTTCTCCTGGCTTGCCGCTTGCCCAACCGTCCGGGAATCTGACCGCGCCCGACGTCGTCGCCCGCGTAGTCGCTACACGGCAGGGCCTTAACTCCTTTTCAGTCCCGATTCATTTCAATCTTGTCGTACACAAAGGGGTCAGCGTCTCCGCGCAACTGGACGCAGTCCGCTACTTCCAAAGCCCGGACAAAGACATGCTGGTCATGCAGTCGATGCCTCCAATGGCTAGGAAGTTTCGTAACATCTACACCGGTGTCGGGACGCCTGAGACATGGCTCGCACAGTACGATGTCACATTCGCCGAAGATCAGGTCTCGAATTCGCAAAGCTACAAGCTAAAGGGCGTGCCGAAAGGCACGAGCAGCGTCGGCATCTCGTACGTGCTCTTGGATGTAGCCAGCGACACGTTCGCCCCGACTTCAGCGCACGTGTTCTACAGCAACGGAGGCACGGTCGCGCTGCAATTCGAGAACGAAGCGGTGAACGGAATCTACCGGCTGCCCGCGCTTGAGACCATCGACATCGCATTTCCCGACTACAAAGTACACGCGGTTGCGCACTACGGCGCATACGAGATCAATGCGCCCATACCAGAATCGATCTGGCAATCAAGTCCTCAGCCGCTGCCGACGTGATGGGCTGGCTGCTCAGGCCCTAAGGGCGCGGGATAGTCTGCAGCATGAGCAGAGTGGCCGACTGCTGGGACATCTGAGCTTCGGAACATCCTAGCAAGCGCACTGCCTCGGCGCTTCGGCGCCGGCGGCGTCATCGCGACCATCGGCGGTAGGTTCGGCGGCTGGCCTTCTTTGTGCTCAATGGAAAGCCAGAGTTCGCCTACGCGATTTCGAATCAGCTGAAGCATAAATATCGAATCGCCGCTCCTCAAGCGCTGACGCCCGATAAGCATTCCGTGCGCGTTGACTCCGTGTATGACGGTGGCGGAATCGGTGAGGGCGCGACCGTGCGGACGAGACCTTCGATGTCGGCGAGGACACGGGGACGCCCGTCTTGGAGGATTATCTCGACAAGATGCCTTTCTCGTACAGAGGAACCTTGCACAAGCTTCTCGTCGTGCTCCAACCAGACAAGCTCAGCGAAGAGGACAAGCAGCGGCTCCTTGCCGAGCTGGCGCGAGCGTCCATGGTAGTTCACTAGCGGTAACGGGCTGAAAACGAATGGACCGTCACGCTTTGGGAGGATTCATGCGGAGGGATGGGGGGAAGAAGGTT
>Ga0209656_10000295_pt1 | contig 33406 bp, 30 predicted proteins | sample BogFormECP12_OM2_FD_188239 | JGI IMG/M metagenome (GOLD analysis project Ga0209656, IMG submission 188239) | Bog forest soil microbial communities from Calvert Island, British Columbia, Canada - ECP12_OM2 (SPAdes) (version 2) | ecosystem: Environmental > Aquatic > Freshwater > Wetlands > Bog ...
CGCCGGCGGCATGACCTTTGTGATCCTCAAGGCGATCGAGCGCTTCATACCGCTGCGCGTGTCGCAGGGAGAAGAAGAGCGCGGGCTGGACGTCTCGCAGCACGCCGAGGTGGCCTATCAGATGTAGCGGTCGAATTCATTCGACCGTCGGACCCTTGTCGCAAGCACGACGTCAAGCATTCGACTCGTGCACATAGGCTTGGGGCGCAAAGACGGGCTAGAATGGCTTTATGGAAATGGTCGCATCGTTTGCCGCGTTCGCCCTGCTCCTAGCCGGTTGGCTCTTGCTGGGCACGCGGCGGCCGGCCCCAGTAGAATAAAGAGAAGCGCGCCGCACGGCGCGCTTCTTCGGTATAGGCCGCTTCGAGGCGTATCGCGCCTCGGGCTTCACATGCTCGTCTCGGCGGACTTGCTCGGTTTCACGTCGGGGTTGAACTCCGCGAACGCCCCCAGCGGATTGGGGACGAGCCAAACCATCAGATCCCAGATCGCCGGGTATTCAAAGACGAAGGCCACTTGGCTTGCATCCTTGGCCTTGCCGATCTTCACGATGTCCGCAGCCGTCGGGTTTGCCAGCGGCACGCCGAACTTCGCCGCCGTCTTCGCGCCGTAGCCGGCGCCGTACTTCACTGAGCCGTCTGGCTGCTTCAGGCCGTAGTGGACGTGTTGCTCGATCGCGATGAAGCGCGAAGCCGAAACGCCCCACATCGTCTGCGCTTTCACCGAGTCAGCCTGAAGGTACGAGAAGTCCGCGCCGATCAGGCGGCCGTTGATGTCGTACCACAGCTGCGCCGGGTGCTGGGGATCGCTCTTCCAATACGATGTGTTCACCCAGCTGATCGCGCCGGTCTCGTCTTCGTTATTGTAGCGATAGTAGCCGGCGGCGGCAGCCTGTTTGGTCGTCGTGAAGCGCGTCTGGAGATCGCGGGTGACCGTGTCGACGAAGGTCCGCTCCAAGGGAGAGAGCGGTGGTGCCGGCGTCGGCGCCGGTGTCGCCGTCGGCGCGGGAGTCGGCGTGCCCATCGCGGCGCCGAGGCCGGCGGCCGGCACGAGCATGCACGCGCACGCGGTGAGAATGAAGCCCAGATGATGTATACGCATAAGGCTCCTAGCGTTCACACACGCGAGGTCCGGCCCCTTCACCGTCGAAGGCGCGCGCATCATGCACCCCTGTGAGTCCTGCACCGGCGAGTGCTGCAAGATCTACTACGTCAATCTGAGCGGTTTCGATGTCTGGACGATCGCCCGCGGCACAAACCTCGCCCCCCAGCAGTTCGTCGACATCGCGCAAGAACACGAAGCGACCGGCATCGGCTTCAAGCTCGACGCCACCAAGACGACCTTCGCGATGGTGCTCGCGAAGAACCCCGGCCGCGACGGCAAGCAGCAGTGCGCGTTTCTCATGGAGATCGGCGACGGGGTCTGCCGCTGCGGCATCTATCCGCTGCGTCCTGCGGCGTGCCGGGTGTTTCCGGCACGGCTGCGCGACGGCGCGGTCACATTTCGCGACGACATCGTGTGCCCGAAGGAGTCGTTCAACGCCGACGCGCTCGACGCGCCAGCCTGGCGCATGTCGCTGCTGCGCAGCCAGATGGAATGGGCCGTCTATGCCGCGGTGGTGCATCGCTGGAACGAGCTTGCCTGCAGCACGCCGCGCGGCGAGACGCGTACACCTGACGAGTACTATGCATTTCTCATGGATCGCTACGCCCGGCTCGATGCGCTCGAGCACGACCTGCAACCCGACGAGCTCTGCGTGCTGATCGAGGGCTGGGGCCAGCCAGCTGCAGCGCGCGGCGCGCCCCTTTGGGAGCGCTACCTACGTCGCGCGGAAGGCGTCATCGCGGAGGCTTGAATGCGGAAGGTATTTTAAACGATTGTTTAAAATGACTGTTCATGAGCCCTGCAACAACGTCGGCAAGACGAGCCGCCCGGCGAGAGACGGTCGAACGGCCTACCGCTGATCCAACCCGGACCAAGCTGCTCGCGGCAGCGACCGAGGTCTTCGCCGAGCGCGGCTATCACGCGGCCACGGTCCGCGAGATCTGCTTGCAGGCCGGCGCGAACATCGCCGCCATCAACTACTATTTCCACGACAAGCTGGGTCTGTATACCGAGGTGCTGCGCAGTGCCGTCGGCCCGGTGCGGGAGACGATGCGCCCGATCTTGGAACGGCCCCTTCCGCACGAGCAGAACTTGCGCGCCGCGATCCGCGCGATGATCGAGCAATTGTATGGCCGCGATAAGCCGGCCGTGCCATTCCGGTTGATGCGTCACGAACTGGTCCAGCCGACGCCGGCGCTCGCGCAGGTCGTCGACGATCTGATCCGTCCGCAATACGATCGTCTGCGGGCGACCATCGGCGCACTGCTCGACTTGCCGCCGGATCACGAGACGACCCGGTTGTGCGCGCACAGCGTGATGGGCCAATCGCTGTTCTATCCGCTCACCGGTCCCGTGATCGCGCGCCTTTGGCCCCAGTTGAAGATGACGCCGCAGCGCCGCAGCCAGATCGCCGAACATATCGCAGATTTCTCGCTCGCATACATCCAAAGCAGACGAGGTAAGGCATGAGTCCGCGCATGAGAACCGCTGCTGCTGCGTGCGCGACGCTCGCCCTGCCCGTCCTGCTCGCGCTGGTCGCGTGCAGCCGTGCTCAAACGAGCTATAGCGGTACGCTGCAATCCGAGTCGGCGAACGTAGGCAGCACGGTCGGGGGGCGCATCGTCGCAGTGCTCGTGAGCGACGGGCAACGGGTGAAGAAGGGCGATGCGATCGTGCGATTCGATCCGAAGGATCAGAAAGCAGCGCTCACCCAAGCGCAAGGTCAGCTCGCGCAAGCGCAGGCGAACCTCGCCGACCTGCTCGCCGGTCCGCGACAACAAGATATCGAAAAGGCGGACGCGCAAGCCGCGCAGGCGCAAGCGGTCTATCAACAGGCGTTGCTCACCGCACCGCACCAGATCGCCGAAGCTTCGGCCAATCTCAAACAGGCACAGGCGGCAGCCGCGCAGGCGCAGCACGACGCGGATCGGGCGCGCACGCTGTTCTACGGCGGAGCGATATCGGCGCAAGCCCTTGATGCCGCGCTTTCGGCGACGCGCCAAGCACACGCGCGGCTGGTTTCGGCGCAGGCGCAGTTCGAGGCGGCGCGCACCGGCTCGGTGCCTCAAGGCATCGACGCGGCACGCCAGACGTATGAGGCCGCGGCGGCGAACGCGGCATTGGTCGCCGCCGGGACCCGGCCCGATCAGATCCAACAAGCGCGCGATGCGGTCAAGAGCGCACGGGGTCTGGTCGGCGCAGCCAAGGCCCGTCTGGCTGAGATGACCGTGACGGCGCCGGCCGACGGTATCATAAACGATCTCGATCTACGTCCTGGAGATCTCGTGGCGGCCGGCGCTTCGGTCGCCAGCGTCGACGAGTTCGTCGACCCGTTCGTGCGCGTCTACGTGCCTCAATCGATGCTTGGGCCGATGAGAGTAGGGCAGCGCGTCAGCGTGCACTCGGACGCGCTTCCCAAGCGCTCGTTTGACGGGCACGTCGAGGCGATCGACTCCAGCGCGCAGTTCACCCCGCGCGACGTGCAAACGGCAGAAGATCGCGCCGACCTGGTGTTCGGCATCAAAGTGCGTGTCAGCGATCCCGAGCGCGTGCTGCGCGGTGGCACGACCGTCGAAGTCAGCCCATGAACGGCGCCGGCCCGGCGATCGTCGCGCAGGGGCTTACGAAACGCTACGGCGAGCAGACCGTCGTGCGCGACCTGAGCTTCGACGTCGCGCGCGGCTCGATCTTCGGCTTCCTCGGACCCAATGGGAGCGGCAAGTCGACCACCATCAAGATGCTATGCGGGCTGGTGACCCCCAACGCCGGCCGCGGGAGCGTCGACGGTTTCGATGTCGAGCGCCAAGGCGACCAGGTGCGCGCCGCCATCGGCTACATGTCACAGCAGTTCTCGCTGTACGGCGATCTGACGGTGGACGAGAATCTCGAGTTCTACGGACGTGCATACAATCTGGACAAGGCGCGGCGCGAGCGGCGCAAACGCGAGGTCACCGAGCTTGCGGGAATCGGCCAGTACAGCCATCGGTTAGCCGCTCAACTTTCCGGGGGCTGGAAGCAACGGCTGGCGTTAGCGACGGCGTTCCTTCATGAGCCCAACGTGCTGTTCTTGGATGAACCGACCGCAGGCATCGATCCAGTCGCGCGCCGGGATCTGTGGGATCTTCTTTTCAGGCTCGCGGAGACCGGTGTCACGCTGTTCGTGACGACGCATTATATGGACGAGGCCGAGCGCTGTTCGCGCGTGGGCTACATCTTCAATGGCGAGCTCATCGCGCTCGGCACGCTCGAAGAGCTGCGGCACTTGCCAGGCGTGCAACCGGCCGGAACCGTCCGCTACGCCGTCCACACGGTCGATGTCATGCCCGCGTTTTCTGCGGCCAAGGGCCTGGCCTACGTCAAGGACGTCACGATTTTCGGGCGCGACCTGCATCTCGTGGTCGCAGCAGACGTCACGCCGGAGCGCTTGCGTTCCGACCTGGCTGCGGCGCGGGCCGGAATCGAGGGGATCGAGCGGATCGAACCGTCGCTTGAAGACGTCTTCGTGGCGCTGACGCGCTCGCGCGAGTTCGCATGAGAGCGGCGTTCGATCTGCGCGGCTTCTCGGCCGTGCTCTACAAAGAGTGGCTCCACGTGCTGCGGGACCGAGGCACCTTGGTCCTCGCGTTGATGCTCCCGATCCTCCAGCTCTTGATCTTCGGTTATGCGATCAACACGCGCGTCGAGCACATCCCAACAGCCTACTACGACGAGGATCGCGGCGCGCTCGCTCTGCGGGCATTGGATTCGCTGCGTACGTCACAGCAATTCGACCTCGTCCGCAAGGCCTCGTCACGGCCGGAGCTCGAGCGTCTGATCGTGGCCGGCAAGGTCCATGTCGCAGTCGATATACCACCGAACTTCACCGCGGACGTGCTTGCCGGCCGGCAGGGTCAGATCCAGGTCCTGATCGATGGTTCGGATTCTTCGATCGCGCAGCAGGCGTATGGTGCGTCAGGCCTCATCGGCCAGGCATTGTCGGCGCAACTGCGCCCGCAGCCGGCGAGCGTCGCGCTCATCGACGTGCGGCCGCGCATGCTCTTCAACCCCGATCTGCGCAGCGCGAACTTCCTCGTGCCTGGGCTCATCGGCTTGATCATGCAGCTCATCACGATCTTCCTGATGGCGCTCTCGATCGTCGGCGAGCGCGAGCGCGGAACGCTCGATCAACTGCTCGTGACACCCATCGGGTCCACCGGCCTCATGCTCGGCAAGATCGTGCCGTACGCGTGCATCGGGTTCGTCGATTTCTTGCTGGTCTTGCTGGCGATGGTCTACATCTTCAAAGTGCCGATCGCGGGGAGCGTACCGCTGTTGCTGGTGCTCGGCGCGTGCTTCTTGATATCGGCCCTGGGGCTTGGCTTGCTGGTCTCGACGATCGCGCAGACCCAGCTTCAGGCCATCTTGTTGACCTTCGCGCTCACCGGACCGTCGGTTCTGCTGTCAGGCTTTTTCTTCGAGCGAGAGCTCATGCCGCCGGTCATGCAGTGGATCGGCCTGTTCATCCCGATGACGTACTTCTTGGAGATCCTGCGCGGCATCATCTTGCGCGGGGCGGGGCTCGATGCGCTGTGGCCGCAGGTGCTGGCGATGTGCGGGCTCGGCCTGGTGCTGATCCTCGTGTCCAGCATCCGCTTCGCGCGCACGACGTCATAAGACGCCGCCGTTCGAAGGCTCTGGGGTCGGGGGCGGTGTCGGAAGAGCTCCCGAGATCACGTCGAGCTTATGCGAGATCTCGTCGTCGGTCATCGACCCGACCACGTAGCAGTCTAGTACGCCCTGGCGCGTGAAGAACAGGTGCGCCGGGAATTCGACGTTCTTTTCGGTGGTGCCGGTCTCGAGCGCATACGTGAAGCCGCCAGTTTGATCCATCGCTATCGGATAGGATATGCCGTACTTGGTGCGATAGGCGCGCACCGTATCGTCTGATTCTCTGAAGTTGATCCCGACCACGCGAAGCCCGTGCTCATAGCGATCCGTCGCTGCTCGAACGATGAAAGGCTGCTCGTTCACGCACGGCTCGCACCAGGTGGCGAAGATGTTCAGCCAGACCGCATACCCCGCATACTTCGAGAGAGCGAAATCCGGCCCGTCGAGAACGCGCATCTTGATCTCGAGCGGTCGATCGTACGGCAACGTCGTGTTGTGATCGCACTCGACGGCCGCTCGTGGTGTCTTCGCGCCGACAACAGCGGCTACGAGCCCAAACAGAAACTGTTCACGCAGCACAGCGCTGGCGGGTTCACATCCCGAGAAACTGATTCCCGCCCACGGCTTACTCCCGCCCTGCGGAATTCCTAGCCGAGGATGAGATCGAGCAGTGGCGGATAGCACTGCGCGACGCATTGATTAGGGTTATCCGGTTCGATGACGTCGTGCATCGCCGGGAAGCCGACGAGCCAGGCGGCTGAACTTGAGACCATGCCGGTGCCGCGCCAGTGCTCCGAGAGCTGCTCGGGCACGCTGTTGTTGACCGCCGGGTCGCGCGGGTTGAGCGCGAAGATCATCTGCGTGCGCGCCCGCCCTGCAAGCGGAGCTTGCGCGCCGAGCGTCCACTCGCCGATCTTGTAGCATTCGCCGAGCGCGCGCAGCGGATAGCGGGGGTAGGCGTGGCTCGGCGTGATCGCTTCTTTGAGCGTCGGATTCCACCACGCGTAGCGTGACGGCGGCATCGCGCGCATCCACGCGGCGGCATAGACGCTGAGCGGAAACCAGATATGATCGATTCCGAACGCCGGCGACAGCGCGACGCAGCGGTCGATATCGCCGCGCTGCGTCACGAGCCACGCGGTCAGCACGCCGCCCAGCGATATACCGTGCACGACCAGCCGCCGGCCCAAACCGCGGGCGGCGTCGACCGCTTCCATCGCGAGCGCGCAGACCTGTTCGGCGGTCATGCGCTCGAGCCGGGTCGTCATCCGGTTCACGTCGCCGTGCTCCGGCAGGCGCGGCACGAGCACGTTGCAGCCGCGCGCGTGCAGTCGCTGCGCGAACAGCGCGTATTGGGCCGGGCAATTGGTGAAGCCGTGAAACAGGACGACCGTGGTGTCGGTCGGACGGCCGTGAGAATAGAGCGCCGTCCGTCCGACGGGGAGGATGCTCGCGTCATCGAGGGCCTGGATCCGGCGTACGAGCGCCAGCGCATCGTCAAAGCGGGAATCATCGGCCTTCGCGCGCGGCAGCAGCGGTACGGCGGAAAGCAGTCGGATGAAATCGCGACGGTACATCGACCGGGTCGCGCGCTAGACCTTGAGTTCGACTTTTTCGAGGGCCTTGGTGGTCGAGACCACGTGATGGTTGAGCCGTAGCTCTTCGGGCGAGTAGCCGAACGCGAGGCCAAGCAGTTGAGGCAAGTGGAAGATCGGCGTGTCGATCACCTTATGCATCACGGCGGCCGCATCGGGCTGCTGCGCGTCGAGGTTGAGATGGCACAGGGGGCAGGGGGTTACCAAGAGGTCGGCGCCCTTTTCTTTGGCCTCGAGGATGTGGTTGCCGCCCATGGTCAGCGCCTTATCGCGGTTCATGGTCACCATCGGGAAGCCGCAACACTTGGACTTGCCGTGGTACTCGACCGCTTCGCCGCCGACGACCTCGATCAGCTGTTCTAAGTAAGTCGCGCGCTCCGGCCGCTCTTTGAGGCCGAGGTACTCCTGCGGACGCAGGATGTAACAGCCGTAGAACGGCGCGATCTTCAGGCCCGTCAGCTTGTGCTTGACGAGCGAGCGGATCTTGTCGAGCCCGATGTCTTCGACAAGGATCCACAGCAGATGTTTGACCGTCGTCGTTCCTCTATACTGATAGCCGCTGTCGGCGAGCGCGACATTGGCGGCGGCGAGGCGTTCAGGGCTCTTGCGGAAGTGATAGTTATGGTTGGAAAGCACGCCTTGGCAGGTCGAGCAGATGGTCATCAGCGTCGCGCCTTGCTGCTCGGCCATGGCCAGCGTCAAGCCGTTGAGCGAATCGGCCAGCGGCGGATTCTGCTCGGAGAGCACGCCGGCGCCGGTGCACGGCGCCTCGGTCAGCTCGTGCAGCTCGAGTCCGAGCGCTTCGGCGACTTTGCCGGTCGAAACGTACAGTTCGGGGCACGCGCCTTTAGAGACGCAGCCGGGCCAGAATGCGACTTTCATTTGAATCGTCCGCCGATCTTCTTGAAGAGGTTCTTGATTCGCTCGACGTGCGGGACCGCATGGTGGATGAGGGGCGGGAACTTGCCGGCGCGCAGCAAGTTGAACGCCGCGGGCAGCGACTGCAGCTGCGCGGGGATGTTGAAGAGTCCGAGCGACTTGGGCATCAGCGTGAGCTCGTTGAGACGGCCGCTGTCGCGCACCGATTCCGCGAACGCGTCCGCATGGCGCGTGCCCGTGTTATGCGTGAAGCCGGCGTCGACCGCCATCTTGCGGAGTTTGAGGATCTGGTCGAGCGGTGCGACGCCTTTGGGGCATTGCTGCACGCACTCGTAGCAGTGCGTGCAATCCCACACGCCGTTGGGCTCGCTGTACTGCCCCAGTCGCTGGGTGGTTTCCGCGTCGCGTGGGTCGGCCGTATACCGATAGGCCTTGGCCAGCGCGGCGGGTCCCGTGAAGTCCGAGTTGACGGCGAACGACTCGCAATCCATCAGGCACGCGCCGCACGAGATGCAGCTCACCTCTTGGAGGAGCTCTTCCATCGCGGCGTTGGGGACGCAGTATTCTTCGCCTTGGGGCACCGGCTGTTTGTTCTCAAGCCACGGCTTGACCGAGAAATTCTTCTTCCAGAACGGCGTCATGTCGCAGACCAGGTCGCGCACGATCGGCATCGAGGGCGGCGCCTCGACGGTGACCTTGCCGTCCGGCGTGAAGTCGCGCAGCTTGCTCGTGCACACAAGACGCGCGTGGCCGTTGACCCACATGGCGCACGATCCGCAGATCGCGCTGCGGCACGCACAGCGCACGCCCAAGCTCTCGTCCTGATATTCGCGGATGGCGATGAGCGCGTCGAGGACCATCGCGTGCTCGGGCAGGTCCACCTTGAACGTCTGGTAGACCTTGGGCACGGCGTTCTGGTACGGCGGCCGGAACGGCTGGCCAGGCTCGCCCTTGGGCTGCGGCTCTCCGGGCGGGCTATAGCGCCCGACGACGACGGTCCATTCCATCAGTACTTACGCTCCTGCGGCGGCCATTTGGTGATCGTCACCGGCACGTAGCTGATGACGGGCTGGCCGTCGCGCCGGGTGATGAGGATGTGCTTGAGCCATTCCGCGTCGTTGCGCTCCGGATAATCGGTGCGCGATTGGGCGCCGCGGCTTTCCTTGCGTTCGATCGCGCCGAGAATCGTGGTCTCGGCGCAATCGAGCATGTAGCCGAGCTCGAGCGCGAAGGTGAGCGCCTGGTTGTAGATGCGGCCCTTGTCGCGCACGGCGACGGTCTCATAGCGCTTCTGCAGATCATGCACCTGCGCGAGCGCCTCGCGCAGGCCGGCCTCGTCGCGATAGACGCCGACCTTCTCGTCCATCAGATTGCCGAGCTCGAGCCGCAGCTTGGCATGCGTCTCGCCGGTCGTCGGACGGTCCATGAACGCCTGCACGCGTTTTTGCTCGGACGCCAAGAACTGCTCGCCGGCGGCGTCGGGCGGCATGGCCGATACCGTCTTGACGTATGCGGCTGAGTTACGGCCTGCGTGGCGGCCGAAGACGAGCGTGTCGAGCAGCGAGTTCGCACCGAGGCGATTGCCGCCGTGCACGCTCACGCATGCGCATTCGCCCGCGGAATATAAGCCTTCGACCGGCGTGCGCGCGCCGGCGTCGGTCTTCACGCCGCCCATGATGTAGTGCATGCCCGGGCGCACGGGCACGGGCTGGTTGAGCATGTCGATGCCGAGGAAGTCGAGTGCCATCTCGTGGATCTGCGGCAGCTTCTTGAGGATGACGTCGGGTCCGAGATGCCGCAGGTCCAGCAGCACGCAGCCGTCGATGCCGCGCCCGGCCGCGATCTCCTGCCACTCAGCGCGCGACACGACGTCGCGCGACGCGAGCTCCTTCATCTTCGGCGCGTACTTCTCCATGAAGCGCTCGCCCTGCGAATTGAGCAGGTAGGCGCCTTCGCCGCGCGCGGCCTCGGTCATCAAGAAGCCGGAGCCCTTGAGCGTGGTGGGATGGTACTGCACCATCTCCATGTCCATGACCGGCGCTCCCGCCCGATAGGCGAGCGCGATGCCGTCACCGGTGCAGATGAGCGCGTTGGTGCTGGGCTCGTACACGCGGCCCATTCCGCCGCTTGCCACGACGACCGCCTTGGCGCGCAGCAGCACCAGATCGCCGTTCATCATGTCGAGCGCGACGACGCCGCGGCACGCGCCGTCCACCATGAACAGCGCGGTCGCGAACCATTCCTCGTAGACCTTGACGCCCGCTTTGAGCAGCTGATCGTACAGCGTGTAGAGCAGCGCCTGGCCCGTGATGTCGCCGACGAAGTAGGTGCGGGCCTTGGAGGCGCCGCCGAACGCTCGCGTACCGAGCTTGCCGTCCGGACCGCGGTAGAAGATGACGCCCATATGCTCGAGCTCGATGATGTCGGCAGGCGCTTCGCTGCACATCACCTCGACGGCGTCTTGATCCGCGAGATAGTCGGAGCCTTTGATGGTGTCGAGCGCGTGGATCTCCCACGAATCGCCCTCGCCGATCGCGGCGTTGATGCCGCCTTGGGCGGCGCCCGAGTGGCTGCGCACCGGATGGACCTTGCTGATGACGGCGACGTTCGCGCCATTGCGCGCTGCCTCGAGCGCGGCACGCATGCCGGCGAGACCGGCGCCGAGCACGATGATGTCGTGGTCGACAATCACGGCAATCTCACCCCTATCGGTCGTCTGCTAGGCGTTTGCCGTTCCCTCCGGTCCGAGGCGCGACCTACTGGCGTGCATATGTTCGGGCGACTTTAGTCGAGCTTTTCGGCAAGCATCTGCGCGACGGGCTCGCGAGGCTGAGCCGGTGCGATCGCACCCGCTATCGCGAGCCCCGCGGCGATGAGCACGAGGTTCTTGACCACGAATTCGCCCTGCACGGTGAGCAAGAGCGGATCGCCGTGCTGGAACGAGTTCTCGGGCTCGAGCACGAGCACCAAGAACGTGCCCAACATCTGCACGAAGAAGAGCAGCATGGTCACGCGGATCGCCCAGCCGGTCAACAGGCCGGCGCCGATGACGAGCTCCAGCACGCCCATCGACTTGACCGCGACATCGGCGGGCAGGAACGGCAGCGTGCGCGCCACGAGATCTGCAACCGGGCTGACCCCGAACAGCTTGAGCGCGCCGAACCAGATGAACACAAGCGCGAGGGCGATGCGCAGCACGAAGACGCCGTGGGCGCGCACGAAACCGATCGCCGCATCGTCGAAGCGCTGGAGCCAGCCCGGTGCCCGCATGCTCATGCCTCCGCCTTTCCGCCCCTGTTCTTCCTTTAACCCATTAACGCCGACGGCCGATGAACCTTCTAGGGCAGGAATCCGACGAATCGCGCAGAGTGGCGTGGTCTTGTCGCCCGCCCGCTGCGCCACTCAAACGGTCGAATAAATTCGACCGCTACAGGGGTGGTGCCGAGAAACGGCGATGCACGCAGCAAACAGCGCCGACGCCCAGCTCGAAAGCGAGTGGCTGAGGCAGACAGCACACGGGGATCGAGCGGCGTTCGAGCGGCTCTTCCGGGCCTACGAACACCGCCTCTACCGTTTCTTGCTCGGGCTCGTGCGCGAGCCGCAGGTCGCCGAGGAGCTGACGGGAGACGTCATGCTCGAGGTGTGGAAGAACGCGGCGCGCTTCCGCGGCCAATCCAAAGTGTCGACGTGGATCTTCGGCATCGCCCATCACAAAGCGGTCGACGCGCTGCGCAGGCGCGCGCCGGCACACGTCGACCTGGAGGAGTTGAGCGCGGTTCCAGATGCTGGCGCAGGGCCAGAAGCGCAAGCGATGGCGGACAGCGCGCGCCGTGCGCTTGCCGATGCGCTGCTCGAGCTGACGCCTGAACACCGCGCGGTGCTCGAGCTGACCTTCACCAATGGATGCTCGCAGGCCGAGATCGCGGCGATCGTGGGCTGCCCCGTCAACACCGTCAAGACCAGAGTGTTCTATGCGAAACAACAGCTGCGCCGGATCTTCGAGCGCAGGGGCGTTCGGAGAGATCTGCCATGAACCACCAAGACGTCGCCGAATTGCTTCCGTGGTACGTCAACGGCACGCTTGCGCCGCACGAGCGCGCGCAGGTCGAGGCCGAGCTCGCGTCCTGCCCCTTGTGCGCCGGCGAGCTGGCCGAGCTGCAGCGCATCCACGCCGCGATGCACGAGATCGACCAAGACGCGCCCGGTCCGTCAGAATCGCTGATGGCCCGCACGTCGGCGCGCATTGACGCGCAGCCGGCGCGCGTGGGCGCCGCGTTCTCGGTGAAAGATTGGTGGAACAGTCTCACCGCCGCAGGCAAGATCACGGTCTTAGTCCCCGCAGCGCTGGCCGCCGTGCTGGTCGTCATCGCCGTGCGCCAAAGCGCGCTTCATCAGGTCGCTCTTTCCACCTATACGACGCCCGCCGGCGTTGCGGGCAAAACCCTCGACGAGCGCACCCAAAGCACGGATCAAGTCGCACAGGCACCGGCGCCTCCCCAGGCAGGGGCTCCGCTGCCGATCACGAGTGGCGCCGTCGCCCGAAGCGCTTCGGTGAATGAGGCCGCGGCGCCGGCCACGAGCCAGCTGCAAGCCACGAACGTTCTGAAGCGCGTGCCTTTGCCGTCCGGCGAGCGCCCGCAGCTCATACGCACCGGCACCATTGACTTGCTGGTGCCAGACGTCGAGCAGACGCTCGCGCAGCTCCAATCCCTGGCTCAGCTCCAATTCGGCGATGTGATCTCGCTCGATGATTCGACGCCCTCGACGCCCGGCGTCCGCCACACCGCGCAGGTCCAGTTGGCCGTGCCCGCCGACCGCTTCGATCAGACGATGCAGGCGCTCGTCAAGCTCGGCGCGGTGCAATCGCGCAATATCAGCGCTGAGAACGTCTCCGACCAGATCGTCGACGCCCAAGCCAGGCTTCGCAATCTGCGCCGGACCGAGACCGACATGCTGCGCATCCTCGACCGTGCGGGCAAGATCCCGGATGTGCTTGACGTGACGCAGCAGATCGCGCAAGTACGCGAGCAGATCGAGCAGCTCGATGCGCAGGTGCAATCGCTGCAGCATCGCGTCGCCTACTCGACCATCTCGATCGCGATCGAGGACGAGAAGCCGGTCACAAGCGCGCAACCTGGCATGGGCGCGCAGCTCGACGACGCCTGGAAAGCCGCCGTGCGCGAACTGCGCAACTACACGGTGCGCGTCGCTGCCGTCATGCTGACCATTATCGCGTTCGCGCCCTATTGGCTGGGGGTGCTGCTGATCGCTCTGTTCATCGCCAACCGGCTGCGGCGCCCGTCCGGCGCCTGAGGACTACCTGCGCCGCTGGAGAATCAGCGGCGCATGCTCGCCCTCGTGCTCTCCGTCGCCGTCGCCGCCGCTACGGCGCCGCCCCCCGCGCCGCACGATCCGGTCATCGCCGCGGTCGGCGACCTCGTCTGCGATCCGCGTCCCCACACCCTGCCCGATATCGAAGACGTGCTGGGGGGCTGCAGCTCCAACCAGACGTTCGCGCTCGTGGCGCACCGGCCGCTGGCAGCGATCCTCATCTTGGGCGACGCGCAATACGAGGACGGTGCGCTGGTCGCGTTCCAACAAGGCTATGCCAAGTCGTGGGGCAAGCTCAAATCGATCACGCATCCGACGCCGGGCAATCACGAGTACTATTCATCGCCGCATGCCGACGGCTATTTCACGTATTTCGGCCGGTCGGCGGGCGATCCGGCCAAAGGCTACTACAGCTTCGACCTGCCCAACTGGCACTTCATCGCGCTCAACGGCAACTGCGCCCTCATCGGCGGCTGCGCCGCCGATTCGCCGCAGGAAGCGTGGCTGCGCGCGGACCTGGCCGCGGATCACGCTTCGTGCACTCTCGCGTACTGGCATCAGCCGCGCTTTTCGTCCGGCTTTCACGGCAACGACACCCAGTATGGGCAGTTCTGGAACGACCTTTACGCCGCCAAAGCCGACATCGTTCTCGGCGGGCACGATCACGACTACGAACGCTTCGGCCTGCAGACGCCGGCCGGCAAGGCGGATCCGCAAGCCGGAATCCGCGAGTTCGTGGTCGGCACAGGCGGCCGCAGTCACTCGTTCTTCCTTAGAATGGATAGGAACAGCGAAGCGCGCGCATCTGGAACCTTTGGGGTCATGTTCCTGACGCTTCACGCGCACGGGTACGATTGGCGCTTCACACCGATCGCCGGCTACCACTTTTCAGATAGCGGAAGCGGGACATGCCATGGTCGAGGCCCCTGATTTCACGCATTAGATTCCTTGGAGTAAGTTTCACGCACGGAAGCGTGTGTCAGAAAAGTCAGTACTTCTCCTTTTGGCTCTGACTGTCTATAATGTGCGCATGTTTACAAGCTTAGCCCTCCTTATCGCACGCGTGCTGCTCGGTTGGATTTTCATCGCCCACGGCGCGCAAAAACTGTTCGGCTGGTTCGGCGGCTACGGCCTCAAGGGGACCGGTGGATTCTTTGAGGGCCTCGGCATGAAGCCCGGCGTGCTCTTCGCGTTCGTCGCGGGCGCGGGTGAGTTCGTCGGCGGGCTGCTGACCCTGCTCGGCTGGCTCAACCCCGTCGGGCCCGCGCTGATCATCGCGGTGATGATCGTGGCGATCGCGACCGTCCATATCCCCAAGGGCTTTTGGATGACCAACGGCGGCTACGAGTACAATCTCGCCAACATCGCGGCGGCATTCGCCATCGCGGGCGCCGGCTCGGGCGCGTACTCGCTTGACGCCGTAGCGCCGCTGGCGCTGTTGAGCCAACCCAACGCGGGTTGGATCATCATCGTCGCGGCGGTTGTCGGCGCACTGCTCTCTTTGGTCGTCCGTCGGGTACCAAAAGCCGCTGCCACCTCCTAGGGGACCGGCTCCTTCGCTTCTCGTTGCGCACGCCGCCGTGCGAGCCGTTGTCGCACGGCTACGAATACCGTCGCCGCGAGCGTGGCGGCCAGAACGGCCATGACCTCGCGCGGGCTGCCGCCGAACAGCGCGACGAGCGCTGAGGCGAGACAGCCCCCGCCGCCGATGCCGATGCGCCTGGCCAGCTGCGCGCCATCATTGCGGTCCGCATCATCGAGCTGAATCCGCGGATCGCGCAGCCCCTTTGCGATCAACACCGCGAGCAGCGAGTAGGCGAGCCCGATGCTCGCGAAATACGCGCCGAGCGACACGTCGTCGCCGAACGTCGATACTAACAACAGCGAGTAGGCGACGAAGACCGTCGCCGCGAGAAACGTGAAGTTGAGCAACACGCTCGGCGTATCCGGATAGAAGTAGCGCGCGAACAACCGGTGATGCAGCCACCACAGCGCGCAGACGAACGCGAAACTCGCCACGAACGTCACGATATGGATCGGGTGCGCTAACAGATCGCCGCTGGCGCGCGGGACCTTCAGCGTAAAGGCGAGCTGCGAGAGCGTGAAGGCGATGACGATATCGCTGAACGTCTCGAGCCGCCGCACCGTATGTTCGTGCCGCGGCGGCTTGACTGCGGCGCGGGCGTCGTCCATCGCAGCGGCGTTTAGCCGCCAGCGCTCGTTTCGCCTCGATGCGCTGCGCGTTACGTTCGGGAGCCCGTGTCCTATCGTCGGCCGCTCCGAACGAATTCGCCAATCCATCAATAGATGAGAGAGATTCTACGGCACAGCGGCTGGCCAGGAGCCGCATGACGCCTGAGGCGAAATTGCGCGCTACGTCGCCATGGGGGAGTCGCTCATCATGCGTTCGATTTTGCGTATTTCAGCCATTTCACTCGCTGTCGGATTCGCGCTCCTGTGCGCGCAGGTTTCGCCCGCCAGGGCCGGCACGACCGGCGCGATCAACGGCACCGTCACCGACGGCGGCGGCCATCCGATTGCGGCGGTGCAGGTCAGCGCGGCCGCTCCGTCAGGCACCTCAAAGACGATCACCGCGGGCAACGGATTCTACGCCCTCAACGGATTGTCGCTCGACACCTACGTCGTCACGTTCATCAAGGCCGGCTTTCAGACGACCTTCGTGCCCGGCGTGACGGTGACGCAGGATCAGACCCGTCGCGTGGACGCGGTGATGCAGACCGGACCGAAATCCCTCGGCACGGTGACGGTGCGCAGCGCTCAGTCACTGGTGCAACCTGCGACGACCGCGAGCAGCTATGTCGTGAACCAGCGCACGCTGCAAGACATCAACGGCACACCGCAAGACCTCAACGGCTTCCAAGCGTTCAATTCGCTGCCCGGTGTGACCACCGACTACGCGGGCTATCCAGTCATCCGCGCGGGCGCGGAGAACGACGTCGGCTATCAGCTCGACGGCGTCGACAACACCGACCCGGTCACCGGCCAGTTCCTCAACGCGGTCACGCTCAACGGCGCGCGCAGCGTGCAGCTGGCGACCGGCGGCTACGACGTGGCCTCGGGCAACACCAATTCGGGCGTGATCAACGAGGTCATAAAACGGGGCGCGTATCCGGGCGCCGGCCAAGCGACCTTCCGCCTAGGCTGGCACGAGTACGATCACGAGATCTCGATGGACTACGGCAGCGCGACGCCGGACAACCGCTTTAGCTATTACTTCTCGTTCGGCGGCCAGCGCATGGCGACCGACTATGGCAACAACGCGACGCTGCTGCCGCTGACCCTGGGATACCAGAACTTCACCACGCTCAACGACGTGGTGGGCAATTTCTTCTATCGCTGGGGCGGCGACAACCGCAACGAAGTGCAGTTCCTTTCCAACCTGAGCGGCCAGACCTTCGACTTCGCGACGCTGATCAATCCGGCGCAGGCGCCCTACCCGACGATCAACGGCAACGACGAGGCCGGCACGAATCTGCTCAACTTCCCATGCAACCCGACGCCCTGTGTGCCGCTGTCCAATTTCATCACGCTGTATCCCGGCCAGGCTGCCGTGAATCAGAACATCAACGCGGTCGATACGCAGACGTTCAACTCGACCATCGACAAGCTCAACTACAAGCGCCAGTTCAGCGCGTCGAGCTTCGGCGATCTGACGCTGTTCCGCACGAGCGAGAATCTCGTGTCTTCCTATCCGTACAATGTCGGATCGTTTTCGGACACGTATCAGGATCTGAACACCGTCGGGCTCGGGATCCAAGCAGACTACGACAATCAGCTCAGCAACCACCACGAGCTCGGTGCGGGCGGCACGTATACGTACTACTCCTCGCTCTTCAAGGCCGCGTTCCCCAGTTTCGAGCCCATCGTCGAGCCGCTCGAAGGCATCGGCTGCCAGCAATTGCTGCTGACCACGAATCCTGGCCCGGGCGTCGGTGGCTGCTACATCGGCCCGCTTAACGCGCAGCTCAACGCGACGCTTGGCACGACTCTGCCGACCAGCGGACCGCTCGCGCCGCTGAACACCTTCGCGGACAGTACGTCGTACACGGACGCGCCGATCCATCGCTACGATTTCTACGTCAAGGACCGCTGGCAGCCGAACGACTTGCTTACCGTGACGTTCGGCGTACGCTACGACATGGAGGTCATCGGCCTGCCCAGCGACGCCGCGGCGCAGAACATCAGCTACTACACCGACGACACGACGCCAGCGGGCTGCGGCGCTCCTCCGAATCCGCCATGCAACATCGTCACCTTGCCGGGCTCGCCGATCGGCACCGACGTCACGCGCCCGTCGCAGATCAGCCCGCGCATCGCCGTCTCGTACCAGCTCGGCCCGCACGACGTCGTGCGCGCATCGTATGGCAAGAACATCGAGTTCGAGCCGATCTCGGCCGTCCAGAACTCGTATCGCATCGATCCGTCGCTGGCGAACTGCACGATTGCGAGCGGCTGCTTCCAGCCGCTGCCGGGTTACAGCCCGACGTGCGTCAACGGCGTCGACCCGGCGAACTCCAACGCGAGCTGTAACGGCTTCTCAAACCTGCAGCAGCAGATCCTGGCCGACCTGAACACCAACAACTTCCAGTCATTCACGCCTGTCGTTCCGCAGCGTGCGATCAATTACGATTTCTCGTACGAGCACGACTTCGGCCATGGGCTGGACACGAAGATCACTCCCTACTACCGCCGCGGCACCGACTACGTGGTCACCAGTTCGAATTTCCTGTTCAACCTCCCCAGCGGTACGCCGGTGTTCGGACCGGCGCGCTCGGTGAACGCGGGTATCAACTCGAATACCGGCGTCGAGTTCGAAGTGCAAAAACAGGCGACGTTCGGGTTTTCCGGGTTCTTCAACGCGACGTACGACAACACGCTCGCCAATTACGATAGCGACTTCTTCCCGACCGTCAACAACGCGGCGCTGGCCGCCGGTCATTTCTTCCACGTGACGTATGTGTCGCCGCTGGTCGCCAATCTCGTGGTCGCATACGACTCGCGCCAGGGCCTGCACGCCTCGGTCGATATCCCGTACGAATACGGCTATCCGTATGGCGTGGGGACCAAGACCTTCGTCTTCCTCCCGTGCAGCCAGGTGCCGACCTGCACGGGCGATCCGACCAGCACGGTCCCGTATCAGGTGCTCAACACCGATCTGGCCGCCTCGACGCCGTCGGAAGCGTACTACTTCACCGATCCGACCAATCCGGGCACGATCACCGCACCGAACATCGTGTCGTCGCGCGGCACGCCCGAGGGACCGGACCCGGGGTCATTGCGCGGTCCGCAGATCCTCACCGTCAACGCCAGCATCTCGCAAGACATCGGCCGCGGCCCCAACAACTTCCAAGTCGGCGTGCGCGTGCTCAACCTGCTGGGCAATTACACGCCCGCGGTGGTCGCGAACAATCCATATTACGTTCCCAATGGCCTGGGTGGCTACGGAGTCGGCTCGGGCTTCAACACGAATCAGTGCCCGGCCGGCGTGGTCAACCAGTTCGGCTGCGAGCCGTTCCAGAACAACTACACTCCGTATCCGTACGAAAGCGAAGCGTTAGGCCCACCGCGCCAGTGGACGTTCTTCTTGAGCATGAAGTACTGACGGGTCCGTACGGCGGCGTCACTTCAGATAGCGGTCCATCCAGGCCGCCCAGCGCCGGTAGATGTCCTCGGAGCGCACCGGGTCGTTCGGATAGTGCCCGCTCACCGGATAAACGACGAACGTCACCGGCAGGTGGCTGTCCTTGAGCCCGTGATAGAACTCATATGAGTGGATCACCGGTACGCGTACGTCGCCGGAATCGTGCAGCAACAGCGTCGGCGCCGTGACTTTGGCGACGTAGCTGAGCGGCGACTGGTCGCGATACGCTTGGAGCAGTGCGGCCGAATCCCACGGCGAACCGCCGAAATAGAAGCGGCCCAGCACGTTGTAGTCCGATGTCGCATAGTCGACGAACGCGTCCGCGGGCGCGGCGCCGGCCATCGCGGCCTTCCACACCGCGTAGTGCGTGATGAGCCACTCGGTCATGTAACCGCCGTACGACCAGCCGGACACCGCGATGCGCGTCTCGTCCACGATGCCCAGCTTCTTGACGGCCTCGATGCCGGCCATGACGTCGCGCCCCGGGCCGTCGCCGGCATCGTTGAAGATCGCGATCTGGTACGCGTTGCCCTGGCCGTCGCTGCCGCGATAGTTGGGCGAGAAGACGAGGTAGCCGTGCGCGGCGATGTACTGCGGCAGGCCCGGCCAATCGGTGTCGCGCCAACTCGCGATCGACGATTCGGTGGGTCCGCCGTGGATCTGCAAGACCAGCGGGTATTTCTTGCCGGCGACGTACGAGGGCGGGTAGAAAAGCACGCCGCTTTCGGAAAACCCGTCGGGTCCGGTCCACGCGATGTTCTGGACTTTGCTCTGCGCGCGCGCATCGATGGCCGCGTTGTAGTCGGTGAGCCGCACCGGCGGGGCGAATGTCGAAGCCATGTAATAGACCTCGGTCGCGCGCTGCGGTTCCGAACCGGCGAAGGCGATCTGCCCTGCCGCAGTGGCATCGAGCGTGCCGGGCACCGGATCGACCGCCTGCGTATCGATGCGCGACGAGTCGCCGTGCTCGCCGACGATGAACAGCCGCGAACGGGTCCCTTGAAACGCGTTGACGACCAGCCGATGCCCGCTCAGCCAGCGCGCGCCCATCGCGTCGATGTCGAGCGTCTGCGTCGCCGCGATACCATCACCGCCGCTCGCGGGCGCGATCATCATCATCGTCTGCGCTAGCGCATTATCGGCGCGCGCGTAGGCGTACGCGATGCGAGTGCCGTCCGGCGAGTAGATGGCGCCGGCCTCGAGGCGCTTGTGGTCCGTGAGCTTGCGGATCGAGCCGATGGCGACGTCCAGCACGTCGGTCACGGTGCCGACCGCATCGGAATTGTACGCATTGTCCATGCGCGCGAACACGATCGAAGCGCCGTCGGGCGACCACGCGAAGAACGGCATCGGAGCGACCTCGGGCAGCGGGTAGATGAGCTCGCCCTTGGGTAGGCTCCAGCTGCCGCTGGTGAGACGGCGCGGCGCGCCGCCGGCGATCGCTTGCAGCCACAGATGCGAGGGCGTCGGCTTGGCGGTGCTCAGGTAGTCTTGATCGCCGACCTCGAATGCATCGAGTCCGGCCGCGATGGACTTTGCGTCTGGCGCAGCATCCGGCGTCGCGTACGCGATGGCCGAACCGTCAGGGCGCCACGCGAACGAGTCGACGCCACGTGGCAGATGGGTCAGCTGGCGGACGGATCCGCCGCGTACGGAGACGATGAAGATCTGCGGCGCGTCATTCGCGTCGGCGATGTACGCGATCGCGGCACCGTTGGGGGACCATGCCGGATCTGTCACGCCGTATGATGCCGGTGTCACCGGCGTGCGCGTGTGCGTCGTGCAATCGATGACCTCGATGCGCTCGACGTAGCGATTGGTGGTAAAGTCCTGGCGCTGCACGACGGCCGCCACGCGCCTGCCGTCCGGAGAAATGGCGAGGCTGGGTATTTCCACGTACGTGCGCAGGGTCTCGAGATCCAAAGCCTTCGAAGCGTTCGAAGCCGACGCGGCTTGAGGCGCGCCGGCGAACGCGAACGCGGACAAGACGGCGAGTAAGAGTGTCTTCATCACGGCCGCCGTTTCGCTGCGTGGAAAGAGCGCTCATTCCGATTGCAGGGCATTTACGAACGTCGGTGAACGCCGCTTGTCCGCTCTCTCGAGAGAACCTACAAATGAGTCGGTTCTTGTTCTGCAAAGGAGTTCGTCGTGCCAGAAGGCCCGTTCGTCAAGTTTCTCGAGAAGACCAAGCATAAGGACTTCTCGAAAGACGTCTATGAGCAAGTCCTCAAAGTATTCGAACATCACGGTCTCAAGGAAAAGCAGATCAGAGCGTTCTTGTGGGGCTCGATCAAAGATATCGAGGCTCTGGTCGCCGAGGAATACAAGGCTCTTGGGGTGACGCCGATGCAAGCCTTCTCATACGGACCGCCGCGGCCCAACGTGTGGCCCGGTGGTACCGGCGGTGGCGGAGACCCGCACTCATAGCCTGGTCCACACCGCCATTGCCGGACCTGACCATTGTCGGGGCGGGCATCGACGCCGGACGCGACCTGACGCCGGCAGCGCGCTGGCATATCGAACGCGCCGATAAGGTATTTTTCTTGGTCGGCGATCCGGTCGCCGCTGGCAGCGTGCTTGAGCTAAACGCCAGCGCCGAGTCGTTGCACACGCTCTACGACGTCGAAAAGCCGCGCATCGACACGTATGAAGAGATGGTCTCGCGCATCATGGCGAGCGTCCGCACAGGCGCAAAAGTATGCGTGGTCGCCTACGGCCACCCCGGCGTCTTCGCCTATCCGATGCATCGCGCGATCGCCCAGGCTCGCGCCGATGGCCACACCGCGACGATGCAGCCGGCGGTCTCCTCGGTGGATTGTTTGCTCGCCGATCTTGACCTCGATCCCGCCGCGTGCGGGTTGCAGATCTTCGACGCATCCGATCTGGTGTTCAGAAGGCGAGCGTTTAGCGTGGATAGCCCGCTGGTGTTGTTGCAACCGGCCGTGACCGGCGATCCCAGCTTCAAGATCACGTACGGACGCGAAGGCGTCGCCAAGCTCGCAGGCTATCTCGTCGAGTATTACGGCGAAAACCATCAGGCCATCGTCTACCAGGCATCGCAGTACTCGGTGTTCGGCCCGCTCATCCAACGCACGACCGTCGGCGCGCTCGCAGATGTTGACGTGACCACCGGATCGACGCTGTACATCCCGCCTAAAGAGCCGTCGCCGGTCGGGGAAGAGCGAGGCTAGGGCGCGAAACGCCCTCATCGGGGGCGAAACGATGGCGGACTCCGCACAAACGCACAGACTCGTCGGCAGAGATCCGCAGTTGGCGCTGCTGCGACGGCTTCAGGAATCGGCGAAGTCCGGCGCCGGCAGCGTGGTCTTGCTGGGCGGCGAGGCAGGGACGGGTAAGAGCCGCCTCGTCTTCGAGTTCTGCGCGGCGCTCGCATCCGCCGAAACGCGGTACGCGGTCGGCCAATGCCTCGAATACGTCCAATCGCCGTTCGCGCCATGGCTCGCTGCGCTCGCAACCCTTAACGACGCCGACCCGGCGGTCCTCAAAGCATCACCGTCTGTCCGAGCGACCCTTTCGCATTTGCTGCCGGAGCTCGCCGCCACGGCTGTACCGGCTGAACCGGCGACCGACAAACTGCGCCAATTCAACGCGATCGTCGAAGCGTTGCGCGATTTCGGCGCAGCGCGACCCACGGTAGTGGTGATCGAAGACATCCACTGGGCTGACAGCGCGTCGTTTGAACTGCTGCAGCACCTCGCAGCGAATATCGGCGATGCGCGCCTGCTCGTCGTTGCCACCTATCGCAACGACGAGCTCAAGCGCGCGCAAGCCTTGCGCCCGATGCTCGCCAAGCTTGCGCGCCAGTCCGCGGTGCGGCGCATTGAGCTGCCTGCGCTGAGCGCGTCCGAGATGCACGAACTCGTGTTCCACGTGCTTGAGGGCCGGGCTCAGCTTCCAGCCGCGACGATCGGCGCCATCTGCTCGCGCGCAGAGGGCAATGCGCTGTTCGCAGAAGAGCTGCTCAAGTCGGTGCTGGAAAGCGGCCGGCTCGAAGCGCCGAGCTTGCCTGCGACCCTGAGCGAGGCGGTGCTCGAGCATTTCGCGGCCCTGACCGTCGTGGAGAAGAAGATCATCTCACACGCGGCGGTGATCGGCCGGCGCTTCCAAGCGGCACTGCTCGCAGAGATCGTCGGCCTTCCTTTAGAGGACGTGACCGCGGCGCTCAAGCACGCGGTCGAACTGTCGCTGATCGCCGAAGAGAGCAACGGCGTCGTCTTCTTCGCCTTCAGGCACGAGCTCACGCGCCAGGCGATCTATGAAGAACTGCTCGCGAGCGAGGCCCGGCAGATCCACACGAAGATCGCCACGACGCTGGAGGGGCACCCGCACGACGAGAATACGGCGGAGCTCGCCTATCATTGGTGGCAAGCGCACGAGCGGGCGCGCGCCGCGCGGTACAATGAGTTGGCGGCGGATGCGGCGCTTAAGGTCTTCGCGTACCGCGACGCGGCCACCGCATTGGAGCGAGCGATCGAGTCGACGAGCGGCGACGACGCGCATCGCGCCGCGCTGAACCTCAAACTCGCGTACGCGCTGCACCAGTGCGGCGCCGAGGAGCAGGCCAAACGAGCCGCCGGTGAAGCGCTCTCTTTCTACGAGGCTAGCGGTGACCGGGTCAGCGCCGCGCGGACGTGTCTCGAGCTTGCCCGGATGCATGGCACGTACGGGCACACCGACGAGTCCTTCGCGCTTACACAGCACGCGCTCGAGCTGGTCGGAGATGATCCGGCAAGCCCGGCGTACTTCGACGCGCACGTGCAGATGATGCGCCTCTTCACCGAATTCCGTTGGGATCCGCAGCGCCTTGCGCAGCACATGGCGCTTGCCGACGCCGCGACCGGCGCACGCGCGCCGGAGACGCGGATCAACTTCTTGGTGCTGCGCGCGGTCAGCGACGCCGGCGCAGGCGAGGTGGATCGAGCGCTCGAGGACACCCGCGCCGCCGCTGCACTAGCGGCTGAAACCGGCGATTTCCGCAGCGCAGTCCGATGCTGGGGAAGCTTCGGGATTTCGATGCTGCAAGCGGGCGAAAGCGCGCAAGCGGCTGCGGGATTCGACGCGGCGTCCGAGATCATCCGCCACAAGGGCGTCGGCGGCCTGACGGCGATCTGGATCCGAGTCGCTTCGGCGCACGCCAAGCGGGTCAGCGGCGACCTGGCCGGTGCACGCGCTCTGCTTAAAGAGGCGCTTGCGGCGAACGTCGAGACGCCCGGCTTCCAGATGTTCATCGCAAGCGCCGGCATCAGGGTCGGTCTCATGCTTGACGACGATGCCCTGGTGACGCGGTGCGCGCGCCGCGAGCTGGTGAGCTTTGCGCTTTCGTCCGGCAACTCCAGGATGATCGGTTCAACCGCCGCGTTCGCCGAGCTCGATGCGGCGCACGGCAGGACCGACCAGGCTGCCTCGCTGTTGCGCGACGCCATCGGCGCGCTCGAGAACATCGGTGCGCCGCCTGGGTTCGGCGATGCGGATGAGCTGTGCATCGCGGCGGCGGCGTACGGCGCGATCGAGGATTTGCCGCGCGCTCGCGCGCTGCTGCAGGGCGCAGCGCGAGCACCTGAGATGCCGCGCGCCACGCGCGCCAACCTCGCGTTCTTCGATGCCTACGCGGCGAACAGAGCCGGCGACGCCGCGACCGCGTCCGCGCGTGCGCTCGAGACCGCCGAGCTTTTCCGCACCATGGCGTGGCCCTATCACGAAGCGCGAGCGCTGGAGATCGCCGGAAACCCGGAGCAGGCGCTCGAGCTCTACGCGCGCGCCGGCGCGATGCGCGATGTGCAACGGCTAAACGCGCAGTTGAATCCGGTGAACCGGCGCGGGCGAACAAAAGGCGAGCTGACGCCGCGCGAGCGCGAGATCTGCGATCTGCTCGTGCAGGGCAAGACGAACAAGGCGATCGCCGAGCAGCTCGTCCTGAGCGAGCGCACCGTGGAGAGTCACGTGTCGTCGGTGTTGACGAAGATGAGCGCAGCCACTCGCGCGGAGCTCATCGCCAAGCTCAAGGGCTAGCCGAAGGGCCTGCCGCCCCGAAGCGTGCGCTCCAGGTTCGCGACGAACTCGTCGGCGGCGCCGGGGGTCGCGCCTTGCGTCAGATGCTGGTCGAGCGCTGCCGCCGCCGCTGCGCCGCTGCCCTCGATGTCCGCGTGTATATCGATTCGCGAGCCGCCTGGCGCCGGTTGCACTCCGGCCGTCACGACGGCGTTCACGCCGCCCCGACCGGTGGTATCGTCGGCCGTGATACGCACGACCGCGCTGCGCGCCTGATCGTCCACCGACTGCACCGCGATCGCGACATCGTACGTGCCCTGCATCGGTCCCGCATGCATGGTGATGCGGGCGCTGTGAGCCCCATTGCTCATGCTCTCGAGGAGACGCGCGCCCGGAATGTGGGGCAGCACGCGCGGAACGTCCTTGATGATATCCCAGACCGCGCCTGCGGGCGCAGCGACGTGGAAGGTCCGATCGAAGATCACCGTTGGGACCGGTACAGGTGCGCGCGCGTCAGCGGCAGCGCGACGCCCCCGCCGGGCGTGCGCTTGGCGAGCAGCATCTGGACGATGCCCATCCTGCCGGCGGCGAAGCCATGCGCCGAGCCGGCCATATAGAAACGCCACACGTTATAGGTCTCGTCGCCGACGAGCGCGCGGGCCTCGGCCTCGTGCGCTTCGAGACCACGCACCCACTGGCGCAAGGTCAGCGCGTAATGCTCGCGCAGATTCTCGACGTCGCGCACTTCAAACCCGGAATCGAGCGCAGCCTCATCCATCGCCGCGAGCCGCGGCAGGTCGCCGTCGGGAAAGACGTAGTTTTCGATGAAGCGCGAGCCGTGCGGGAAGAAACGGGCCGCCAAGCCTCGCTCGTGGGCGCGTTGCGTGACGATTCCGTGATTGAGGAACAAACCGCCAGGTTTGAGCGCACCTTCGACCGCTTCGAAATATGTCGACAGCATGCCATCGCCCACGTGCTCGACCATGCCGATGCTGGCTGCCTTGTCGAAGAGACCGAGCGGCTCAAGCTCACGGTAGTCGCGCAGCTCAACGCTGACGCGATCGGCAAGACCCTCGGCGGCGATGCGGCGCTGCGCGTATTCGGCCTGCTTCGTGCTGAGCGTGATGCCGACCGCGGTCGCGCCGTGCTCGCGCGCCGCATAGCGGATCAGCCCGCCCCAGCCGCAGCCGACGTCGAGCAGACGATCGCCTGGCCGAAGCTGCAGCTTGCGGCAGATATGCTCGTACTTGTGCTGCTGGGCGTCGTCGAGCGACTCGATCGCGTCTTGGAAATACGCACACGAATAGGTCATGTCGGCGTCGAGCCACAACGCGTAGAACTCATTGGAGACGTCATAGTGGTAGGCGATCGCGGCTCGATCGCGTTCGATCGAGTGCACGCGCCCGCGTAGTCGAGCCGGACCGCGAGCTCGCGGCGGACGCTGTGCTGCGGGCAAGCTTGGCAGGCGCGCTGCCAGCCCCGCGATCGCGAGCCAGTCCGACGGCGATCGAACTGCCGCAACCGTATCCATCGCCGCAAAGGCGTGCTCGATATCGCCGCGCACGACAAGGTCGCCGCGCGCCATAGCCTCGCCGGCCGACAGATCGGATGAGCGCGTCAGCAGCGAGCGCAGCACACCGGGGTGGCGGACGACGATCTCGGCACGAATGGGGCCGTCGGGCGTCAACAATGCGGCGCCATCGGCGAGCGACATAGCGATGCCGGCATCGAGGCCGGCGAACAGCCGCGCCGTGAGCTCGCGCGCGATGCGGGTGGCTTCGCTCTCGCGCGAAGCGGCGGGGGCAGGTGGAGGATGCGTCGTGGCCACGACTCTCGTGTCCCTCCGCAGGGTCAGCTTTGCGCTTGCGAGCTCCGCGGCGCCGCCAAGCGCTCGAGCATCGTCGGCGTCGGCAGTTTGACGTCACGCACCAGTCGCAAGGCCTTGAGGACCCGGATCTGGATCCAGGTCGGGTCAAACTCGAACCAGCGTAGACCGTGCCGCGCAGAGAACGGGAATGCGTGATGGTTGTTGTGCCATCCTTCACCCCACGTGATGATGGCCACCCACCAGCAATTCGTCGAAAGGTCGTCCGTCTTGAAGCTGCGGTAGCCGAAACGGTGCGCCGCACTGTTCACGAACCACGTGATGTGGTAGACGAAGACGAGGCGGAAGAAAACGCCCCAGATGACCCACGAGACGCCGCCGATCGCGAACAGGATCAGGCCGAGCGCGACTTGGAGCCACAGCTGGTAGGTCTGCAGAAAGCGGTAGTACGGCTGCGACCACAGGTCCATCGCGTAGCGCTGCTGCTCTTCGACGCTGGGCCGCGCGTCGTTCGGCTTGTACAGCCAGTCGACGTGCGTCCAGATGAGGCCGCGATGCGCGTCGTGCGGATCGCCCTCGTCGTCTGCATGCGCGTGGTGCAGGCGATGGGTCGCGACCCATTCGATCGGACCGCCTTGCAGCGAGAGCGTGCCCCACAGCGCCGCGAAGTACTCGAGCCAGCGCGGCATCACGAGGCTGCGATGCGTCAACGTGCGATGATAGCACAGGGCGATGCCGACCGCACCCGTCATCCACCAGAGCACGACGGCGACCGCCACGCCGCTCCAAGAGAAGAACATCGGGAGAAACGCCGCGAGGGCGATCAAGTGGATGATCGCTAGCCCGATCGCGACGGGCCAGCTATAGCGCTTGAATTCCATTTGCAACAGCCATTCGCTAAACGCGTAACGGGGACCCCCGTTCGGGCTGATTCATCCGATGTGGCGAGGGACACGTATCCACTCAGAGGAATCGCATCATTAAGGAGAGGCTTTCGATGACCAGACGCGTTTTTTTCGCCGGTGCGCTCTTCGCCGGCGCGCTCGCGGCACTCGTACGTCCGCGCACCGCGGAGTCCGGCCAGCAGTACGAAGTCTCCTACAGTCCCGAACAGTGGAAGCAGCGCTTGACGCCGGAACAGTATTACGTACTACGAGAGAGCGGCACGGAGATCGCGTTCACGAGCACGCTCGATACGGAGACGCGCGCCGGTATCTACGAGTGCGCTGGCTGCGATCTCGCCGTGTTCTCCTCGACCACGAAATACGACAGCGGCACCGGTTGGCCGAGCTTTTGGGCGCCGATCCCCGATGCGATCGGCACCACGCGCGACACATCGCTGTTCGAGGTGCGCACCGAAGTGCATTGCCGCCGCTGCGGCAGCCATCTCGGGCACGTCTTCGATGACGGTCCGAAGCCGACCGGCCTGCGCTACTGCATCAACGGCGTCGCGCTGAAGTTCGTGCCGAAGTCATGAGCAGCGACGGTCTCGCGCAAAAGCTTGCGGCGCTTTTCAGCCAGACATCCGAAGATCACCACGTCGCGTACAAGGCGACCGACGGCGTCGACCCGGACTGGTCGATCTGGTATGCCGGCCATCTGCTCGAGAAGGGCTTCGACACGATGCTCGGCGCCGCGATCCTCAAGAGCGATCTCATCTATCTGCTCGTGACCGTGGACAAGGAGCTGCAGAGCTACGCGCCCGGCGCTCACTGGGAAGCCTACTACGCCGCCTTCTTCATCGACCGCTACGCCGACTGAGGCTACGGCTCACGCGGTGATCAGCCGCGCTTGGCTGATCGCGCTCACCGTGGCGCTGATGATCGTCAGCTTACCGCACGCGCTGGAGGATTTTCACTATGGCGATCTCCAGCGCATCGGCATTCCGCTGCCGGCCAGCGTTCTGGCGCTCCTGCTGGCGTACGCGCTGCAGACCACCGGCATCACGCTGACCGCAAACGGACGACGCGCCGGCACGTGGCTGCTGGCCCTCATGGGAGCGATATGGAGCGTCGGCGCCATCGTGATCCATGGCCACGATCTGCTGTTCGCCGGACCCGAGTACCGGCACGGTCACGTCTCGAAAGTACTTGAAGCGCTCGTCATCCTGTTCGGAGCCGCGGTCACGTGGGTCGGCCTGCGTGTCGCGCGGAACGACTCGCCGATCGAGGTCGTCAGTACGCGAACAGGAACGCCGCGTTGAAGGTCTGATGTCCATGGCCGGCTGACACGTCTTCGACAGTGACCTTGGCGTTGCGCCGCACCCTCATGACCAGTGTCGTCGTCAGCGATTGCTGTAGGCCTGCGAACGGATCGTAGGTGCTGTCGTAGCGCGACAGCGCGGTCAGGGCGGGCGAAAAGGCCCAGCGCACTTGTGCGAATCCGCCCGAACTGCGCGCCGCAGCGCCCGCAGCATTCGCCGCGCTATCGAAGCCTTGTTGCACCACGATATCGGCCTCCGCCTTGCCGATGAAGAGATCGGCGCCCAGCCCTTGTCTATTGAAGAGGTCGAGGACCGAGCCGAAGCGCCTCGTGCCGCTGTGGTAATACGCTGAGAACACGGCGGTCTTGCCGCCCGTCTGCGCGTACGCGTCTGAGTCGACGCCCGACGTCGGCAATCCCGACTGCGGGTCGTGCCCCTTGAGCGCCATCAGATGGACCACCGTGCCATCCGTCTCGCGCCCGTAGGCGATGTCGATCCCCATCCCGTCGTTGAAGAAATCGAAGGGATCGTCGCCGACCTTCTGATCGAAGATCTGATAATGGTTGATCGTCTCGCGCTGCGTCTCGGGATCGACGGGTAGCGGCAGTGTGAATTGGCCGGCGGTGACGCGCAACGCCGATCCGGTGTCGCCGAACGCCGGGCGGCTCAGGAACTCCAGCCACGCGTCGCGGGTGAGGCCGGGCTCGCCGCCATCGACCATGTATTGCTCGAGCCGATATGAGACATGCGGCGTGACCGGGCCTGATGCTAGCAGCTCGACCTCGTCGACGATCGCCTTAGGCAAGCCGTTGGGGTCCGGCTCGCTCGAGTACTGCAGATTGACCTTGAGCGCGATCGGGAAGACGTCGGGCGCAAGCGGGAGGCCCGGCGGCGGCCGGAAGCCGTCGCGCAAGAACGCGGCGCCAAAGGCGTTGAGGTGAGGCACGGTCGTATGGCATGCCTCGCACGTCAGACCATAGCGGTGCGCGAACACCGGCAGCGCGGACGATTGAGACGGAAACATCATTGCGGCGCCGCATATCAGCAGCGCCAGGTGGAACGCCTTCATTCAGCATACCCTAAGACAAGCGATTAGGGTAGCCTAATTATAAATATTAGACTGGGCTTCCTTGAGGGCGGCCGCGTTGACTCCGTCATCAATTTTGAGGTAACGTAGAGCGTACAGGCTGAACGGTCGTTCGGCCCACGGAACGGAGCAGCACGCTTTCGATGACGGTAGCGCCTCCCAAAGTACTCGCCAAACTCACCATCAACGGCCGGGTGATCGAAGTCGCGTTTCATCCTAATAAGACGCTGCTCGAAGTGCTGCGCGAAGATCTCGGGCTCACCGGTACAAAACATGGTTGCGAAATGGGCCACTGCGGCGCGTGTTGCGTCTTGGTGGACGAACAGCCGGTGCTGTCGTGCCTCGCGTTGGCGGTGGAGATGGAGGGCCATCCGATCCGCACGGTCGAGGGATTAGCGCACGACGGCCGCTTGCACCCGATCCAGCAAGCCTTCGCGGAGTGCGGCGCCGCGCAGTGCGGCTACTGCACGCCGGGTTTTCTGATGACCGCCGCGGCGTTGGTGGAACAACGCCACGACCTTTCCGAGCAAGAGATTCGCGAGGCCATCGCCGGCAATCTGTGCCGCTGCACCGGCTACAGCAAGATCATCGAAGCGATCCAGCTCGCATCTACACGAATATGAAAGAAGAAGAGCTCCCGCAGGTCTCGACCGCCACCAATCCCGACGGGGATGCGCGCCCGCTCACCGGCTCGAGCGAGACGACGTCGATCGCGCGGCGCGCGCCGCAGACGCCGGCCGACAAACCCGAAGGTTTCCACGTCGTCGGCAAGGCGATGCCGAAGAGCGACAGCTTCACGCGCGTCACCGGCGAGGACAAGTTCGCCGACGACATCTTCTTGCCGAACATGCTGTATGGCAAGATGCTGCGCAGCACGGTGCCGCATGCGCGCCTCGTGAAGATCGACGCCACGCGCGCCATGCAGTTGCCAGGCGTGGTCGCCGTCGCCACCGGCCAGGATATCATGGTGCGCTACGGCATCCTGCCGTCAAGCCCCGACGAGATGGTCATGGCGCTCGACAAAGTGCGCTACGTCGGCGACCCGATCGCCTGCATCGTCGCCGACGACGAGCTGACAGCCGAGGAGGCGCTCGAGCTGATCGAGGTCGAGTACGAACCGCTGCCGACCATCGGCTCGATCGAGCAAGGGCTGCGCGACGACTTGCCGCAGATCCATGAGAACCCGCGGCGCACCAACAACGTCCATAAGGAAGCACACCTTGAGTTCGGCGACGTCGAGGCCGGTTTCGCCCACGCCGATCGCATCTTCGAAGACGAGTATTTCTTCGAAGGCAACACCCATGCGCCGATCGAGCAGCATGCGGTCGTCGCGCACTACGGCGGCGACGGCAAACTCACGCTGTGGTGCGGCACGCAGACTCCGCACTATCTGCACCGCATCGCGTGTGCGGTGCTGGGCATGCCAGGCAGCCAGGTGCGCATCATCGCGCCTCCGGTCGGCGGCGGCTTCGGCGGCAAGACGGAACCGTTCGCGCACGAGCTCGCGGCGGCGTTTCTGGCGCGGCGCACGGGCCGGCCGGTGAAGATCGCGCTGACGCGCCAAGAGGTGTTCTACGCGCACCGCGGCCGCCATCCGGTCAAGTTCAAGCTCAAGACCGGCGTCAAGAACGACGGCACGATCACCGCGATCCATCTGCAGTCATGGCTCGATGGCGGCGCGTACGGGTCCTACGGCGTGGCGACAACCTACTACACCGGCGCGCTCACCTGCGTCACCTACAAAGTGCCTGCTTACAAGTTCGACGGCTGCCGCGTGTTCACCAACAAACCGCCGTGCGGTCCCAAACGCGGCCACGGCACGACGCAACCCCGCTTCGCGCTCGAGAATCAGCTCGATAAGATCGCCGACGCGCTCGGGATCGACGCGGCTGAGTACCGCAAGCGCATCGCGGTGGATCCGTACACCAACACCGTCAACGGCTTGCGCGTCACCTCGTGCGGCTTGCGCGAATGCATCGACGCGGCGAGCGAGCGGACGGGCTACAAGCGCAAGCGCGGCGCGATGGCGCGCGGCAAGGGCATCGGCATCGCGGCGAGCGCATATCTGTGCGGTGCCGGCTTGCCGATCTATTGGAACGACATGCCGCAGTCAGGCGCGATCGTCAAGGTCGACCGCGGCGGCGGCGTCACCATCTTCGCGGGCACGAGCGACTGCGGCCAAGGTTCGACGCACATGCTCGCGGCGATCACCGCGGAGACGTTGGGCATCGACGTCATGGACGTGCACGTCTGCTTCGGCGACACCGATCTCACGCCCGTGGACTTAGGCTCGTACTCCAGCCGCGTCACGTTCATGGCCGGTAACGCGGCGCGGGAGGCCGCCGGCAAAGCGCGCGCGCTCATCGCCGGCGCCGCCGCAGCGAAGCTGGGCATCGCGCCGGAGCAGATCGGCATGGCGCAGCGGCGCGTGTACGATCTGGACGACACGTCGCGTTCGCTGACGTTCATCGAAGCGGCGCAGCTGGCCGAGGCCGAGCACGGCACGATCGCGACAGTCGGGTCGTATTGGGCGCCCAAACTTGCCGCCGGTTACAAAGGCTCGGGCGTAGGCCCATCACCTGCGTATTCGTACAGCGTCGCCGTCGCCGAGATCGACGTCGATCTTGAGACCGGCGAGATCAGGGTGGAGAAGATCACGCTCGCGCACGACGTCGGCCGCTGCATCAACGCGGATTCGGTCGAAGGGCAGATCGAGGGCGGCGTGTATATGGGCCTAGGCGAGGCGCTCATGGAAGAATGGCCCTTCCGGGCGGGCGAGCACAAGATACCGAATCTGCTCGACTACAAGACACTGACCAGCCTCGACACGCCGCCGATCGAGTCGATCATCATCGAGACCGACGACCGCGAGGGTCCGTTCGGCGCCAAGGAAGCCGGCCAAGGGCCGCTCAATCCGGTCATCCCGGCGATCGCGAACGCGGTGGCCGACGCGATCAAGGCGCGCGTGCACTCGACGCCGATCACGGCCGAAAAAGTGCTTCGAGCGCTCGACGCGTCAAGCGGCGCGACGCTGCGCTTGAAGAAAGCCCCGTCCGTCCCGCCC
>Ga0209656_10000297_pt1 | contig 33376 bp, 24 predicted proteins | sample BogFormECP12_OM2_FD_188239 | JGI IMG/M metagenome (GOLD analysis project Ga0209656, IMG submission 188239) | Bog forest soil microbial communities from Calvert Island, British Columbia, Canada - ECP12_OM2 (SPAdes) (version 2) | ecosystem: Environmental > Aquatic > Freshwater > Wetlands > Bog ...
GCTCCGCGCCGGACGCCCCAATGACCACCCGGGTGATGTTGGGCCGGTCCGGGGTGTCCCGGCCACCGCCGCCGGTGCCCACCGCGCGTACCGTCATGGCTGGAAAGCCGCCCGGTGTGGCCGCCGCCGCGAGCAGGGCCGCACCGGTCGGGGTGGTGCGCTCACCGGTCAGGTCGCCGCTGGCCAGGTCCAGGCCGGCCGCGGCGGCGATACGGAGGACGGCGGGAGCTGGCACCGGAAGGCGGCCGTGCCGGCTGGTGACGAATCCGCTTCCGGCGGCCAGGGCCGAGCAGCAAACCACCGCGCCGGGCCGCAGCAGTCCGAGATCCTCCAGCGCGGCCGCCGATCCCACCACGTCGGCCAGTGAGTCGAACGCACCCACCTCGTGGAAGTGCACGTCTTCGGGCGGCTCGCCGTGCACCGCCCCCTCCGCCTCGGCCAGCAGCCGGAAGACCCGTGTCGCGAGATCCTTCCCGGCCGGGCGGAGGTCACTGGCGCCGACCTGCCCGAGCACGTCGGCGAGGTGCCGTTGGCGGTCGGTCGCCGTCGGCGTGGTGATCACGGCCCGCAGGCACGCGAGGCCGCCCCGGCGGGCGGCCTCGGTCCGTAGCCCGAGACCGGGCACGCCGAGTGAGGCAATGGCTCCGCGCACCCGCTCCACGTCGGCACCCGCATCGAGCAGGGCGGCCAGCAGCATGTCGCCGGCCACGCCCGCGGTCGCGTCGATGTAGGCGGCACCCGGCCGGTCGGTCACCGGTGCACCGCGCGGATGATCTTGGCGGCGTGCGCGGCCGCCCCGAACCCGTTATCGATGTTGACGACGACCAGACCCGGGCTGCACGAGGCGAGCATGCTGGCCGCCGCGGCCAGGCCGCCCGCCGCGACGCCGTAGCCGACACTGGTCGGCACGCCGATCACCGGCGCGCTGACCAGTCCGGCGACCACACTGGGCAGGGCACCGTCCATCCCGGCCACGACCACCACGCACTCGGCGGCGCGCAGGTCGTCTAGCCGGGACAGCAGCCGCCCGAGCCCGGCCACGCCTACGTCGGCGAGGACATCCGCGCGGACGCCCAGCACGGCTAGCGTCGCCGCACATTCCCGGGCCACTTTCAGGTCCGTGGTGCCGGCCGTCACGACCAGCACGTTGCCGCGCGCGGGCGGCAGGGTCCCGACGGCGAGCGTTCCGGCCACGTGATCGGCGTGTACGGCATCGCCGGGGAAACGGGTGGCCGCCCCGTCCAGGACGCCGGCCGGGCAGCGCGTCGCCAGGGCCGGTGCCTCCGGATCGCGGGCCCGCAACTCGGCCAGAAGCGCGAAGATCTGCCCGGACGTCTTGCCTTCGCCGAAAACCACTTCCGGGACGCCGGTCCGCCGCCGGCGATCCACGTCCAGCAGGGCGAACTCGCCCAGCGGGACGCCCGCCGCCCAGGCCTCCGTTCCGGGCGGCACACGGGGTGCCCCCCCGTTCGGCATCCTCGGCGCTCCATTCGGCATGCCGAATGCTTTGTTCGGCATGCCGGGTGCCGCAGGCATACCGGGCCCCTCAGCCGGCACGGCTGACCGGCGTGATGTCGAGGTTCAGCGAACCGGACCGCAACGGCCGCTCGTCGATCTCCGCGCGCTGATATCCAGCCGCCCGGACGCAGGCCAGCACCGCCGCATGCTCGTCCGGGTCCGCCGCCCGCGGCAGGTCCGCCGCGCCGAGCTGCACCCGGCCGAGATCACCGAAATGCCGCACCCGCAGTTCGCGGTAGCCGCGCTGCTTCAGGCTCAGCTCGGCCCGGTCCACCTGCGACAGCACATCGGCGCTGACCGGGGTGCCGTAAGGCAGCCGCGATGCTAGGCAGGGCGAAGCGGGCTTGTCCGCACTCGGAACCCCCAGGTGCTGCGCCAGCGCCCGCACCTGGTCCTTCCCCACGGACGCCTCCAGCAGGGGATGCCGGACACCGTGCTCGGCCGCCGCGCGCAGCCCGGGCCGCCAGTCACCCGTGTCGTCGGCGTTGGCGCCGGACAGCACGGCGGCGAATCCGCGGCGCCGGGCCAGCGCGGCCAGCCGCTCGTACAACTCGGATTTGCAGTAGTAGCAGCGGAAGCGGTCGTTGCGCCGGTAGTCGTCACGCTCCAGCTCGGCCGTGCTGATCAGCTCGTGCCGGATGCCTACGGCCCGGGCCACCGACCGGGCGCCGTCCAGCTCGCCGGACGCGAGGGCCGGCGAGACGGCGGTGACGGCGAGGGCTTGTTCCCCGAGCGCCCGGGCGGCCAGCGCAGCGACCAGAGAGGAGTCCACCCCGCCGGAGAACGCGATCAGGGCGCTGCCCAATCCGGCCAAGCGCTCGGTCAGCTGGCCGGCCAGCGCGTCCAGCTCGCCCGTCATAGGATCGGACTATACGCTTCGGCACTTCGGGAGGTTTCGTGGCCATCGAACAGGCAGAGTTCGGCCGCACCGGCCACCAGAGCAGCCGGGTGATCTTCGGAGGGGCGGCTCTCGGGCAGGTCTCCCAGCGGGTCGCGGACGAGACCCTGGACCTGCTGCTCGCCCACGGGGTGAACCATCTGGACGTGGCCTCGGACTATGGCGAGGCGGAGGTGCGCATCCGGCCGTGGCTGCAGCGCGAACCGGGCCGGTTCTTCCTGGCCACCAAGGGCGACGAGCGCACCGCAGCCGGGGCCCGCGAGGAGCTGCACCGGTCCCTGGACCGGATGGGCGTCGACCACGTCGACCTCTGGCAGCTGCACTCCCTGGCCGATCCGATCGAGTGGGACACCGCCCTGAGTCCTGGCGGGGCGCTCGAGGCCGCCGTGGAAGCCCGGGAGCAGGGCCTCATCCGCTGGATCGGGGTGACCGGCCACGGCAGCCAGATCGCCGCGACGCACCGCCGCAGCCTCGAGCGGTTCGGCTTCGACTCGGTGCTGCTCCCATACAACTTCGTCACCATGCAGAACCCGTACTACGCCGACAACTTCAACGCCCTGTACGAGACCTGCCGCGAGCGGCGCGTCGCGGTGCAGACGATCAAGTCGATCGCGCTGCGCCCCTGGGCAGGCCGACCGCACACCCGGGCGACCTGGTACGAGCCGCTTGAGCAGCAGGACGACATCGATCTGTCCGTGTGGTGGGCGATGAGCCGCCCCGGGGTGTTCCTCTGCAGTGTGGGGGACGTGGACCTGCTCCCGAAAGTGCTCGACGCGGCCAGCCGGTTCACCGGAGCGCCAAACGACGCGGCGATGAGCGCGCTGGTCGACCGGACGGCCGCCGAGCCGCTGTTCGTCTGACCGGGTCGCACTGATCACGTCGCCCTTCTCCAGTCGGCTCGGTGGCCGATCGCCTCGGCGAGTTGATGCGGCCAGAGGTTCTTCAGCCGACCTGTGCTGCCGGAGTGGGGGCCGAAGCGGCCGATGCTGGTGCGAGGTCATCGGGTGCGGGGGCGGGCACGCCGGCCCCGCCCTGGTCCAGACGGAACGGCGGGTAGGCATCGGTCATCAAGGCGGCGTACGCGATGACCCGCACCACCCACCGGTTCATGCCGACGACGAAGTCGTACAGCCCTCGCGGGTAGCGGCCCGCGACCAGCAGCGTGATCGCCGCGAAGAACACGAGCAGCCCGATCAGGCCACCGGAAAGGACATCGGCCTGCCACGTTCTCCCCGAGGCCCCGGTCCCGGTGTAGGCAGCGCCGCCGGCGAACACGGCGGCGATGGCGTACTGCGGGATCGCCAGCAGCCACCACTTGACCAGGACCAGGCCGCGGGAGAGCCGCTCGGGGTAGGCGACGTCCAGCGTCGCGGGGTAGTCCGGCTCCTCCGCCAGGCTGAACGGCGGGTAGCGGTCGGTCCCCAGGGCACTGTAGGTGTAGTAGGCGACCCGCCACGACCAGCGCAGCACCCCCAGATTGAAGCTGAACAGCGAGCGGGGGTAGCGCGCGGTGAACAAGATCGCGAAAAACGCGATGACGGTGACGACGGCGAACGCGATCCACAGGAAGAACAGCACGATGTAGTGCGGGATCGCCAGCAGCCATTTGACCAGCCACAGCCAGCGGCTCAACGGCTCGTCGAGGCGAGCTCGCACCTGCACGGGGTAGCTCTGGTCCATGGTTTCCTCCTTGTCGGTGCCTGCGGATGCCACATCCATGAAACGGGCACACGATGCGCGCGCAGGGGCGGATAATCCGGGCTGATTAGTCCCAGTTGATGCTGCGTAGAGGCGCTCAACCGGGAGGGTATTTTGCGGAGGATTCGTGGTAGACGCGGGCGGGGAATTGCCCGCCGCGCAAGCGCGCCTCCTGACCTATGAATAGCCGGAAACGGCTGCTTACGGCCGTATAACTCAAGTTTTTTCTATATCAATCAGGATTTGAAATCGTATCGGGTCCTCCTGCTTGCTCCGGGTATCCCGCGAACGGACGGCCTGTCCCGGGCGAAGGGACTACGTACCGGCCTGGGCACCCGATGCCGAACCGGAATGTTCCCCGGTGCACCGCAACCGGGACCGGAGCGCCGGGTCCACCACCTGCGGGTTCCCAGCACCTAAACGGGTGCTTGAATACAGTGGTCACGGCGTTTCGCCGCTAGCTGAGGAGGCGTCGAGCCCGCACCGGGCGACAGACCGCAGGCGGTCGTCCTGCCCGAACCAGGCGTCTCATGGATCAATCTGCAAAGCCAGCGCCACCAGGGTCCGGAGCAACGCTCCCGGAACCTGCTCAAACTGCCTTAAGCAGAGACCAGCACGGCTACGGGAAAATCCGTCGTGTCACCCCTCACGCTACATCAGGCCATATCGCACTTCAATAGCCGCTGACTTATTTCGAAGTGTCTATTGGGCACTCCGGCGAAGACGCGCGCGGCTACTTCACGAAATACCAGTTCTCCGGGTTGATGCTAAGCGTCGGGCTCTGCGGATTGACGCCTCTCAGGTTGCTGGCAACCTCGGTGAGGGAGTAGGCACCATCTGGCTGCCAGATGACCGGGAGCTTGGGCGCCAGGTAGTCCTGCCAGGAGTACATGTAGGACAGGTTGCTGCTGGTCAGCGTCTTTTCAATCAGCGCGTCGTTCGTCTTGTCGCAGAACCCGCCGGAGTTGCCGATCGCTCCGCACACGTACAGCACCTCACCTGTTGGCAAGTAGTCGGGGGCGAACGTGAAGCCGGTCCCGTAGTTGGCCAGGTCCCAGTTGCACGGGGTCTTCGCGACCACGCAGTTGCCGATAACCTGCCCGATCAGCTGGTCGTACGGCTTGGGAACCAGGTTCAGCTTGATGCCGACCTGCGCCGAGACGGATTGAAGGTCCGCCATCTCCGAGGCAACCCATGCGGTCCCGGTCGCATACAGGAAGTTGAACGTCAGCGGCTGGCCCTTCTTGATTCCTGGTCCGCACAGGCCCGGGCTAGTGCAGGTGGTCACGCCGCCGGGGACGACCTTCCATCCGTGGCTGGCCAGCAGGCTCTTGGCCGTAGCCGGGTTGTAGGGATACGGGACACCCTGCTTGCCCTTCGGCGACAGGAAGCTGGTCACCGGCGTGCTGCCGACGGGGCCGACCGTGACCGTGCCGTAGCCCTTCAGCGGACCCTCGATGATGCCGTTCTGGTCCATCAGGTAGGACATCGCCTGCCGGAAGTACAGCTGCCTGATGATCGGGCCGTTGCCGGTGCTGCTCTGGAAGTTCACTAGGTAGAAGCTGTTCCCCCAGGGGTACAGCGGGTACAGCGCGTAGCCCTTGGAGGCCAGCGGGTTAGCGCCGACACTCGCGCCCGCTGGCTTGGCCGGGGCGTTCTGCGGCGGGAGGTAGCCGACGTCGATCTTGCTGCTGCCGCTGCCCGACTGCAGCACGTTGTACTCAGCCGTGTCGGTAGTGAACGGTACCTCCTGGAACTGCGCCAGCTTCGGCTTCACCGGCCCGGAGTAGGACTTGTTCGGTACGAACGTGATGTGCCCGTCGGCGTTGAACGCGCTCAGCTTCCATGGCCCGTCCACGATGCTCCACAGCGGCGAGCCCACGTAGCCGCTCAGGTTCTTGGACTGTGCGTCCAGATAGGTGTACACCTTCGCGCAGTCGCTGAGCGTCGTCGTGCAGCTGCTCGGGCCGCTAGCGGTACGGTCCCACGCGGTCGGCATCGGCGTGACCTGGCTCAGGTCGTTGTACAGGAACCAGGTCGGCGAGTAGGCCTTGTCCATCGTCATGGTCAGCTCCGTCGAGCTGACCGCCTTAATGTCCTTCACGTTCGCCGGGAACCCGCTGTAAGCTCCGTAATCCTGCGGCAACGCCTCCTGCATGTGGAGCCAGAACACTACGTTCTGCGCGGTCACCGGGGTGCCGTTGGACCACATGTAGTGCTTCATGGTGATAGTGACGTTGCTCCCGCTGAAAGTGGGCGCGTTGGCCAGGCTCAGCGAAGGGTTCATCGTCGGCTGGCCGTTGTCGCCGAACCAGTACAGCGGCCGGTATAGCAGCGCCTGAAGGTAGAAGACGTTGGCGGTTGTGGCGTAGGGACCGGCGATATACGGGAATATGTAGTTGGGCGGGGTTGACGGCTGCCCTGCGTAGGTGGCCGTGCCGCCGTTGACTGGCGTGCTGCTGCTGCTTGCCGTCGTACTGCTGCTCGAGCAGCCCGCTGCGACGAGCGCCGTCGCGACCGCGACGGCGCTCACCGCGAACATCAACCGGCTGCGGGCCCTGAATCTCGATTTGCCTTGCTGTGGGGCCAGCCCCATTGCCACGGATCCTTCCGGCACAGGAGAAGCGCCGGATGCCTCGTGCTCCGGCATGCTCAAACGACAAGATGGCATCCCGGCAGATGGCTACAGGACCGGAATAATCCCAGGGCAGCACGTCACGGCGTGCCGCGTCCAGCGGGCTGCCGGCAAAGACCGGCATTGGGACGCGATTGTAACTTGCCCGCGACAGGGCTGCCTTACATCGTAAGATCGGCCGGAATTCCGCGGTCGGTCAGTGCTAACTGCCTGGTTGCGGCGATGGCGCGCCGGCGACCCGCCGGGGAGACGGTGGGCGATGGGCGGCGAGTTGCGGACGTTTTGTCAGTGGCGTGCGGCAGTATGTAGTGGTGGTTAGCGGAGCCCCTCAGTCGGCGCGTGGCCAGGGCGAGCCACAACCGTTCACGCACCTGAGCGTCCCGAACGCCGACCTCTACCGGAGCCTGTTGCGTATCTTTGCGCGGGCGAAGGAGCGCTTCATCGTGCATCTGCGACCGGAGGACGTTGCGGCCGAACTCCGGGTCGACGCCGACGAGCAGCTCACCCAGGCCCTGGAACAGCTCGTGGTCTGGGGGAACCTGCGTGCGGACGTCGATACCGGCCGCGTTACTACGGTGGAGGACTTTCACCGTAAGCGGTCCCTCTACCAGCTCACCGGCGCCGGGCAGGCGGCCGAGCAGGCAATCGCCTTTTACGAGGAAGCCATCGGCCGGCGGGGCCAGCTTCAGTCGGTGGCCCTAACCGACATCGCCGACCAGTTGCGGTCGCTGCAAGCCCTAGCCGCCGAGCACGATCCTGACCCGGCCAAGGTCCACCTGCTGCTGCTGTCCGTGGCGGAGCGGTTCTCCTCCCTGGCCGACAACGCGCAGGCGTTCATGTCCGCGTTGCGGCGTGCGATCGACTTCTCAGACGGGGACGTCGACGGCTTCCTCGCCTACAAGGAACGGCTGATCGACTACATCAACAGGTTCATCGCGGACCTGGCCAACTCCGGCGCCCAGATCGCGGTCCTCCTCGGCGAGCTCGAAGACAAAGGTCACGAGAGGCTGCTTGAACTCGCCGCGCGACGGGAGGCGGCCGACGCGGTGCCCGAGGGCACGGACGCCGCCGAATCCCTGGCCAAGGCGGAAAAACAGGCGCTCGACGCGTGGCGGAACCGGTGGCGCGGGCTGGACGACTGGTTCACCTCCCGGGACGCGGGGCACCCGTCTCAGGCCCGGCTGCTGCGGCAGGCGGCCGTGACCGCGATCAAGCAGCTCATCGACGCGGTGGGCCTGCTCAACGAGCGGCGCTCAGGGCGGTCGGATCGCTCGGCGGACTTCCGCGTGCTCGCCCGGTGGTTCGCCGAGGCGCCCGACGACGAGGCCGCCCACCGCCTCTGGCGGGCGGCGTTCGGCCTATGCCCTGCCCGGCACCTGTCCGTGACCAGCGAAACCGCCGATGCCTGGCGCGACCTTCCACCCGGAACGACCTGGCGAGACGCGCCGCCCATCCGCATCTCGCCCCAGCTGCGGAAGACCGGGACCTACGAGCGGCGCGGCCAGCCCAACCAGGTGCGGGACCGGTCGGCGGATCGGGAGTTCCTGCGCAGGCAGGCAGAACGCGAAGCGGCCGAGACCGCCGCGGCCCGGCGGCGCCTCCGCACTGCCGGACCGACGCTGCTGTCCGACCTCGACGCGCTGGACCCCCAGGCGTTCCGGCTGTTCCTGGCGCTGCTCGGCGACGCGCTGGCGGCCCGCATGCCCGGTGAGGCCGAAGTGAAGACTGTGACGAGCGACGGCACGCTTGAGGTGCGGCTCTCACTGGTCCCGGACGGCGGAACGGCCACGATCCGCACCGCCGACGGCGTGCTCACCGGTCCAGAGCACATCATCGAGATCACGGACCTTGCTCCATGAGGGCGCCATGATCCCGGCCGAGGAACAGGCGCAGCGCAGGGCCGCGCTGCGTGCCCTGCTCGCCAGGCCGCTGCTGGTCGCCGACACCGACGGCGAGACGCTCGTCCTGGTCCGGCGGCATCTGCCCGAGCTGCGCGAGTGGCTGAACCGAGAGACCGGATGGCGTCTCGTCGCCGATTCCGAGACGGCGCGGCTGTTCAAGACCGCCCCGGAATTGTCCGACGGGTCCCATCCGGCACGCGGAAACCACAAGGAACCGTTCGGCCGCCGCCGGTACGTCACCCTGTGCCTCGCCCTGTCGGCGCTCGCTCGCGCCGACGCGCAGACCACGCTCGGCAGCCTCGCCGACGACGTGCTGACCGCCGCCGCCGAACCGGAGCTGGCCGGATGCGGGTTCACCTTGACCTTGGACAACCGCTCGGACCGGTCCGACCTGGTCGCGGTGGTCCGGCTGCTGCTCGGCTGGGGAGTGCTGAGCCGGGTCGCCGGCGACGAGGACGGTTACCTGTCGGCCGGGACCGACGTGCTATACGATGTGCGCCGGCCGGTACTGGGCGTGCTGCTGTCGGGCATCCGCGGGCCGTCCACGGTGACCGCTCCGGCTTTCGAGGAGCGGCTCGCCGAGCTGACCGCGGAACCGGTCGCCGAGAGCGACGAACTCCGCAACCAGGCGCTGCGCAGGCGGCTTACCCGGCGGCTGCTGGAGAACCCGGTCGTGTACTACGACGAGCTCGGCGAAGACGAACGCGCGTACCTGCTGTCCCAGCGGCACGCGATCACCCGGAGGATCGAGGAGGCCACCGGGCTGATCGCCGAGATGCGCGCGGAAGGGATCGCCATGGTGGACCCCGAGGACGAGCTGACCGACGTGCGGATGCCCGAGCAGCGTACTGACGGGCACGTCACGTTGCTGGTCGCGGAGTACCTCGCCCGCCGTGATCGGGCCACGCGCGGCGAGCTGCACGCCTTCGTCCGGCAGGCCGCGGGGGAGCACAAGGCGTACTGGCGCAAGGGCGTGACTGAGCCGGGCGCGGAAACCGAGCTACTCGCCACCGCGCTGGAGAAGCTGACCGCGCTGCGGCTGGTCACCGCTGATGGGCCGGAGGTCCGCAGCCGTCCGGCGATCGCGCGTTTCGCTCTGAACGAGCCCACCATCCGCCAGACGAGACCAGCAGAGACGAGAAAGGCGACAGCCGATGCTGCCAGCGCCCTGTTCTGAGCGGTGGAAGCCGCTGCGTGCCGGCCTGGTCGACATGTTCTACTACGACGCCGAGGAGTTCTGGTTCCACGACGGCCGGCTCCTGCTGCGCGGCAACAACGGAACCGGCAAGTCCAAGGTGCTGGCGCTGACGCTGCCGTTCCTGCTGGATGGAGAGCTCGCACCGCATCGGCTGGAGCCGGACGGCGACCGGCAGAAGAAGATGGAGTGGAACCTGCTGCTGGGCGGCAAGCATCCCCATCCGGAACGCGTCGGGTACACGTGGCTGGAGTTCGGCCGCCGCACCGCCGACGGGACCACCGAGTTCCGGACTATCGGCTGCGGGCTGAAAGCCGTCGCCGGCCGTGGCATCGCACGCCACTGGTTCTTCGTCACGACCCGGCGGGTCGGCGGCGACCTGCGCTTGCTGCCCTCGAGCCGGGTTCCGCTCACCAGGGAGAAGCTGCGCGAGGAGATCGACGGGCACGGGCTGGTGTACGACCGGGCCGCCGACTACCGCCGGGCGGTGGACGAAGCCCTGTTCGGGCTCGGTGAGCACCGCTACGAGGTGCTGATCAACCTGCTGATCCAGCTCCGGCAGCCGCAGCTTTCCAAGAAGCCCGACGAGAAGCTGCTGTCTCGCGCGCTGACCGAAGCGCTGCCTCCGCTCAGCCCGGGCCTGGTGACGACGGTCGCCGAGGCGTTTCGCGGGCTGGACGAGGAACGCGACGCGCTGCGAGCTCTGGCGGAGGCCCGGCAGGCCGCGAACGACTTCCTCCGGCATTACGGCCGGTACGCCATGATCGCGGCCAAGCGCAAGGCGACCGGGCCACGTCAGGCGCAGAGCCGGTACGAGCAGCTCGGCCGGGACCTGACCGCGGCGGAGGAGGCGTTCGCCGCGGCGGACGCGCAGCTGCGGACGGCGCAGCGCGAACTGGACGAGCTCGAGCAGCGGCGGACCCAGCTCGAGGCGCGGCGCGAAGCGCTGCAGCAGGACCCGGCGATGCGGGACGCCGAGCGGCTCGAGCAGATGCGCGGCGAGGCGCGACGCCGGGACGAGACGGCGTGCATCAGGGAGCGGGACCGTAACCGGCTGGCCGCCGAGACGCACAAACGGCGGGTGCGGTCCGACGAAGCCGCGCATCGGGCCGAAACCGCGCGCGGCGCGCTGGATGCCGCGCAGCGCCAGGCCGAGGAGACGGCGGCCACGGCCCGGTGCGCGCCCGGCCACCACGCGGCCGCCGATCCCTGGGAGCAGGATCTGGCGCGCGCCCGCCGACAGACGCAGGCCGTCGCCGACCGCCAGTCGCAGGCCGTCGGGCAACTGGAGCGACTGCTCGCCGAGGCCGAGGACCGGCGGAGGGCGCTGCAAACGGCACGCGCCGAGGAGGACCGGCTCACCGCCGAGGTACAGGCCGCAGCCGGACGACTCGCCGCTGCCGAGCAGGAATCTACCGAACGAGCCGGGGAACTTGCCCGCGCCTACCGGTTCTACCTTCGCGGCCTGACCGAGCTCCGGATCACAGATCCGGACGAGCTGATCGGCGCCCTGGAAGCGTGGGCGGCGACCGGGGACGGCGCCAATCCGGCGGTCGCGGCCATCGACGACGCGGCCCGGGCGGCAGGTGCCGAGCTTGGCCGTCTCGACGCCGAGCTGTCCGCCCGGCGTGCCGCGCACGCGGGTCAGGCGCGCGAACTCGAGGGAGAGATCGAGCGGCTGCGAGCGGGCGGCCACGACGCTCCGCCGCTTCCGCATACAAGGCAGCCCGGCGTCCGCGATGACCGTGCGGGCGCGCCGCTGTGGAAGGTGACCGATTTCGCGCCGGACGTGCCGGAGGAGCGTCGCGCGGGGCTTGAGGCGGCGCTGGAGGCGGCGGGGATACTCGATGCGTGGGTTACGCCCGACGGGAACCTCGTCGACGGCGACGTGACCGTGGTGTCCGGGCTCTCGCCCGTGCCCGGCCCGTCGTGCGCGAGCGTCCTGGTCCCGGCGATCGACTCCGGTGATCCCCAGGCGGGGATGCTGCCAGCCGAGACTGTCCGCGCCGTTCTGTCTGCCATCGGGCTGGGCGGGCTGGGTGGGGCGGGCCGGACGTGGGTATCCGCGGACGGCCGCTGGGCGAACGGCGTGCTGGGCGGTGCCTGGCGGAAGGACAGTGCCGGCTACATCGGCGAAGGGGCGCGTGAGGCCGCACGGCGGGCCCGGATCGCGCGGCTCGCCGAGGAGCTGCGGCAGGAGCGGACGGCAATCGGCGACCTCGACGCGGCGCTGGCCGAGCTGGGCGTGCGCCGGGAGCGGCTCGCGGACGAACATCGCGCGGTGCCGCCGGATGCCGCGGTCCGCGAGGCCCACACCGTCGCCGCCGCCGAACGCCGGCGGCGCGGCGCACTGCGCGAGCAGCATGCTCACGCCGTTACGGTGTGCGGGCAGCGGCAGGAGGAGCTGGCCGCCGCCGTCCTGCGCGCCGAAGAGTTCGCCCTCGACGTCGGCCTGCCCCCCGAGCCGGGCGAGCTCGCCGCGGTCAAGGCCGGGGTGGACGCGTACCGGCTGGCACTGGCCGGCTTGTGGCCCGCCGCCGAGGCGTCGCAGGAGGCGGCCCGGGCCGCGGACGAGGCCGCGGCGGAACTGGCCGAAAGCCGGGCACACCTGGACGAGGCGGCCGAGGCCGCGGCCGTGGCCCGGCACGAGGCCTCGTCCGCTCAGGCCGTGCACGACGCGCTCCTGGCGACCGCCGGGGCAGCGGTCGAGGACCTGTACCGGCAGCTGGACGAGGTCCGGCGCGACATCGAACGCCGCAACGCAGCGGAGAAGGCTGCGCGCGGCCGGGAGCAGCAGGCCGTGGGCGATCGCGGCCGGGCCGAGGGGAAGCGGGAGACCTTGCGCGGCGAGATCGACGAGGCGGCGCGGACACGAGACGCCGCGGTCGCGGAGTTCCGGTCGTTCGCCGCCACTGGGCTGCTGTGCGTCGCGCTGCCCTCGCTGGAGATTCCCGACGTCACACAGCCGTGGGCGGCGACGCCGGCCGTACTGCTGGCCCGCGCCGTGAACGCCGGGCTGGAGTCCGTGGACGACGCGGACGGTCCGTGGGACCGGATCCAGAAGCGGGTCACCGAGGAACACAAGCTGCTCGCCGACGCCATGGCCCGGCACGGGCATTCGGCCGGCCTCACGCTGAACGAGGGCGTCATCGTGGTGGACGTGGTCTTCCAGGGCCGCAGTCACGACATTCCCGGGCTCGCCGCGGCGCTGGGCGAGGAAGCCGAGCAGCGGGCGCGGCTGCTGTCTGCCAGGGAGCGGGAGATCCTGGAGAACCACCTGCTCAACGAGGTGGCAGGGACGCTGCACGAGCTGATCGCCGCGGCCGAGGCCGAAGTCAGGGCCATGAACGAGGAGCTGGAATCCCGGCCGACGTCGACTGGCATGAAGCTGCGGCTGATCTGGCAGCAGGCGCGGGACGCGCCGGACGGTCTTGATCAGGTCCGGCACAAGCTCCGGCAGACAATCGACGCCTGGTCTGCCGATGACCGGGCCACCGTCGGGTCGTTCCTTCAGCAGCGCATTGCCACTGAGCACGCCGGCAACCCCGCGGCCGGATGGGCCGAGGCGCTGACCGCCGCGCTGGACTACCGCAGGTGGCACGAGTTCGTGATCCAGCGGTATCAGGACGGCCGGTGGCGGCCCGCCACCGGCCCGGCTTCGGGCGGCGAGCGGGCCCTGGTTGCCTCGGTTCCGTTGTTCGCCGCGGCGTCGGCGTACTACAAGTCGGCGGGAAACCCGAACGCGCCGCGGCTCATCGCGCTGGACGAGGCCTTCGCCGGAGTGGACGACGACTCCCGGGCGAAGTGCCTCGGGCTGCTGGCCACGTTCGACATGGACGTGGTCATGACCAGCGAGCGGGAATGGGGATGCTACCCGCAGGTCCCCGGGCTCGCCATCTGCCAGCTTGCCCGGCACGACGGTGTCGACGCGGTCCTCGTCACGCCGTGGCGTTGGGACGGCCGGGAACGCCGCCCGGCGCAATGAAGGGGGCAGGGGAGGTGGGTGGGGGTATGACCGAAACAGAGGCCGACGCCAAGCTGCACCGCCTGCACCGTCTGCTCGGCGGCGAGCCGGTCGCGTGGCTGGTGCGGCGGGCACGGGACCGGCTGGAGACCGGGCGTCCCCTGACCGGTACGGTTTCGCTGCCCGCCGCCACCCTAGAGCAGCGGCGCGCGGTTGAGCGGCTGACCGGGAGGGCCGCCCGTTCCGGGGCCTCGCTGTCGGTGTCGCTGACGGAGGTCGACCGCATCCTGCGAGACAGCGGCGCCGCGCCGGGCGGGCTGGCCGAGGCGGTGACCCGGCTGACCGGTCCGCTCCGGGATCGCAACCGTGAACGGGCCGACCTGGCGGCCGCCTGGACTGCCGCGTTCGCGCCACTGGACGCCGCCGTGGACGGCCGCGCCGACCTGGCGCAGTGGCGGGCGTGGCTCGACGCGACCGGTGTGGCGCGCCGTCTCGCCCCCGAACCTGATCAGGCGCGACTGCTCCTCGCCCAGGTCGCGGCGGTGCTCCGGCGGCTTCCCTCGCCCGGCGTGCCCATCGGCCGGCTCGCCGCCGAGTGCTGCGGCGATGCGCACGCCCTGGACGACGGACGCCCGGCTGGCACGCTGGTGCTGTCCGCGGTCCGCGCGCTGGCCGGCCTGCCGTTCGCCGCGGAGCCAGCCGCCGATTCCCGTCGCACCGCGTGGGCCGCCGTCGGAGTTCACCTCGACGAGCTGTCCTCCCTGGTGCTCTGTCTCGGCCTGCCCGGCGACACGCGCACCGCCCTGGGCAGGACGCTCGCGTCCTACCACGAGGCGGGACAGCCGGCCGTGCTCACGCTCCGTCAGTTCCGCTGCCACACGGAGCCTCTGAACACGGGGCCGCTGCGCGCCGCCGGGGTGCGGATCTGCGAGAACCCGGTGGTGGTCGCGGCGGCGGCCGATGAACTGGGCGCCAGGTGCCAGCCGCTGGTCTGCGTCGGCGGCCAGCCCTCCGCGGCCGGGTGGCGGCTGCTGGAACTACTCACGGCCGGCGGAGCGGATTTCGCTTACCACGGGGACTTCGACTGGGGCGGCGTCCGGATCGCCAATGCGGTGCGTCATCGGGTGAACTGGCGGCCGTGGCGGTATGATCACGTGGCCTACCAAGCCGCGGTGTCGGCGGCGCATCCGCTCGCCGGGCTCGTCGGCGAGCCGGCCGCGACGCCGTGGGACCCGGAACTCACCGCCGCCATGCGGCACCGCAACCTCCGAATCGAGGAGGAACTCACCCTCGACGCACTGCTCCAGGACCTCAGCCCTTAACCGTGGCGGTCTTTTGGTGCCGCCCGGGCGAGACAGCCTTGTCACCGTCTCTCGTCAGCTACTGGAGCCCGGCGCGGACGGACGTGATGCGCTGCGTGTTGAAGCCGAGCCAGTGCATCCGGCCCACGTAACGCGCGTGCTCAACCTTAAGACAGCGGTCCATGATCACCGTCACGCCGCCGTCCTCGGCGATCCGCGCGCCGTCGGCGTTGATCACGCCGAACTGGCACCACAGGGCGCCGGCGTGGATCGCCACAGCCTCCCGCGCGATCCCCGGCAGTGCATCCGGCGCGCGGAAGACGTTCACGACGTCCACCGGCACGGGTACGTCCAGCAGGCTCGCGTAGCACGTCTCCCCGAGGATCTCGCTCTCGCGGGGATTCACCGGGATCACGCGATAGCCGTGCCGCTTGAGGTAGTAGCCGACGAAGTAGCTGGCCCGCAGCTCGTTGCTGGACAGGCCTACGATCGCGATCGTCTGGGCGGTGTGCAGCACGCGCTGGATCGTCAACGGGTCCTGGTACCGCGCGAGATCGCTCATGCTCTGTCTCCCGCTCGCCTCCGGGGCGCCTTTAGGTACCGTCTTCCCTCGTCGCTCCTCCGTCGCCCCTGGGGTGGGTCCGTGGGGACAAACAGAGTCCAGACGGCACCGCGCCCCTCCGGCTCGCTCATGGGATCGCTACCTTGTTTGCCGCTGTCGCGGCGACGAGCGCGAAACCCTGCTCCAGATCCCAGATCAGGTCGTCGACGGACTCGGTGCCGACCGACAGCCGCACCGTCCCCGGCCTGACGCCCGCCGCCCGCAGCTCGTCGTCGCTCAGCTGGCGGTGGGTCGTGCTGGCGGGGTGGATGATCAGGCTCTTCGCGTCACCGACGTTCGCCAGGTGGGACCAGATCGTCACACCGCGGATGAGGTCCTGGCCGCCGTCCCGGCCACCGGCGCAGTCGAAGGAGAACACCGCGCCGGCGCCGCCCGGCAGGTACTTCTCCACGAGCGGCCGGTACCTGCTCGCCGGCAGGCCTGGGTAAGTCACGTTCGATGCCAGCTCGTGTGATTCGAGGAACGCCGCGACCGCCCGCGCGTTGTCCACGTGGCGTTCCATCCGCAGCGACAGCGTCTCCAGCCCCTGCAGGAACAAGAAGGCGTTGAACGGCGACAATGCCCCGCCGAGATCGCGCAGGGTCTCGGCCCGGAGCTTCATCAGATAACCGTACGTCCCGAACGTCTCGTGGAACTGCAGGCCGTGGTAGGCCGGCGACGGGTCCGCGACCACGGGAAACCGCCCGTTGGACCAGTTGAACGTGCCAGCCTCGACAACGACGCCGCCGATGCTCGTGCCGTGGCCGCCGATGAACTTGGTCGCCGAGTGGATCACGATGTCGGCGCCCCACTCGATCGGGCGGCACAGGTACGGCGTCGCGAACGTGTTGTCCACGATCAGCGGCAGCTCGCGCTCGTGCGCGATGGCCGCCACGGTCTCGATGTCCAGCACGTTACCGGCCGGGTTGCCGATCGTCTCGGCGAAGAACGCCTTCGTGTTCGCGCGGGCCTCTTTCCGCCACGCGTCCGGATCGTCGGGATCGACCCAGGACAGCTCCACGTTCATCTTGCGCAGCAGGTGCTTGAACTGGTTCACCGTCCCGCCGTAGAGCGCCGAGGACGAGACCACATGGTCGCCCGGCTGCAGCAGGGTGAAGAGCGCGGCCGCCTGCGCGGCGATCCCGCTGGCGAACGCCACTGCGCCGGCACCGCCCTCGAGGTTCGCGACCCGCTCCTCGAACACCGCGACGGTCGGGTTCATGATGCGTGAATACGTGTTCCCGTACTCCTGCAGGTTGAAGTACGCCGCCGCTGATTCCGGGTCCTCGAACACGTAGCTGGTCGTCTGGAAGATCGGTACCGCACGTGCGCCCGTGTTCGGGTCGGGCCGTTGCCCGGCGTGCAGTTGCCGTGTCTCGAATCCGAACGCGCGTGCTTCCTCGGCCCGGGAAGGCTTGTCGGTCACCAAGACCTCTTCCTCGACGTCATCATCCGCCGGTCCCGTCTTCGGCCCGGCTGTGTTTGCTCAAAAACCGGCGGATAATGGGGGTCTGCCGCGCTTCCTCGAGCAGGAAGCAGTCGTGGCCGTACGGCGCCTCGATCACCTGGAACTCTACCGGCTTGCCGAGAGCACGAAGCGCGTCGGCGATCTCCCCCGACGCGGACGGCGGGTACAGCCAGTCGGAACTGAACGCGATCAGCAGCGTCCGCGCCGAAACGCCTTCGAGCGCCCGCGCGAGCGACCCGCCGCCGTACTGCCGCGCGAGATCGAAATACGTCAGCGCGCGCGACATGTAGACATAGGTGTTGGCGTCGAAGCGCTTGACGAACGAGTCGGCCTGGTGCCGCAGGTAGCTCTCGACCTGGAACTCCGGTTCGGTGATCGTGTAGCGGATGTCTCCGGCGAATTGCCGCCGCCGGCCGAACTTATCGCTCAGCGCTAGGCCGGACAGGTACGTGACGTGGCCAACCATCCGGGCCACGCCCATACCGGCCTCGGGCGTGCGGCCCGTGCCGTAGTAGCGGCCGCCTTGCCAGGCCTGATCGCGCATGATCGCCTCACGCGCGATCGCGTTCCAGGCCACGCCCTGCGGGTGGAGGGCATGCGTGCTGGCGATCGCCACGACGGCATCGACCTGGCCAGGAAACAGGACCGCCCACTCGAATGCCTGCATCCCGCCGAGCGAGCCTCCGGCGACCGCCGCCAGCCGTTCGATGCCGAGTTCGTGCAGGAAGGCGGCCTCGGTCCGCACCATGTCCGCGACCGTGATCACCGGAAAGTCCGGCCCGTACGGCTGGCCCGTCGCGGGATCAACCGACGACGGCCCCGTCGTCCCGCGGCAGCCGCCGAGCAGGTTCGTGGAGACGACGAAGAAGCGGTCGGTGTCGAACGCCTTGCCGGGGCCGATCATCCCGTCCCACCAGCCGAGCCCCTTGCCGGCCACGCCGTCGCGATCCTCGGCCGCGAAACCGTCGCGCGTGCTCTCTACGGGCGGCGTCTTCGCGAAACCCGCCGCATGGGCGTCGCCGCTGAGCGCGTGGCACACCAAGATGACGTTGTCGCGCCGGGGCGAGAGGGTGCCGTAGGTCTCGTATGCTACCCGGATCGGGTGCAGTTCCCGTCCGCAGTCGAGCCGCACCGGCTCCGGCAGGTCGAGGTACTGCGTCTCGACCGTGCCGACCGAGCCGGCCGCGAGCTTCGGGGCTGGCTCCGCCATGGGGGCTATCTTAGCTGGTCTCGGCCGGTGTATTTTCAAGCATCTCCATCAGTAATATGGAGAACCATAGGGAGAGGGGTATCACGGACATGACTACGGTCACCAATGGCGTGAACGTGCAGGCACTGCTCGACGCGCGCGAAGCGCTGAAGGGCGCGCCCGAGGCCGCCCAGTTCACCTGGCGCGCGTCCGCCAAGTGGCAGAGCGGCGTCCACAGCACGATCAAGGTCCAGAGCTTCTTCGGCCTCGGGGAGGAGCAGAGCCACAAGGAAGAGTGGACGTTCGAAGCCGATCACCCCGAGGTCTTCGCGGCGGAGGACAACGGCATCACGCCGATCGAGTACCTCCTCGTCGGCCTGGCGAGCTGCCTGACGGGGGGTATTGCGTCCGTCGCGGAGAACCGCGGCATCCAGCTGCGCTCGGTCGAGTCCACGGTCGAGGGCGGGCACGACATCCGCGGGATCCTCGGTGCCGACAGCGACGTCCGCAACGGCTACAACGACATCAAGGTGACGTTCACCATCGACGCGGACGCGTCGAGGCAGGAGATCGAGGCGCTGGTGGCCCAGTCCCAGAAGCGCTCCGCCGTGTTCGATGCGCTCACCAACCCGACGAACGTCACCGTGGAAGTCGCTTGAGCGGCCGCGCGGGCGGCTTGCCGACGCGCGCGCTCCGGAAAACACTGAGCGGCCGCGCGGGCGGCTTGCCGACGCGCGCGCTCCGGAAAACACTGAGCGGCCGCGCGGGCGGCTTGCCGACGCGCGCGCTCCGGAAAACACTAAGGGGCCAAGCCATCGAGCGCATCCCCACGGTCGTCATCGGCGCGGGGCACGCGGGCCTCGCCGCAAGCTACTTCCTCAGCGACCGGTCGATCGACCACGTAATACTCGAGCGCGGCGAGGTGGCGAACTCCTGGCGGCGTGAACGCTGGGACTCCCTGCGGCTGCTCACCCCCAACTGGCAAAGCCGGCTGCCGGGCCTTCGCTACGAAGGCCCGGACCCCGACGGCTACATGACGGTGGGGGAAGTGACCGAGTTCATCGAGCGCTTCGCCACGGTCTCGCGCGCTCCCGTCCGGACCGGCACAAACGTCACGTCAGTGCGGCGCGCCGACGACGGGTACCACGTGACGGCGAGCAGCGGCGAGATCCGCTGCCGGGCCGTGGTCATCGCGAGCGGGGCCTGCAATCAGCCATCGGTGCCGCCTTTCACCGGTGCGGTGCCGGCGACTGTCGAGCAGCTGACGCCGTTCGACTACCGCGACCCCGCCAAGCTCCCCGACGGCGGCGTGCTCGTCGTGGGAGCGTCGGCGACCGGTGTGCAGCTGGCCGCCGAGCTGCAGCGGTCGGGCCGGCCGGTGACCCTCTCGGTGGGGGAGCACGTGCGGTTGCCGCGCACGTACCGGGGGCGCGATGTGCTGTGGTGGATGGACGCGTCGGGCGTGTGGGACCAGCGGTACGACGAGGTCGAGGATCTCACCCGGGCCCGGCAGCTGCCCTCGCCCCAGCTGGTCGGGACTCCCGAGCGGACGACGCTCGATCTCAACGCGCTCGCCTCGATGGGCGTCGAGCTGGTGGGCCGCTGGGGGGCGGTACGTGACGGCCGCGCGCTGTTCTCCGGCGGCCTGCGCAACATGTTCTCGCTCGCGGACCTCAAGATGGGGCGCCTGCTTGACACGTTCGACGAGTGGGCTCGGACGCACGGGCGTGACGCTGAGGTCGATCCTCCCGAGCGTTTCGCGCCGACACCCGTGCCCTCCTCGGCGCGGTTGCAGCTTGACCTGCGAAGCGGCGAGATCCGCGCGATCGTGTGGGCGACGGGTTTCCGGCCTGACTACGACTGGCTCGACGTGCCCGCCCTCGACGCGAAGGGCCAGCTGCGCCACGACGGCGGTGCGGTCGACAGCCCGGGACTGTACGCGCTGGGGCTGCCCGTGCTGCGGCGGCGCAAGTCCACGTTCATTTACGGTATCGAGGACGACGCGCGTGCGGTGATCGATCACCTCGCGCGGTACCTGGCCGAAACAAACGCGATCTACCTGACGCAACGTGCTCCCACCGCCCCGCTGAACCCAGGCCCGCAAGCGCGGTGAAGATCGCTGCAAATCCGGCCAGCCCTCGCCCGCGCCGGTAGTTCGCATCGAGAGGGCAGCCGTTCTTGATCATGCCGCGGTCCCCGCCGCGGTGCCCTCGCGCCGGTCACATATTCTCGGGTTCGCTTGGTGACGTAGGCGGGAGGTGCGACGTGCGGCCGGAAGATCCCGAAGGCGTCGAGCGCGGCAACATCGCAATCGAGTGGGGCAGCGACGCGCTGGTGGAGCTCCTTAGCCGTCTCGACCTGCGCTACGTCGCGCTCGTCCCGGGTTCGAGTTACCGCGGACTCCACGACAGCCTGGTGAACTACAACGGCAACCGTGATCCGCAGCTGCTCGTCTGCCTGCACGAGGAGCACGCGGTCGCGCTCGCACATGGGTACGCGAAGGTGACCGGGCGTCCGATGGCCGTCGCGATACACAGCAACGTGGGCCTGATGCACGCGAGCATGGCTATCTATAACGCCTACTGCGACCGCGTTCCGATGCTGATCATCGGGGCCACGGGCCCGGTGGACGCGGCCAAGCGGCGTCCCTGGATCGACTGGATCCACACCTCGGCCGACCAGGGTGCGCTGATCCGGCAGTATTCCAAGTGGGACGATCAGCCTGCCTCCGTGGAGGCGGCTCTGGACTCGCTCGCTCGCGCGCACTCGATCACCCGGGAGGCGCCGTCCGCGCCGACGTACGTCTGTCTCGACGTGAGCCTGCAGGAGCAGCCGCTGGCTGCCCCGCCGGTGATCCCTGATGTCCGGCGGGACCGCTCTCCCCGGTCACCCGGGCCCGATGCGGTCGCGGTCAAGACCACGCTGGAGTTTCTGCGCGAGGCACGCCGTCCGCTGTTCCTGCTCGGGCGTCTCGGGCGCGATGAGCAGGACTGGGATAGCCGCGTCGCCCTGGCGGAACGGTACGGGGCGCTGGTGATCTCCGACCTTAAGAACGGCGCGGTCTTCCCGACCAGGCACCCGCTGCATCCGAACCCGCCCGGCATGTTCCTGCCTGCCGCATCCGCGAAGCTGATCGGCGACGCGGACCTGATCCTGAGCCTCGACTGGGTCGACCTAGCCGGGACCATCTCCGCCGCCGCCAGCCACGGTCACCCGGCATCGGCGCGGATCATCTGCGCTACGACGGACTCCGCGCTGCGCAACGGCTGGTCCAAGGATTCTTTCGGACGTGAGCCCGTTGACCTGTCCGTGCCCGCCGATCCTGACCTGCTGGTGCGCGCGCTGCTCGAATCGGGCGAGCCGGTGAAGCCGAGCGAATGGGTGGTCCAGGGCGGCACCCTGGCACCGTCCCAGGATCCCGGGGACGACGGCGGCTCGGACATTTTCGTGCATGACCTGGCGGGAGCGCTGCGCGGCGCGCTCGCGGGCTCGCCTGCCTGCCTGGTCGCGGACCGGAGCCGCGTCCTCGAACCCCACATCCCAGCAGCAAGCCAGCCGCTCACAGCGACGCGCCCCTCCGGCATCGATGAACTCCGCCACAGCCCCCGCAGCCAGCGTCGCAGTTGCCGTAGCCGCCAAAGGCGCACTCACCGGCACACCCCACCTCAAACACGACAGAACGGACAGAACCACAGCACCGTACGACCGCTATGCCAGAAAGATGAGACGACACGCCGGATACGCCAGACAAATGAGACTGCGCCAGATCAACCGAGACGGGACATGAAGCGCACCGGGCTCGTTGGCCGTGGTCAAAGATCCGTCAGCTGACCGATGTCTCTCACTGCAACTTGCAGCACCATTTTTCGCGCAACCAGCATCGAGCATTTCAGATGTTGCTCGGACCTTCCCCGGTAGCAGCCGCGCAGAGTGACCAGCGCTCTCGCGCCAGCTCGAACCGGCCCACTAAGGAACCCGGTGAACGCGATGGGGCCGACACGTCCGGCCGAGCTGCACCTATGCCGCATCCGGCTGACCACGGGACCGGCCACGGCGGGCGACGCCCGCAGCCGGGTCCGGGCGGCCAGCTGTGCCTGGGATGTCCCTGTCGACCCTGAGGAAGAGAGGAACCGGCGATGGCACGTAGTTTCGTGCGGGCAGTCCGGGTCGCGGAGATACTTGGCGCCGTGGCGGCGGTCGCAGTCTTGGCGATCCTGTTCCTACCAAGGTTTACCAGCGGCGGGGAGGCCGCCGCGCCCGCCATCGAGCAGCCTGACCTGAACGTCGCGGTGGTGCCCGCCGCCGATTCTGCCGGTTTCTTCGTTGCTCTGCACGAGGGCCTGTTCGCGGCGCGCGGCCTGCACGTCACCTTCATCCCGGCTGTCAGTTCCGCGACGGTGATCAACGCCCAGGCGCTTGACGAACCGCGCAGCCGGGTCGACATCTCCTGCGGCAACTACGTCAGCTACATCCAGGCGCAGCAGAACTACGACCAGGGCAAGCGGCCTTCCTCGGCTAGCAGCGTCGTGGTCGCGGCCGATCTGGACATTTTCGCCGAAGGCTCGGTGATGGAACCGGGAGCCCAGGGCCTGTACGTGATGCCTGGCTCGCGCATCCGGACGCTGGCCGACCTGGAAGGCAAGATGATCGGCGTCAACGCGCCGGGGAACATCCTCTACCTGCTGGCCGCCTCCGCGCTGGCCGATCACGGGCTGAGGGTATCCGGAGCGCGTTTCGCGTACTATCCGCTGCCGCAGATGGCCGCGATGCTCAAGGCCGGGAAGATCGCGGCGGCAGTGCTGCCCGAGCCGTTCGCCAGCCAGGCTCAGCTGTCGATGGGCGTCACGCTGCTCGCCGACCTGGACCAGGGCGCGACCGCCGCCTTCCCGGTACAGGGCTGTGCTGTCACCAGGCAGTGGGCTGCGCTGAACCCGGCGACGCTCGCGGCGTTCCGCGCCGCGTTCGAGCAGGGCCAGGCGATCGCGGACACGAACCGTACCGCCGTGGAGCAGGCCATGGAGGCGCTCCCGTCGCCGCTCGGCCTGACCGGTGTGCAGGCCGCGGTCATGGCGCTCGATTCCTACCCGGTCGGAGCGGTCGACGTGACCCGACTGCAGCGCGTGGCTGACGTTATGCACCAGTTCCTGGGCTTCCCGTCGTTCAGCGTCCGCCAGATGACCGGCGGTTGACTCGCTCAGGTCAAGGATGCGATCGATGACGGCCAGGGCACGCGACCCGCCCCGGATCAAGCTCTCTTGGCCTGGCACGAATAGCCGGCCGAGGGTACGAGAGGCGTCTGGCCTCAGCCGGTGTTCGGTCCGGGCGAGCAGTCCGCTTGCGGCTCGGGACGCCTTCATCGCGGGGCTGGGGCCAGGCGCAGACTCTGCTGCATCACGGAGATCATCGCCAGCGTCGACTCGGCGCCCTGATTGCGGCTGCGGCTGGTGCGACTCAGGCCATCGCAGCCCCCGCCCGTTCGTTCGTCGAGAAGCGGTATCTTGGCGTCGTTGTCGCCGAGGAACCACGCCACGGCCAGCTGGGCGCCCGTCAGCCAGCTGCGGTCGCCGGTGACCGTCGCCGCGCGCATACACGCATCGGCCAGGGCGGCCACCTCGATCGGCTGCTGGTCGAAGGCCGGGCGGGGCTCCCCCAGACTCCAGCCGCCGGTCGGCACGACCGACAGGTGACCGTCTGTGGTCTCGACGGCCAGCAGCCAGTCGAGCATGCGCAGGCCGGTGCGCAGAACCCGGCCGCGGCCGAGTTTGGCGCCGGCCACGATGAGAGCCTCGGCGATGGCCGCGTTCGCGTAGCTGAGCCTAGGTACCGGCCACGGCCACCGGGCATCAGCCGACGGTTCCCCGATGGCCAAGATGGCTCGGTCGAGAATCATGCGCGCGCCAGAATGCTCGGGCCATACCTCGAGGACCTCGGCGGCCCCGAGCGCCGCGAACGCCATGGCGTGCGGCCAGTGCGAGGAGACCTTCGCGCTGCGGCCGAACCGGCCGATGGCCTCCTCGCGGATCCCCGGGGTCGGTCCCCGGGCGGCGGCGGTGCCAAGGCCCCACAGGGCGCGGCCCCAGCAGTCACCGATGCCGGGCTGGTCCCGCCACCGGCGGTCGTAACCGAGGCGGTTACGGAACCTTCCGTCTGGCGCCTGTGCCTGGGCCAGGAAGTAGAGGTAACGGCGCCCCAGGGTTATCAGTTCCTCGGATGGCGACGGTTCCCGGCACACCACGACCAGGCCGCGGGCGACGTCGTCGACGCAGTAGCCATGCTCGTACCTGGGCACGGTTCCCTCGGCGTGCTCGAGCAAGCCAACGTGGTCGGTCAGGCGCTGCAGGTGCCGGAACGGCACGGCCGGGTCGCTCATACCGGGGTGCCCGCCCTGGCTCCGATGAGCAGCGATGCCAGTTCCCGGTATGAGCGCGCCACCGCCGGCCACAGCATTTGCGGCGCGAGGTCCGCCGAGTAGCTGCTCATCCTGGCCGACAGGCCGGGCTCGGTCAGCGCACGCTGCAGCGCTCGGGCGATGCTTGCCGGGTCCTGCCGGTCGACGAGGAGTCCCGCGCCGAGTAGCTCGACGGCATGCGGGAAGCACGTCGACACCACCGGCTTGCCCGCGGTGACCGCCTCAATCAAGACCCCGGAGGTGACCTGCTCCAGCGAGTCGTACGGCAGCAGCACGACATCGGCGCCGCTGATCAGCTGACCCAAGGCAGCCGCGGGCAGGAACCGGCCGTCGAAGTGCACGCGATCTTCCACCTTCCGCGCCCGCGCCCGGGCCATGAGCGCCCGCCGATAGGCCTCGCCGTCGCGCCCCAGCACGCGCGGATGTGTCTGACCGGCCACCTGGTAGTCGACATGCAGCCCGCGCTGCCGGAGCAGGGCCATCGAATCGATCGCATGCTCAATTCCCTTGCCCGGCCCCAGCAGCCCCCAGGTCAGGACCATGGGCCGGCCAGTCCCGGCCGGTGCTGCGGAAACCCGGTTGTCGGCCGCGCCATGCGGTATCACGAAGACCTTCTCGGGGTCGGATAGGTGCTGAGCAATGCGTAGGACGTCGGCATAAGGCTCCTTGTCATCGCTGGCCGCGGCGGTAGCGGCGGCAGCGGATCGTTTCCTCGCGCGGACGTCAACCGCGTCGGGGTTGACGAGAGCCTCACCAGGTGCAAACAAGCCGACGGCGGTCACCGGTTCACGGCGCGGGGCAATCCGGGAAGAGAATCGTCTGGTGAGATCTTCATGTCAGGCCCGAGGCTGGCTGAGAGGGCCTCGCGTGCTCGCGGACGTCCCGAACAGTGGCTGAGCGTCCGCCGCGGCCTCCGCGTAGTGGGCGCGTTACCTACGATAGCGGAGAAAAATCCCTTCCCGGGTCACCGGGCCTTGGCCTGCGCCGCCGGGCCACGTTGACCGCGGCGGCGCCGAAGATCAGCACGAGAAGTCCGTAGATGCCCAGCGGGGCAGCTGCCGCGGCCCCGAACGCGCTGGCGGCGATGCCTGCCGCCACGGCGAAGTCCCGCATCGCGGTCGGCAGCACGATGGCGGTGCGCTGAGCCGGCCGCGCGCCGATCGCCAGCAGCCAGCCCAGGATCACGCCGCCGGCGAGGTAGACGAGCAGGGCCAGCAGGACGCGGGCATCGCTGGCCCGCAGCTGGAGCTGGCTCGCGATCTCCCACAGCAACACGAGCAGGCTGGCCGTGCCCAGCACCCGGACGGCCGCCCGCTCGCGGCCGCGATAAGGATCCAGGGACCGCATCGCGGACCCGGCGACCAGCGGGAGAGCGACGACCAGGGCCAGGGTCAGCAACAGCCCGAGCTGTGAGGCCAAGGAATGCGCGCCGGCGATGCTGAGAATGAGCCCGGCCAGCAGCACCGTCAGGATCGTGGACGTGGCGAGGAACCCGGCGGCCAGGACGGCATCCCCGCCGGCCAGACCGGTCAGGGCGACGGACGCCACCTCGGTGGGCGCGATGCCAGCCGACAAGATGCCGCCGCGTAGGGCCACGCCGCTGACCAGACGGCTGGCCAGCCAGGCGAGCACGGGCAAGCCGACCGTGGTGACTGGCAGCACGACGGCCATCCGGCGGGCCGCGGTCCGGATGGCGCCCATCTCGCTGAAGGTCATCGTCGCACCGGTGGAGAACACCAGGACCGCGAGCGTGACCAAGATGGCGTCAGCGGTATCGGCGCGGCGCCCGGGGCCGGGGAAGCTCACTCCCACCGCGGCCGAGATCAGGACCAGGGGCAGGAGAAACCGGTCTAGGGAGTCGGCGAGCCCGGTGAGCGGCGGCCGCTGGCCAGGCCGGCCGGCCGCGAGCTGGGCATCTCCTCGCGCGTCCAGCTGACCACCTGGCCCGTCCCGTCCCGTCCCGTCCCGTCAGCTGACCGGGCTGGCTGCCTCCGGCGCAGCGTCGGCGGCTTGACCGCGGGTCCGCCGGCCCAGCCACCAGAAGAGCACGCCGACGACGATGAAGAGCAGCACCGGGAGGAGTTCGGTCCACAGGTAGGTGTACCGCTCGGCGTACGTCCAGTTTGACGGGGCGAAGTCGGTGCCGAACCAGGACTTGCCCAGCCCGGGGGCGATGAGCTGGACGCTGGCGATGGCCACCAGGACCATCAGGATGACGGTCAGCGGCCGGTAGGCGGGCATCCGGAACGGGCGGGGCGTGTTCGGGTGGCTGCGGCGCAGCTTCCACAAGGCCGGGTATATGAGCAAGTAGCTGATCAGCGTGGTCGAGATGGTCACGCCGAGCACGGCGTCGAAGTACTTGGCGGCATTGCCGCTGGTGATCTGCTGCGCGAGGACGACCACGATCGTGGCCACGATGCCGCTGAACACGTTGACGCGCACCGGCGTGCCGAACCTGGCGTTGATCACGCCGAGCACCCGGGGACCCGCCCCGTCGTAGCAGGACACGGCGAGGGCCCGGTCCGAGCCCATGATCCAGGTCGCGCCGGAGGTCAGCAGGCACACGATGAACAGCACCGCGCAGGCGTCACCGAGGACGAGGCCGGCCCCGGTGAGGGTGGCCGTGCCGCTGGCGGCGACGTGGCCGCCGTACACGGTGAAGACCGTCTGGATGGCGCTGACGAACCCGCTGAAGTTGGTGATGGCGCTGGTCGGCAGGACGATCAGGATGCCGATCACCGGCAGGGCGTAGAGCACGACGCTGGCCACGCCGGAGCGGGCGATGGCGAAGGGCACGTCGCGCTGCGGGTTGGTCATCTCCTCGCCCGCGCTGTTGGGCAGCTCGAAGCCGACGAAGTTGAACAGCAGCACGCCGACCAGGAGCACGAAGCCGCCGGCCGACGGCGAGTAGCTGCTCGCGCCCAGGCCGTGGGCGCCGTGCTTGGCCGCGTAGCTGATGACCGTGATGGTGAACAGGCCGAGCAGGACGAACCGGGCGAAGGCCCCGGCCGTCGGCAGCCACTTGCCCACGCTGAAGGACGTGATGGCGGCCACGATCGACAGCCAGACGAACGCCAGCGCGATGACGTAGAACACCACCGTGGGCACGGCGTTGCCCTGGTTGAAGAACACCTCGACGGCGCCGATGCAGGAGATGGCGAGCGTGCCGCCGATCCATACCGGGTTGGTGATCCAGTACAGGAAGTTGTTGACCGCCCCGGCCAGGTGCCCGAAGGCCAGCCGGGTCCAGAAGTAGGGTCCGCCTTCCTGCGGGAAGGCCGTCCCGAGCTCGGCGAACAGCAGCGCCTGCGGGACGAAGAACACGACGGCGAAGATCATCATCCAGGTGAAGGCCTCACCGCCGCCCTGTGCGACCGTGGCGATCGTATCCACGCCGACGATGGTGCAGATGAGGAAGAACAAGATGTCGAAGCGGCCAAAGTGGCGCTGCAGCTTCTGGCGCTCGACGACAGCGGCAGCGGTCATCGTGTCCAGGGTGTCGGTCATCGGGGGAACGCTCCTTGCCTTCACAGCCAGGCCACATCCTCACTCCCGATGATGTCGGGCGTGTTACCCGTTTATGACATCGCTGATCATGTGATGCAAGGGGCGCGCCCGGAAAACGCGCCGGTTTCGGGTCCTGGTCGGCCCGTCGGCCACAATGGGGGCCATGGTCTCTGACATCTTCGAACCCAAGCGGTGGCGTCAGGTGGATGGGTTCTCCTTCACCGACATCACCTACCACCGTGCCGTCGACTCGGGCACGGTCCGCGTCGCCTTCAACCGGCCCGAGGTACGGAACGCCTTCCGCCCGCGCACCGTCGACGAGCTGTACGTGGCGCTTGATCACGCCCGGATGTCCAGTGATGTGGGATGCGTGCTGCTCACCGGCAACGGGCCGTCGCCCAAGGACGGCGGCTGGGCCTTCTGCGCCGGAGGCGACCAGCGCATCCGGGGCCGCAGCGGATACCAGTACGCTGACGGCGAGACGGCCGAGACCATCGACCCGGCCCGCGCCGGGCGCCTCCACATCATGGAAGTGCACCGGCTGATCCGGTTCATGCCGAAGGTGGTCATCTGCGTCGTGCCGGGCTGGGCCGCGGGCGGCGGGCACAGCCTGCACGTCGTCTGCGACCTCACCCTCGCCAGCCGCGAGCACGCCCGCTTCAAGCAGACCGACGCCGACGTGGGAAGCTTCGACGGCGGCTTCGGCTCCGCCTACCTGGCTCGCCAGGTGGGCCAGAAGTTCGCGCGGGAGATCTTCTTCCTCGGTGAAACCTACGATGCGGCGGCCGCGCACCGGATGGGTATGGTCAACGCGGTCGTGCCGCACGCCGACCTGGAGCGTACCGCGCTGGAGTGGGCCGAAAAGATCAACGCGAAGAGCCCGACCTCCCAGCGCATGCTGAAGTTCGCCTTCAACCTCATCGACGACGGGCTCGTCGGTCAGCAGGTGTTCTCGACCGAGGCGACCCGGCTCGCCTACATGACCGACGAGGCCGTCGAAGGCCGGGACGCGTTCCTGGAGAAACGCGACCCGGACTGGACGCGGTTCCCCTACTACTACTAACCGATCAAGCCGATCAAGCCGATCAAGCCGATCAAGCCGATCAAGCCCCCGCCCGTTCGCCTATTAACCGATCAAGCCCTACGCCCGTTCGCCTATTAACCGATCAAGCCCCACGCCCGTTCGCCCCCCTCGTCACTTCCGCGGACTTCCGCCACTTCCGCCGCGCGGCCCGGGCTGGCGACGCCGGCTCGATGTTCCATCGTGCCGGTCCCGGCCGGCTCGATGTTCCATCGAGCCGGCCGGGACCGGGATTCCGCGGCCGGTGGTGGTATCTCGGGCCGGGCTGGTGCGCAACTGGCTGCGGGCGAACCAGCCCGATGCGACGCCAGCTATCCGATCGTGATGGCGTCCAGGCGTTTCTTCAGGAACTGCGCCGATACGACCGGCGCGTAGTCGTTGGGCTGGCCGATCGGCGGCTGCAGCGACTCGATGACCGCGTCGTGGTCCGCCTCGTAGAAGTAGACCAGCGAGATCAGATCCTCATCCGGCGCCTCGGCCTGCGGCGGCAGCACGCGGTGCCGGTTGGACTTCCACCGGCCGCCGCTCCAGCGGGCGAGCAGATCGCCGGTGTTGATCGTGACGGCGCCGGGCACGTAGGGTGCGTCCGCCCAGCCGTCTTCGGTGGTCCACACCTGCAGGCCGCCGCGGCCCGGCTCGCGGTCCAGGATGGTGACGGTGCCGAAGTCTGTATGCGGGCCGATCCGGAACTGGCCGGGTTCCGGCTGGCCCGCCACCGCTATCGGCGGGTACCAGTTGATGTTCATCGTGTGCGTGGCGTGGCCGGTGTGCCGGGTGAAGAAGTCACGTTCCAGGCCCAGCGCGGCGGCGCACAGCACGAGCAACTCGTCCGCGAGGGCGCGCATGCGGGCCAGGTAGGCGACGACCGCAGGCTCGAGCGCGGGCACCTCGGCCGGGTAGACGTTGGGCTGGAACCAGTACCCGTCGACGTCCGGGTCGCCGGTCGGCTGGTCGGCGCCGACCGCGAATGACTCCTTCAGGTCCGGCGGGGTCTGCGTGCCCTCGGCGTAGCCGTTCGCCTCGACGCCGGGCGGGAGCCAGCCCCGGCCGCCGACGGTGACGGCGTAGCGCCGCTTGGTTTCGGGCGGCAGCGCGAAGAACGCCCGCGCCTCGGCGCGGACCCGGGCGCGCAGGTCGTCGGGCACGCCATGCCCGCTGATCAGGAAGAAGCCCACGCTCCGGAGCGCGGCATCGACCTGCGCGGCGACGGCCGCGCGGGCCGCCTCGTCTCCGCCGAACCAGGGGGCCAGGTCGATCACGGGAACTGACGAGGGCATGATCTGGGCTCCAGGTGGTGTTGTCGCGCCGGTGCTTCAAACGGGGGTGCCAGGGGGGCGCTCCCGTGGCCAGCACAGCTTACGGCGTCCGTTCGGGCCCAAAGACTTTCATCCCGAACGGACCTGGTGTTACGCCCCGGACCGGTGCCAGCCGACCCGGGCTGTGGTCAGGGCCGCAGGCGCATGCCGGGCAGCACCGGCGGCGGGGCCGGGGGCGGGCCCAGGACGGCGATGAAGTCCCTGGCCCACCCGGCGAGGTACTGGTCGGCCGGACGGTACTGGCCGGGAACCGAGGCCCGCAGCGCGCCGCCCGGGTGGCGGGCCACGTCGAGCTGGACCCACTCGGGGTTGATGTCGAGTTCCATCGCGATCCGCGCGCCGGCGTAGGCCAGCACGAACGCCAGGTCGGCCGGGGTGGTGGACATGCTCGCGGCGTAGATGAGGTCGCCGGAGGCGTCCTGGCCGAGCGCGCTGCGGGCGACGTACTCGCCGCCGCCGAGGGTGGCGCCCCACAGGCCCCAGTCGGCCGCGGCCGCGGTGGGCTTGCCGTGCAGCACCAGCGGCGACAGGTTCTGCCGGACGCTGTACACCGCCTCGCCGGGTGCGGGCACGCCGTCGCCCCAGACCCCGATCCTGGCCTGGCCCGAACGGTCGATCACCAGGCTGGCTAGGCCCTGCTGCAGCGCGCTGGCCACGTGGCCCTCCTGCTCGTATCCGCCCGCGCCGGCGGACAGCTTGAACCCCCCGTTGAACGCGGCCAGCAGCTGCTTGCGCTCGGCGCCGGCCACCGCCGGGCCGGCCTGGACCTGTCCCGCCGCCGCCCCGGGATCCTCGCTGCCGTCGTGCAGGACGTACGTCACCGGGCCGGCGAAGGTCGCGACGGTCGCCACGGAGCCGTCCGCGGTCCGCATCTGGGTCACCGTCACCCGCGGCGCGGGCGGCGCGGCCGGGACCGCCTCGGCCGCCTGGCTGGCACTCGGCCGGGCCGGAGCGGACGAGGGCGCCGGGGTGCTCGCGGCGGCCGGGGTGGCGGTGCGGCTGGAGGGCCGGCTGGAGGGGACGTTGGGACCGGCCGGGTGCGGGGCGGACGGTGAGCTGCAGGCGGCCAGCGCGCACAGGCCGGCCAGCGAGGCGGCGGTCCATCCCCTACGCATCATCCACTCCCGGGTGCCTCGGGTCGGTAATCAGACTACTATTCGGTCACTATGTCAAGCCGCACCGTCAAGCTCACCGGCTGGGGCCGGATATCGCCAACCCGGGCCGAACTGGCCGAGCCGGCCAGCGTAGCCGACGCCGCCCGGCTGCTGGAGACCGCGGCGGCCGCCCACGGCGCGATCGCCCGCGGGCTGGGCCGCAGCTACAACAACGCCGCGCAGTGCGAGGGCGGCGTGGTGATCTCGACCGCCCGGCTGAACCGGATCATCGGCCTGGACCCGGCGACCGGCCTGGTGACCTGCGAAGCCGGCGTCAGCCTGGAGCAGCTCATGGTGGCCGGGCTGCCGGCCGGATGGTTCGTGCCGGTTTCCCCGGGTACCCGGCAGGTGACCGTCGGCGGCGCGATCGCGGCCGACGTGCACGGCAAGAACCACCACGTGGCCGGCAGCTTCGCCCGGCACGTGCGGTCCTTCGACATCGTGCTGCCCGGCGGCGAGCTGCGCACGGTGACCGAGCAGTCCGATCCCGGGCTGTTCTGGGCGACCGCGGGTGGCATGGGCCTGACCGGGCTGATCGTCGGGGCCGTGGTCCAGCTGAAGCGGGTGGGCACCTCGCGGGTCCGGGTCGACACCGTGCGCACCGCCGACATCGACGAGACGATGGCCGTGCTGGCCGAGCACGACCGCACCTTCGGCTACACGGTCGCCTGGTCGGACAGCCTGGCCCGGGGGGCCAGGCTGGGCCGTTCGATAGTCACCAGCGGCGACTTCGCCGAACCGGCCGACCTGCCGCCCGCCGACCGGGCGGACCCGTTCGCGTTCCGGCCCGGCGCCCGCCTCGGCGTCCCGGCCGGGTTCCCGCCCGGGCTGATCAACCGCTACACGGTGGCCCTGGCCAACGAGGTTTGGTACCGCAAGGCGCCCCGCACCCGGCAGGGCGAGCTGCAGACCATCGGGACGTTCTTCCACCCGCTGGACGGGATCAGGAACTGGAACCGGGTCTACGGACCTGGTGGCTTCCGGCAGTACCAGTACGTCCTGCCCTTCGGCGCCGACGCCGCCGTGCGCCGCTCCTTCGAGCTGGTCAGCCGGGCCCGCGCGTCCTCCTTCGTGACCGTGCTCAAGCGGTTCGGCGCGGGCGATGGGGGCTTGCTCTCCTTCCCGATGCCGGGCTGGACGCTCGCGCTCGACGTGCCCGCCCGGACGCCGGGCCTGGCCGGGCTGCTGGCGTCGCTTGACCGGCTGGTCGTCGAGGCGGGCGGCCGTGTCTACCTGGCCAAGGATTCCCGGGTGCCGGCCGACGTGCTGGCCGAGATGTACCCGCGGCTGGCCGATTTCGCCAAGCTGCGCGCCGAGTTCGACCCGGCCGGGATCCTCGCGTCCGACCTGTCCCGGCGGCTCGGCCTGTGACGTCGCTGCCGCCTCCGCCGCGGCTGGTCGGGTTGGCCAGCGACTGGCTTACTGGATGCCTGCTACCCGGTCGCTGACCGCCAGCCAGCGCGACTGGCTGCGGGTCCGGTCTTACCTTGCCGAACATCGCCACGGCCTGGCGCTCGACGCGGCCGGGGACTACCCGGCGG
>Ga0209656_10000298_pt1 | contig 33316 bp, 32 predicted proteins | sample BogFormECP12_OM2_FD_188239 | JGI IMG/M metagenome (GOLD analysis project Ga0209656, IMG submission 188239) | Bog forest soil microbial communities from Calvert Island, British Columbia, Canada - ECP12_OM2 (SPAdes) (version 2) | ecosystem: Environmental > Aquatic > Freshwater > Wetlands > Bog ...
TGGACGATCCCGATCGCTTGGGTATTGGATCGTTTGCCGCGCGGATGGGTCTATTGGGTCGGGGCACTAGGTCTTGGCGCACTGCCGCCGACATTGACGACGTGGTTCGTCATCTTTCCGCTGAAGGGGCTCTCGCCGAGCAACGCTACCGCATCGGTCGGCGCCGTCAATGCGCTGATCGTCAACGGCATCTGGGGTCTTGCGATTGCGTTCGCATGGTCTCGGATTTTTGCCGTTTCGCCCAAAACTCCCGCGCCGGTCCCATACACCCCCGCGAGTAGCGGTAGAGGGTGAGCCCCAAAATGAAAATACCGCTCGCAGGAATCGAGCAGAAGAGATTGCGAAGGAAATGCGGAGCCCTCTGCTGTCCTCGGGCCATTTCTTGATCTCGAGGTCCGGCCGGGCAATGACGATCGCATGGCAGACCACCTTGCCATCGTATTTAGCCATGGCGATCGTGTCCCTGGCGGCTTGGTTGTGCGCCGCTTGCACCGTGTCCCCGAGTCCCGATGCAAACGCGAGGATCAGGATCCTTCGGACGCGACGGTAGCCTCGGCTATAGATCGAGTTTTTGCTGCGGCATGAAGATCAGCGCTGACCCAGATAAATCATCGTGGGGAAATATTTTTCGGCCCAATACGCCGAAATGGCCCGTACATAGAGAGTGTCTCGCTGGCCTTCTTCGCTAAAATCCGCCCAGCTGCGCAGCGACTGGACCTCGAGATAGGTCTGCGTCCCCGGAACGAGCTGAACGGTTGCCGCCTGGCCGCTATCGACCCCATAGCTCGGCACCGTGAAGGTGTAGGTTCCCGGTCGAAAATCGCGGATGAAGGCAGTGCCCGGCTCGCTCAGACCCACGGGCGCGCCATTCGCGGAGATCATTGGCGAGGCGAGAGATTCGGTCGGCTCGAATTGGCGCAGAAACCACACCCGCGCCATCCCGGCTGGGATCAGCGGTACCTGCGATATTGCTTCGGTCACGGTCGGGCCGGACCTGCAGCACAGAAACGGGTTGAAGGCGATGCTCGTGCCGCCCGTCAGCGCCAGGAGGCCAATACCCACCAGCATCGGCATCACTACGCCAGGAGGCCAATACCCACCAGCATCGGCATCACTAGTCGGGGTCTCGGTGTCATTTCTCTTACCTCGACGTGTTGGTCCCGACCCTCGGGGGTCGGTGTCTCGTAGCGTCTCTTCGTCGGCCGGCTCGCTACGCTGCCGTCCATCATCCCTGCTCGTTGTCGAGGCGCCGGCGACGCGAAAAGCCGCGCCTGTGGTTCACGGAGAGATGTGTGAAGCGGGATTGGCAGGCAGAAATGCCGATTAGGTATTATGCGGATGTGTGCCGGTTATCGGTTTTCCGCCAACCATGAAGGAGCGTTCGGGCCGACAATGGACATGACCTCACTAGTTCGCGGTCGGCGCACCCTACCCACCATCACCGCATCCCGGTTGGAAACCAGGTTCGGCCGGTGTCCGCTACCCATCACGAATCTGAGCGGATCTTGGGGCCGAATGCTGTTGGTCTGAGACTCGGTCGCTAGAGTTGGTCAGCGCCACCGCAGAACATGGATGGCCACGAGAAGCCCGATCGTTACGAGAGTCAGCCCGGCCAACTGGACTGTGTCAGGTACCTCCCGATGAGCGGCACTCCAATGAGGATCACCACCCCGGTCCCAGCCAACTAAGCCGCATCAATACGCTCGGCTAATGTCACAAATCCCAGTCGTAACGGCGGTTGGACCCGGACCCCGGCTTCCAAAGCGCCTATTACGGACGAGCGAGGTACCGATTTCTGTTTTCCTATTCGGCAGCTTGCTGAGCAAAAACTGCCAGCACACCGCCAATTGCTTTGGCGGCATCCGGATTCGATGGCAGTCCATGCCGTGGGTACACGTAGTTTTGAAGGTACTCTGCTGAATTATACGTGAGCCAAACCTTTCCCTGATCGTCTTCCCAGACGAGTGCCTTTAACGGAACGTCTATCGCTACAGTCGGTGCCTTCTGCATACCTGGCGTGCCGAGCTTTGGATTACCAAATACAACCACGGTGCGAGGTAGGAGCTTTAATCCGTATTTTTCTGCTGCCGCTGCGTGATCAATTTCTGTAAATACCATCCAGCCATTCGCCGATTTTGCATTCACCGCTGACTCGAATCTCTGGACCGTTTCGCTGACCGAGTGTTTGCTCTCCTTAGTGATTAACCCGGAGTCAGCTGAAAAGCCCAGCTGAGGCACCAAGCACAGGAAAGCGGTTGCCGCAAGACGATATACCCAACGCATCGCTGCGCCCCGCGATCTCCAGCGGAACAATCCACGGGCTACTTTATGCAACAGCGGCAGGTATGTTGAGCGCGCCCGGCGCAAAGACAAAACCGCCGGTCTGCAGCAGGGCGAATGGCGGACCAGCGAGGGCCGTGAGCACGAGACCGCGTCGCCATCCGATGCCGGCAAGGTCACGAACTGCGTAGCGAGCACCGTAAGCAGGAGGATTGCGGCGACCCGGAAGCACAGCAACGTGAGATCCGCGGGTCCGATCCCGCCGATCCCGCCGCCGCGAGCGAGCGCGAGGTATCCGCCGCCTGCGAGCGCGACTATAAGCCCGAAGAAGACCCCACGAGATTCTGTTGACCCGGCGAACGTCCGAATCGGTGTAGCGGGATTGGGCAAGCTGGCAGTATCGATGTCATAGCGAGCCTGCATCACGCTTGTGTTCACTCCGCCGCACGAACCATCGCTAAATTCGAGAGCGCGTGCAGCCGTGCCGGCACATTGAGCACGGCCGCCATGGGGCACAGGGGGCCGTGAAGAACGGTTGCACGCGCTCGAATCAGGTGGGGATCCCGCTCGCGCGATCGATGGCCCGGCCGTAATATCACTCATGTCCATTCTGAATGGGCCGCTCCCACACATTATGGTAACGGAAGGGGGCCGGCATTTTGTCGCAATGCGCCCCATCTCAAGTCGCCGGGTTTCGATTACAACCAACCCCGTGATGTGCTCGGATCGCGGCGTTAATGGAGGAGGACCCAATGCTCGAACTCTACCACAGCATCAATTCCGTATGCGCCCAGAAGGTGCGGATTGCTCTCGCCGAGAAAGGGCTCCCATACAAGGAGCATCTGATGAAGCTCGGCGGCGATCAGTTCGACCCGGCCTACATGAAGCTCAATCCCAACGCCGTTGTGCCGACACTGATCCATGACGGGCAGCCGATAATCGAATCCTCGGTAATCCTCTACTACCTCGACGAAGCATTCCCGGAGAAGCCACTGATGCCGGCCTCACCGCTCCGCCGCGCCAAGGTGCGCCTTTTCAACAAACAGATCGACGAATACGTGCATAATTCCTGCACGATCCTGACCTTCGCCACCGCGTTCCGTCCTGGTCTGCTGCGGCTGAGACCCGAAGAGCGGGAAGCCGGTTTCGCCAAGTCGCCCAGCAAGAAGCGCTCCGAATACAAACGCGACGTGGTGGCGCACGGCCTCGACTCCGGGTTCGTCAAGGAGGCGGTCGAGCACCACGAAAAGCTGCTGACGTCGATCGAGGATGCGGTTCATACCGCGCCGTACCTCGCGGGCGATGCCTACTCGCTCGCGGACATCGCGGTCATTCCTTACATCCTACGCCTTGAGCTGCTTGGGCTTTCCCGAATGTGGGACGGGCATCGGGGTGTCGCCGCCTGGTGGGAGCGTGTCCGTCGGCGGCCGTCGACCGACGAGGCGATCTTCAATCGCATGACCGAGGCGGATGCCACACCCTTCAAGAATCTTCAGCCCGATCCGTGGGCCAAGGTGCGGGAGTTGCTCCAGGCGGCGTGAGCGAAGCCCGGTCGGACAACAGCGGGTCGCGCCCGAACTCTGAGGCAAGAAATTCGATCATGGCGCGGACCTTTGTCGGCACCAGCCGCCGCGACGGATAGACGGCGTGGATCGGTAGAGTTATCGGCTCGAAATCCCGTAGGATGATTCTGACCGCGCCGCGGCTGAGTTCGTCGTCGTTGAACAACCAGATCGGGATGACGGCGACGCCGAGCCCGCCGAGCACCCCTTCCCGCACTCCTTCGGAATTGTCGGCGTGATAGCGGCCTTGCACCGGGACCACGATCTCGCCCTCGGGACCGGCGAAATGCCACTCGTCGCCGGTCGCAAGCCGGGTATAGATGATGCAATCATGCTTGGCGAGATCGGTTGGATGGACGGGCTCTCCCCGCCGCGCTAGATAGGGTCCAGAGGCGACGGTGACGCGGCGAGTATCGCCGATGCGTCGGACAATCAAGTTAGGATCGCCAATTTCGCCGATACGTATCGCCAGATCGACGCCCTCCCCGACGAGATCCACAAAACTGTCGCTCATCGCCAGCTCGATCTGAACTTCGGTGTTCAGTTCGAGGAAACTCGGCATGCGCGGCACGATGTGCAGTCGACCAAAGGCTACAGGGGTGCTGAGCCGCAGGCGCCCAAAGGCTCGTGTCCGCCGCTTCCCGACAGCGTTCTCGGCTTCGGCGATGGCTTCGAGCGCGCGCCGCGCCAATTCGTAGAATTGCTTGCCGTCATCGGTCAAGCTCACTGCGCGCGTCGAGCGGTGAAACAGCCTCGCCCCGAGATGGTCCTCTAACGCCGCGACAAGGCGGCTCACCGTCGGCTGAGTGGTGTGCGTCTCACGCGCGACGGGCGTGAAGCCTCTCGCTTCGGCGACGCGGACGAACACCTGCATGGCAGCAACGATGTCCATGGATTGATACGATAGTTGTATCGGTGAAATTTGCAACGTGCCGGGTCCATCGCATCACCGCATGACCTAGTTTGTCGGCAAGGCCTCGACCGTAGCGCAGTCGACGGCTGACGATTGGGACGGTTCAGGGTTCATGCGCGACCCCCTTCCGGCGATTACGGAGAGTGAGGCGACCGGCTTTATTGCGGAGATCTTTGCCGATATCCGCCACACATACAGGGTGGGCGTCGTCAACCTGATCTGGCGCCACCTTGCGACGATCCCGGGTGGGCTGCCTTGGGTCTGGTCGACGATCCGGCCGCTCTATGCGGATGGGACCGTGGGCCGGGAAGCCGCGGCGTCGCGCGCGGGTTTGTCTCTTCCGGAATTGCCCGCATGGCCGACGGCGGTTTTTAGGTCGGCCGGTCTCGAAGACGGGGATATTGCTGGAAGCCGGACGGTACTCGCTGCCTATGATCGAACCAATGCAATGGCCTTGATAGCTTTTTTGGCAGTACAGCTCCGGCTAGAAGGGGTACCACGTCCGGTGGAGGTCGTCGCCCGCCGCCCTGCCTCAGTTCCAGCGGAGCCAAACCGGATCTGCCTCTGCCGCCATTGCTTGCGCTGGCGGACTTGTCGCCGATGACGGCCGAACTGGTGCTCGCTATTAACGGGTTGGGCGCAATACATCGCGAGCCTCTCCTCGCCAGCATGTACCGTCATCTGGCGCACTGGCCAGCCTATCTGGCTCTAGTGTGGACTATGTTGGCGCCGCTCGAGATCGATCAGCGATTGGACCGCGCGATCGAAGCCGCCATTGCCAAGGCGCGTGCCCGGGCCCAGCGCCTTGTTGGACATTTGCCCGCACCGCTGCCGCCGATCCGGCCTCTCACGGCGCGTCGCGTGACGCGAGCAATCGACAGGTTTACCGGCGACGTGATCGCAAGAATGGTCGTGATCTGTTCGTTGCTGCGCCGACTGACCGACAGCTAGCGCGTTAACCGCCGGGGCGTGCAGATGCAAAAATCATCACCTCAAAGAGGCCACTTCCTGTCGATGAGCCTCGCTTCTGTAATCCTCGCCTTTTGCGGGTTTGCGGTAGTTCTCTGGCTTCTGCACGAGAACGACTATCGCGCAGTGCTGCGTACCGTGGCCGGGGTTGTTGGAGGACTGGCCTAGTCGTTTTGATCCGCGGCACCATTATCGCTATCTGCGGTCTCGCCTGGTGGTCGCTGTTGAAGAGTGTTGTCGCAGTGCGGGTAGTCGTTGCCTTGGGGCTTCGCACGGTCCGGGAGGCGATCAATGTTCTGTTACCGGCCGCCGCAGTCGGAGGCGACATAGTGCGGGCGGCTGCACCGGGCTTTGAAAGATTGGGGGTTCGAGCCCCTGCCGTTGCCGTTCCTTGCTTACGGCCCCTTTTGGCGGCGCCTTCCACTGCGCGACGCTGGACACCAGGCGTGCGGGCGTACTCGAAGACTATTTCTAGATTGCTGATCCGCAAGGTCGCCTGGCCTCGCACACGACGCCTATCGGATCACAGCTCCCGATTTGCGGCCGCGCTGCCGAGCGATGACAAGGGCAGCGACGACGAGCGACTCGCCACTGCGCAATTCGGGCGATCCGACTCATTTGCGGTCTGCCTCCTCAGCGCGGTCTTCCCTGACCGTTGCCAAGGGCAACAGTCCGCCGCGAGGCGTGAAAATGACCGAGCACTCGACGATAATAGGTGTTTTCTGAACGCTCACGAAACCGTTCTGCGCTGCGGTGGTTATGTCGGCTTGTGAGGTCAGCACAGTTGGGCGTCCTTTGACCAGGAGACCAAGTTCACCTGCCATAATGGCGTGTAGTCCGTATCGGTGTTGCCAGGACCAGCAGGATTCGGGGCAGATGCCAGCACATTGCCCTGGCTGAAATTGGTGAAGACAAAGATGTCGTCGACCGCGTCAGAGCCAGGGAGAGAAGCGAAGTTCAGCGGAATAAAATTCGCGTTGAATCCCACCGCGACCTGTCGGGCGGCGGCAACGATACTTGTCCCGGCACTCGGGTTGACGCCAACTTCCGGTGTAATGTAAAGTGCTGTTTGACCGTTAAAGAACCCGATCTGCAAAGGCAAGCTGACGCGCGCTGATACGTTGCGGCCGGCAGCCAGATCGGCGAGGATCTCCCGCGATCCGGGCTGGTCCGAGACTTCGCGCGCTTTCAGTGTTCCGGACGTGAAACCAAACAATGCGATGGCCGCACAGACAAAAACCATAGCGCTGGGGCGAAGGTTGCGGCCGGCGATCAGTCTTGTTACTCCAGAGGGCGTGTATCGCAACAAATGCATGGGACTAACTAACCTCCTAGTTGTACCCACTTTCCTTCCACTGCGCCACATTGGACACTAGGCATCGCGGCGCGCTCAAGGAGTATTTCTAACTGGTTCACCGGGCGACATTGTAACCGCCACGCCCGTCGTCAGGTTCTTCAGCCGGTGGTCGACCGTGTCCGCAAGCGAATGACGTTCAGCCGATAACGCCCGAGTGGCCGAAGCGGGCGTTGCTGATCGGATCCGCTGGAGGTCTCGCTCGTAGAGCACCTTTCCTTGCCGTGTTTCGCGCATCGGCCCGACTTCGAGCGTATCACGAGAACCGCGACCGAGAAGCTCACACGCGGCAGCGATAGCGAGCTCCCTTTTCTTGAATATATGCATTACGGTGGACCCGCCGGCCCGATAGGATATGTACCAAGCCATTCGCGTTTCCTCCGCTTTCTTTGGTGATTGCGCCGGCGGGTCGGCGCTTAACATCGCTACCGAACGGTATCGCGTCAATCGAGGCCGCCCTTATATCGGTCATACCGCTTTCGAATGAATGAGCCGGGGCTTTATGGTGCCACAGCGTGAAACTGTTTGATGGCGGGATCGCCCCAGCGTGACAGGGCCTTGAAGATACGGGTGATGTTTCGTGACGTGCGAACGTCACGTCATGTCACACAACGAACATAGTCAACCCACTGCTGCACTGGCAAATTTTCTACGAAGACGTTGCCGCCCCCGAGACAGCCGAGATCTGAAGGTCCCAGGATCTACTTTCAATCGGGCAGCCATGCCGTCGTAACCGTCGATCGACACCGCGGCAAGCACCACGGCCTGTCGCATGCCTTCCGGCATAGCTTGCAATTCGCGTGCGACATCTCCGACAAAGAGGCGGAAGAAACCAGCTGCATCGACCAAAGAACTGGTCTCCGCAGGCGCATAGGCGTTGACGGCGCGCGGTTGGGCGGAAATGCGCCTGATCCTTGACACATAAACATTGTGCATAACCGTAAAGAGCCAAGCTCGCGCATCGCCGCCATCGTAACGCGCTCGTTTGGCCCACGCATGCGTCAACGTATCTTGAAGCAGGTCTTCGGCATCAACCACAGCGCGCGTCAACTTACGTGCATATCTCCGCAACGCGGGCAATGCACCAAGGAGATCAGCTTCAGTCAGCACAGGAAATCCTCAGATCATTTCGATTCACGCACCGAAATCGGTGTCCAATCGTCGGGCGGTGGATCGGCAAGGCAGGCGCGACAGCGTCCGACGAGGATTTCCGCGGCCCGATCGAAACCGCCGCGACAAGCGGCCGCGGCTTCAAACAGCCTGATTGCCTCCGACCAGTTCCGATCCTCATAGGCTGCAAGACCGGCCTCGTAGTTCTCGACCCATTCAGGGGCCTCGGCGGAGGGATCTTCGGCCATCCCAAGAGGCTCGTAGATTGCGAGGCCCTCGATCCGACCGTATACGGCCACCCGGTCGAGCCGGCGGACGATGATCGCATCGCCGGCGGCAGTGCGCGTCTCTTCGCCGATGATGATGTCGACGCCATAGATTTTTCCCAGCGCCTCGAGGCGGCTGGCGACGTTCACTGGATCTCCGATGACTGTATAGCTCAGCCGCTCCTTCGAACCGATGTTCCCGACCAGCATTCGGCCGGTGTTGATGCCGACGCGCATCCGCAGTGCGGTTCCGCCGCAGCGCTTGGCTTCGTCCCTCTGCAAGGCGAGCAGGCGTTGGCATTCGAGGGCGGCCGCGCAGGCGTCGACGGCGTGGCGCTCGCTTGGTACCGGTGCACCCCAAAAAGCCATCACCCCATCGCCGATGAATTTGTCGATCGTACCGCAGTGGTTCAGAACCGCCCTCGAGACCGCTTCCAGATATTCGGCGAGGACGGGCACCACGCCGTCGCCGAGCTCTTCGGAGATGCCGGTGAAGCCCGCGATATCAGTGAACATTACCGTCAGCGTCTGCTGGTGCCCGCCGGGGCGAGCCTCGACGCCTTGGGAGACCAGTGTGCGGACCAGTTCGGTCGGCATGTACTTCTGGAACGACGCGAGCCCTCGGCTCATTTGCAGCAGGACGCTCGAAAGCTCGTCGAGCTCGCGCAGTGGCGAGGCAACCCGGATGACCCGATCGAGGCGGAAGTCTTCGATATGCTTCAGCTGTCCGGCTATGCGCAGCAGCGGTGCAGCCAAGAGGCGGTTCGCCAATAAGATCGCGATCGCCGCGACGATTATCGTCAAGGCAGCGAGCGCGATCAGCAGGGTCATTGCACTGCGCTCGATCGAGGCGAGAAAGTCGCTGGCCGGGATCACGGTCGCGACCACCCAATCGCTGAAATTCAGCGGCGAGAAGGTGACGAAGTAGATCTTGCCATCGGCCGGACCGGTTATTTGCTGCTGATGCGTTTCCCGAAGATCAGCCAGGCTCACGCTGCCGCTCTGGAGCAGAGCATCCACCGAACCGAGCATCGGGTGGCCCCGGGCGAATGTTTCGAGCTCGGGCATTTCGCCTGCTCGCTGCCGCTTCAACATCGCCGAAGCCGCCGAGGCCACTACTTTGCCATTCCGGTCGAGAAGGACCACGGTGCCCGTCTTCCCGACCTGCAGGCCGGCGAGAAATTGAGAGAGGCGTTCGAGCTCGACGACGACCGCGAGGACGCCGGCAAAATCGAGGTTGATGACGATCGGCGTCGAGGTGACGATCGCCGGCCGGTCGCGATAGGGGAGATGCGACACCATGCTCCAGCCTGGGCCGTCCTCGGCGACGGCGCGTTGGTACCAGGATTGACCGGTCGCCTCGAAGTCGCTCGGGGTGATCTCGCGTCCGCGAAACATTACGTCGCCCTCGGTGGGCGTGTATGTGTCGACCCGCTGCTGCCGAATTCCCGTTTCGGGATTCCGTTTCACCTCGACCATGTCGATTTCGTCATCGGCGGCTCTGAGCGCCCCGAAGAAGGCTCCGTCAGGAAATCCAAGGGCGATCCAAGACAGCGTCGGATGAGACCGCAGCAGTGCGAGGAAGATAAATTCGCGCTTGGCCTCGTCAGTCGGCTTGATGGCCTCCTGGAAGAAGATCGAGCGAACCGCTTCCTGCACCGACCAAGCGTCGTTCAGGGTCTCGCGAACCTCATGCTGGACCGACCCGACGATCTGACGGTTGAGTTGCCCAACAACGTCGGCGACGTTCCGTCGAGCGGCGTAGAACCAGGTCAGGTGGATCAAGATGGCAGTGAGCGTCACCGTCATCAGCGCGAGGCCGGTCAGCGCCGCCTGCAGGCCGGGCTTGCGACGCGATTGAGGTCGGCGAGGTGATTGAGGCGATTGAGCCTCAGCGCGCGCTGCGATCAGAGGCGCAGCGGCGGCCTGCTCCGGCGGTCGGGGCGCGATATGGGCGTCAAGCTCGGTTGAATCCACTGTATTTCCCCACCCGGCGCTCGGTCAGCCGAGATACCCCTTCGCGCGCAGGAAACGCTCGGCGTAGTGGTCGAGCGAGAAGACACCCGGGCCCTTGGTCAGCAGGAACAGCAGTACCGAGGCCCACATCAGGTGCTGCGTCCAGTACTCGGGGTAGACAAAGACCTCGATCACAAAGGTCATGCCGAGGAGCGGCAGGGTCGCGAGCCGCGTCACCAAGCCAACGACGATCAGCGCCGAGCATGAAAGCTCGAACGTGGCGGTGAGCACCGCAGCGATCTCGGGCGGCAGCAGCGGAACCATATACTCGTCGCGGAACAGCGCGACCGTGCTGTCCCAGCTGGCGATTTTCGTTAGCCCCGAGCTCCAGAACACCGCCGCGATGGCCACGCGGAACATCAGCTGGAGGATCGAGGGCGGAAAGCGGCCCAACAGGGCGATGGCCTGGCGGAGCCGGACGGCTAGGCTGGTGGGTTCGCGGAACGTGGCGCTGTGCGCGATCATCGTGGGATCTCCCGTTTCCGTGAAATGCAGAAGGCGACGGCGAGCCCCTCGGCGAAAACTTGCTGAAGGGCTGACGTCAAGTCGAAGGCCGGGTCCCTTAGGGTCGCCGCCGCCATCGCCGCAGCGAGCACGAGGCCGTCGGCGAGCGCGGTTCGGAACGCGAAGATCCCCTGGTCGAGCCGCCGCCAGGCGACCGCCTCCTCGGAGCGGCGGATCTCCAGGCTGGTGCCGCCGCTCGCAAGGTCGATCGGCGGTACTTCGTCCTCTTTGTTCGCTTGCCAGATTGTGTCGATCGGCCAGGGCGAGGCGAAGTAGCTGAGCGATGGCTGCAGGCGCAGCGCGACGTATGCGGCCTGCTCCGCTGGAACCGCGGCGAGCGCTTCCGCTTGTAGCGGAGTCGCCTCCCGCACGGTGGCGGCGATGTTCAGGGCCCATTCGAAGCGCGCCACGTCCGCCAGGTACGGCAACCCCTCACACGGGGTGAAGCGGGCGAGGAAATCGGCGAAGTCGGCGCCGTACTCGACGAGGCAACGCGAATGAGGCGGGTGCTCGCGCAGGTATTCATGCGCGGCGTAGGCGAAGAAGCGCTTGTCGACCAGGCGGCAGACGACCGGGAAGGTGCTTTGTAGGGCATCGCCGAGTGTGCCGAAGGCGTGATTGCGGTAGATCCCCACTCGCGCCGCCGGATCGAGCCCGTCGCCTTGGATGGCGGCAACGATCTCGGCCGTATCGCCGTCGAGGATGGCTCGGCGGAACCGAATTTGCAGCTCAAGCAGCATCGACATATCTGCGGGCATCGGCCAGCTCCTCGGCGTGATGCGCCTCGTCCAGCAGGACCTCGAGCGCGGGAAGGTTGGCGTCCCACTCGATCAGCGTGGGGACTGGGCCGAAGCGTCGAAGTGCTGCGGCATAGAGCTCCCAGACAGGCTCTGCGACCCGGGAGCCGTGGTCGTCGATCAGAATGTCTACGTCCTCCGCGGCGTGATGGCCGGCGAGGTGGATCTCGCCGATCGCTTCGATCGGCAAATTGTCGAGATAGGCGATGGGGTCGAACCCGAAATTCCACGCGCTGACGTGGATGTTGTTGACGTCGCAGACGATGCCGCAGCCGGTTCGACGGGCGACTTCGGCCATGAACTCCGCCTCCGGGATCGGCGACTGCGTGTAGCGGAGGTAAGCCGATGGGTTCTCGATCAGCAGCCGCCGGCCGAGCGCCTCCTGCGCCTCCTCGACGTGATCGCAAAAGATATCGAGGCTCTCTTCGGTGTAGGGCAGCGGGAGCAGGTCGTTGAGGTAGGCTCCGCCGATGGCACTCCACGCCAAGTGCTCGGAGACGCGCATCGGCTCGACCCGTTCGATGAGCGCCTTGAAGCGGTCGAGATGACAGCGGTCCAGCTCCTCGGCGCTTCCCAAGGACAGGGCGACGCCGTGAAGGCTGATCGGGTAGTCGCGCCGCAGCTCGAGGAGCCGATCCAACGCCGGTGTCTCGGCCATGTAGTTCTCGGCATGCACCTCGAGGAAGCCGATTGTGGGCCGGGTGACCGCGATCTCTGTCACGTGCGGCAAGCGCAGGCCTATACCCACGCTGCAGCTCGGGATCGGCCGACTTTTGGTCATGATCGCGGCCCCGCCCGGTCCTTTTGGTCAGGCTCTCTTGAGGCTGCCGCCGGCAATTTTCGCGCAGGTGCCGACTGGGACGTAGACCCAGGAATTCGCGTCCCGAGCCAGCTTGGATTCGCCCGCGCAAGAATGCGTCGCGGTCTGGCAGTCATTTTGTGACGCAGCCGCGATGCCGAAACACTTCTCGGCCGCGAACTGCGGCTGTGCTGCGGGTCCTGCGCTGGCAAGGAGCGGTAACGCGACGACTGCAGCGAAGGCGGCGGCAGCCAATGAGAGAGATTTGCTGTCGAACTCCATGATGAACTCCTTCGATTCGGTGGAGGGTGGCCGGGAAAAGGTTCTTGTCGTTGCTCCGCCCGCCGACGCCCGGACGCCGGTGAAACGATCGGTCGCACACCGCTCTGGCGGCGGTCACATGTAAACGGCCTGGAGATCCACCGTGGATTCGACGCCGAGGCGGTCGAAATGCGCGTCGAGCCATCGCTCTGCCCGTTTGCGGCCGATGTCGCGCAGTCCGGTCAGGAACTTCCAGTCGCCGTCGAGCTTGCTGGCGACGCTGAGCGTCGTCATTACGTCGTCGGCCGCGATAACGTGGATCCGCATGTGCCGGAGCGACCCGTCGACGACGGTGCCGTCATCGATCAGCCGCGTCACGAATTGGATCGCCCGCATCTCGCGCAGCAGCGAGGAGTTGAAGCTGATCTCGTTGACGCGATTGAGGATCTCCATCGAGCTGTGCGGCAGTTCCTCCCTCCGCATCGGGCTGAGTTGCACGATCAAGACGTCGCTGCTCGCGCAGTTGTAAATCAGCGGGAAGATCGGCGGGTTCCCGGCATAGCCGCCATCCCAGTAGGCCTCATGGTCGATCTCGACGGCCTGGAAGAGGAACGGCAGGCAAGACGAAGCGAGCACCGCATCGACGCCGATCTCGGAATTGTCGAACACCTTGATCTTTCCGGTGCGGACGTTCGTCGCAGCCAGGTACAGTTTGATCGGGCAGGTCGTCGGGTTCAGCGCAGCGAAATCGACGCTGTCCAGCAGCACTTGCCGCAAAGGATTTTGGTTGAACGGGTTGAACTGGTACGGCGAAAACAGTCGCGTCATCAGATCGAAGAAGACGAAGCCCGCCGATTGTGCGATCGAGTGATTGCCGAACAAGCGATCCAGCAGGGTCGGCTGCAGCGGACTCGACAATGCCGCTTGGCTGATCCGATGCCAAAACTTGGCAAGCGCCTGCTTGGCCCCGGGATGGCCGCCCGCGGCCATGCCGGAGGCGAGCACGACTGCATTCATCGCCCCGGCGCTGGTCGCGCTGATGCCTTCAATGCGGATGCGGTCATCCTCGAGCAGGCGGTCGAGGACACCCCAGGTGAAGGCGCCGTGTGCCCCGCCGCCTTGCAGGGCGAGGTTGATAGACTTGATTTCGACTCTTGGGGTCGGCGTCCCATGGGGCCTCGTCAGCGGCTCCATCACCACGCTGCCGTCCATCGTGTCTGCTCCTTGTCGAGGCGTCGACCCACTCGAAGAGCCGCGCCCGTTGTTCACGTAGAAATGTACGGAGCAGGATTGACCGGCGGAAATGCCGACTAGGTATTATGCGGATGCGCGCCGGTTATCGCGCTTTCCGCTCGCCATGGAGGACCATTCGGCATGGAGATGCACCAGGTCCGCTATTTCCTCGCGCTCTGCGAGACCCTGAACTTCACCCGCGCGGCAGAAACCTGCAATGTCTCCCAGCCGGCTTTGACGCGTGCCGTGCGTAAGCTCGAAGAGGAGCTTGGCGGGCTGCTCCTGCGGCGCGAGCACAACCTAACTCATCTCACTGATTTTGGGCGTCTGGTCCGGCCGCATCTCGAGCAGATGATTGCCGAGGCCGAGGCGGCCAAATCAACGGCGATGCACTTCCTCCAGATGGATAACGCGCCGATCAATCTCGGCGTGATGTGCACGGTCGGACCGATCCGCTTTATGAGCTTCCTCGCCGAGTTCCGGGCCTCGCATCCGGGTTGCGAAGTGACGTTAATCGAAGGCGTGCCCGGCCACCTCGCGGAACTCCTCCTCGACGGCAAGCTCGATCTCGCGGTGATGGCCCAGCCGGAACCCTTCACCGACCGGCTCGAGATCCGCCCGCTGTACGGCGAGCGATTCTGCGTCGCGTTCCCTATGGGTCATCGCTTCCGGGAGAAGAACCGGGTCAGGATCGCGGATGTCGCCGGGGAGACTTATCTCGCCCGGATCAATTGCGAATACCAGGACCACCTGAACGAGCGCTGTCGCGAGCAAGGATTTACGCTCCAGGTCGGCTTCCGCAGCGAGCGCGAGGATTGGATCCAGACGATGGTCGCTGCCGGGTTTGGGATTTGCTTTATCCCGGAGTTCTCGCCGACGATCCCCGGCGTCCTAACTCGGGTGGTTGCCGATCCGGAAGTTGTCCGTCAGGTCTCCCTGGTGTCGATCGCGGGCCGGCGCTTCTCGCCGGTGGTCGCCGCCTTCGCTCGCGCAATCCGGGGGTACAAGTGGCCGGAGGTGGAGGAGGCGCCGGCCTGACCCGGCGAGCGCTTTGAGACAGCTCGTCTTCGCGCTCATTGCAAACAGCGTTCAGATTTACGACTTCGAGGCCAACGACAGGGACTTCGACTGGGCCCGGGTCGCCGTCGCCTACAGTGCCGGGAGATCGAGGCGAGACCATTTGCAGTCCGTAAAATCATAACCCGTTTTTGTGTCTGTCTTTTCGGCATCTTGAAATTATCATCTGTGCGCCCGCGCCGTTCTCCTTTCGCCCTTGCGCCTGGCGGGCGGCCGCGTTTTGTGGTCAGGGGTGCCCGCCGGAGCCAGGGTCTCGATGATAGTCCCGACGGCTTCGGCGTCCGAGCGATTGGTGTAGCAAGCCCAACCGGTTGAGCCGCCGAGCTGGGCGACGACGTACGCGGTCGTGTTGTACCGATCGCATACCTTTTGCCAGCCGACGCGGAGGTGTGGAAGGGTGGACAGCTGTAGGCTCATATGGTCCTCCATCGGATCATTCGTTTGTTGCCAGGGCGATTACGTGTTCCCATGGCTGTTCGCTCCGTCAGGCCGCGCACGCATGGCGCAAGAAGGACCGGGCTCGGTGCAGGCGATTGGCCACCGTCTGATTAGACACTCCGCCAAGAGCCGCACACTCCTCCCGGCTCGCGCCTGCCAGCATGGGCCAGAAAACGCTCGCATGCTCCTGAGATAGTCCCTCCCCCGCAAGCCTCAGTACTTCCTTTACATAACGGATATCTTCGGATCGGGCGTCGCTCTGAGCCCATTCAGACAATTCCTCGAGTGGCGCGCGGTGACCGCTCACCATCGCGTCCTTCCTCTTGACCGCGTCGAGGAACTGATGACGCATGATGGTCAGAACCCAAGCGCGCAGACTGGTCCCCTCGTTGAAGAGGTGGCGAAAGCGCAGAGCTCTCTCGCATGTGTCCTGCACTAGATCCATGGTCTCCTCCCGATCGCGAGGCAGTTTGTGCGCGTAGCGACGGAGAACGGGAAGCTGAGCTACCAAATCGGCATCAAAGGTCGTTCCTCGCTGCATTTCTTGTCGTGCAGTCGACGCCGGCTGAAAGGGGGGCCCGCATCGAAACCGAGGCTGCAACCGGGAAGCGGTGAAAGTCAGTCGGGCCTGCCTGGCGCGATCGAGGACAACTCGGGTCATCGGACCCTCTTTTTCAGATGTGGCATCCGATTTGTCTATCGGATGGTTGGCAGGTAATCCGTCGATTGATCCGGCAGAAATGCCAAGAGGGTATTATGCGGATGCGCGCCGGTCATCGCGGTTTCCGCGGGCCGTGGCGGACTGGTCGGCATAGCTCGCGGCGCAGCGCGTTGAGGCGTTCGAGCGTGTCCCCTCGTCACGACGATGCGACCGGAGCGGGCGCAAGCCCTCAAGCGAGGATTGCCTGCTCGCTCGACGGCCGCGCCCGCCCGGCGAAAGGGTTTGGTCGTCGGGGACGGCCATATTAGCCTGACCCACCGTTCGGAGGGAACCGAGCCGATGGCGATGTCAGCAAGCACAGGATTGCGCACGGCAGGTGCGCGAACTGCAGAGGCGTTGCGCCTCGAGGAAATACATCGAGGCGTGCATTGGCGGCGCTGGGGGCCTTATCTCAGCGAGCGTCAGTGGGGCACAGTGCGCGAGGATTACAGCGAGCACGGCGACGCTTGGGAATTTTTCCCGCATGACCATGCGCGCAGCCGAGCCTATCGCTGGGGCGAGGATGGAATCGGCGGCTTTGGTGACGATCATCTACTGCTCTGCCTCGGCCTCGCCCTGTGGAACGGCCGCGACCCGATCCTCAAAGAGCGCCTGTTCGGGCTGACCAACGCGGAGGGCAACCACGGCGAGGACGTGAAGGAACTCTATTATTACCTCGACGGCACACCGACCCATTCCTACATGCGCATGCTCTACAAGTATCCGCAGGCGGCTTTTCCCTACGCCCGGCTGGTCGAGGAGAGCCGGCGGCGCGGGAGGACCGAGCCGGAGTTCGAGCTGATCGACACCGGCGTGTTCGACGAAAACCGCTATTTCGATGTCGAGATCGAATACGCAAAAGCCGATGTCGACGACATCCTGAAGCGGGTTACGATCCATAATCGCGCGACTGAAGCGGCGACGTTGCACGTGCTGCCGCAGCTCTGGGCGCGCAACACCTGGTCGTGGAAGCCCGATTCGATGCGACCGCAGCTCGTTGCACGCGAGGATAATTCGATCTCGGTCGATCGCCCGGGGCTCCCGCCGCTGCGGCTCTTCTGTGACGGCCGGCCGGAATTCTTGTTTTGTGAAAATGACACGAACATAAGGCGGTTGTGCGGGATCGATGCCCCGGGCCGCCACTTCAAGGACGGCATCAACGATTATATCGTCAATGGCGACACCGCGGCCGTGAAACCGGACCGTCGGGGCACCAAAGTCGCGGGGCATCATCATCTTAGATTGGCTGCGGGAGAAAGCCGCCGGTTACGTTCCCGGCTGACCCTGGCTGACCACGCTTCCGGGCTCGACGATTTCGACCGCGTATTCGATCAGCGCCGAGCTGAAGCCGACGAATTCTATGCCGAGCTGCAGCAGAACATCGCCGACCCCGATGCGCGGCTGGTGCAGCGCCAGGCGCTGGCCGGCATGCTCTGGTCAAAGCAGTTCTACTACATCGACATTCCCGAATGGCTCGCGGGTGATCCGCTCCAGCCGCCGCCGCCCGCAGCGCGGCTGCATGGACGCAATTCCGACTGGCTGCATCTGAACAATGCCGACATCATCGTGATGCCGGACAAGTGGGAATACCCATGGTACGCCGCCTGGGATCTCGCGTTTCACGCCGTCACCCTGGCACTGATCGATCCGAGCTTCGCCAAGAACCAGCTGCTGCTGTTGACGCGCGATTGGTATATGCACCCCAATGGCCAGCTGCCCGCCTATGAATGGGCATTCGGTGACGTCAATCCGCCGGTGCACGCCTGGGCGGCGTGGCGGGTCTATGAAATCGACCGAGAGCAACGCGGCGGCGAGGGCGACTGGAATTTCCTTGAGCGTGTCTTCCATAAACTGATGCTCAACTTCACCTGGTGGGTCAACCGCAAGGACGTCGAGGGCAGAAATATCTTCCAGGGTGGGTTTTTGGGGCTCGACAATATCGGCATATTCGACCGGAACGAAGCGCTGCCGAGCGGAGGTCACATCAACCAGGCCGACGGCACTGCGTGGATGGCGATGTACACGCTCAATTTGATGCGCATCGCGCTCGAGCTCGCCCTCACCGACCATGTCTACGAAGACATCGCTTCCAAATTCTTCGAGCACTTCCTCTATATCGCCGAAGCCATGACCAATATCGGTGGCAACGGGATCGGCTTGTGGGACGAGGAGGACGAATTCTATTACGATGTCGTGCACCTCCCCGGCGGGGAGCGAAATCCATTGCGGGTGCGCTCGCTCGTCGGGCTGATACCGCTCTTTGCCGTCGAGGTGCTCGACGCTTCGGTCTTCACTCGACTGCCGAGATTCAGCGCCCGAGCGCATTGGTTTCTCGAGCACCGTCCGCACCTCGCAAGGCTGGTGTCGCGGTGGAATGACGCGAGTACCGGCGAGCGGCATCTGCTGTCGCTGCTGCGCGGCCACCGCATGAAGCGCCTGCTCAACCGGATGCTCGACGAGGTGGCATTCCTATCCGACTTTGGGATCCGTTCGCTGTCCAAAATGTATGGAGAAAATCCCTACATGTTCGAGCATGCGGGCCACCGGTTCGAGGTTCGCTACGTCCCGGGGGAGTCCGATTCGGGGATGTTCGGCGGCAATTCCAATTGGCGCGGCCCGATCTGGATGCCGATGAATTTCCTGATCATTGAATCTTTGCAGCGGTTCCACAGTTATTACGGCGACGACTTCAAGGTCGAATGTCCGATCGGGTCGGGTAGGCTGCATCACCTCGGCGAAGTGGCTGCCGAGCTCTCGCGGCGTCTGTGCCGGATCTTTCTGCGCGACGAGGAGGGCCACCGGCCGGTGTTCGGCGACTCGCGGCTCGAGCAGGAAGATGCCCGGTTCCGCGACAATGTGCTGTTTTATGAGTATTTTCACGGCGACACCGGCCGCGGCCTGGGTGCCTCGCATCAAACCGGCTGGACTGGCCTGATTGCATTGCTGCTGCGTTCTTACAGCCCATCCAGCGCGGCGGAGACCGCGGCGCAAACGTCAGTAACCAGTGACCTCGTCCCGGTTGATGCGAAGTAAAGTGGGAAGGGACGGCGCGGGGCCGCTGCGCTCACACTCTGTTGAACTCTACGGTCGGAGCTTTGGTGTAGCCTGATGGCATGATCAAGATTTTCCAGCTTTTTCTTGCGCTCTGCCTGACGATCGGCATCGCGGCCGCGCGGGCAGGTGAACGCCCGGTCGTGGTCGAGCTCTTCACCTCCGAGGGTTGCTCGTCCTGTCCGCCGGCCGACGCGCTGCTCGCCGAGCTCGCGAGCCGTCCCGATGTGCTGGCACTGTCGTTCCATGTCGATTACTGGGACCGGCTCGGCTGGAAGGATCCCTTTTCCAGCCATGAGGCGACCCAGCGCCAGGACCGTTACGCTAAACTTCTCGATCTTGCCACGGTCTACACGCCGCAGATCGTCGTCGACGGCAGGTGGCAGGCAGTCGGCTCGGATCGTGCCGATGTCGAGCATGCGCTCGACCTCGCGCGACGTGACCGCCAGGAGGTGCCGATCACGCTCGCTCTCGATCACGGTCAAGCGCAGATCAAGCTGGGTCCGGGTAGTGACGTTGCGGCGGCCTCGGTCCTGCTGATCGGCTTCGATCGCCGGCACGTCACCGCGGTGAAGCGCGGCGAGAATGGCGGGCGGACCCTCCCGCATGTCGATGTCGTGCGCGGTGTCGAAGAGATCGCGCGGTACAGCGGCACCGCGGGCGCGATCGCTGCGCCGATCCGCTGGAATTGCGACCGGATCGCGGTGGTCCTCCAGGCAACGGACGGCCGGGTTCTCGGTGTCGCGGTGAGCGACGCCGAACCGCTCTAACCCCTGCAGCTGCGCTCATCCTGCCGTCGACCCGCCGTCGACCACCAGTCCGATGCCGGTCATAAAGCCGGAATCGCTGGGGGCGAGAAATACGATGCCCTTGGCCCGATGTCATCGGGCACGCCGAGCCGCAACGTTCGTAAGCAATCGAGCTATCCGCGCTCGATCCGCCGACGGGGGATAAGACCTTCGACAAAATTCACTTCGACAAACTATTACACGTGAGGGGTGGGTTCTACGCAATACACCCCAAATTATCACCTAAAGTAGTAACAGCCCGATACGGGCATTCCGTCCAAATTCAAATCAGTGGACGCCTTTTGGACGCCCCTCATGCTTGTGTAGCAGCGGGCTATCTTCGCGCGCGTTTCCTCCTCCTCGCGCCGTTTGATCGCCTCACGGTGCTGCTCCGGGGTGAAGAGAATCACCAATGCATAACGCATTGCGTGAAACTCTTCACTTCGTTATTGGCCGTCTTTCGACCTTCTCCTATCTGGCGCTGACTACCGACCTGTCGCTGTCGATCGTCGTCAACCGGATCGACGACGGCATTTCCAACCTGCTGCTGCTCGCGGTGCCGATGTTTGTCGTCCTCGGCCTGTTGATGGAGATGACCGGGATCGCGCGGGTAATGGTGAATTTTCTCGCGGCGCTGATTGGTCATGTCAGAAGGCGGTTTGTCCTACGTGCTGCTCGGCGCGATGTACCTGGTTTCGGGAATTTCGGGATCCAAGGCGGCCGATATGGCTGCAGTCGCACCGATCCTGTTCCCGGAGATGCTGCGCCGGGGCGCCCATCCGGGGGAGCTCGCCTCGCTGCTCGCCACGTCGAGTGCGATGTCCGAGACGATACCGCCGAGCCTGGTGCTGATCACGATCGGCTCGGTAACCAATATATCGATCGTCGCTCTATTCACCGGCGGTTTGTTGCCTGCGTTCGTGGCAGCTCTCGGCCTGGTCGTCGTCGCCTGGTTTCGCTCGCGCAGAGCCGATACCGGCGCCGGCACCCGGGCGCCGGTATCGCTGATGGCCCGCACCTTTGTGATCGCGGTCCCCGGTCTTACCCTGCCATTCGTCATCCGCGCCGCAGTCATCGGAAGTGTCGCGACCGCTACCGAGGTCTCGACTGTCGGTGTCGTCTACACCGCTTTGCTCGGGTTGCTGGTCTATCGACAATTCGAGTGGCGTCGGATCTATCCGATTCTCGTCGACACGGTTTCGCTGACCGGTGCGGTCATGCTGATCATCGGCACCGCTACGGCGATGGCCTGGGCATTGACCCAGTCAGGGTTTTCCCAGTGGCTCGTCTCGGTTATGGCTGGGGTGCCGGGCGGCACGGCGGGGTTTCTGGCCATCACGATCATTGCTTTCATCATCCTGGGCAGCGTGCTCGAAGGACTGCCGGCTATCGTCCTTTTTGGCCCATTGTTGTTTCCGGTGGCAAAGGCGATGGGCGTCCACGAGGTTCACTATGCAATGATTGTGATCCTGGCGATGGGGATCGGTCTCTTCGCCCCGCCTTTTGGAGTCGGTTACTACGGCGCCTGCGCGATCGGCCGCATCTCGCCTGATGACGCATTGTGGCGAATCTGGCCATATATTGGGGCGCTCGTCGTCTCCCTCGGCATCGTCGCCGCGATCCCATGGCTGTCGATCGGTTTTCTTTGATGGAGTACGCATCCAGCCATTGGCTGGAAAGGAGAGGGGCTTAGCCGGCCGCGCCGTTACTACACCTTGGCCAATAGCTGGAAAAGACCGACCCGTTGGCATGAGGGGGGCTGGCAAACCATCAACGCCAACAACGTGACGAGTGTGACCTTTACTTAGACGGACAACAACGCACGGGCGCGGGCCATCGGGTTGATACTCGCCATCAACGAGCGACTGTAGAGCCGACCAAAGCGACAAAGCGAGCTGGTGATTGCCAGAAGCCGGTGAGGTTGGACGTTGTAGCAGCGAGCGATCTCCGCGCGCGTTTCCTCGCCCTCGTTGCGCCGTTCGATCGCCTCGCGCTGCTGCTCCTGGATGAGCTTTGGCGAACGGCCGAGCTTCACACCGCGCTGCCTCGCACGTCCCCGGCCTTCGCCAGTGCGGGCGCGGATAAGATCCAGCGCTGGAACTCCGCCAAGCGCTATCAGCATTAACCGGCCGTCCCGCTCTGGCGGTACGAAGCTGGCGCACTTGCGCCTCAACGCTCTGGCCGTCCGTCGATACTCGTGCGTAGCCGTAAATCATTCGCTGATTTTGTGAGGGCCAATCGGGGTCAGAGGGCCAATCAGACATCGAGTTCAAAGTCTACCGGAGCCCACCGACCCCGATCGCATTCTGGGCAGTTGGCGCTTTTCCTTTGGCGAGCCCGTCGCGATAGTCATTGACCAGAGCAGGGTCGGCGCTACCGTAGAGACCGAGTTTCGGCACGTCCTGGACTGCGCCGATCAGCAAGGCATACCGTTCGTATAGTCAACGACCCCGACGAATTATTTCCCGCCTTCAACCGACCGTAAAAAACCAACCTCGCGAGCGGATCCCGTCTTCCAACCCCGGTTAGGATCGAGTCTCTAAAACTCTTAATGAGAGTTGATGCTCTTATGATCCCTAAGAGAGAGTATTTTAACTATTTTTGAGATTGATCCAAAACATATAACAAGATATATCTCTTATTCCGGGTGTGGGTTCCTTCACACCACACCAAAAAGGGAATACGATGAAGCACTTGCTCCTATCCTCTGCGGCTGCCGTCGCCTTGACGGTTGCCAGCCCAGCGTTTGCCGGAACGATCACGCTCGATTTCGCCGGGCTGTCCAACGCCGCCACCGATGCGCAGGTTCAAACCTACCTTGACGGTCTGTTGCCTTCGGGTGACTCAGTGGTTGTGACCGGCGCGGCGGGAAGCTGCAACACGGGAGGCAATGGTTGCCCCTATCAAGCAGATGGTCATATTGTCGGTCCGGTCAGCGGCACCACCGTAACATCACTTACTCTCGGTGGTCTGCCGACGCCAACGACCTTCATCGGCACGGGCGGCGACTTTGTTGTCGGCGGCGCGAATCAGATCACGATGACGTTCAGTGGCCCGGATTTCACCGGCTCGAACGCGCTCAGCGGCATCGCCTTCAATTACGAGATCTTCCCGGACGCTTCCTGCACGGCGCTCAATGCCGCAAACTGTGGCGGCACGGGAAACCCAAACCGACCTGATCTCGATGTCCTGGCGGGCACCACTTCGATCGCCCAATATTTCGGCAACACTCCTTCGTCGCCTTACACCCATTCACCGGATAGCGGAGCGTTCAGCAACGAACTTGCTCCGCAGCTTATCGGCTCAGCCAATCTCAGCATTCCGGCCGGGAACACCGAGCTTACCTTTGCGGACTGGCCCGCGGGCATCGGGATCGACAATTTAGTGCTCACTACCGGAGCGTGCACTCCGGGGACATCGGGTTGCAGCACGAACACGCCTGTTCCCGAGCCTGGAACCATGCCTCTGCTCGGTGCGTTTCTTGCACTTGGCGGCTTGGCAATCGGTCGTCGATCCTGCGAGCAGGTCTAACACAACCTCAGCTTTAAGCGCGAGTCCCTCAATCCTACCCTCTCCCCCCGGCCGGCACCGGCCGGCAGGGGAGAGGGTGAACTTAGCCTGCATGCAGCGCCCCTCCCGAGGCCCGGGCTCAATTTTCCCCGGACTGCCTTGGGCGAAAGCAGAAAGCCATTTGAATCAGCGGGTTATGCCCCCGGGCTTTGGCTGGTCGGTCCGTCGCTGGCGAAACCCGGGGGCCGGCGCGCCGTGGAGCCTGTCCTCGGGCCCAGGGATCAAGTCCCCCAGGGTCTGATCCCGGGGCGTGGCCCCGGGTCCGAGCCGGGCTCTGCCCCGGGGGCAGGCTCCGGGCTGAAGGCTCACGGCCACAGGCCGGACCCGTGCGCTAACGCCGGAATGACGCACCCTTCCAGAACCGATACCTCACCGCGGCGCCGACTGCGCCTTGGCCAATAGGCTGGAACGGCACCTCGGCGTAATGCGCCCAGTGATAAGGCGTCGCATAGCCGAGCGCCAGATAATAGTCGCGGATCCGCTGCATATAGGGGATCGGCGCATCGTGTTCGGGAGCGAACCCAAAGCCCTGCTCCGTTTGACTCATGCTGTCTCTCTCTCGGTTCAGGCACTAATGCTGAAAGCCGAACAGTGCCTGTGCGTTGTGGCGGAGGATCTTTTCGACGCCGGCGGCGTCCATCAGCTCGAAGCGCCCGCTGACGTCTTCCTCCAAGTCCGAGACCGCATGACGCGCGATCCCGGCCTTTGCCGGCACGCCGACGCGGGGAAGGAACCGGTCGCCCATCCAGTCGCGGAAGTTCTTCGGGATGTAATGGGCGTGGACATCGACGATCATCAACCCGGCCCTGATGCGATCGTAATCTCTCGCGTCAGGGTAGGCCTCAACGGATCGCGACGACAAGGCGATCGTCGATGCGCTGCTTGCACTGCGCGATGCGAAGATTGCAGGATCGAAGTCGTTCGGCAAATGAGGGGAGGAATTGCAATGCCTACCGCGGTCGAAGACAAGGATGCGATTAGGGAAGTGCTGGCGGAGTATTGCTTCCGACTGGATGACGGTCGGTTCGCCGAGATGGCGGCGCTGTTCACCGAAGACGGCACGTGGGACACGGCATTCGGCAAGGCTACCGGCCGGGCGGCAATCGCCGAATTGGCGCGCAGCCTGCGGGCACGCGCAGAAGAACCGCGACCGCGCGCGGTGCATCTGGTGACGAACATTGCGACTACCCTGGACGGCGACCGCGCCCAGGTCCGTTCCAATTGGATGGTGATGCAGAACAGCCCGCAGGGCCCACGGGTCGGGTCGGGCGGCGCCTACATCGACGAAATGGTCAGAGCAGACGGGCGGTGGCTGTTCCGCTACCGCAAGATCGACCGCTTCATCGCCCCGTGACCCTTAGGAGCTGCCGCGCGCCAGGGCGAGCCGGTCGAGCATGGGGATAGAGCGTCGGCTAGCGCGCGACCATCCCCATCCAGAACATCGTCCTGTCTCCGACGTCGACGTCGTATTTGCGGACGAAGTCGAGCCTGCCGTCGCCGTCGATCCGAAAGACGGCCAGGCTCGCTGGTACGATGCGCAGGGTTGCGCCGTCCTTCACCGGGAGCGGCATGATGTGCGCGGCGACTAGCAGGCGCCCGTTCGGGTCGATATGAAAAGTGCGACAGTGAATGCCGCGCGTATCGACGTGCTGGATCAAACTCGGCTCGCCGGTCGACGGGTTGATCGAATACACCGCAAAATTGTTTTCTCCGCCCGCAAAGACGCGTTTGCCCTCGAATTCTATGGTTGTGGAGGCGCGATTGACTGCGTAGACGGAGCGGCCGTTCGGATGCACGTGAACGGTGCCGGCAATCTGCCGTCCCCGGATATTACCCGGCTCGGCCAAGGTGTCTTTGCGGAAGACGGGTGCCGGCGACAGCGCGTCCCCGGAGAATTCGAACAAGTCGAGCTTGTTCTGCCGCTCCAGTGAAACGTAGACCCAGGGGTTCGTCGGGTGGAAATCGAGATGGCGCGGGCCGAATCCATAGCCGCCATTCGGTGCGACCGAGACTTCCTTCGTCAGCAGCCCTCGCCGATAGGCGAAGACCTTCAGGGCACCCGGTTCTTCGGGCTTGCCGGAGGCGGCGTCGTGGCCACGGGTGACCAGAATCACCGATCTGTTGTCCGGCCTCACCCGCACCTGGTGCGCGTAGATGCCGGGATCGATCGGCTCCGACTGTGTGACCTCCGCACCCGGCGTCGCGTCGGAATTGATGCGATAGACCCGAAGTCCGCTCGGATTGCTGAACGCGACCAGCAGGTGCTCGGAGGGAATGTCGGTGGTCATGTGGATCGGGCGGGTCGGCAGCGAAATCGGATCGCCGTGCGGCGCCAGCGCCCCCAAACCAGGGTCGATACGGAACGCGGTCACGTGGTGTTTGTCCCCGGCCGGACCCATCCCGGACGCGCTGTTGCTCGAAGCTACGTAGAGATGCCGCCCCGAAGCATGCGGCCACGCGTAGTGGACATTCGCCGGCAACGTCACCGCGTCTCGCTTGACCAATGTGGCGCTGTCGACGTCCACCTCGTACTGCGTGAGCTCCGGCCCGATGCTGGCGTAGAGCGCTATTTTATTCGGGCTGGTTTGGCCCGATGCAGATCGAGGCATGGCAGCGGCCCCCTATAAGCGGCGACTAATCGCTTCAGCATTCGACATGCAGGCCGGCGTGTCCAGCGCCGAAACGGGAAGCCAATGATCCGGCGACTGCCCTTTGTTCTCGTTGTCGCCGCGCTGGGTGCGGCGTTGCCGGCCTGGGGATCGGAACCGGAGATGACGCTGATCATCCGCTTCGGCGATTCGGCCGATGCGGTGCGGGTCATGGCTGTAAAGGCCAGCCTTTCCCGGATCCCCGGGGCACGCGTCAATGCCGGTGGCATCGCTGCGCAGGTCGATTTCGAGTTGGCCGATTGGCCGGAGCTGGTAATTCGGCCGACCGAAGAGCCGGCCGATTGGTCGGGCGTACAAGCACTCGCCATGCCCTTCGACAACCCGACAGCCGAGCCGATCGACTTGGTTGTCCGCGTCGACGACGGCCCGCACGCCGACGCGGATCGGCACTCGCTGACCGGCCGCGCGCGGGTTCGTTCCGGTGACGTCGGAGTGCTGATCCTGCCTCTGCAAGCCACGGACGCTCTGAACATGGGCATGCGCGCCGGGCCTCCTCCCGAGGCCCCCCGGCTTGACGGCCCGGTCCGCGTGATCGGCGGAGCGCGGGGCGCGGTCGACCGGCGTCACGTGATGGCAATCCACTTGATCCTGCTCAAGCGCTCATCAGGACGCACCCTGATTCTCGGCGATCCCGGCATCATCAGGGGGCCGATCAGGTCCAGAGGCCTACAAGTCGATCGTCGACGGCTTTGGGCAGTACACCCGCGCGCACTGGGATGGGAAAGTAGGCTCAGACGATGAGCTTCAACGCGCGCGACTGCGGGAGGAGAAGGGGGTGCGGGAGTGGCTTCCGCCGGCCCTGGGATTGGATCGCTACGGCGGATTGCTGGAGGGTCCCAATTTTGACGCGACCGGGTTCTTTCGCACGGAACGGCGGGATGGTCGTTGGTGGCTCGTCACACCACACGGCCACGGTTTTTTCTCGCTCGGCGTCGATGTCGTGAGACCGGATGTCGGGGCGACGTTTGTCGAGGGCCGGGAGTTCATGTTTGCGGGGCTTCCCGAGCCGGGCGACCCTCTGGCTGCGCATTACGGGTATGCGGACGAACGCTCGGGCCTTCCCGCGCAGCGGGGCCGGCAATACGACCACGGGCGAAGTTTCGACTTCTTGCCGCCAATCGGCAGCGGAAATACGGGGCAGACTACCTGCCGATCTGGCGCCGCACGGCGCTCGAGCGGCTGCGGCCTGGGGCTTCAATACGATCGGCAACTGGAGCGAGCCCCGGTTGCTCGAGCGTCACGAGATGCCCTATGTCGTGCCGATCCACGCATACGGAAATTTCGCGAGGGTTAGCAGCGGCTCGGATTGGTGGGGAAAGATGCCGGATCCCTTCGATCCGGCGTTCGCCGCCGCAGTCGACGCACTTGCAGCAAAAGCGGCGTCAACCTACAGGCAGGACCCCTATCTTATCGGCTATTTCGTCGACAACGAACTGGCCTGGGACCTCGGCAATGCCGTGGACCCGCGGCTACGCTATGGCCTTGCAGTGGAGACGCTGCGGCTCGGGGCAACCAGCCCGGCGAAACTGGCCTTCATCGCTCAGCTCACCGAGAGATATCGCGACGCCGAACATCTCGCCGCGGCGTGGGGCATTGCCGCTCATTCGTGGGATGAGTTGCGCGAAGCCAACATCTTTGCCTGGGCAGCCGCTTCCAGGCGCGCAAGCCCGAAGCGGTCGCGGCATGCGCAAGATACTGTGACGTCGTGAGTTTCAACGTCTATCGCGAGGATCTTGCCGACGAAGAATGGGTGCGCTTTCACGCACTGGGGAAGCCCGAACTGATCGGCGAGTTTCAGTTCGGCCGACCGACACCGGATTATTCTTATGGGACTCTGGCTCTCCGCTTCGCTACGGCCGGAAAGACGATTTTTTGGGTCGAAAGGCCATTTCCCGCACCCAGCGCTTCACTCGGCCGCCGGCAACGACCGCAAATAGGCGATCAATGCCGCCATGTCATCGGCCGCGAGATTTTGGTACGCGGCAAACGGCATTGGCGGGAAGAGTTTGTGGCCGTCGCGTGCGACGCCGGTGCGGATCGCCCGCTCGATCTCGGCGTCGCTCCAATCGCCGAGCCCGCTCGTTTCGTCTGGGGTGAGATTGGCGGAGACCGAGATGCCCCAGGGACCGTAGAACGGCTTTCCGCCGCCCCCGAACCTGGTCGCTTCCCCGGGACGCCGCTCGGTGTGACAGTCCATGCAGCGGGCAAGCGGGCCGGCGAGGTAGGCGCCATAGGCGATCCTGTCCTCCTTCGGCGGCGCGTCGACGCGACCGACCGGCGGCCCCCACGAAGCAGGGAGCGGTTCATCATAATGTGACCTGGCGCCAATCGGGTTGTAGACCGGCGGCACGCTGCGCAAATAGGCAACGATCGCCGCGACGTCTTCGTCCGCCAGGTAGCGATAGGACCGAAACGGCATCGCCGGACCGATCAAAGTGCCGTCCGGCCGCCGTCCTTCGCGTATCGCGGCAAATATCTGGTAATCGGTCCACTTGCCTATGCCGGTCTCCGGATCGGGCGTGATGTTGGGGGTAGCCGCGGTGAAGTCCGCATGTTTGATGATGTCGCCGCCCGCGAGTTTCTTGTCCGTCAAAGGACCGTTCGGTCCCTTTGGGGTATGACAGTTCCCGCAAGCGGCAACCGTCTCGACGAGATACCGGCCGCGCTCGAGTTGGCTCTCGGCACGACTTGGCTGGGCAAACAGAACGAGCAATAGCACGATGGTGACGAATACCTGTCCCATTGGGTTCCTTCTCCGGATTGTCGATCTTGCTGGTCGAGCGGCGAGGCGGAGCGCCGCGGCCTCTGGGCCCTCGAGCCGTGGGATGGGATGGTGAGGGGCGGATGCCGGGCTGCTGTCAGCCGGCGTCGATGCCGTCACAGTTACGATTTCCTCATGGGCCCGGCTGCACGCAGTGGTCTGCCGGCGTGGAAAGCACCGGGATCAGGGGCTTGGCCGAAAATGAGAAAGGCCGCGGATCGATCTGCGGCCTGGCGCGTTTGTTAGGGCTTGAGCGCTGGGTGAGCTCGAAGTGTGGTTTCGCCCGCTCGACGAAAGGTGGGCGCAGTTCTCCGCTTCAGGATACGCTTACCCATCTTTGCCAATTTCGATAATTTATATCATATTTATCCGAATTCGTCAATCTATTATCTAGCAACATTCTATTGCCCGCGGCACCACGGTATCCGTCCAAGCGCCCGACTTGTGATGCATCGCGCGAGCCACCTTCCGAGGACAGCCCGACTCATGCTACACCTGCGATTGGTTAATACCGGCTCGGCCGGCAAAACGCGGGGTTTCGGTATGGGCGTTGCCTACCACGCGCACGCGCGCTTTCTCGACCGGCAAGGTCAAAAGATCACGGTGCCGGCACCGGTCGATCCGCAGACACCGACGGTGCCCTGGTGGTACGACTGGATCGCAATGAACGCCGCCGCCCTGCGGCGCGCCGGCTTTACTGCGATCCTCTATCCACCGGTATGCAAAACTCAATCCGGTCACTTCAATACCGGGGACGGCTACGGCGTTTACGATCAGTACGACATCGGCTCGAAGAACCAGATGGGTTCAGTCGAGACCCGCTTCGGCAACCGCGAGCAGCTCCAGCGCTCGATCGCGGTTGCCCATGCCTGCGGGCTGGACGTTTATATCGACGTGGTGTTGCACCAGCTGATCGGCGGCGACAATGGGGTGTATCGATATTTGGGGGCAAATGGTGCTGCGGGCATCGGCCGCTTCCCGAAGAACCCGGGATGCTTCCGCGGCGCTCCTCCGCGGCGCCCGGAGGATCCGGTGCCAGTGCCGGTCGACGATTTCTCGTTTGGCGACGAGCTGGTGTACGTCAATTGCGAGCCGCCGGGCTACACGATCAATGGGATGACCGATTTCGGCGACTGGCTGACCCGTTCGCTCGACTGTCAGGGCTATCGGGTGGACGACACCAAGGGAATGGCCGTTGCCTTCGTCAAGCACTGGATGAACACCAAGGCGATGGCAGGCCGGTTTTGCGTCAGCGAATATTTCGACGGTTCTCCGCAAAACCTCTACGGCTGGGCGGAGAGCGCTATGGGCGGCCGTTCCCTGGTCTTCGACTTCACGACGCATTTCGGGCTGCAGAGCATGTGCGACGATCCCGGGTTCGACATGCGCCAGCTCGACGGCCTCGGCTACACGGCACTCGACCCGCTGCATTCGGCAACCTTTGTCGACAACCCCGATACCGACCTATCACCGGGCGAGCCGATCATCAGCAACAAGCTGCTCGCCTATGCGTTTCTCCTGACGGCCGAGGGCTACCCGTTCGTCTATCACAAGGATTACAGCACCGAGCCCGGCTGCTACGGCCTGAAGCCGTGGATCGACAATTTGGTCTGGATCCACGAGAACTTGGCGTCAGGGAACACCCTCAGCCGCTATGCCGATCCGCAAGTCTTTGTCCATGAGCGACAGGGCCACCCCGGGCTATTGACGGCAATCAGCAAGGATCCTTGGAATCGGCACACCGCCACCTGTGCGACCAGTTTCGGCTCGAATGTTCAGCTGCACGACTATACCGGCCGACATCAGGACATTTGGACCGACGGCGAGGGGCGCGCGACGTTTACGGTTCCGAGCAATGCCTTCGGGACCGGCCAGAGCTATCTCTGCTTTTCCCGTAGCGGCCAGGGGACGCCGCCCGCGCTTCAGCCGCGCAGCACGACCCAGGTGTTCTTCGGCGCCGCCGATCTGGACATCGCTCCCGCGCGCGACGGCGGCACGGCCGTTGGGCGTGTTTGGACGGCCGCGGGTACCCATATCGCTGCCGAGTTCAGGGGCCTGCTCGCCCCTTGGCCGCGGGGGGCTTCGATTGTCGTGGAGCTCTTCGATCCGGCTGGTGCCTCGCTCGCTTCGACCAGGGTTGGGTCGAACGGGACGGCCGGACTGCAGACGACAGTTCGGCGGGGCGGGTGGCACAGCTTCACGACCACTGGGACCGACCTGCCGCGCGGCGCGGGCGCACCCTTCGAGCTCGGCGTGACCTATACCGCAACGCAGGAGTTCTCACCCTGATGAGCTTCTCCGTACTCACCCGCGCCTACGGCAACGACCGCAGTGGCACGAACGGCCAGGAAAGCGTGCTGACGGCCGCGGCGGTCCGCAGCCGCGGCATTAAGCGGCTGTTCTCGCTGCCGTTGCCGGGGAGATCGCGGCGGCGCCGAGGCGCAACCCTTGATCGTGCCCGGCGTCGCGTTGCCGGGTGGCCGCACCCGCGATCTGGTCTTGCTCGCGACGATGGCGAACCAGGTCTTCGCGTTCGACGCCAATGACGGCACGCCGGTCTGGCAGCGCACCCTCGGAACGCCGATCACCAGCTCGGGGCGAGCACCCGATCAACGACCATTGGGGCATTCTTTCGACCCCGGTCGTCGATGGCGCCGCCGGCGTAATGTATGCCTGCGCCTGGATGAGCCCGGACGGCTCGCCTGGCAACGTTCAGCACTGGCTTCATGCGCTTAGTATCGTCGATGGTCACGCTGTGCATCCGCCGCTCGACCTCGAGGGCGCGACCTATGACCCGGGCCACGGCCAGCCACAGCAGAAGTTCGCCTCCGCCACCCGCAAGCAGCGCGCCTCGTTGCTGCTGGTCTCCGGGACGGTGTTCATCGCCTTCGGCTCGCTGTTCGAGACAAACCGGGACAGCTGGGGTTGGATCATCGCCTGCGACACCAGCGCGTGGCGGATCTCGGCGGCCTGGGCGGGCGCGGCGAAGGGCTTTGGCGCCGGGATCTGGCAGGCCGGCTCCGGCCCGGTCGCCGACCGCGACGGCTTTATTTACTGCATGACCGGCAACGGAACTTTCGATGCGATAACCGAATGGTCAGAAAGCTTTCTGAAGCTTCGGTACACCGCACCCGCCGGCCGCCAGGCCGGCGCGATCGCGGTCGTGGATTGGTGGACGCCGTGGACCGACGATGGGCGCTCCGGCCTCGACCCGTCGGGCGACGAGTACATGATACCGAGGCCGAGCAACCGGCGCGTCTACACGATGGACGACAAAGCCGGTTGGGACGACATGGACCTCGGCTCCGGCGGGCCGGTGCTGCTGCAGGATCTCGGCTTTGTCGTCGGCGCCGGCAAAGACGGCATACTCTTCGTCGTCAAGACCGGCGACATGGGCAAGACCCGCCCGGCCGATCTCGACGCTCCGGCCCGCAATTACGCGAAACTGGCGGCGCCGCCGATCTGGTTCACCTATTTCCCGGGACCCGGGGCCAGCGCCGCGCCGGACGACATTTCGACGCTGAATCGGCTGTTCTTTCAGCGCACCCACCATCAGCACGCGGCGCCGATCTATTGGCGCAGTGCCGAGCACGGGCCGATGCTGTTCTGCTGGGGGGAAAACGGCGATCTGCGCGCCTGGAGCGTCGGCGCCAACGGGGTGGCGACCTTCCGCGCCTGCGGCGCCGAGGTCGCTTCGGCGCAGTCCCCGGTGCCGCCCGGCGGGATGCCCGGCGGCATGATGTGCCTGTCAGTCGACGGCACGGCGCCGGATACCGCGGTGCTGTGGGCCTGCATCCCGTACCTCGACGCGAACATGATGGTCAGCCCGGGCCGTCTGCTCGCCTATGATGCAACCTCGTTCGGCATATTCGGCGACGGCAGCAAGCAGCTTCGCGTGTTGTGGGACAGCCAGGACTGGAACCTCACTTTCAGCTTCTGCAAGTTCACCCCGCCGGTCGTCGCCAACGGCAAGCTCTACGTGCCGACCTACGATGCGCGCGTCGACGTTTACGGGCTGGCCTAGGATGGAGACACGAAACGCACCTGGCTATGAGGAGGACTTCGTCGCCTGGCTCGAGGACCAGGCCCAGCGCGCGCGGCGCGGCGAGACCGACGGGCTCGATCTCGAGAACATCGCCGAGGAGCTCGAAGGCATGGCGCGCAGCGACCGGCGGGAAATTCGCAACCGCCTGACCGT
>Ga0209656_10000299_pt1 | contig 33298 bp, 19 predicted proteins | sample BogFormECP12_OM2_FD_188239 | JGI IMG/M metagenome (GOLD analysis project Ga0209656, IMG submission 188239) | Bog forest soil microbial communities from Calvert Island, British Columbia, Canada - ECP12_OM2 (SPAdes) (version 2) | ecosystem: Environmental > Aquatic > Freshwater > Wetlands > Bog ...
TAATACCAAGGCTTGGTGATCGGGACTCATGGGCTTCCCCGACGCGAATCGCATCTGATTCAAGACTGGCGGACCGAGGAGTTCCGCCATGCCGATCCCGCTACGGCCTGACTTCGACGCGACGTCGCTCCGCTTTCTGGCGCGCGAGAGCGAGGATGCCAATCAGGTTCGCCGCCTGCTGGCGCTCGCCGCGATCTACGACGGGGCCACGCGCACGCAGGCAGCTGAGATCGGCGGCGTGACGCTGCAAGTCGTTCGCGACTGGGTGCTGAAGTTCAACGCGCGCGGCCCCGAGGGCCTGATCGACCGCAAAGCTCCCGGTCAGCCACCGCGGCTCAGTCAGACGCATCGCGCGGCGCTGGCGGCGGCAGTCGAAAGCGGGCCGATCCCTGCCGTGCATGGCGTCGTGCGCTGGCGGATCATCGACCTCTGCCAATGGCTGTGGGAGGAGTTCCAGGTCAGCGTGTCCAAGCAGACGCTCGGCCGCGAGCTGCGCGCGATGGGATATCGCAAACTATCGGCGCGGCCACGTCATCACGCCCAAGCCGCGGGCGCGATCGAGGCATATAAAAAAACTTCCCCGCCACGCTGGAGGCGATCGCGCGCCAGCATGGCGTCGATCCCAGCGACATAGAAGTCTGGTTCGGCGACCAGGCCCGCGTCGGCCAGAAGAACAAAAGCACCCGCCGCTGGGCCAAGCGCGGAACCCGACCATCGGCCCCGCATGACCAGCGCACCGCGTCGACATACATCTTCGGCGCCATCTGCCCGGCACAGGGCAAAGCGGCCGGCCTCATCCTGCCCTGGTGCAACACCGAGGCGATGAACCTTCACCTCGCGGCGATCTCCGCCGAGGTCGCAGCGGGCGGCCATGCGGCGTTGCTGGTCGATCAGGCCGGATGGCACATGACGCCCCGCCTCGTCGTGCCCGACAACATCACCATCGTTCCCCTGCCGCCGAAATGCCCCGAGCTGAACCCGCAGGAGAACGTCTGGGAGTTCATGCGAGACAACTGGCTCTCCAATCGGATCTTCACCTGCTACGACAACATCGTCGATCACTGCTGCGACGCCTGGAACAAGCTCGTCCGACAGCCCTGGACCATCATGTCGATCGGAATGCGCGACTGGGCGCACGGGTTCTGATCAGAGAGTCTTGGTATAAGCTGGTGCCGCCGGTGCTCCACGAACTGCTGGATCGGGCCGCCTGGATCCAGGAGGACACAGCGCGCGGCTCGGCTGGTTTTTGTCAGATGCTGTAATGGACCTGATCAGCGTTCGCGGGCGCGTCCGATCCAATATTCCTTTAACAGGTGGAGAACGTGATGCCGATCTCTGCATTCGTGGCGTATGCGGCCATCGGGGCTGTTGCTGGTTGGGTCGGCGGAATGCTGCTCAAGCGCCGGGGCTTGGGTTCGATTGGGAATATTCTGACCGGTGTGATCGGGGCGCTCATCGTTGGTGTGGTGGTGAGCGCTGCCGGACTCTGCGTGGCAGGCTCGATGGGGTCGCTGCTGGCAGCAGCCCTTGGTGCCGCCGTGCTGCTCGTCGTTCTTGGACTTGCCAGGGGAACCTGAGCGACGTGTTCCAGCCACATACTGCGACGGCTATGCAGATTCGACATCGGGCCGGAAGACGGAGACGTCTTGCCTCTTCCGCGATGGCGCACGGACGCCTCGAAGGGCAATGCAGTTGGGACACATAGTTTGAAGATGCGCCCTTGGCGAAAGCTTACGTCGCACGCCGCAGCGCGTGCGATCACGATCGGGCCTCTCGCCGCCACGATGGCGGCGATCCTCGTCGCGGCCATGTTGCTGTCGCGCTCGCCGGCCTCGGCGGACGAGCCTCCGCACTACGTCGGCAGCGACGCCTGCGCTGCTTGCCATCAGACCGAGGCGACGCTGTGGCAGACGTCGCACCACGCGGCGGCGATGCAGCACGCGACGGCCGCGGCGGTGCTCGGCGATTTCAACGATGCGAACTTCTCCCTCGGCGGCATCACCACGACCTTCCACCGGTCGGGCGACACCTACATGGTGCGCACCGACGGGCCGGACGGAGGGATGCACGACTACCCCATCGCCTACACGTTCGGCGTCGCTCCCTTGCAGCAGTACCTCATCGCGCTGCCGGGCGGCCGCTACCAGGCGCTCGGTATCGCGTGGGATACCCGCTCCAAGGACGCCGGCGGACAGCGCTGGTATTCGCTCCATCCGGGGCAGTACCTGGCGGCAGGCGATCGGCTGCACTGGACCGGGCGCGACCAGAACTGGAACTACATGTGCGCCGACTGTCATTCCACCGACGTCAAGAAGAACTACGACCTGGCGACCGACACGTTCGCGACGACCTACTCCGAAGTCTCCGTCGGCTGCGAGGCGTGTCACGGACCGGGCTCGCGCCACAACGCCTGGGCCGCCGCCGCACCCCGACCGGCCGATGACCCTCACCAGGGACTCGTCGCCTGGCTGAAGACGGCCGACCACGGCGTGTGGGAGATGAACCCGCAGACCGGGATCGCGCGCCGGACCGAACCCCGCGCTTCGTCGGCGGAACTCGAGACCTGTTCCGGCTGCCATGCGCGCGCTGCGACGATCGCGGCCGACAAGACTGCCGCCACACCGTTTCTCGACGCCCATCTGCCCGCGATGATCGAGGCCGGCACCTACCATCCCGACGGCCAGATCGACGGCGAGATGTTCGAATACGGCTCGTTCATCCAAAGCCGCATGTATCGGGCAGGCGTCACTTGCAGCGACTGCCACGAGCCGCACGCGCTGAAGCTGCGCGCCGAAGGCAACGCGCTCTGCACGCAATGCCACATGCCCGCGAAGTTCGACGTCCCGTCGCACCATCACCACGATCCGGGCAGCGCGGGCGCGCAGTGCGTGAACTGCCACATGCCGACGAAGACCTACATGGGCGTCGATGCGCGTCGGGATCACAGCGTCCGCGTGCCGCGTCCCGATCAGTCCGTGACGCTCGGGACACCGAACGCATGCACGGGCTGCCACACGCATCAGACGGATACCTGGGCTGCGCATGCGGTGGCCGAGTGGTTCCCGAACGGAAGGCAGACGCAGCCGCATTACGGGCAGGCGCTCGCGGCGGGTCAGGCGGGCGAAAGCCGGGCGGAACCCATGCTCGATGCGCTGATCGCCGATCCGAACCAGCCCGCGATGGCGCGCGCGAGTGCGCTGCTGCTGCTGCCGCGCGTCGCCGGCGCCGCGTCGCTGCCGGCGTGGCGGGCGGCGCTCGCGGATCCCGACCCGCTGGTGCGCCTCGGCGCGGTCCGCGCGCTACCGCCGACCGCGTCCAACGCGATGCAGAAGGACGAAGCCGGGCTGCTCGCCGACCCCGTGCGCGGAGTGCGGATCGAAGCGGCGCGGGCGCTGGCCGGTGTCGATCCGCAGATCCTTACGCCCGAGCAGCGCGCCGCGTTCAGTGCCGCCATGGCTGAATTGGTCGCGTCCGAGACCGTGTCGGCCCACCGGCCCGAGGCACATCTGAACCTCGGGCTGCTCGACGTGCGTCGCCAACTGGTCGACGAGGCCGACGCGGAATACCGGACCGCGCTGCGCCTCGACCCGAAATTCGTGCAGGCGATGGTCAATCTCGCCGATCTCGACCGGCTGCGCGGCATGGATGCACAGGGAGCGGACCTGCTGCGCAAGGCGATCACGGTCGAGCCCGGGAATGCCGCGGCACATCACGCGCTCGGGCTGCTGCTGGTGCGGCAGCACGCCTATGCCGACGCCGTCGCCGAGCTGCGCCGCGCCAGCGAATTGGCGCCGGACAATGTGCGGTTCGTCTACACCTACGCGATCGCGCTGAACTCCACCGGCGCGCCGGACGAGGCGCTGGCGCTGTTGCAGCACGCGCATACGAAGTTTCCGACGGACGTACCGGTGCTGATGGCGCTGCTGTCGATCTCGCGTGACCGCGGCGACGTGGTGTCGGCCCTGCGGTATGCCGAGGAACTGTGGCAGCTGCATCCCGGCGACGTGCAGCTGGCGATGTTGATCCGTGAGCTCAAGCAACAGCAGCCGCAATGAAGGTGCTCCGGCGGGACACGGGAGCGGCAACGGAATCGAATCGACACACATATGTGTCGGCTGAGTTCGCTCACGCGCGATCGTCATCCAGCAGAAGACCGGCCGGCCCGTTCAGTTTGAGCTCCTTGAACCCGCCCGCGGCAGCATTCTTGCGTGGCTCGAATGCCGAGGCGGCAAGGTTGATGACTTCGTCTTCCCGAGCCGGATCGATCATACGGAGCATGTCAGCACTCGGCAATATGCGCGACTTGTTGATGAGTGGGTGACTGGGATCGGATTGCGCCGGGAAGATTACGGTACCCATTCGCTGCGCCGAACCAAGGCGTCCATCATCTACAAGCAGACAGGCAACCTGCGCGCCGTGCAGATCTTGCTCGGCCACACGAAAATCGAGAGCACGGTTCGCTATCTTGGCGTCGACGTAGAGGACGCGCTCGCCCTCGCTGAGGGCACGGAGGTGTAGCAACTGATGAGCTCCTTGACCTCAGCGTCGAGGAGCTCTGTGCCACGGTTAGTTCAGCTGGGCTGCGCCCATCCTCGCCGTTCCCGGCGCTCGATGCTGCTCCTGAAATCGAATGTTCGCCCGCTACCTCGTCGGGAATGTCCGACTCGTGTAGCTGAACCAGACACTGAGCAGGCGATGCACTCCGGGACCTAAGAAGCCGCCCATCCAACGATAGCCGCGATCGCCGTACCGTCCTCTTAGCAGTCATTGGCCCGAAGGCCATCGGGGTCAGACGGTCTTCCGGCTGTCAGCGAGGCCCTTGCCCATGAGGAGGCCGAGCTCGCCGGGGCGATCGCTGTACTCTCGCATCGTGCGGTAGGGCACGGCGGTGATCTCCGCGATGACGTTCAACTTCTCAGCGACATCAAGCGCGCTGAACTTCCCGGCCTTGGGTCTGCGCTCGAACACGGCCGCGACTGCCTGGAGCGTGCGCACGGGCACGATACCCAGCACCCGCACGTGCTCCGGAGTGATATCGCCAGAAGTCAGGGTGCGGCTCGGCGTCGCGTTGGGCACCGACCTGGTCGCCTCCCGACTATCCTTCAGCTTGGCTCCTGAAGCCTTCGCGCCGGGCGGCGGCGTCGCGGTCAGGTCGCTCGCCCGAAAATCCAGCTCGGCCCCGTTGTCCTGCACGATGAAAACCCGGTCCCCGTCGCACTCCAGCACCGTGCCGCTGCGCTGGCCGCCGCGTTGCCAGACTCTCTGTCCCACCGAAAACATGCTCTCGTCCCCTTCAAAGGCCCGCGCAAGCCATGGCAACCATCCCCTGTATGGCATCGCCAGTTTCTCCAGGCGAGGCGAGGTTGGAGTTGGACCTTCTCCACTTCCTCGTGTCCACCACCAAGAACTCAGGTGTGTCTTCGTCCCTGTCGACGAACGCGCCCGTTGTAGGCGAAACGACAGGGTTGACTGGATCGCGCCCATCCCGGTCGTTGTAGTCGAGTGGGGCTGCTCTCCGGAGCGGACATTTTATCCGCCGACGTCCCGGGCTGCAGTGGATGGAAAGCAGCTATCGTGCGGTGATCGATGGTAGGCTCGCCAGCCTGCCAAGTCTTTCCGCATAGCCATCACCACCAACGCGAAGTCGAGCAGCCCGTTAGTTGCTGAGGCTCATAACTTGAACGCCGCAGGTTCGAATCCTGCCGTTGACTCCCTCGAACACGCGTTGCGCCCGGCCGATCGCCACCACGATCGCCCGGCTGCGCCGTGCTGCCCGACGCCAGCGACAGAATCACCGCCAGGTCACCCTGCAGCTCGATGCGCAGGTCGTTCTCACGTTAGTTGATGCGAAAACTCTGGCGCGCCAGCACCCTGTCCGACGGTCCCACTCGCCTCGTCGCTGAAGGAAAGGTTTGGATCGGCTACGGTCGAAAGCCGATGCGTGCTCTGGGGCGCATTCGGCGGGCCCAGTCTGACGACCCGGTAATCGTTTCAGTTCAATGCATTCGGTTTGAGGGTGGCCGGCTTGAGCGCCGCCGGAAAGAACAAGACGAGGTCGTCACGAGCCTCCTGACGGTTCAAGCACGACATTACCGTTACGTTCCAGGTCGACAATCCGCTTTCCAACGCGGCACCGTTCTGCCATCACCCTATTTGTCCATCGGGCGACGAGCATGCATCGGCCTGTGTTCGCTCGATGCGTGAACTGCCGGGGACGGCGCACCCCTGCGCGCTTAGATTCAGAGCCCCGTTCGATCGAGCGTAAAGCCTTTCATTCTAACGGCCCTGTCGTCCCAACCCGAGCGAGGTTCGTATGCCGTCACCACCACCTCCCATCAACGGCGGATGGCTCGGAGGCGACGGAAACATCTCCGACCCCTCCAACTACACCGGCAGCTTCATCTTCCCGTACATCCCTATTGCGGGCGAGGGCGTCAATAATTCCGTTTTGCAAACGGGCGGAATCGACACCGTCCAGCCGAGAATTACCGTACTTCAATGTTTATCAGCAGGGAACGCTGTCGACCGAGAGCGAGCTGGGCTCCGGTCCTGACTTAGACTACGCAGACGCGAGCTTCGACTGGACGACAACCGACAACCAGGCACCACCGCCTCCGCCGGCAGCCGTCGGTTACATCATCTACAGCGAGGATACGTCTCCTCCGGACTACACGGTGTCGGGGGATGCGAGCGTCGGGGCCATCGGCACCTACGGCGATGACGAGTTCGACAATTACGGGACCGTCACCTTCACCGGCCACATCTCGACCGCGGTCCTGACGGTCGATTACGTCACGACGGTGTTCGACGGCGGTGGCATCACGCTCGCTCCGGACAATGTCACCTTCTCAGGTTTAGGTCCGGACTCGTGCTTCGCGACGGTCGACGCCTACGGTACGCTCGTGCTGGCCGACGGCGCACACGGTGTCTTTTCCGGCGCCTTCGACGACAACGGGGACCCCACCGACGGCCTGCAGGTCGGCGATGGGCTGGTCGTCGTGTCCGGCGGTAGCTCGTCGCTGTACGCACAAGGTCTCGACCTTGGCGAGATCCCGCTCAACGGCGGGTTCGCGTCCGGCTCGACGGGCGGAGGCGGTGGGCTCCACGTGCTGGACGGCGCGTCGGCCACCGTGGTGGCGGACGCTACCCACAACATCCTGATCGGCAGTGCCCCCGATACAACCGGCCAGATCCTCGTCTCCGGGAATGGCGCCTCGCTGTTGCTGGAGGACGACACCGGCGACGGCATCGGCATCGTCATCGGCGACGGAGGCGACGGCACACTCGCGATCCAGGACGGCGGCACGGTCACGGTCGATGGCGGCCTGGTGCTCGGGCTAGACGATGCGGGCACGGGTACGGTCGATCTCGAGGGCCAAGGCGCCTCGCTGGACGTCAAGGGTACGTTCGTGGGCGCGGAGTTCGGAACCGGCGACGTCACCATCTCCGCCGGTGCGGTCGCGACCATCGACGGCGACCTGATCGTGGCGGATGCGGATTCTGGCGACGGCTTTGTCAACATCGACGACGCCGCGTCCTCGGTCGCTGTCACCGGCACGCTCATGATCGGCGGCCAGGGAACCGGCGAAGTCGATCTCATGGGCGGTGCGACGCTCACCGTCGGTGGCGACCTGATCGTCGGAGCGAACAGCACGGGCGTGTTCAGGCTCGACGGCGACGGCACCTCGCTCTACGTCGCGGGCAACGCCACGATCGGACTGAGCGACACCGGCGAGCTCGACCTGTCCGATGGCGCGGCGGGCACCATCGCCGGCAACGCGACCATCGCCGTGGGCGATGACAGCACCGGTACGGTCGATCTGTCCGGCGATGGCGCCGACCTGACGATCAGCGGCACGCTGCTCGTCGGCGACGGCGGCGACGCGGGTGTCGGCGTCAGCAACGGTTCCACGCTGCAGGCGGACGACATCGAGATCGCGGCCGTGGCGCCGCAATCCGGCGGCGACGATCCGGTCGATCCCGACACCGGATTCCATGCCGAGCAGGTGCAGACCGTCACCGTCGATGACGCCACCCTGATCGCGCAGACCCTGACGGTCGGCGCGAGCGGGCGTGCGGTGCTCGACGTCACCGGGGGTACGCTGCAGACCACCGACGACACGACCATCGCCGCCGATCCGGGCAGCGAGGGGCAGGTTCTGCTCAACGGCGGCAGCTGGGACGCGGCCGACATCACGGTCGGCGATGGCGGCAAGGGCTTGGTGTCGATTGCCGATGCAAGCGTGACGGCCGGCGACCTGACGATCGGCGGCGATGGCGGCGGCACGGGCGTGGTCGTCGTCGGCGACGGCGGGTCGCTGACGGACGACCTGACGATGCACCAAGGCACGCTCGCCGTGAACGGCGGCTTCGCGTTCGTCAATGGCGACGCGGAGATTGCGCCCGATGCCGGCGACAAAGCGGCTGTCGGCGTCAATGGCGGCACGTTCGCGTTCGCCAGCGGCACGCTCAGCGTCGGGGCAGGCGGTAGCGGAAAGATCGCGTTCGACCAGTCCGGGATGCTGGTCGGCAGTCCGGATGTGACGCTTGGAGAGAACAGCGGCGGCTCCGGCTCGATGCGGGTCTCCGACAACGGCACGACAGTCGATGTCGACGCCATCACCGTCGGCGGCAGCGGGTCGGGCAACCTGACCGTCACCAATGGCGCGCTGCTGACCGGATCGGGCGATGCGGATATCGCCGATGCCGTCGTCGCCAAGATCCAGGGAGCGACAGTCAGCGAAGGCGGCACCTGGAAGGTCGGCACCGATCTGACCGTCGGGTCGGACGGGCTCGCCACGCTGAACGTGAAAAGCGGCGGCGCGGTCGACGTTGCGGACGCGATGACGATCGGCGACGGCGCCGGTGCGGGCGGGATCGTGACGGTCTCGGGCACTGCGCCGATCGGCGGCGGGACGGTGCCGTCGTCGCTGAGTTGGGGCACGACGCTGACGGTCGGCAACTTCGGCGTCGGCACCTTGACGATCTCGTCCGGCGCCATCGTCGCTCCGACGCTGGGCGGCTTCGGCGCCATCGCGGTCGGGGGCGCCAGCGGCGGCGCGGGCGTGGTGTCCGTGACCGGCGGCACGCTGGATGGCGCGACGCTCGACCTCGGCGGCCCCGGCGCCAGCGGGCGGCTGTCGATCAGCAGCGGCGGGCTCGTGGCACTGACCGGCAATGCCGATGTCGCGGCGGGCGCCATCGTCGTGCTGTCGGGCGGGACGCTCGCCGCGCAGAGCGTGACGCTGCAAGCGGGTGCTGCGCTGAATGGCGCGGACTTCGTCGATGCGGGCGTCGTCGACAACGGGCTGATCACCGCGAAGGGCGGGAAGCTGTCGATCGAGTCAGGCCTGTCGGGCAGCGGCTCGGCGGTCATCCAGGCCGACGCGACGCTCGACATCGGCGGGCGCGACAAGCTGCGCAAGGTGCAGTTCGGCGGCGCGAACGGCGTCCTCGACCTCGGCAGCGTCCCGGCTAGCGGCACCGCCGCGACCATTGCCGGATTCGCCGCGGGCGACACGATCGACCTGACGTCGGCCGCGGGCGGCACCGCCGGCCACGTCTCCGGCCACGAGCTGATCATCACCGGCGGCGGCAGCACAATCGCCAGCTTGTACCTGTCCGGTACCTATACGGGCGGCACCTTCGATGTCGGCGCCGACGCGAGCGGGCACGGCACCCGCATCGTGCTCGACGCAAGCCAGCCGCACGGCATTCCGGTGGTCACGCCCCCGGCGATCGGTGTGTCGACGCCGCAGAGCATCAATGCGTCGGCCGGCATCCCGGAGGCGATTGCAGGCCTGTCGGTGACCGACAGCAACGCAGGTGCCACGATCACCGCGACGCTGCTCAGCAACACCGGCGGCCTGTTCGCCATGGCGGAGGGCGGCGCGACCGTCACGTACATCGATAGCGACGGCGGGGTGGTGATCACCGGCGACAGCGCGGACGTCAACGCGGTGCTGGCGACGGTCACTTACACCGCACGCGCCGCGGGCACCGACACGCTGTCGCTGTATGCGACCGACAGCGCAGGCGACGGCAACGAGGGCGACGGCAGCGTCAGCGTGCCCGATCAGCCGCCCACGCTGACGGTGCCGTCGGCGCAGACGGCCACCGCCGAGGGTTCGATCGGCATCGCCGGCATCACCGTCGCCAGCGCGGTCACTGCCGATGCGGTGTTCACCGTGACGCTGTCGGATCTGGTCGGCACGCTGGCTGCGGACACGATCGGCGGCAGCGAGGTCGACGGATCGGGCTCCGCGACGCTGACCATCAGCGGCGACCTGAGCGATGTCGATGCCGATCTGGCGACGCTGACCTACACGGCCGCCATCGCCGGAAGCGACACGATCGACGTTTCCGTGGACGACGGCACAGGCGGCATGGCGACCGGCACGATAGTCGTGACGGTCGGCACCGCGGACGACCCGCCGCCGACGATCGCGCTGCCGGCCGTGCCGGTGCTGACCGGCGGAACGCAGGCTCTGCTGACGGGCGTCACGATCGGCGACGACGACCCCGCCGGCAAGATTTTCACCGTGGGTCTGACGCTGGTGTCCGGCACGCTGGACGCGACCGCCAGTGGCGCGGCGACGGTGGGCGGCGACGGCACCGGCACGCTGACGATCACCGGCGACCTGACCGACGTCGACGCGACGCTGATGAGCCTCGCGGCGACGGTGACGCTGCCGAGCGGGCAGGCTCAAGCGATCGATACGCTCGTCGTGACGGCGGCCGACAATCTCGGCGCCAACGGCACCGCCGACCTGTTGCTCAGCGTCTCGGCGCCCGTTCAGACCCCGGCGCTGCCGCCTGACGGGACGTTTTTCTGGGCGGTTCCCTACGGCAGCGGCGCGTATTCCGATGCGGCGAACTGGACGCCGACGGATGGTCCGCCCGGCAGTGCCGACACCGCGGAGTTCGGCCCGGGTTTGTATACCGTCACCGGCGACGGCACGGCCGGGCAGGTGCTGGTCGGCGGCGCCCTGACCTACGCCGGCACCCTGACTGCGGTGGGTCTGCCGGGCTTGCCGGGCGTCATCGTCGACGGCGGCAGCGCGTCGTTCGGCGCCGGCGCGGCGCTGGCGAGCGACGCGGCGATCATCGTCGGCAATACCGCGGTCGCGTCGCTGAACTTCGCGGCGGGTGCGGCGGGCACATTCGATACCACCGCCAGTCCGGGCGACGTGTCGGTCGACCTTGGCGTGACGGCGGGGTCGGAGGGCGTGCTCACGGCCGCCGGCGCCGGGACGACGCTCAGCAGCAATTCCGACTGGGAAATCGGCGACGCCGGACTGGCCCAAGTCTTGATTTCCGATGGTGCCGTCGTCAGCGTCGGCACCGGATACGCGAGCAGCGATTTCGCGACCGTGCTTGGCGATGCAGCCGGCTCGAGCGGCGTGCTGAACGTCGCGGGTGCCGGGTCGCGCTTCGACGATGCGGGCGGCATCTATGTCGGCGTTGCCGGCACGGGCGACCTGGTCATCAGCGGCGGCGCGACGGTGACGAGCGACGCGCCGGCCGGCCTGTCCGGGGTGGTCGGCTTGGGCGTGAGCGGGCTCGCAGGCAATCCGGGCTCGGGCCTCGTCGCGATCTCGGGCCAGGGCTCGATCTGGGACAGCGAGCAGGACACCACGATCGGCTACTACGCGTCAGGCGCGGTCTATGTCTTCGGCGGCGGCACGTTCGAGAGCGACGGAACGCTGCTGCGCGTCGGCCGCGTCGCCGGCAGCACCGGCGCGATCAACCTCTACGGTCCCGGCAGCACGCTGATCGCGTCCAGCGCGACGGTGCTGCTCGGCGATGCCGGCATCGGTTCGGTGTCTTTGTACGGCAACGCCGCCGGAAGCGTGGCCGATGTCATCGTCGGTGCCGAAGGCGGCAGCGGCATGCTCGACCTCGATGCGAGCACGCTGACCGCCTCGGGCGGCGTCACCGTCGACAGCGGCACGATCACGCTCACCGACGAGGTGGCCTACGACGCGGCAACGAGCGCCGACGTCACCGACCCGGCCATCCTCTCCGCAGCCAGCCTCGTCATCGACAGCGGCGGGACCGTGCTGGATTCGGGCACGATCAACGCGACGATCACGCTCGACGGCGGCACGCTGGCAGCGTCGGGGACGCTGGCCGACGCGTTCGACATCACCGGCGGCAGTGCCGGCGCGCCGAGCGCCGTGCTGACGTATTAGGGCCCTCTCGAGGTCACCCAGACGATCACCTTCGCGCCCGGTTCGGCGCTGCTGCTCGATCAAGCCGCGACGTTGGACCAAGGCATCACCGGCTTCGCCGCCGGCAACGTGCTGGAGTTCGACAACTACGGCGACAGCTTTCCCGCCGACCACGCGAGCCTGAGCGGCGGCATGCTGACGGTATACGATGAGGGCGGCGGCGTCCTCGACAGCGTCACGCTGCAGGGCGACTACACCGGCGACGCCTTCAGCGTGACGCAGGTCGGCACGATCGCCGAGGTCACGGTCGGCCAGAGCTACACGCCGCCGACGCCGTTCGACTGGGACGGCGCAACCGGTAGCTTCGACGTGCCGGGCGATTGGGTCGGGAATACTGTTCCCGGCACCGCCGATACGGCGGGCTTCCCGTCGGGCGGAACGCTCGAAGGCACCGGCACGGTCGAGGCGATCGACGTCTCGTCCGATACGACCTTTGCGGGCACGCTCACTTCCAGCTACGGCGGCATGGTCGATGGCGGATCGCCCGGTTCTCCGGACGTCCTGACGATTGCGGACGGTGCGACGCTCGATCTCGGCGGGCTGTTCGTGGTCGGGTCGAGCGCGGCGGCGGCGCTCGACATCGCGGCCGGCGGCACGGTGATCGACACGTCGTTCATCGACCTCGCCCAGCGCAACTTCGGCCAGGGGACGGTGACGGTCTCGGGCGTGCTGGTCGACGATGGCGCGCTCAATGTCGGCGAAGAGGGCACGGGCAGCCTCGACATCGCCGGCGGCGGGAGTGTGTCGGCCGCGTTCGCGATCCTCGGCGACGTGGTCGACAGCGACGGCTACGCGACCGTCGAGGCGGGCGGCACGTTCTCGGTCGGCTCGATGAATATCGGCAATTATGGTTTCGGATCGCTGACGATCGAGACCGGCGGAACCGTCGTCGATTCGTCGTTCGTCTCGATGGGCGACAGCTTCGGACTCGGCCAGGGCGTCGCGAGCGTCAGCGGCGACTGGGCGATCGCATCGTCGCTCAACGTCGGCGGGGGCGGCAGCGGAACGCTGGCGATCGGCACGGGGGGAACGGTCAGCGTCGGCAGCTTTCTTTCCGTCGGTCAAGGCCTCGATGCCGATGGCACGGTGGCGCTGTCCGGCGGCGGGGTTCTCGATCTCACGAACAGCGATCCCGACACACTCACCGTGAGCCTCGGAGGCGCGGGGGGCTTCGGCACGCTCGCGCTCGACGGCGCACAGACGTCCCTTGTTATCGGCGGCGGCGGTCCGGTCGACGGCAACGACGGGACGGGCGCCATCGATATCACCGACGGGGCGACGCTGTCGGTGACGAACGCTGCGCCGAGCACATTCGACGCGATGTACGTCGGTGTCGGCACTCTGGTCAGCGTGCTCGACATCAGCGGTCCCGGTTCGGGCGCGACGATCGGCGCGGGTGGCCTCGCCGTCGGGTTCAACGGGACCGCCGTCGCCGACATCTCGGCCGGCGGCACGCTCTCCGTCACCGACACGCTGCGCGGCCTAGAGATCGGCGTGGGAACCGGCTCGAGCGGCACCGTCACGGTCGACGGCACTCACTCGGCGCTGACAACCACGTTGCTGTCCGTGGGCGGCGCCCCGGGCGCCGGCGGAAGCGGCTTGCTGATCGTCTCGAACGGAGGACTTGCATCCGTCTCGACAGCGGCAACGATCTGGAGCGGCTCGACCATCGTGCTGGACGGCGGCACGCTGGATGCGACGTCGCTGACCAATGCGAGCGGGACGCTGACCGGCAGCGGGACGATCGACGGCGCCATTACCAACGACGCGAGCGCGCAGATCGACGTGACGGCCGGAACGCTGGATGTCGCATCGGGCAAGGTGGTCAACGACGGGCTGATCGCCGTCGACGGGGCGGCGCTGACGCTCGGCGTGACGCTGTCCGGCGGCGGCAGCCTGGTGATCGACGGCGGCGTCGCGCTGTTCGACCGTGCCGACACGTTCAGCGGCGGCGTCACCCTCGATGCCGGCACGCTCGACCTCGCGGCGGCGGGCGCGGCCGGCAGCGGCGCGATCACCTTCGCGGCCACGGCCGGCCTCGTGCAGTTCGCGGCCGCCGCCGTGCCGGCTAACGCGTTCGACGATTTCGTTATGGGCGACACGATCGAGGTCATCGGGTTCAAATCCACCGGGTCGCACTACGCCGGCGGTCAATTGACGCTCGACGGGACCGGCGGGCCGCTGACGCTCGACATTCCCGGTGTCAACCCGCTCGACCTGGTGGCAACGACAAGCGGCGACGACACGTTCGTGACCGTCGACAACGGGCCGACGGTGGTGCCGTTCCTCAAGGACCTCGGGGTCGTGAAGAACGTGCCGCTGGACATCGCGACCTATACCGATCCGGTGCCGCTCGCGAGCGGCAACCCGGTCATCATCAGGGCCCCGAGCCGCGGCACGCTGGCCGTCTCGCATGGGCGGGTGACGTACACCGAGACGCTGAACCCGACGCTCGACCAATTCAGCTACGAGCTGACCGATAAGAACGGAGTTTCGAGTCCGGTGCAGACCGCCATCATCGGCGCCGGAGGGACGTACACGATCACCGGAGCCGCCAGCGGCTATACCGTGGTGGACACCGGAGGGGGCCCGAGCACGATCACGCTGTTCGGCTCGAACAACGTGGTGCGCTTCGGCCACAACAAGAACACGGTTACGGATGCAACCGCAACCGGCGGCGACAACACGATCATCGGTAGCACCGGGCCTACCGTGGTCAGCCTGACCGGCTCGGGCGGCGGCAACTCGGTAGCGCTCGGGTCCGGCAAGGACACGATCACGGTGGGCGGGCTGGACAACACGATCACGCTCGGCAGGGGGCGGGACGTGGTCAACGGCGGCACCGGCGACACGATCAGTTTCACCGGTTCTACGAAGCTGACGCTAAGCGGGTTGAACGAGACCGTGTTCATCGGCCCGGGCGGCGGGTCGGTCAGCGACCACGGCACCGGCACGGTGATCGGCGCGGGTCCGACGGCGACGGGGCTGGAGACGATCTTCCATTTCTCCGCCGATCTGGCGGACGGGGTGATCGACCTGCTCGGCGGCGTCGGCGGGATAGCCACCCCGCAGGCGGCCTATGCAGCGCTGACGAGCGACGGAAAGGGCGGGTCGATGCTGTCGCTCGGCGGCGGCCTGACGATCGACACCTCCGGCGTCCCCAAGGCGATGCTTTCGGCGGCGAACTTCAAGATCGGGTGACAGGCGACGGTCGCGGCAAGCGTGCGGCGTGCGACCGCGGATCTGTGAGCGCGTCGCGATCGACACGACTGCGTCGCACCAACGACGCTGCCACAACTGCAACGTGCGAGTCGTGAGAGCTACAAACGCGTCGGAGCCGGACGCCACTCGAAATACGGCGTTCGTGGCTGGCCAACGATTCGCAACGGGTACAAGTTGCGGTCCTTGCGATCTCTGCGGGAGGACGTCGCGATGTCCGGCACGACCGTCACGACCATCGGTGAGCTCAACACCGCCATCGGCACGGCGGACGCGCTGGCCTCGGGCACCTACACGATCACCATCGGCGCCAACATCACGCTGGACGGCACCGCGATCGCGGCGATCAACCTCGCGCCGGGCGTGACGCTCGACATCGATGGCAGCTTCAACTCGCTGGTCGGCGGCGGCACGGCGACGCCGGAGCGCGGGCTGTTCGTCTATGCCGGCGACGTCGTGGTCCAGGACCTCACGCTCGCGTCCTTCGACGCCGTAGGCGGCGCCGGGGCGAGCGGCGGCGGCGGCGGCGCGGGTCTCGGCGGCGGGTTGTTCATCGGCTCCAACGTCAGCGGCGATGTCGGCAACGTCACGCTCAACACCGTCACGTTCAGCAACGACCGCGCGACCGGCGGCGCCGGCGGCGCGGGCGACAGCAGTGGCGCCGGCGGTGGACTGGGTGGCAACGCCGGGAAGAACGATGGCGGCGGCGGCGGCATCGGGGGCAGCGGCGGGACCTCGTCCTCCGTTCCCGGTGCCGGCGGCGCGGGGATCGTCCCCGGGGCGGCGCCGGGCGGCGCGGGCGGCAATGCCGGGGGCGCGGGCGGCGGCGCCGGCGGCGGGGGCGGCGGCGGCTCCACGTTCGGCGGCGGCGGCGGCGGCGGAATCGGCGGAAGCGCCGGCGGGGCCAACGAAACGGCTGGGAAGGGCGGCTACGGCGGTGGTGGCGGGGGTGGGATCGGCTTCGGCAGCGCCGGAACCGGTGGTGCCGGCGACGGCGGGTTCGGCGGCGGCGCCGGCGGCGAAGCCGATGGCGGTTTCGGCGGCGGCGGCGCCGCCCATAGCGGGAACACCGTCGGCGGCGCGGGCGGCTTCGGGGGCGCCAACGGCGGCACCTTCACCGGCGGCGGCGGCGGCGGCGGGCTGGGCGCGGGCGGGGACATCTTCGTCCAGTCCGGCGCCTCGCTGAGCATCGAAGGCGTGTCGGTCATTACCAACGGCACCGTCGCAGGCGGGCACGGCGGCGGCACCGCGGCGGCCGGTCAGGCATTCGGCGCGGGCATCTACGTGCAGGGCAGCAGCGCCGAGCTGGTGTTCAACAATCTCGGCACGACGCAAATCCTCGCCGGCTCGATCACCGACGACAAGGGCGCGCTCGCCGCGGACCCGAGCTACACCGCGCCGACCAGCTACGCCGTGGGCAGCACCGGGATCGTCGAGACCGGCACCGGCACGCTGGTGCTCAAGACGGCCAACTCGTTCACCGGCGGCATCACCATCGACGCCGGGACGCTCGAGTTGGGCGTTGCAGGTGCCGCGGGCAGCGGCCCGATCATTTTCGGCAAGACGCCCGATCTCGCCGTGCAGTTCGGCACCACCGCCGTGCCGACCAACGTGATCGAGAATATCGGCCCCGGCGACACGGTCGAGGTGACCAACTTCGCCGCCACCGGCTCGCACTATGTCGGCAGCAAGCTGACGCTGGACGGAACCGGCGGGCCGTTGACCATCGACATCCCGAGCCCGGTTGCCCTGACGGTCTCGACCAGCGGCCCCAACACGCTGATCACCATCCCGGAGCCGCCCAACACCGGCACCGTCACCACCATCGCGCAGCTCAACGACGCCATCCTGGCGGCCGACGAGCTGGTCAGCGGCAGCTACACGATCACGCTCGGCAACAACATCACGCTGGGCAGCACCGCCCTTGTGGCGATCAACCTCGCGCCCGGCGTCACGCTCGACATCAACGGCGGCACCCACGACCTCGTCGGCGGCGGGGTGACGACGCCGCAGCGCGGCCTGTTCGTCTATGCCGGCGACGTTTTCGTCCAGAACCTCACGCTCGACGCGTTCGACGCCAAGGGCGGCGCCGGGGGCACCGGCGCGGGGGGCGGCGCCGGCCTGGGGGGCGGGTTGTTCATCTCGTCCAATGTCGCGGGCGATCCGGGCAACGTCACGCTCGACAACGTCGCGTTCATCGCCGACCGCGCGACCGGCGGCGCCGGTGGCGCCAAGGGCGGCAATGGCGGCGGCGGCGGCTTGGGCGGTGCCGGTGCGAACGGCAGCGGCACCAGCTTCGACGACGGTGGCGGTGGCGGCGTGGGCGGCGCCGGCGGCAGCGGCTCCACGACCGCTCCCGCTGGCGGCAGCCCGGGCATCATCCCCGGCACGGCCCGGGGGGCAGCGGCGGCAATGGCGGCGCTGCAGGCGGTGGTGATGGCGGCGGCGGCGGCGGCGGCCGCACCACCAACAGCGGCGCCACGGAAGGCGGCGGCGGCGGGGTCGGCGGCAGCAGCGGTGGACTCTCGCCCGGCGGCGCTGGCGGATTCGGCGGCGGCGGCGGTGGCGGCTTCGAAGGCGGCCACGGTGGCTTCGGCGGCGGCGGAGGGGGCGGCGGCTCCGGCGGTTTCGGCGGCGGCGGGGGCACCGGCGAGTTCGAGGACGGTGGTTTCGGTGCCGGCAACGGCGACGTCAGCGGTCTGTCCGCCGATGCCGGCGGCGGCGGCGGGCTGGGCGCGGGCGGCGACATCTTCGTGCAGTCGGGCGCATCGCTGACCATCGAAGGCCCGTCCACGTCGATCGCCAACGGCACCGTCACGGGCGGCGCCAAGGGAGGAGTCGGCACCGCGACCGCGGGCAAGGGGCTCGGCTCGGGCATCTACCTGCAGGGCAGCAACCCGTCGCTGGTCTTCGACAACCTCGGCACCGTGGAGACGATCGTCGCGCCGATCGCCGACGACACAGGTGCAGCCATTGCAGCCAGCTACACCTACTCGGGGACATACACGCCTGGTAGCGTCGGCATTATCGAGACGGGCATCGGCACGCTCGTGCTGGACGCCGCCAACACGTTCACCGGCGGCATCACGATCGACGCCGGCACGCTCGACCTCGCCATTGCGAACGCGGGCGGCAGCGGCGCGATCGTCTTCGCGAACCCGGCGGTCGTGCAGTTCGGCACCCTCGTCAAGCCGACCAACGCGTTCGAGACTTTCCTCCCCGGGAGCACGGTCGCGGCCGGTATCACCGCCGGCGACACGATCGAGATCACCAACTTCCACGCCACCGGCTCGCACTATGTCGGCAGCCACCTGACGCTGACAGGGACCGGCGGCCCGCTGACAATCGACATCCCCAGCGTGATCGCCTCCGACCTGGCGGTGACGACCAGCGGCAGCAACACGTTCATCACCACGTCGCAGACGATCCCCAGCGTCAACAACGTCGGGGCGCTCAACGCCCTGATCGAAACCGCCGATTCGCTGGCCCCAGATTCCGGCGTCTTTACGATCGCGATCGCCAGCAACATCACGCTGGGCGGCACCGCGCTGGAGGCCATCAACCTAGCCCCGGGCGTCACGCTGGACATCCAGGGCAACGGCAACGCGCTGATCGGCGGTGGCACCGCGACGCCGGAGCGCGGCCTGTTCGTCTATGCCGGCGACGTCGTCGTCCAGAATCTCACGCTCGAGAGTTTCGACGCCAAAGGCGGCGCCGGTGGCGCTTTGGGTGGCGGCGGGGCCGGTCTCGGCGGTGGATTGTTCATCTCGTCCAACGTCACCGGCGATGCCGGCAACGTCACGCTCGACGATGTCACCTTCAGCGGCGACCGCGCGAGCGGCGGCACCGGCGGCCATGGCGGCGGCGCGACAGCAGCCGGCGGCGGCGGCGGCCTGGGCGGCGGCGGCGGCGCGGGCGGCGACCGAGTTAGCGGTTTCACCGGCGGCGGCGGCGGCGGCGGCATCACCGGCGGCGCAGGGGGCGCAGGGGGCGGCGCCGGCCGGAGCTACTTCAACCCGACGACTGCCGGCGATGCGGGCAATGTGGTGGGTGCGGCGTCGGGCGGCCACGGCGCCACCGCCACCGGCGGTGCCGGCGGCAGCGCGGGTGGTGGCGGCGGTGGCGGCGGCGCTCGCGGCGCCGGTGGTGGCGGCGGCGTCGGTGGTTATGCCGCGACCGGAAGCAACGGCGCGGCGGGCGGCTTTGGCGGCGGCGGCGGCGGCGCTGCGGTCGGCGGCGGCGGTGGCGGTGCCGGCGGCTTTGGCGGCGGCGGCGGCGGCGCTGCGGTCGGCGGCGGCGGTGGCGGTGCCGGCGGCTTTGGCGGCGGCGGCGGCGGCGCCGGCGAGGGCGACGTGGGGGCGCCGGGCGCCCGCGGCGGCTTCGGCGGCGGGGGCGGCGGTGGCAATTACGACGGCCATACTGCCGGCGCCGGCGGTTTCGGCGCCGGCGGCGGCGGCCCATACACGGGCGGCGGCGGCTTCGGCGCGGGCGGCGACATCTTCGTGCAGTCCGGCGCATCGCTGACCATCGAAGGCGCCAGCACCGCCATCAACAACGGGACTGTCGAGGCCGGAAGCGGCTTCGATCGCGGCCAGGCCTTCGGCTCCGGCGTCTACCTGCAGGGCAGCCTCGCCTCGCTGGTGTTCGACAATCTCGGCACGGTCGAGACGATCGCAGCCCCGATCACCGACGACAAAGGCGCCGCCACGGCGAACAGCTACACCGGGCCCACCAGCTACACCGAGGGCAGCGTCGGCGTCATCGAGACCGGCACCGGCACGCTTGTGCTCGACGCGGTGAACACCTTCACCGGCGGCATCACCATCGACGCCGGCACGCTCGACCTCGCCGTGGCGGGGGCGGCCGGCAGCGGCCCGATCACCTTCGCGACCACGGCCAATCCGGTCGTGCAGTTCGGCACCGCCGCGGTGCCGGCCAACGCGTTCGACAATTTCGCTCTCAACGACACGATCGAGGTCACCGGGTTCGTCGCCACCGGCTCGCACTACGCCGGCAACGACCTGACGCTCGACGGAGCCGGCGGGCCGCTGACGCTCGACATCCCCGGTCTGAACACGGTCGATCTGTCGGTGACGACGAGCGGCGGCGACACATTCGTCGTCAATTTGCCGCCGGGCTATGCCTCGACCATCACGGAACTCAACAACGTCATCGGTTCCGCCGATGCGCTGGCCGCGAACTCCGGCGTCTACACGATCACAATTGCCGGCAACATCACGCTGGACGGCACGCCGATCGCGGCGATCGATCTCGCCAAGGGCGTCACTCTCGATGTCGTCGGCGGCGGCCACGCTCTGGTCGGCGGCACGGTGAGGCCGGAGCGGGGGTTGTTGGTCTATTCCGGCGACGTCGTGGCCCAGGACCTCACGATCGAGGCCATGGACGCCAAGGGCGGCTCCGGCGGCGGCGGCGGCGGCGCGGGTCTTGGCGGCGGCCTGTTCGTCGCCTCCGCTGGCAACGTCGTGCTCGACAATGTCTCGTTCAGCAGCGACCGTGCGACCGGCGGCACCGGCGGTGCCGGTGGTGAGTTCCGCGGCGTCGGCGGCGGGGGAGGCCTGGGCGGCGCCGGCGGTAGCCAGATTGTGGAGGGCCGCACGCCGTCCGGCGGCGGCGTGGGTGGCCGCGGTGGCGATGCCGCGACCGACGGTGTGGGAGGCCAGTCCGGCAACGCGGGCATCGTCGTCGGGGCGGCGGCCGGCGGCGCCGGCGGCAACACGGGGGGTGCGGGCGGCGTCGCCGGCGGTGGCGGCGGTGGCGGATCCGGCGGTTCTGCTGAAGACATCCCCGCCGGTGGCGGCGGTGGCGGCGGTATCGGCGGCGCGGCCGGAGGTGACACCGGCACCGGCGGAAAGGGCGGATTCGGCGGCGGCGGCGGTGGCAGCCTCGGGTCTCCCGGCCAGGGCGGCACCATCGGCGGCGGCGGCGGCTTCGGGGGCGGCGGGGGCGCCGGCTCCAAGGGCGGCGGTGGGGGCTACGGCGGCGGCGGAGGCGGCGCATCGGGCGTCAGCGCCAGCGGCGGTTCGGGCGGGTTCGGCGGCGGCGGCGGCGGGGGGGGCTCGACCTCGGGCGACTACCACGGCGGCGGCGGTGGCGGGCTGGGCGCAGGCGGCGACATCTTCGTCCAGTCCGGCGGCGCGCTCACGATCGAAGGTGCCTCGGCGTCGATCGCGAACGGCGCCGTCGCAGGCGGAGCCGCAGGGGGCAACGGCGGAGGCACGGCGGGAGCCGGCGGCGGTGGTCAGGCATTCGGCTCGGGCATCTATCTGCAGGGCAACACCGCGTCGCTGGTGTTCAACACCCTGGGCACGAGCGAGACGATCGCCGCGCCGATCACCGACGACAAAGGCGCGCTCGCCGGAGACCCGAGCTACACCGCGCCGACCAGCTACGCCGCCGGCAGCGTCGGCATCACCGAGACCGGCACCGGCACGCTCGTGCTCGACGCGGCGAACACCTTCACCGGCGGCATCACGCTGGACTCCGGCACGATCGACCTCGCCGTCGCGGGTGCGGCCGGCAGGGGAGCGATCACGTTCGTCGCCACGGCCGCCGGGGTTGTGCAGTTCGGCACCACGGCGGTGCCGGCCAACGTGTTCGACAACTTCAACGCGGGCGACACGATCGAGGTCGCCGGGTTCAAGGCCACCGGCTCGCAGTACGTCGGCAGTCAACTTACGCTCGACGGAACCGGCGGGCCACTGACGCTCAACATCCCCGGCCTGAACCCGCTCGGCCTGACGGTGACGAGCAGCGGCAGCAACACGTTCGTGACCGTCGACAACGGGCCGACGCTGGTGCCGTTCCTGCACGACGCCGGGGTCACCAAGGACGTGGCGATGGACGTCGCGATCTACACCGATCCGGTGCCGCTCGCGACCGGCAACCCGGTCATCATCACCCCGCCGAGCCGCGGCACGCTGGCCGCCTCGCACGGGCGGGTGACCTACACCGAGACGAAGAACCCGACGCTCGACCAGTTCAGCTTCGAGCTGACCGACAAGAACGGGGTGGCGAGCCCGGTCGAGACCGGCATCATCGGCGCCGGCGGGACATACGCGATCACCGGCGCGGCGAGCGGCTACACGGTGGTGGATACCGGCGGCGGGCCGAGCACGATCACGCTGTCCGGCTCACACAACGTGGCGCGCTTCGGGCACAACAAGAATACGGTTACGGATGCAACTGCGACCGGCGGCGACAACACCGTCATCGGCGGCCCCGGGCCCACCACGGTCAGCCTGACCGGCTCGGGCGGCGGCAACTCCGTGGCACTCGGGGCCGGCAAGGACACGATCACGGTGGGCGGGTTCGACAACACGATCACGCTCGGCCGCGGCCGGGACGTGGTCAACGGCGGCACCGGCGACACGATCAGTTTCACCGGCTCGACGAAGCTGACGCTGAGCGGGCTGAACGAGACGGTGTTCATCGGCCCGGGCGGCGGTTCGGTCAGCGACCACGGCACGGGCACGACAATCGGCGTGGGTCCGACGGCGACGGGGCTGGAGACGATCTTCCATTTCTCAGGCGATCTGGCGGACGGGGTGATCGAGCTCCTCGGCGGCGTGGGCGGGATCACCACGGCGGCGCAGGCCTATGCGGCGCTGACGAGCGACGGCAAGGGCGGGTCGATGCTGGTGCTCAGCGGCGGGCCGACGATCGACATCGGTAGCGTGCCCCAGGCGATGCTGTCGGCGGCGAACTTCAAGATCGAGTGACAGACCCGTCGACCTGCCAACTCCGTTGCGGATGTGTAGCGTTGCCGCCGCGCGACGCTGTGTAGCTTCACAGACAACCACCCTTGAAGGTCAGGTCCGGGTTGACGGCTACCGTTGGCAATTCCCACGAACGAGCGTCTGCTTGGTGCCGTTGCGCACTCCAGAGCGGATGGTCCGGTTTCGGCCAGATCCCGTCAAAAGCTGTCCGGCAATGGAGCGCCCATGGCAGCCGTTCCAAGTCCGAGAAGGACGACCTGAGACCGGACACCATGTGTTCAGTCTCCGCGAAAGGGCACGAGCAAGCGAGGGCAAGCCCTGTGGGACACGTTCCACATGACAATGCTCGCACGGCGAGGCGTCCAACTCATTCGACAAGCCAAAAGACTTATCGGGACGCCTAAATGCGGTGATGGAATAACTCGATCCCTTTACACCATAAAGCCATCGAAGAATGCCGCGAGCTCGGCATACGCATCGAGTGGAAGAACCTGCGCGACGTGCTGGTCCGGTCGCACGACAACCATGCAACCAATGTTTCGTAAATGGAGCAAGCGTCGCTTCAACCGTGTCGGTCGAAGATTATGTTCACGATGCGCTGCACTTCGTTGAACTCGACCGCGTCCAGGGCGCAGGACACCTCGATATGCGTGTTGCTTTTCCTCTCGATCGCGATGGCTAGGTGCGTGGGACTAAAATCAACCAACTTCAGGCGGTAGTGGCCGACGTAGCCGTGGTCATGTGTCTCGACGTAGCATCGCCCACCATCCGGTGTCTCGAATTGCCGCTGGACGATGAGATAGGGGCTGTCCACCCCAGGCGGATCAGTGGCGTCATCGCCGGGATCTTCGGTCTGGAACGAAAGCTCGTAATAGTCACCCGCTTCAGCGGCGGAGACATATTTTGCGTGAAATCGCATGAGGCTAGGTTCCCTGGTCTGCCTCAAGATCACTCGCGACGATCCAATCCCCATAGGCCGGCCCCAGCAGCACATCTAGACTGCAGGTCGCGAGAGGCGTGCGCGGACTCGCGACGCATCCGTAGTGGTGCGGTCGATCCACGGTGACGCGGCCGCGACGGCGGGCGCGAGATCGAACACGACGGCGAGATCGACGCCGGCCGCGCTCACGCGGGGATCGCGCGCCAGAACCGTCTGCAGGCTTTCGCCCGTGTCCCGCACGACGCCGGCGGCGTGCTCGACGAGCGCGTGCGCCGCCTCGCGCCCGAGCGTCGCGCCGAGACGCGACGCTGCCGCGTCGGCAAACAGCAGGCCGCGCGTGATGTCCAGATTGGCCCGCATGCGCTCGGGATGCACGACAAGCCCCTCCGCCAACGTCCGCGCCTCGCGCAGCGCGCCCGACGCGAGGCCGAACAGCGACGGCAGCGCGTGCCACTCGGCGTGCCACAGGCCGGGCGGCCGTTCGTGCAGTGCCGCCATGGCGTCGAACAGCGTATGCGCAAACCCCTTGGCGGCGGTGAAGTTCGCAACGATCACCGTCGATGAGACCGGGTTGCGCTTGTGCGGCATCGCCGAGGAGCCGCCGCGTCCAGGCACGTAAGGTTCGGACACCTCGCCGACCTCGGTCGACGCAAGGTGCGCGATATCGGTCGCCATCTTCGCGAGAGCGCCGATCATCTCGACCAGCCACGCGCCGGTCGCCGCGATGCGGCCGCGTCGCGCGTGCCACGCGAGCGACGTGGTTCCCAGTCCAAGCTCGCGCGCGAAGGACTCGAGCACTGCCGGTCCGCTCTCGCCCAGACCAGCGAGCGTCCCGACGGGTCCGGCGAGCGAGGCCACCAGCATGCGATCGCGTACCTCGGGCAGACAATCGGCTGCTTCGGCGACCCCGGCGAGCCAGATTGCGACGGCGAAGCCGACGCTGATCGGCGCGGCGTGCTGGCCGTAGGTGCGACCGACGCACGGCGTGCCGCGATGCGCCTCAGCAAGCCGCGTAAGCCCGCCGAGAATCGACTCCAAGTCATCGGCGATGAGTGCGAGCGCGTCGCGGAGCCGCAGCACCAGCGCCGTGTCGACGATGTCCTGGGTCGTCGCTCCTTTGTGGAACTCGCGCTCGAATTCGCGCGGCAGCCGTTCCTGGACCGCTTTGACGAACGGGATCGTCGGCACGCCCGCGAGCGCCGTCTGCCGCCCCAGCGCCGCCGCATCCAGGTCGGCCGGCGAGATCGCCTCGATCGCGCCGGCCAAGCCTTCCGGCGCGAGGCCGAGTCCCGCCTGCGCCCGTGCCAGCGCGGCCTCGGCCGCGAGCATTGAGCCCAGCCAGGTCTGGTCCGAGAAGCAGGCCCGCATCGCGTCGGTGGCGAACAGCGGGCCCAGCAGCTCGGAATCGAGGGCGGCGAACGTCATCGTCAGATATCGAAGAAGACCGTCTCGCCCTCACCCTGAAGGCGGATGTCGAACGTGTAGACCGCCTTCCCGCCGCGCTCGCTCCGCTGGGCGATGAGCGTTCCGCGGCGTGCCGCGGGCTCGATCATGTTGAGCACGGGATCCTCCGCGTTCAGCGCTGCCTCGTCGGAGAAATACAGCCGTGTGCTCAGGCCGATGTTGATGCCGCGCGCGGCGAGCCAGAGGTTCACGTGCGGCGCCATCGCGCGGTGCGCGCGCCGGCCGGTGACGGGCCCCGGCTTGATCGTCTCGAACCGGTACACGCCGGTCTCGAAATCCGTCCCCGTCCGCCCCCAGCCGCGGAAGCCGGGGTCGAGCGGCTTGTCCTGCAGGTCGGCGGGATGGGCGTATTTCCCGGCCGCGTTGGCCTGCCAGATCTCCACCAGGATGTCGCGCGCCGGCGAGCCGGTGCCGTCGAAGACGCGGCCCTCGATGACGATGCGCTCGCCCTTGGTGTCCGGACCAGTGAGGACGTTGCTGAAGTTCTTCTCGAAGATGTCGAACCCCGCCTGGTGCGGGATCAGGCCGATATGCACGTACGGCCCAGCCGTCTGCGACGGGGTTTCCTTCAGATACGACAGTGTCTGAAACATCTCTCAATTCCCCTGCAGCTTGTTCTCGAACCACGTCTGCCGGCGTCCGCGCAGCACGAGGTCGAAGCGGTAGGCGAGCGTGTCGAGCGGCAGCGAATGATCGAGGTCGAGCTTCGCGATCAGGCGTTCCACCGCGTCCTTGTCCGGAATGGTGGCGATGATCTGGTCGTGCGGGATCAGCGGGTCGCCCTCGAAATACATCTGCGTGATCAGGCGCTGCGCCCAGCCCGCGCCCGATAGCGAGAAGTGGATGTGCGACGGCCGCCAGGAGTTGACGTAGTTGCGGAACGGGTAGGCACCCGGCTTGACCGTACGGAAGGCGTACTGGCCGTTCTCGTCGGTGATCATGCGGCCGCAGCCGCCGAAATTCGGATCGATCGGCGCGAGATAGGTGTCGTTGCGGTGCCGGTAGCGCCCGCCCGCATTCGCCTGCCAGACCTCCACCAGCGCGCCGGCGACCGGCCGTCCGTTCTGGTCGATCACGTGCCCGTGGACGATGATGCGCTCGCCGACCGGCTCGCCGTCCTTGGCGTAGTTCAGGAGCAGGTCGTTATCGAGCGGCCCCAGCTCGTCGCGGCGGAAGATCGGCCCTGTCACCTCGGACAGCGAATTCTGCAACGACCAGAGCGGAATGCGCGGCGAGCGCAGGGTGCTCGTCTTGTAGAATGCCGTGTAGGCGGGCGGCTGCTGCGTTCGGTCGCGTTGGATGAACTCGTCGCGCGTCGTCATGTGGGTGAGTCCTCGTGCTGCTGCGGATGGATGGTGATGGGATCGGATTCGCGCGTCATCGTCGTCGCGCGCTCTGTGCGGCGAGGCGGAACGTGGCGTTCGCCGCGCCGAACCCGGTGCTCCCGCGGCGCTCGACTAACTCGAAGAAGAACCGGTCGTCGAACGTGTCGGTATAGGCGTGGACGAACTCGCCGCCGGGCTCGCGGTCGTACAGCAGGTGCAGGCGCCGCATCCGCTCCAGCGCCTCGTCGTCCAGCCCCCAGCGCGCCGCGAGGTCGTCGTAGTAGTTGTCGGCGATCGGCAGGATCGACGCCGCGTCGCTCACACGCGCCGCCGTCGCGGCGACGTCTGCGGTCGCGAAGGCGATGTGCTGAACGCCGGCGCCGGACGCGGCGGAGATGAAGCGCCCCGTCGTCGTCTCGCGGTTTTCGGACACGTTCAGCGGCAGGCGGAACGTGCCGCCCGGACTGACCATCGCGCGGCTGTGGATGAGGCCGTAGGGATCGGCGAGGTCGATCGGGCCGCCCGTCTCCATGCCGAACAGCGCGCGCCAGAACAGCACCGCGCTGGGCAGCCCGTTGGGCGCGAGCGCTTGCGCGATATGGTCGATCGCCGACAGGCCGATGCCGATATCGGCGCCGGTTTCCGACAGGACGAAATCGCTATCCCAGACCGAGCGCGCGGTCTGCGGATCGACCAGGTGCACCAGCATGCCGTCCGGGGCACGCACGGCCGGGATCAGGCTTTCGCCCGCCGCGACAGGCGTCCGCCAGGGCGTGATCGTCAGCGCCTCGGCGCGGTCGATCGCCGCGGCGGCATCGGCGACGCGCAGGCCCATCGCGCAGACGGACGGGCCGTGCCAGTGGAAATGCTCGGCCGCGGCGCTGTCGGGCTCGCGGTTGAGCACCAGGTTGATGGCACCCTGGCGATAGAGGTCGACGTCCTTCGACCGATGGCGGCCCGCGTGATGGAAGCCCAATCCACGCAGCATACCGGCCAGCGCCGCGCCCGCCGTTTCGTCGACGGCGAACTCGATGAACTCCACGCCCTCGATCCGCGGCGCCGGTGGGAGTGTGGTCAGCCCCGCCTCGGCTTCCACCAGCGCCAGCGAGCACACCCCGTCGCGCGCGATCACGCGCGCCGACGCGGCACGGAAGTCATCGTTGAACACCTCGAGCGACAGCGGGCCGGCGTAGCCGGCGGCGGCGGCGCAGCGCACGAACCCGGCCACGTCCAGCTCGCCCTGGCCGGGCATCAGCCGATAGTGACGGCTGAGCGAGAGCACGTCGAGCGAGACGCGCGGCGCGTCGGCGAGCTGGACGAAGAACACGCGGTCGCCGGGCAGGTGCGCGATGCCGGACGGATCGTCGCCGACCGCGAGCGTGTGGAAGCTGTCGAGCGCCAGGCCGAGCGCCGGGTGATCCGTGGCCTGCACGATGCGCCATGCGTGCGCCCAGCGGTTGACGTGCCGGCCCCAGGCGAGCGCCTCGTAGCAGATGCGCAGGCCGCGGGCGGCGGCGCGCTCGGCCATCGTGCGCAGATCTGCCGCGGCGCGCGCATCATCGTCGATGGCGGAGGGCTGCACGTTGCTGCACACCAGCATCAGATCGGTGCCGAGCGCGGCCATCGTGTCGAACTTGCGTTCCGCTCGATCGAGGTTGCGCGCGCGCTGCGCGTCGGGCACTGCCTCGAAGTCGCGGAAGGGCTGGAACAGCGTGATGGCGAGGCCGAGGTCTTCCGCCATCCGGCGCACGTCGGCGGGCGACCCGTCGAAGGCGAGCAGGTCGTTCTCGAAGATCTCGACCCCATCGAATCCGGCGCGTGCGGCGGAGTCGAGCTTGTCGCCCAGACGGCCGCTGAGGCAGACCGTCGCGATCGAGCGCGCAGGGCGCTTGCCGTACGTCATGCGGCCGGCCTCAGCCCGAGCATCGCGCGCGCCTCGGCCGGAGTGGCGACGCGGCGGTCGTGGCGCGCGATCGCTTCGCCGGCGATCTGCACCAGTTCGGCGTTGCTCGCGGCGAGCTTGTCCTTGGTGACGCGGATGTTGTCTTCGAGTCCGGTGCGCACGCCGTCCGCCTTTCGCGCCAGCACCCAGTCCATCACGATCGACTGGAAGCGCCCGATGCCGGCGGCGGTCCAGGTCGCGTGCGGCAGGACGCGCCGCGTCTCCTCGAGGAGGATGTCGAGTAACGGCTCCTCGGCCGGCATCGCGTTCTTGACGCCGAGGACGAACTGCACGTGCGGCCGTTCGTTCATCAGCCCCGCCTCCACCAGCGGTTTGGCGCCATGGATGTGCGACAGATCGAAGATTTCGATCTCCGGCAGCACGCCGAATCGCTGCATCTTCGACGCCAGGTCGGCGACGAGGCCGGGGACGTTTTCGTAGATGATGCTCGGGAAGTTGACCGAGCCGGTCGACAGCGACGCCATGTCGGGCTGCAGGTCGAGTGCGTTGCCGCGCGCCGCCTGGTCCCGCCCGCGTCCGCCGGTGGAAAACTGCACGATCATGCCCGGACAGTGGCGGCGCACGCCTTCTTGCACGCGGCCGAACTTCTCCGGGTCCGATGACGGCGTCTCGTCGTCGTTGCGCACGTGAACGTGAACCAGCGAGGCGCCGGCCTCGAACGCCTCGTGCGTACTCTCGACCTGCTCAGCGACGCTGATCGGCACCGCCGGGTTATCGGACTTCCGCGGCACGGAGCCGGTGATGGCGACGGCAAGAACGCAGGGCTCGCTCATCTCTCACAGTCCCCGGGAAAGTTGCCGGCGCGACTGCGTGCCCGGCGCGAAGGCGGACCTCTGGCAGGCTGTTTCGGGCATGTGTTCCTCCCTCGATCGGCATCTCGCCGCGTTTTGTCGTTGACACGGTTTAACCGGTTAGTCCATACGGTGTCAAGCGGTTTCGAACGGCAGACCGCACAGCACAACAACACGGGGAGAAACGTCATGGAAGCAACGATTCGGCTGGCCCCGAGATGAGCGCGATGCCGCACCAGGGGTCCTTCCTGCTCGGCTTGATCGGCTATGGTATCCAGGGGTCGCTGACCCCGTCCCTGCACGAACGAGAGGGTGCTGAACAGGGCTTGAAGGTCATCTACAAGCTCGTCGACCTGCAGAAGCTCGGTCTCGACGTGACGGCGCTGCCGGAGCTGCTCCTCGCCGCCGAGCGGATGGGCTTCGCCGGCCTCAACATCACCTTCCCGTGCAAGCAGGAGATCATCCCGCTGCTGACCGACCTGTCCGACAACGCGCGGGCGCTGGGTGCGGTGAATACGGTGGTGGTGCGCGACGAACGGCGGTTCGGGCACAACACCGATCTGTTCGGCTACGCGGAGAACCTGCGCCGCGGCCTGCCTGACGTGAAGCGTGACCGCGTCGTGCAGGTGGGCGCCGGGGGCGCGGGATCGGCCGTGGCCGAGGCGCTGATGCAGCTCGGCGTGCAGACGCTGACGGTGTTCGATACCGATGCTGCACGCGCGCAGCATGTGGCGGCCGATTTGTGCGCACGGCACGGCGCAGGGCGCGCCGTCGCGGGCAGTGATCTGCGCGGCGCCATCGCCGAGGCGGATGGGCTGGTGAACACCACGCCGGTCGGTATGGCGAAGCTGCCCGGAACGCCGGTGCCGGCAGACTTCCTCCGTCCCGCTCTGTGGGTATCGGAGATCATCTACTTCCCGCTCGAGACTGAACTTCTCAAGCAGGCGCGGGCGATCGGCTGCCGCACCCTGGACGGCGGCGGCATGGCGGTGTTCCAGGCGGTCCGCGCCTTCGAGCTGTTCACCGGGATCAAGCCGGATGCCGAACGGATGCGACGCCATTTCGACGCGCTGCGGGAGACGGCAGCGACCGCGTAGGTCCGAAACCAGGGCACAACAATCAGTCGGCCCGTCCGGGCCCAAGAACGCCGCTCAAGGCGCTGTCATACACAGAGAGGAACGAAAATGGCTGACATGTCGGAGCACGAACCGCACGGCAGACACCAATCCAAGAAAGCCGCCGCCAGCGGCTGGATCGGGTCGGCGCTCGAGTACTATGACTTCTTCATCTATGCGACGGCGGCGTCGCTGGTCTTCCCGCAGATCTTCTTTCCGTCGAGCGACCCGACGGTGGCCATCGTGGCATCGCTGGCGACCTACGGCGTGGGCTACATCGCGCGGCCGGTCGGAGCTTTCGTGCTCGGCTATTGGGGCGACACGCACGGGCGCAAGACGGTGCTGCTTCTGTGCATGTTCATGATGGGCTTCTCGACGATGGCGGTCGGATTTCTGCCGACCTACCAGCAGGTCGGCATCCTCGCGCCGGTGCTGCTCGTCATCCTGCGTCTGATCCAGGGCTTCGCCGTCGCCGGAGAGATCTCGGGGGCAAGCTCGATGATCCTGGAGCACGCGCCATTTGGCCGGCGCGGCTACTTCGCGAGCTTCACGCTGCAAGGCGTGCAGGCCGGACAGATCCTCGCCGCGGCGGTGTTTCTGCCGCTCGCCAGGTTCATGCCGCAGGAGCAATTCAACGCCTGGGGCTGGCGGATCCCGTTTCTGCTCAGCGTGGTCGTCGTGATCGCAGGCTATATCATCCGCCGCGAGGTGGACGAGACGCCAGCCTTCGCCGAGGAAGGCGAGCACGGCGATATCCCGAAGGCGCCGATCACGCAGGCGTTCGCGCTCAGCTGGGACGACATGCTGCGGGTGGTCTGCATGGCGCTGATGAACGTGATCCCGGTCGTCGCCACAATCTTCGGTGCGGCCTATGCGGTGCAGCCGGCCTACGGGATCGGGATGGCGAAGGACGTGTATCTGTGGATCCCCGTGCTCGGCAACATTGTTGCCGTGATCGTCATCCCGTATGTCGGCAATCTGTCGGACAGGATCGGCCGCCGTCCGCCGATCATCATCGGTGCGCTCGGCGCCGGGCTGCTCTCGTTCGGCTACCTGTATGCGATCAGCATCCACAGCGTGCCGCTGGCGATCGTTCTGTCCCTGCTCATGTGGGGCGTGGTGTATCAGGGCTACAACGCCATCTACCCGAGCTTCTATCCCGAGCTGTTCCAGACGCGGATCCGGGTGACGGCGATGGCGATCTCGCAGAATGTCGGCACGACGATCACGGCGCTGCTGCCCGCTTTGTTCGCAACGGTGGCGCCGCCCGGCTCGGCCAACGTTCCGCTCACCGTCGGCGCGATCGCTTTCGGCGTGACGGTTATCGCGGCGGTCTCCGCGCTCACCGCACGGGAGACGTACCGCGTCCATCTGAACGACCTCGGCCACCGGGACGTCGCGCCGGTCGAGAAGACGGATTACGACCGTATGCGCGCGCAGCTCATGACGGGACTCGCCGGAACGACGTGATACAATCAAAATGTCCCTCTGCTGGGGTGGCTGGTGTTCGGCAAACTGCCCGACCGTTCGACGGTGCTCGGCGGCATCGTCATCGCCGCCTCCGGGCTTTACCTGCTTTGGCGGGAGCGAACGCGGGGCACCGGGCCGGGCGCTGTCGCATGAGACTGGCCGTCGTCGCGCTTGAGCATGCGCAGCACCGCTTCCACGGCGAAGACACGGTGGCGCTTTCGAACGGCGGGGGACGACAGGTCCCTGCCGAACAGCGTGCCGAAGGTATGCCGGTTGGAGACGCGGTAGTAGGATAATGCACTGATCATCATGTGCACGTCGACGGGATCGAGGCCGCCGCGGAACGTGCCGTCAGCCTCGCCCCGCTGCAGGATCCGGCGAAGCTGGTCCAGCACGGTGACGTTGATGCCCTGGATGATCGAGGAGCGGGCGACGAACCGGCCGTGATTGATGTTCTCGATGCTGACGAGGCGCACGAAATCGGGATGCGCGTCATGGTAGTCGAAGGTGAACTCGACCATGCGCGTGATCGCCTCTACCGGCGGCAGGCGATCGAGGTCGAGTCCCGCCTCGGCAGTGCGGATATCGCTGTAGGCGCGCTCCAGCACAGCGAGGAACAGGTCCTCCTTGCTGCCGAAGTAGTAGTAGATCATGCGCTTGACGGTCTGCGTGCGCGCGGCGATCGCGTCGACGCGGGCGCCGTCGAGCCCCTTCTCGACGAACTCCTCGTGCGCTGCATCGAGAATCGCCTGGCGTGTTCGCTCGGGATCGAGGCGCCGGCGTTCCGGGCCTGGCTCTTGCGATCTCGCGGCGTCTGTCGATCCGGCCATCGCCACACTGGGCAGATTGAACCGTCCGGATAGTCCAGGGATGACGATCGGGCAAGATCGTCATGACGCGCGGCCGCATGTAACGGAGCGAAATCGGCTCTCGGTTCTTAGTGTCCATCTGGGAACATCTTGAGTCATGTGAGTCGGTTGTGATTCGCTCAGTGCGGCCCGATTCGCAGGAACCCGCCCTATGTGGACGAACGACAACCGCG